>Ga0105101_10000789_pt1 | contig 13411 bp, 15 predicted proteins | sample PPLLak21cMay2015_2_FD_87037 | JGI IMG/M metagenome (GOLD analysis project Ga0105101, IMG submission 87037) | Freshwater sediment microbial communities from Prairie Pothole Lake near Jamestown, North Dakota, USA - PPLs Lake P8 Core (1) Depth... | ecosystem: Environmental > Aquatic > Freshwater >... | reverse complement strand
CCAGTCCCGCGACCAAGCCGATGGGCAGCGCGAGATCGAGGCCGATGAACCACAGACCGGTGGAATAGATGAAGGCGAGCGCCAGCATCACCAACAACTGGCCGCGCAGGAATGCGCCCAGCACCTCGTCGGTTTCGCGCGCGAGCTGCGCCACGCGCGGCTGGAGCGACATCGGAAAGAGCCCGTGCACGCTGGCCACGATCCGGGTCCAGTCGCGCAGTAAATAGAATGCCACGACCGGCACCAGCACCAAATTCACCAGCCAGCCGGCGACACGCATGCCGGAACGCGTGAGCGTGCCGAGTACCTCGCCGGCCGCCGTGCCGACCTCGCGCCAGTGGTCGAGGAGCTGCTGCTTGATGACAGTGAAGTCGAACAGCCCGGCCTGGTCGCCGAACAGCGACTGCAGCCAGGGCAGCAAGGTGTGCTGCAAGATATCGAGATAACCCGGCAGCTTGCCGGCGAAGACGTTGATTTCCTGCTGCGCGCGCGGCACCAACCACAACACGAGCAGCGTGAGCAGGCTGGCGAGCAACACGAACAACAGCAACACACTCAACACGCGCGGCACGCGCCAGCCTTCGAGGCGCGTGATGAGCGGGTTGAACATGTAGGCCAGTAGCGCGGCGATCAGGAATGGTGTCAGCACCGGCGCCAGCACATAGAACAGCGCCCCGACAAGCGCCAGTGCCAGCAACATCCACAATACACGCAGGTCAGTCATGCCGGTGCTCTCCGGATTGGGCGGGCTCGATGTCCTTCACGATCAACCACGACCACAGGTAGTGCGCGCCGCTCGCCACGGTGGTGGCGAGCACGGCATAGACCAGAACCCCGGTCAGTGGCCAGGCCAGACCGGCGGCCTGCTGTGCGAGGATCACGGCGACGAGCGTGATCTGCATGAGCGTATTGAGTTTGCTCAGGATGCTCGGACGCATTTTCACCGGACCGGCATGCGAGGTATAGAGCATATAGCCGCCGACGATCAGCAGGTCGCGAAACACCACGACCAGCACCAGCCAGAACGGAATATGCCCGAGCACGGCGAGCATCACGTAGGCGCTTACCAACAGCAGTTTGTCGGCCACCGGATCGAGGATCGCGCCAAGACGGCTTTGCACGTTCATGCGTTTGGCCAGATAGCCATCGAGCGCATCCGATGCCCCGGCGATGACGAAGACGATCAGCCCGGCGGCATAGTCCTGATCCTTTAATAGAAGAATCAGCACCGGCACCAGCGCGATGCGCGCGAGCGTAATAATGTTCGGCAGGTGGGACAGACTGACTCTTGGCATGTTCCGACGGGTGCGGCGTCCTGTTCGGTGTTCTTCAATTAAAGAAAGCACGCCTGCACAAAAATAACCTTTTGTGTGTTCGCAACGGCATTTCCCGGGGTCCGGTGCTCGCGGCACGCTATGGGCCGGTGGACCGCAAGTCAAGGTTTACACCCCGTGCCGCGCAGCCTACCATAACGCCCTGTCCTGGAGGCCGCGTGAGCAATTCCCGAAGAATTTCCTTGAGTTACCGCGATGCCGGCGTGGATATCGATGCCGGCGATGCGCTCGTCGAAACCATCAAGCCGATTGCCGAAAGCACCCGCCGCCCGGGCGTGCTCGAGGGGCTGGGCGGGTTCGGCGCGCTGTTCGAAATCCCACCCGGAAAATACAAGGAACCGGTGCTGGTATCCGGCACCGACGGCGTCGGCACCAAGCTCAAACTCGCCATCGATACCGGCATCCACCACACCATCGGCATCGATCTAGTGGCGATGTGCGTGAACGACATTATCGTGCAGGGCGCCGAGCCGCTGTTCTTCCTCGACTATTACGCCAGCGGCCGCCTCAACAATGCCGTTGCGGCGCGCGTCATCGAAGGCATCGGCGAGGGTTGCCGGCAGGCCGGCTGCGCGCTCATCGGCGGCGAAACCGCGGAAATGCCAGGCCTGTATGCCAACGAGGATTACGACCTGGCCGGCTTCAGCGTCGGAGTGGTGGAAAAATCGAAAATCATCACCGGTCGCGCCGTGCAGGTGAACGATACGCTTATCGGCATCGCCGCGAGCGGGCCGCATTCGAACGGCTACTCGCTGGTGCGCAAGATTATCGCGCACCAGAAGGCCAAGCTCGATCAGCCGTATGCCGGCAAGACCTTGGGCGAGGTACTGCTCACCCCGACACGCATCTACGTGAAGCCGATCCTGAAATTGCTGGAACAGGTCCCGGTGCACGCCATCGCCCACATCACCGGCGGCGGCCTGCCCGGCAACGTACCGCGCGTGCTGCCGGCCAACACGCGCGCGGTAATCGACGCGCGCACCTGGAAGCGCCCGGCGATCTTCGACTGGCTGCAGGACGGCGGCAACGTCGCCAACGACGAGATGTACCGCACCTTCAACTGCGGCGTGGGCATGGTGCTTGCCGTCGATCCGAAAGATGCCGAGGCGACGCTTAAGCTGCTTTCCCAGGCAGGCGAAACCGCGTTCCTCATCGGCCACATCGAGGCACACCCGGGCGAGGCCGAAGTCGTCATCCTCGCATGATTATTGCTCCGGCCCCGGTCGTCATCCTGATCTCCGGACGCGGCAGCAATCTGCAGGCGATCCTCGATGAGACCCGCGCCGGGCGCCTGCCGATTGAGATCCGCGCGGTCATCAGCAACAACCCCGGGGCCGAAGGCCTGCAACACGCCCGCACCGCCGGTGTGCCGATCGAAGTCATTGATCACCGCGCCTATGCCGAACGCGCGCACTTCGACACCGCGCTCCTGCAGGCGATTGACCGGCATGCGCCACGCCTGGTGATTCTGGCCGGCTTCATGCGCATTCTCGGCGAGGCCTTCATTCGCCACTACGCCGGGCGCCTGCTCAACATTCACCCTTCCCTGTTGCCGGCCTTCAAGGGCCTCGACACGCACGCGCGTGCGCTCGCGGCCGATTCCCGGCAACACGGCGCGAGCGTGCATTTTGTCACCAACGATCTCGATGGCGGGCCGGTGATTGTCCAGGCGGCCGTGCCGGTACGGCCGAACGACAGCGCCGACACACTCGCGGCGCGCGTGTTGCGGGAAGAGCATCGTATTCTTCCGCTCGCCATCCGCTGGTGCGTGGAGGGGCGGCTTTCCATTCGCGACGGCCAAGTGCTGCTCGACGGCGAGGTCCGGCCCGAACAGGGCTTGGTCACCGTGCCCGACCAGCGGACGGGAGCAGCCAAATGATTACACGCACCTTTGCCGCTGTGTTGCTCCTGCTGCTGAGCATGACAACACGCGTTCCGTCACATGCCGCCGAATCGTCCGCCCTGCCCGCCTCCCTGGAACTCCGCTATACACTGCGTTATGGCGCGACGACGGTCGGACGGGTCGTCAAGACGCTCACGCGCGAGGCCGATGGCAGCTACCGGCACCATTCGCGCTCGACCCCAATGGGTATGGCAAAAGTGTTTACCAGCGTGGAGTGGCTCGAGGAAGGAAAGTTTGAGCTGGTGCAGGGCAAGGTGCGGCCTTTGTCTTTTCTGGAATACCGGGTGGGTGCGGATAAACCACACCGCCACAGCGCCCGTTTCGACTGGAAGGCACAGAAGATTTTCTACGAGAACTGGCCGACAACGCCACTGCCGCCCGGCACTCAGGATCAGGGCAGTATTCTGTTCGCACTCATGTTGAACCCGCCTGCGCCCGGAACAGAGCAAACCCTGCATATTTCGAGTGGCAAAAAACTGCGGGTCCATCGCTATGCCCACGCGGGCACCGAAACCCTGCAAACCAGCCTCGGCCCCATAAAAGCGACCGTGATCGAACGCCGTCCGGTCGACAAGGGCGGAGAGGGTTTCCGTGTCTGGCTGGCCACAGGGCGGAGCAACCTGCCCGTACGGATCAGCACCCAACAACGCGGGCAGGAAACCACCCTCGAACTGGAATCAGTCACGGGCCTGTGAGCTGGTTTCTTGCTCTCGACCTTATCGTTAAGATAGTAACCTAATGAAATATATAGAATTTACCGGCGCTCCACGATTGGGCAATGACGGTGGAATAAAGGCCGGCGGCACGGCGTCTTAGCTGATATTGAATAATAAAGGCGTAGGCATGGATTTATTGGATTTTTTCCTGCGGTCCCGCGAAGCAGAACGCGCGCTGGAGCAGGCACGCGCACGTTTGTATCGCGTGGCCTATGCCTGGTGCCATAACGCGGCCCTGGCGGATGACCTGGTGCAGGAAACCCTGACCAAGGCCCTGCGGAAGTCCTCGCAGCTGCGCGACCCGAAAGCGCGCGATGCCTGGCTTTTCACCATTCTTGCCAATTGCTACCGGGATCATTTCCGCAAGCAGCGCGACATGGACGATATCGACGAGATCGAGATCAGCCATGAGACGACGCCGGAATCGGAAACGAGCAGCGCCGAAATCGTCAGCATGGTGCGGGCCGCGATCGCGCGTTTGCCGCAGGGTCAGCGCCAGGTGGTGACGCTGGTCGATCTGGAAGGTTTTTCGTATGTGGAGGTTGCCCAGATTCTGGATGTTCCGATCGGCACGATCATGAGCAGGTTGTGCCGGGCACGCAACGCCATGAAAGACATCTTGCTCCCGGCAATGCAGCAGAACCCGATGCTCAACCGGGCTATCAGGAGAATAAAATGAACCAGGAAAAGCACTTCTCGGACGAATTCCTGAACGCCTTCGTGGACAACCAGATTGCCGCGGAGGAGAAGAGCCGGGCCTACGTCGAGATCGGCCAGGATGAAGCTCTCAACCGCCAGGTCTGCGAGCTGCGCAAGCTGCACGATCTCGTACAGCTTGCCTACCGCGAGCCGCCGGCGCCGCCGGCGCGCGCCGCCTCCGGCACGAACTCACGCCAGGCCCGGTTGCGCTTCGGCGTGGCCGCCTCGGTACTGCTGACGCTCGGCATCTTTTTGGGCAGCCAGATCCGCATGCCGGCAACGGCGCCGTCGGTCACAGCCGTTCCCGTTCCCGCTGCCGCAACCCAACAGATGGCCAAAGCTGTACCACCGGCCAAGCCGGCCCGAACCAAGCCGGCAGCAGCTGCGGATGCCACCGACCACGTGGCCACTCTGCAACCCACAGCGGTGGTTCCCGCCGCTGAGCCCGCGGCGGTTCCGGCACCGGTTATCGCCCGGAATGAAATCCCGGACAACACAGCGACCAAGGTTCTGATTCACCTTGCGCGGGATGACATCGATCAGTTGAGCCAGGCGCTGGACGACATCGAAAGCACGCTTAAACATTACCGCGAGACCCGTCAAAATGCGCGCGTGGAGGTGGTCGTCAACGGCAAGGGGCTTGAACTCGTGCGCACCGATACCTCGGCATTCGCCGGACGCATCCAGCGCCTGCAGCGCGAATACGACAACCTGACCTTCGCCGCCTGCCAGAACACCATCGAACGGCTCGCTCGTGAACAGGGGATCATCGTCCGGCTGTTGCCGGGTGTGATTACCATCGACTCAGGGATGGCGGAAATCATGCGCCGCCAGAACCAGGGGTGGACCTATTTACAGGTCTAATTTTTAACATTATTCATCAACTAGGAGGATTTAATGCGTAAGCTTCTCACTCTCACGATGCTTGCCGTGCTGACGGTACTCAGCACCGGTTGTGCCACGATGTTCGGCGAGGAAAAACAGAAGGTGGTGTACCACATCAACTACAACGACGAAAAACAGCTGGGTGCTGCGCTCGGCAACGTCAAGAACCACATCAATGCGATCGGCAAGGACAAGATCGACGTAAAGGTGGTGATGCACGGCAATGGCGTGGACCTGCTCAAGATTGCCAACACCAACCTCGACATGCAGCAGAAGGTCATCGGCCTGAAGAAGAGTGGCGTGGCCTTCCAGGTGTGCAACAACACCCTGGTCAACAAGAAGATAAGCTACAAGAACGACCTGTTCGACGTGTCCGAAAAGGACATCGTGCCGAGCGGCGTGGCCGAAGTCGCCAACCTGCAGCAGCAGGGCTACGTGTACATCAAGCCCTAATTAAAAAAACCAGAAACGATTTCTTCTCCTCTCAGCCCGCGCAAGCGGGCTTTTTTTTGCCCGGCGGAGCCGCTATCCTGCGTCCACGCATGGACACCTTCGCCGACCTTCAGGATCTCGCGGCCTCCGCCGGCGTCCTGCTTTCCGCACCCAGCACCTGGCGTCAGTTCGTCATGGTGGCCGCGGGGCTTCTCATCGCCCTGCTCACCGGGCAGTTTCTGCAACAGCGCCTGCAGCCACTGGTAAGACCTGGTGGCGTCACCGGCGTCGGCCGCACCGCCATGCGTACCGGGATCCTCGCGCTCATCCCGCTCCTCTGGTGGCTCACACTGCTCGCCGCTTCGGCCTGGCTGCGCCGGCGCGGACACCCGGCCGAGGTGATGCACCTGGCGGTGGTGCTGGTGGGTGCGCTCGCGTTCATCCGCATGGGTGTATTCGTCTTGCGGCACAGCTTCAGCCCGGGCAGCAAACTCAAGGCCTGGGAATGGTCGCTGACGGTCATCATCTGGAGTCTGGTAGCGCTGCATATCCTGGGACTCCTGCCGGCAGCGATCGAAGTGCTTGACGACTATGCGCTGATGCTCGGCACGACTCGCATCTCGCTGTACATGGTCACGAGTTTCGTCCTGTCCATCGCTCTGCTGTCGCTCGTCGCCCTGTGGCTCACCAACGGCATCCAGGCGGTACTCCGGCGTTCCGATTCGCTCGATGAAAGCTTCAAGCTGGTTCTGTCCAAGCTTTCGCGTTTCCTGCTGCTCACCTTGGCAGTGGTGGTGGCCATGGTCACCGCCGGCATTGACCTCACGGCGCTTGCCGTGTTCGGCGGCGCGCTCGGCGTGGGCGTCGGTTTCGGCCTGCAGCGTATCGTCAGTAATTTCGTGAGCGGCATTGTCCTCGCCTTCGAGGAGTCCATCCGCCCCGGCGACGTCGTGAGCGTGGGCTCAACCTTCGGCGTCGTGCGCGGGCTGCATGCACGCCACGTCGAGGTACACGACCGCGACGGCAAGGACATTCTGATTCCGAACGAGACGCTGCTGACTTCCGAGATCATCAACTGGTCGCACGGCGACCGCAATGTGCGCTTCCGGCTACCGGTACAGATCAGCTATCAGGACGACCCCGAAACCGCCATGGCGTTGCTGGAGCAGGCGGCGCTGGAAACCGAGCGCGTGCTCGCAGATCCGGCCCCGGCCGCGCGCCTCATGGGTTTCGGCGACAACGGCATCAATCTGGAATTACGCCTGTGGGTGAATGACCCGGAAAACGGCGTGAACAACGTGCGCTCCGATACCTATGTGCGTATCTGGCGCGCTTTTCGTGCCAACGGAATTTCCATCCCCTATCCGCAGCGCGACGTACATCTCATCCCGGACCGCGCGGTGAAGGCGGCTTCCCCGTCTGCCGGTAGTAAAGGTAATCGGCCAGGATCCGGTCGTGATCGAACGCCAGATTCCCCGGCAGACGATCTGGACTGAAAACACCGACCGCCGCGGCATCGTCCTGGGCGCGTGGCGTACCGCGCGCTTCACACAGATACACCGCCGATACCGTGTGCCCGCGCGGATCGCGGTTTGGGTCGGAATACACGCCCAGCAACGCCGTCAGCGTTACGTCGAGCGCCGTCTCTTCCTGCGCTTCGCGCCGCGCCGCTTGTTCCACGCTTTCCCCAATATCCACAAAGCCACCGGGGATTGCCCAACCGGGTGGCGGGTTCTTGCGCTCGATCAGCACAATCGGCCGCCCCGGGCGATCGATCAGCTCAATGATGGCATCGGCGGCGATGGGCGGTGTCACAGGTGCGGGCATAATTCTTCCTCAGAAATACGAGAGGGTGGATTGCATTTCGGCTTCGGGGTTACCATATTGTTCAAGTAATAGTAAGTTTAGTAAGGTGAAATATGGGCAAAGTTATACGGAAATTGGCCCATATTCATGCAAATAGAGGATTCTGCCGTAATTTGCGGCCCGATTCGGCTATACTGCCATAGGTGGTTCACATCGGAGAGCTTTCCAAAATGCTAGAAGGTCTGATCGCCCTGCCGTGGTGGGGCTACATTATTGTTGCACTTGTCTTCACCCATATCACGATCGCCAGCGTCACGATCTACCTGCACCGCCACCAGGCACACCGCGCGCTCGATCTGCATCCGGTCGTCAGCCACTTCTTCCGCTTCTGGCTGTGGCTCACCACCGGCATGGTGACCAAGGAGTGGGCGGCGATCCACCGCAAGCATCACGCCAAGTGCGAAACCGCCGAAGACCCGCATAGCCCCCAGGTTCTGGGCATACGCAAGGTCCTGCGCGAAGGCTCGGAGCTCTACCGCGCGGAGGCGAAGAATCAGGAAACCCTCGACAAGTACGGTCACGGCACGCCCAGCGACTGGATTGAGCGCCATCTCTATACCCCGCACAGCGCCAAGGGCATCGCCCTGATGTTTATCATTAACGCCCTGTTGTTCGGGCCACTCGGCATCACCATCTGGGCGGTGCAGATGATGTGGATCCCGATCACCGCCGCCGGCATCATCAACGGCATCGGCCACTACTGGGGCTATCGCAACTATGAGGCCGCCGATGCCAGCACCAACATTGTGCCGTGGGGCATCCTCATTGGTGGCGAAGAGCTACACAACAATCACCATACCTTCGCGAGTTCCGCCAAGCTCTCGTCCAAGTGGTGGGAGTTCGATATCGGCTGGTTCTACATCCGCACCCTTGAAACCTTTGGGCTGGCGCGCGTGAAGAAAATTCCGCCAGAACTCACCTATGACAAGGCCAAAGATCACATTGACCTCGAAACCGTGAAGGCCGTGATCACGGCGCGCTTTGTGGTAATGGCGCAGTTTGCGCGCGAAGTCATGGCGCGCGTGCACCGCGACGAGTTGCGCAACCTGGATCCGAGCGACAAGACCCGGCTCACGCTGCTCAAGCCGGTTCGCCGGCTGATGGTGCGTGAACCGCGCCTGTTGGATGAGGCCGCCCGCACGCGCCTGCAAAAGGCTCTGGAGCAGAACCAGACCCTGCAAACCGTGTACGCCATGAAGCAGAAGCTCGCGGATGTCTGGCAGCGTTCCGCCACCACCCAGGAGAATCTGATTCAGGCGCTGCAGGACTGGTGTCAGGAAGCCGAAGCCACCGGCATTCATGCGCTGCGCGAGTTCTCGAATAAACTTCGCACTTATTCCCTCGTGTCAGCGACGGCCTGAGGGCAACGCCCGCTCAGGGCGGCCTCGTACTACACATCCAGCCCGCAGAAGCTCACGCTTCTGCGGGTTTTTTTATCCGCGAACAACGGGTGCGTGCCGGCTACGGCTGGAACCACAGACTTCAGACTGCTACAGACTTCAGACTGCTCGTAAGGCCCTAGATCAGGCCCGCGAGGCGTTTATGCAGGGGACTGTGGCGCGGAAAATGGGCTAGCAGGAATTCCATCTGGTCAGCGAGAACCCGTTTTCCCTGCAGGTAGACGTACTCGGCGTGCGTGGGCGTGAACGGTACGGCAAGCAGCGTCATGCCCGCCTCTTCCGGCATTTGTCCGGCCTTGTGGTTGTTGCAGCGTTTGCACGCCGTGACCACGTTCTTCCAGCTGTCCGTCCCGCCGCGCGAAAGCGGCGTGACATGGTCGCGTGACAGGTCGCGTGCCGGGAAGCGTCCACCGCAATACAGACACAGGTGTGCATCGCGGGCAAACAAGGCAGGATTACTCAGCGGCGGGGCATAAGGGCTACGCGCCTTGAGCAGGCCATGATGTTCGCCATGTGTGGCGATGATCGAGTTCACTTCGACGACGCTGCGCAGCCCGGTAAGGGCGTTGTAACCGCCGTGAACATGATAAAGCGTTACCCCACAGGCATAAGCGACCTGGCGGAGGTGATACAGCCGGACGGCGTCCTGGAAATCGATCCATTCGAGCGGCATGCCCGCGACGTCTGTCCGTAAGACTTGCTGACTGAGTGGATACACAACATCTTGCCCATCGGTGGCGGCTGCACACCGGTCGGGGAATGGCCCGCCGGACGGCAAACCTAGTGGGCATAATCTAAGCAACTTTATCCGGTTTTTGCAAGTACGTGGCCACGCTATACCAAGGCACGATGCAGTCGGCAGCACGCCCCTGCGTTAACCTCGCCGCGTCACAACAATAAACGCGGCGCTCCTGTTATGGACAACCGTCCCTCTCCCGCCAAGATCTCCCGTCCGCGAGCCAGCGACACCTTTTCGCGCACGCACCGTCTTCAGCATTCAGCAACTCGATCGCGCGCGTCGTCGCCCACCGCATCGGGCTCAATGGACTGTTTCTTCTGTCGGGAGAACGGCCAGCCAACGGATTCACGCAAGGAGCGCGCCATGGCGCACACCGGATATTGGTCGGGACGGCACGCGCCACGAACCGGACATCTCTTCTAGCTCCCCTGGAACCTTCCCCACTTGGAAACGAAACGGGTGGGATTTTTTTGCGCGCGAAATAAAAATGCCCGGCACTGCCGGGCATTTTTATTATTCGGAAAGGAAAATGGTTACTTGATCTTCGCTTCTTTGTACATCACATGCTTGCGGGCTACCGGATCAAACTTTTTGAGTTCCAGTTTGTCCGGCATGGTGCGGCGGTTCTTGGTGGTGGTGTAGAAATGGCCGGTGTCAGCACTGGACACAAGCTTGATCTTTTCACGCGTGGCTTTGGCCATGGTTCAATCCTCAGATCTTTTCGCCGCGCTCGCGTATCTCGGCGAGCACTGCATCGATACCTTTCTTGTCCAGGGTGCGCAGGCCGTTGCTGGAAAGACGCAGACGCACCCAGCGCTTCTCGCTCTCCACCCACAGGCGGCGAACGTGCAGATTCGGCAGGAACCGCCGGCGGGTCTTGTTGTTGGCATGGGAAACCGTGTTTCCCGTCATGGGGCGCTTGCCCGTAACCTGACAGACCTTCGACATCGTTTCAATCTCCGTACAGCCCGGCCCGATCGGGCGGGAAAGCGCGACTTTATATCAGATAACGGCAGCCAAGGGTAGCCCGGGCGACGGTTTTGCTGTCCCGTGCTGCTTATTTTCGAATGGTTTTGGAGGACGATTTTGGGTCCGACTGCTTTAAAACCGGAATGCTGGCTGAGGTCCTCCGCCTTATGGCGCACGACGGACCATGCCTGCATGTCGTCAAAACTCTGCCTGGCAACGTGTGTCGGCCAGATCCACGCCTACCGGGTCCGTCGGGTTGACAATGGCTACCAAAAAGTGTTTCTATCATTCTAACGATTATTTGAATGATACCATCCATGACCGCTAGAAAGCTCAAAAACATTCTTTATGAACAGGTGGCCCGGATCGGCAAGGCGGCTTCCAGCCCCAAACGCCTCGAACTCATCGAAGTGCTGAGTCAAGGCGAGAAGAGCGTCGAACAACTTGCCGCGGCCACGGACATCAGCGTGAAACTCGCCAGCGCCCACTTGAAAGAACTCAAGTCGGCGCGGTTGGCCGAGGCGCGGCGCGAGGGCAAGAACATGGTTTACCGGCTGGTGGACGTGCAGGTCGCGGAAATGTGGGTAATGCTGCGACAGCTCGCAGAAGGACGGTTGCTGGAGCTGCAGGCCGCCATGAAGGAGTTGGTGTCGCATCCGCAGGAACTGGCCCCCATAGGCGGCAAAGAGCTGCTGGCACAAGCCAAGCGCGGCGATGTCGTCGTCATCGACGTCCGCCCGGAAACCGAGTATCAGACCGCGCATTTGCCCTACGCGCGCTCGTTGCCGCTCGCCGAGCTGAAAGCACGCCTCGGTGAGATCCCCAAGGGCAAACCGGTGGTGGCCTATTGCCGCGGCCCGTTCTGCCTGATGGCGATTGAGGCCGTGGGCTTCCTGGCAAAACAAGGCATCGCAGCGGCTCGTCTGGAAGATGGCGTGGCCGAGTGGCGTGCACGCGGTCTGCCGCTGGCCAACGACCTCTGAGCAAATACCTCAACACGCAACACGGAGACACAACATGTTCTTCAAGCAACTGGCAACCAAAGAGTCGACACTTTCCTATTTCTTCGGCTGCGGCAGCCTCGGCAAGGCCGTGGCGGTGGACGTGGTGGCGGGCGATGAACAGTGGTACATCGACCAGGCCGCGGAAGCCAAGGTCACGATCACGCATGTGATCGACACCCATGTACATGCCGATCACTACTCTGGCGGGCGCAAGCTGGCGCAAATGGTTGGCGCGCACTACTGCCTGCACGAAAGCGACGTCGAGGTGGTGAAGTTTCCGTTTCACCCGCTGCACGACAACGATGTCATCGAAGCCGGCAACGTCATCATCAAGGTGCTGCACACCCCGGGGCACACGATGGACAGTGTGTGCCTGCTGGTGACCGACAAGCGCCGCGGCGAGCAACCGTGGTTCGTCATCACCGGCGACACTCTGTTCGTCGGCGCCATCGGGCGGCCGGACCTGGCCGGACGCGAGCAGGCGATGGCGGCCATGCTGTTCGACAGCATTCACTCCAAGCTGCTCACGCTGCCGGATGAAACCGAAATTTTCCCCGGACATCAGGCCGGTAGCGTGTGCGGCGCCGGTCTGTCCGGCAAGCCGTCGTCCACCATCGGCTTCGAGAAGCGCTTCAACCTCGGATTCAAGGTGACCAGCAAGGAAGAGTTCGTGCGGCTGCTGACCAGCGAGATACCGCCGCGCCCGGCGGAGATGGACCGGATGGTGGCGGCCAACATCGCGGCCTAAATGAGCAATGAGAAAAATGACACGAACATTAACAACATAACGCGAAGGCGCGACGAAATTCAGGGACTCAAACCAGACAAATTCCTGTATTCGATTTACTTCGCGTCTTGGCGTCTTTGCGTTGAGTTTTTTACTTTTTGCAGAATTTCCGAGGAAATCGTCTGAATGCACGCCACCCAACACAACCACGAGGCCTTCGCCGGTTACCGCCACGGTATCCGCGACAACCTCGCACAGTTCCTGCACCAGCTGGTGCAGGTATTCCTGGTGGGCTTGACCCTCGGAATGATGCGCACCGTGGTACCGGCGCTCGCTGAAAGCGAATTCGGTGTGCCTAAGGGCTCGTTCCTGCTGCTGATGGCATTCGTGGTCGCCTTTGGTTTCGTCAAGGGCACGCTCAACTTCGTGGCCGGTCGTCTTTCGGAGCGGATGGGACGCAAGACCGTGCTGTTGCTCGGCTGGGCCTCCGCCATCCCGATCCCTTTCATGATTCTGTATGCGCCCAGTTGGAGCTGGATTGTGGCGGCCACGGTGCTGCTCGGCATGAATCAGGGCTTCACCTGGTCCATGACCCAGACCGCCAAGCTCGACATCACCCGTGCCGATCAGCGCGGCCTAACAGTAGGGCTCAATGAGTTCTCGGGTTATGTCGGAGTCGCGATCGCCGGCATCATTACCGGTTATCTCGCCACTGCCCTCGGTCCACGCATGGGGCT
>Ga0105101_10000788_pt1 | contig 13419 bp, 12 predicted proteins | sample PPLLak21cMay2015_2_FD_87037 | JGI IMG/M metagenome (GOLD analysis project Ga0105101, IMG submission 87037) | Freshwater sediment microbial communities from Prairie Pothole Lake near Jamestown, North Dakota, USA - PPLs Lake P8 Core (1) Depth... | ecosystem: Environmental > Aquatic > Freshwater >... | reverse complement strand
TTTTTTGTATTTCATTTGTATGTATGGTGATTCCTTTGATTGATGTACGCATTGATTCTATTGTGAACGACGCTATAATTCGGGAGTTAATGTCGGGATGCCAGATACTGGTTGCCAGGGATGGCATCGTATTCTTTCATAAGGCATATGGCAATCCGGTATACAAATCGGACCTGCCCGTAACCACTGAGAATATATATGATATTGCTTCCATTACCAAGGTCATGGCTACGGTCCCTGCCATCATGAAACTTTATGAAGAGGGACAGATTGATATTGAAAAAGCGTTATCAAAATATCTCAAATTTCTTGACACAACCAATAAAAAGGATATTTCGATCCGCGATATCCTGCTGCACAAAGCCGGACTGACCAGCTGGATTCCGTTTTATATCAACACGCTGGAACCGGTGTTTTCCAGTCAGTCTTTGTTCAGCCAGACGATTTCTCCGCTGTACCCCTATAAGATATCTTCAAACCAATATTTAACCCGGTATACCCGTTACAGGAAAGGTTATTATGCTGCGCAGGCCGGGGCTGATTATCCATACGCTGTGGCAGACGAACTTTATGCTGTGCGTGGCATTCAGGATACTATATTTGCAGCCATCAATAAATCAGCTGTGGACAGGAGGCCTCAATACAAATACAGCGATTTAGGTTTCATATTGCTGTTCAGGATGGTTGAAAACCTTACGGGTTCATCGTTTGATGAATACCTCAATAAGACATTCTACAGCCGGATGGGAACATCAAGTCTTTGTTTCAATCCGACCCAAACAACAACCCTTGATAATATCATTCCTACCGAAGATGATCAGGTGTTCCGAAAACAGGTACTGCACGGGTATGTTCATGATCCCGCAGCAGCTATGATGGGAGGAATATCAGGACATGCCGGATTGTTCTCCAATGCCAACGATCTGGCAAAGATTATGCAGATGTATCTTAACAAAGGGTCATATGGTGCCATTAAATATTTTAATCCCGAAACGATTGAGCTTTTTACCTCGAAACAAAATGGTGAAAACAACAACCGCCGGGGATTGGGTTTCGACAAACCAGAACCTGACCCCTCAAAGCCAAGTCCCGCCTGTCATTCCGTTTCGGCCAACAGCTACGGACATTCCGGGTTTACCGGTACGCTGGTATGGATTGACCCTGACTGCCGGCTGCTCTATATTTTTCTCTCCAATCGCGTTTATCCTGATGCCAGCAATAACAAGCTGGTGGAAATGAATATCCGCACAAAGATCCAGCAGGAGATTTATAACAATTTTGAATTTTAGGCTTGAAAAAGCCCAGGGGAAATACTAAGCCTGGATAAGCCAGTCTTTTGCTTCGGAAAGGGTATCAAATTGACGTATCTGCATACCCGTGAACAACTGGAAAATCCTGAGCAGAATTTTCTTCGCACCCGTAATGCCGACAATAGCCTCTTTTTTTGTTAATTCCTTGGTAGCTTTGCCGGCTTTTTTGAGTGCATCAAGGACTTCGTCGTATATATAACTGCCTGTAACATCAACCAGCATAAGCAAATTCCTTTTCCCTTTTGCCCTGGTTTCTTCCCTGAATGCGTTGGTACCTTTTATTACTTCCAGGAACATTTCATTAGTTTTGATGTGGCTGTAATCAACGAAATAGATTTCCCTGCCTTTATATTCAATAAAACTCGCACCGTTTGCCATCGAAGGTTTTTTTATTGATACGGATTTCCAGCCATTAGGTTACTTAAATAGCCTCGCAGTCCGGGAGTTGTGCAATCTGTAATAGCGGTTTAGCATTTAAGGCTGTAGGCTGCAGGCTGAAGAATAAATACCGATCAGTTCTTTGTTCTTTATTCTTTGTTCTTTGTTCGTTTTTCGTTCCTGCCTGCCGGTAGGCAGGTTTCACTATTCGATTTTCATTACTGCCTCCCTCTCTCTTTCTCCCCTACTCCTTTATATGCAACCCGCATTCCCTGTGGCCCTGGTCTTCCCACCACCAGCGGCCTGATCGCGGATCATCGCCGGAAATGACGGCTCTTGTGCATGGCTGGCAGCCTATGCTGGGAAATCCCTTGTCGTGCAATTCGTTATAGGGCACTTTATTGGACCTGATATATTCCCAGACCATTTTTTCTGTCCACTTATATAAGGGATTTATTTTAATAAGGTTATGGTTTTCATCCCATTCCACCAACCGGGTATTAAACCTTGCAAGGGTTTGATCCTTACGGATACCCGTTATCCATGCTTTCATACCGGAAAGTGCCCTTTTCAAAGGTTCGACTTTACGATTATAGCAGCAAAGTTTGCGGTTTTCAACACTTTCATAAAACAGATTGACACCCTGGTTTTTCACCATCTTCTCAATGGTTTTCCGGTCAGGAAAAGTAACCTCAATCTCAATTCCGTAATGCCTGCGTGTTCTATCAATGAGTGCATAGGTTTCGGGGAACAGCCTGCCGGTATCCAGGGTAAATATTTTTACGGCCTTGCTGACCTTTGAAAGCAAATCCGTGATTACCTGGTCTTCGGCTCCCATACTGGAAGAAAAGGCTATCCGGTTTTCATACTGATGGCAGAAATACTCCAGTATTTCTTCCGGATCTGCATTCCGTAGCTTCTCATTCAGGTTGTCAATATTTTCACCTGATACGGTAAGATTTTTGTCCATGTTGCTAAAAAGCTTTCAGGATTATGCTATATTTAATAACAACAATTTTACAAATTTGTTAAACAAAAGATGATATGCAACCCAATAATTCATTTATTGCCTATATTAACAAAATCGAAAAATTGATTTTGATTATTATTCTGGTCATTTTTTCATTCCTGTTGCTGTTATCCATTGTTGATATTGTTTATGAAATCATAATGGAATTGAACAAAAAGCCGTTTTTGATCATTAAAGCTGATAGTCTCATGGATCTGTTCAGCTTTTTTCTGATTATACTTATTGGGCTCGAATTGCTTGAAACCATTAAAGCTTATCTCAGGGATGATGTATTGCATGTTGAATTGGTGCTGCTGCTGGCCATTATTGCAGTTTCAAGGAAAGTAATTATCTGGAATTTCGATAAATACGGTACTGAGGAACTCATTGGACTTGCTATTATGGTTGTTGCCCTCTCACTGAGTTACTTTTTGCTTAAATTGAAACTGCCGCGAAAAAAAGATAAACAGTAAAATATTTCGGAAACTGCCGGATAATCTGCTTTCGCCTTATCACTTCCCCGGCATGCGGGGATTCCTTTTTATCCCGCTTGCAGGTCCGGTAAAAATATTTAAGGGATCAAGGAATGACATAATCTCATCAGGTTCATAAAAAGCCGCTCTGTAGGTAAGGCTGAGGACAGGCATATTTGCCTCATTTATGACATGATGAGCCACGGCACCCATATAATTATCATGCGTTGTCCCTTCCTGATGGGTCATGATCATGATAAGATCAGCACTGATCTCATTGGCGTATTCAATAATCCGTTGATAAACATCCACATTTGACCTTGTGTAAAGTTTTGTTTCACATTTTACCTTGTTCCGTTTAATGGTGGACTGAAATTGTTTCAGGGTTTTATAGATCCTGCTTTCTTTTGTTTTTATTCCTCCGATAACAACAGAAACAAGGTGTATGGTTGATTCGAAATGTTTGGCCATGGCAATGGCATTGCACAACTGGATTCCGGATTGCACAGAAAGGTCAACCGGCAAAACGATCCTGGACGGAGATGTAGGTTTCTCACCCTTAATGGTTATTACCGGCCAGCGGGAATGGGCAATGATATGGGAGTTGGTCGATCCCATTATTTTGTTGTCATCAATAAACTGGTCATTGTCACCGATCAGTATAACGGATGGATCAATGGATCCTGCATATTCCAGGATCTTTTTATAAGGTTTACCCGCTTCGACTTTAACGAAGGTTTCGATTCCTGAAGGCCCAAAATACTGATCATTCAGTTGGTTCAGTTTTTCCATGGCTGAAGTAGTGATCTTCACCACCTGGCTTTTTGATTCCAGCAGATCTGCCAGCATACCTCCCACAGGAATAATATGCAGCAGATGAACTTTGCCGTTTACAAAAGGAGCCATTTTAAGTGCCATCCGGATAGCGTTAACCGAGGGCTGCTTAAAATCAACAGGTACCAGAATATCCTTGTCAAATTGGATCATATACCGGGCTTTTGATTAATGAATCATTAAAATTACTTAAAACTATCAGCAGAAAGTATGGAAATGCCTGTAAATATGTTGTATTTCCTTTTTTTTATTGAGCTTTTCAAGATTTTCGATCCGGCCGCACTCAAACCAGAGTGATTTGTTATGCTCAAAACCTTTTATGGTATGGTCCCGGGCAAGTCTAAGGTAAAGGTCAGTCATCGAAAATGCACCCGTTTCAGTTACCAGGTCAAATAAAGCAGGATCAATAATATGGATCGTGCTGAAAGCAATCTGCTTGAAATGATCCACCTGCCTTGACCACCGGATCTCTCCCGTCATGTTATTATGCCACCCGCATAAATTATATTGCTCATCAAACAAAAGTTCACGGGTGGTAGTCCGGTTCTTCACGGCAAGGGTAGCCAAAGGTCTGTTTTCCAAATGGAATTGATACAATTGTTCGAGATTGAGATTGGTAATGACATCTGAAGTTGCCAGGAAGAAAGGCTGGCCATCGTCAAAGAACCATCTGGCTTTGAGCAATCCTCCCCCGGTATCCAGCAATTCTTCTTTTTCATGGGAAATCTCGATACGGATCCCGAAATTATTATGTTCCGCAAGGAATTCAACAATACGGTCAGCCAGGTGATGAACATTAATTATAATTTCATTAATACCAAAGAACTTAAAATACATGATACAATGCTGAAGCAGGGGAACTTGCTGAACCTTCAACAAGGCTTTGGGCATGTGTGCTGTTAATGGAAGCAGCCGGGTACCCCTACCGGCCGCCAGGATCATCGCTTTCATTGATTATATTATACCATTTCCTTATTCAGATACGGTTCTTTTTTTCAAGTTCCCGATGACGGATAATAATATTTACCGGATATTTGTTCTTGAGATAAGCGTACAGTTTCTCGGCGGCATATACCGAACGATGCTGGCCTCCCGTGCATCCGAAATTTACGATCAGGCTGGTAAAGCCCCTTTGTTTGTATACAGACACAGCCTGGTCCACAATGGCCGTCACGTGCGACAGAAATTCATTCACATCTTCCTTTTCATCCAGGTATTTTATTACCGCATCATCTGTGCCCGTGCTCTCCTTGAATTCCTCATAACGTCCCGGATTGGGAAGGGCCCTGCAATCAAAGACGAATCCACCCCCGTTGCCCGAATGGTCCTCGGGAATGATGCCTTTGTATGAAAAGCTGTTGATGCTTACGGTAAGACTTTTATATACTATATTGAATTCTCTGATTTCCTTTGATTGAATAATGGAGTCAAATACGTTGAAAAGAGCTGGAAGGCTAACCGGGATGGAACCATGTTGCACCAGCCACTCAAGGGTCTGTGCGGCCAGCGGAACACTTTGCAGGAACAGGGGTTTCCTTTCAATATAGCCTCTGAAACCATAGGCTCCCATGGCTTGCATTAAACGTATATAAACATAGCCATAGTAGTATTTCATGAATTCTTTCGGGTTGAAGGAGGAAAACTCCTTCCTGAATACCTCAAGGTAATATTCAAGCAGGTTGAGCTTGTGTTTAAAAGGAATACTTGTCTTGGCCTCAAAAAGCAGGGATGCCAGGTCATATTGCAGGGGGCCTTTGCGTCCTCCCTGAAAATCGATGAAGTACAAAGCGTTTTGATGCAGCATAATATTCCTTGACTGGAAATCACGGAACATGAAGGATTCACGTCCGGCTTCCAGGAGAAACCGGATCAGCTTCACAAAATCATCTTCCAGTTCCTGCTCATCAAAAGCGATTCTCATGGGTTTCAGAAAGCAATATTTGAAATAGTTCAGGTCCCAGTGCATGCTTTGATATTCAAATTCCGGCCGCGGATAACAGCGTGAGAAATCAAGGCCTTTGGCCGACCTGGACTGCAGGCAAGGCATGGACTCTATAATTTGACGATAGACATTCAGGGTTTTTTGTTCAAATGTCAGTCCCGTCTTTTGTTGCTGTATAAGATCGAGCAATGTGGTATCGCCCAGGTCCTCCAGCAAATAGATACCTTTTTCCCTTTCAACGGCATGGATCTCCGGTACCTTGTTGCCGGCTTTTTTTAAATGATCTGCCAGATAGACGAAAGCGTCATTTTCTTTCAGATCGGTATTAAAGGCTCCCAGCACCGTTGATTTTTCTCCCCTGATCCTGTAATAGCGACGGTAAGAGCCTGATTCAGGCAAGGGAGTAAGGGTTAGCATTTTCTCTCCGCTCCAGGATTCAAACAATCCTGTGATCCATTGTGTAATGTCAGCTTTCACCGTGGAATTCTCTTATCAGGATTGTATAATTCAGTTGATTTATCCAGCAGTAATTGCCATGCTTCATTGATATGTTCCATGGCAGTATTGGTTTGTGCCACCATAAATCGCAACGTATACCTGCCTTTCAGCCGTGTGTGAGAAATATAAATCCTGCCTGTTGCGTTCAAAGCATTTAATAATTCTTCATTTAGCCGGTCAAGTTGTTCCTCGTCCAGATTGCCCTCCGGATGATACCTGAAGCATAGCAGGCTGAAAAGGCGTGGTGCAAGTATTTCAAAATTGCCGGTATTTATAAGCCGTCTCTCAAACTCCGCGGCCATGCTGATATGGAACCGGAGTTTCTCCTGCAATCCTTTGACACCGAACATCCGTATGACAAACCAGAGTTTCAATGCCCTGAATCTCCGGCCCAGTTGTATTCCCCAGTTGGAGTAATCATTGGCATTGACATGTATCTGGGAACGCAGATATTCAGGTACCAGCTGAAATGTTTTTATCAGTGCATCCCTGTCTTTTACAAAATAAGCGGAACAATCAAAGTTTGTAAACAGCCATTTGTGAGGATTAAAAACAAAACTGTCCACTGCCTCAATCCCTTTTGTCATCCAGCGATATTCAGGTAATAGGAGAGCTGAACCGGCATAGGCAGCGTCAACATGCAGCCATATATGATGTTCTTTACACAGGCCGGCAATCACATTGAGGGGATCAACAGCAGTGCTGCCGGTTGTACCCAGGGCAGCCACAACGCAAAGCGGGATGTAGCCATGCTGCAAGTCATGCTGAATCTTTTCTTCAAGCGCATTGGTATCCATGGCAAAGGCATCGTCAACCGGTATTTTTACCAGATTATCATGGCCGATGCCCGAAATCCTTACAGCTTTATCAATTGATGAGTGCGCTTCAGATGAACAATAAACCCTGAAAACCGGCTGGTTGCGGAATCCCGATTGATTGACCCTATAGGCAGTGGCTCTTTCCCGGGCTGTTAATATAGCACATAAGGTAGCTGTGGAGGCAGTATCCTGGATCACACCCTGAAAAGCATCAGGAAGTCCGGTCATTTGCTGTAGCCATTTCATCACCAGTTCTTCCAGTTCGGTTGCCGCCGGTGAGGTCTCCCACTTCATGCATTGCGCGCCCAGGGCAGCCGTCAGCATCTCTCCCAGCAGGGAAGGGAAACTGGCATTGGCCGGGAAATAGGCAAAAAACCTGGGGCTTTGCCAGTGTGTAATACCGGGCATAAGGATTTGCTCAACGTCAGCAAGAACCTCAGAGAAGGATTCTGCATGATCCGGCGGGGAAACCGGCAATTGTGATAAAAGTTCACCGGGGTTTACCTGAGATTTAACCGGATAGTCAGATGCTTTCTGATAATAATCGGCTATCCAATCCACCAGTCTGTATGCTTCAAGACGGAATTCCTCAACAGATATCATAAACCATTCTTTTGACAGGTTTCAAATTTAATCATTTTCATAGCCCCGGATGAATTATTTTGTATTGTAATCAATATTTAATATTTTTATTCATTAAGTTGGAGTATTATGAATATTGAATTATATAATTCCGAGTTCCTGAATTTCGTGGAATTGAATTTTACGGGAGACAATGATGAGTACCGCCGGTGTGATGCCGAGTCTAAGTACCTGGACACTGATGTTTTCAATTTGTTTCTGCATTGTTTTGAAAATGCCAATGAAATATTTGATTATTTTTCGGGGACCAAATATAATTCCAGGAAGATTATTGTTTTGCGCAATGAATTATTAAAAAATCTCGAGGAACTGGAGAAAATCAATGCGCTGAAGGAATTCACAAAAATGGCGGAAAGCCGCTTCATGGGAAAGGATTTTCTTCAGGAACTCAGCCATCATCATCCGAAATGGCGCGATAAATGGAAAGAGCACCATGAAAAACTCAAAGCCGTAAACCGGGATCTCATTGCCTTTACGGAGAAATGTGCTGATGAAGAGAGGATACGTTGGGTGATAGGGTATTGAAGAAAATAGGGACAAGGGACAAGCCTGCCTGCCGGCAAGGCAGGGGACGAGGGACCCGCTCACCCTATGTCCATTTTCCACTTTCCGATTCGCGTCGGAAATTCAAGGGCTTTTTTCAGCTTCGAAAGAAATTCTTTCCGGGAAATTTCTTCTGCCCCCAGTCTTTTCATATGGGCTGTTGACTGCTGGGCATCAATAAAATGAAAGTCCCATTTTTTCAGCTGTTCCACCAGGTAATAAAGGGCTACCTTTGAAGCATCCGGCTTATGATAAAACATGGATTCCCCGAAAAAAGCCTTTCCCAATGATACGCCATACAACCCTCCTGCCAGTTTGCCTTCAAAATAGGCCTCTACGGAATGTGCATATCCCATTTGATATAGCGTTATATAAGCCTGTTGCATTTCAGGCGTTATCCAGGTCCCAACCTGATTATTTCTCTTTGTCATGGCACATTTGCGAATCACAGCAGCAAAATCTCGGTCAAAAAATACGTTGAACCTGCCCCGTCTGATGGTTTGTTTAAGGGTGTAGGAGAGGTTGAACCTGACCGGAATTAAAACAAGCCTGGGATCAGGCGACCACCAGAGAATCGGTGAACCTTCATCATACCAGGGAAAAATGCCCGCTGAATAGGCAGATATCAGGGATTCAACTGACAGGTCGCCGCCGGCTGCAAGGAGGCCTTCTTTATCAGCCTTCTCAGGATCCGGAAAAATAGTTTGATATGGCACAATGATTCAGATTTTGTTATATCTCTGCCTGTGGCTCCGGCAAATATAATAAACTCAGCGTTCTGACAGATACTGCATTAATCTGTAAAGATTCCTAACAGGGTAAGGATTGGCCGTTTGTTACCTCATTGTCACCGGGATAAAGTCCTGAATTGTTTATATTATTCTGCATAACCATGCTACAAATAATAAATATTTATTAATTTTGTAAAAAATATATGATATGAAGTTTCACATGGCACATTCGCATCATCATCACTTGCAATAGTTTTGCAATATACGCAGTATGTGCCAGATCAATAATTATTCATCAGGGTTTGCAATACTGCAAACCTTTTTTGTTTTATCCGCATATTCATTCAGACCATGGAGAAATTAAAGATTGCCATACAAAAAGAAGGCCGGCTAAGTGATAAATCGCTGCAACTTATTCAGGAATCAGGGATCAGACATAATCAGGACAGCAAACGGAAGCTCATTTCCCTGGGGGAGAACTTTCCGTTGGAAATACTCTACCTGAGGGATGACGATATTCCGCAGTATGTCGCCGATGCGGTTGCCGATATAGGGATCGTAGGGGAAAACGAAGTGATGGAAAAAGGTCTGAACGTGGTTGTAGTTGAGCGCCTTGGCTTCGCACGGTGCCGATTGTCGCTTGCCATACCGCAGTCAGAACAGTATACCGGCCTATCGTATTTCAACGGCCGCAGGATTGCCACATCCTATCCGGGAATATTGCGTCAGTATCTCACCCGGAATCACCTTAAGGCTGAAATTCATGAAATAAGCGGATCGGTGGAAATTGCGCCCGGCATTGGACTTGCCGATGCCATCTTTGATATTGTGAGCACTGGCAGTACCCTCATCAGCAACCGGTTGAAAGAGGTTGAGGTGGTTACTGGTTCAGAAGCCATTGTTATCAGCACGCCCCATTTGAGCATGGCCAAAAAAAAGTTGCTGGATAAAGTGCTATTCAGGTTTCAGGCGGTCCGGCGTTCAAAGAACAACAAGTACATTCTGCTGAATGCGCCCAATAAGAACCTGGAAAAAATTGTAAAGCTGCTGCCGGGCATGAAAAGCCCTACCGTCATGCCGCTTTACCAAAAGGGTTGGAGTTCCTTACATTCTGTGGTGAATGAAAATGATTTCTGGGATATAGTTGAAAAACTCAAGAAATATGGAGCCCAAGGAATCCTGGTCATACCGATTGAAAAAATGATCCTATAAATAATCAGCTTATGCAATTATTTCGATACCCCGACAGGAATGAATGGCCAAAAATCGTGGCAAGACCTGTAATGGATGATGATCAGATTGATAAAAGCGTCAAAAGGATACTTCAGGATGTGAAAACCAATGGTGATATTGCCCTGAAGAAATACACGAAAAAGTTTGACGGTTTTATGCCCGAATCGCTGGAGGTCAGTGATGCTGAAATAATAGAAGCCGAAAAGGCTGTTGGTGAAGATCTTAAAAATGCCATTGCGCTTGCGGCCGAAAACATCGAGATCTTTCACCGGTCGCAACTGCAGCTGAAGAAAAAAGTCATCACTTCATCAGGTGTTGAATGCTGGCAGAAGGATGTGCCCATTGAAAAGGTAGGTTTATACGTGCCGGGTGGAACCGCGCCTTTATTCTCCACCGTATTAATGCTGGCCATTCCTGCCCGCCTTGCCGGATGCAGGGAGATCATTCTATGTTCACCTCCGCGAACTGACGGAACCTTGCACCCCGCCATTTTATACAGTGCATGGCTTACCGGGGTCAACCGGGTATTCAGCGTCGGCGGTGCCCAGGCTATTGCCGCCATGGCTTTCGGAAGTAAAACAATTCCCGGCGTCTTCAAGATATTTGGTCCCGGCAACCCATATGTTACCGCTGCCAAACAGCATGTAACCCGATACGGAGTAGCCATTGACATGCCGGCAGGACCTTCTGAACTGGCCGTAATGGCCGATGATACTGCAGAGCCGGCATTTGTTGCCGCCGATTTGCTGTCACAGGCTGAGCATGGGGCCAACAGCCAGGTTTTGCTGGTAACCAATAATGAACCTCTGGTTCATCACGTGATCAATGAAGTCGAACGGCAGGCATCCTCCTTGTCGCGCAGGGAATTTGCCATGAAGGCACTGGAGAACAGCCGCATTATTTTGCTTAGGGATACTTCCGATATGGTGCAGCTGATCAATGAATATGCGCCTGAACATCTGATCCTGGCCGTAAGGGATGCCGACTCGCTGGCTGAATCCATAACCAATGCCGGATCCGTTTTCATTGGCAACTACACGCCGGAGAGTGCAGGGGACTATGCTTCAGGGACAAACCATACATTGCCTACCCATGGTTATGCCCGGTCATACAGCGGAGTTAACATGGATAGTTTCATGAAAAAAATCACCTTTCAGAAAATTACCGCAGACGGGCTCCGTAATATTGGTCCGGCCATCATGGCCATGGCAGAAGCTGAAGAACTGACCGCGCATAAAAAAGCTGTTTTGGTAAGAATACAAGGAAAAGTATAAAGATGGCCGATCTCAATCAACTTCTTCGCGATAACATCAGAAAACTCATACCCTATTCCTCAGCAAGAAATGAGTATAAGGGCGATGCAGCTGTATTTCTCGATGCTAACGAAAATCCGTATAACGAACCGGTGAACCGTTACCCCGATCCGCTTCAGATCCAACTCAAAGAGCAGATTGCGCATATAAAAAATGTCAGCCCCGAAAAGATTTTCCTGGGCAACGGCAGTGACGAAGCCATTGACCTTATAATAAGAGCCTTCTGTGAGCCGCGAACTGATAATATCGTTGCGGTTGATCCCACCTACGGTATGTACAAGGTCTGTGCCGACATCAACGGTGTTGAATACCGCAAGGTATTACTGACACCTGCGTTCGATCCCGATATTGAATCATTGCTGGAAAAGGCTGATGATAACACCAAAATCATCTTTCTATGCTCTCCCAATAATCCTACATCCAATAGTTTTCCCAGGGAAGGTATCATCAGGATACTCAAAACCTTCAAAGGGATCGTTGTATTGGATGAAGCTTACATTGATTTTTCCTCCGGCAAAGGCTTTTTGCAGACCCTGGCTGAGTTTCCGAACCTGGTGATCCTTCAGACTTTCAGCAAGGCCTGGGGCATGGCCGGGATAAGGCTGGGTATGGCTTTCGCCGATCCCTTTATCATTGCCGTGCTGTCCAAAATTAAATATCCCTATAACATCAATATGCTTACGATGGAGATTGCATTAAAATCACTGAAAAGCATCAAGGGAAAAGAGCAATGGGTAGCATCCATTTTGCATCAGCGTGATATCCTCGCCAGGGAGCTGAAAAGTTTTTCTTTTATTGTTAAGGTATTTCCATCGGATGCTAATTTTCTGCTGGTTAAAGTGGACCAGCCACGCGAAATATACCAGTATCTTATATCCAGGAAGATTATTATCCGTGACCGCTCAAATGCCAGCCTTTGTGATGGATGCCTGAGGATCACGGTCGGAACGCCGGATGAAAATGCCCGGCTCACCGAAGCCCTTAAAGATTATCAAGAAATCCGATCATGAAAAGAGTATTGTTTATTGACAGGGACGGAACCCTGATTCGCGAATCACCCGGAGATTTTCAGGTTGATTCACTTGAAAAACTGGAGTTCATGCCCGGAGTATTCAGAAATCTGCACCAGATACGGAAAAAGCTTGGCTATGACCTGGTTATGGTTACAAATCAGGATGGGCTTGGCTCCAATTCTTTCCCGGAAGATACATTCTGGCCCGTGCATAATAAAATGCTCCGGGCATTTGAAAACGAAGGGATCACCTTCGACGACCAGTTGATCGACCGCAGTTTTCCTGAAGACAACGCTCCAACCCGTAAGCCCCGTTTGGGTATGCTGACAAAATATCTTGAAGGCCCATATGACCTGACTCATTCTTATGTTATTGGCGACCGCCTTACGGATATTGAAATGGCAAAGAATATGGGCGCCGGCGGAATCCTGATCGGCCCGGGTGATATGGCACCGGATATAAATAAAGCCGGATTACAGGATTCCTGTGTGCTGATTACGGAAGACTGGAATGAAATATATGTGTTCCTGGCCGGAAAAAACAGGCATGCCATGGTTACCAGAAAGACCCGTGAAACCATCATAGAAGTGAGTATTAGTCTTGACGGGAGCGGAAAATCTGAAATCAGAACCGGCCTGGGTTTTTTCGATCATATGCTCGATCAGATCGCACGCCATACAGG
>Ga0105101_10000785_pt1 | contig 13441 bp, 13 predicted proteins | sample PPLLak21cMay2015_2_FD_87037 | JGI IMG/M metagenome (GOLD analysis project Ga0105101, IMG submission 87037) | Freshwater sediment microbial communities from Prairie Pothole Lake near Jamestown, North Dakota, USA - PPLs Lake P8 Core (1) Depth... | ecosystem: Environmental > Aquatic > Freshwater >... | reverse complement strand
TTTCTCGGTCCATCGAGATAGACCCAGCATGGTTACTCGGCCTGTCATGGCGATCATGGCCACAATGATCCGGCTCAGTTGCCGCAAGGTCGTTTTGGAAACGCTGTTCTGTATCGGTTGTAACAGTGCTAAAATGTTCATCGGAGGGCTTTTTGTGGTTTGAGCTGGTTGTCGTAAACTCAACTCTACTACAAAAGCCCTCTCAACTTAGCCTATTTTTGGCGAAGGTATTGAAGGAATGAACCAATTCCCCCAGCATCCACCGTGCACCTCGCTATTGAAGCGCGGTATAATCCAATCACCCCAATCTAATCCCTGGAAGGTATGCATGAGTGAGAGGAAGCTCCGTGTTCTGATTGCCAAACCCGGTCTGGATGGACATGACCGGGGCGCCAAGGTTGTGGCGCGCGCCCTGCGTGATGCCGGAATGGAGGTGATCTATACCGGTCTGCGCCAGACGCCCGAGATGATTGCCGAATCTGCCTTGCAGGAAGATGTAGATGCAGTCGGTCTGTCCATTTTATCCGGGGCGCACATGGCCCTGGCTCCCCGCATCCTGGAGCTGCTGAAGAACAACCAGCAGGAGCACGTCAAGGTGTTTATCGGCGGCATTATCCCCGATGAGGATGTGCCGCGCCTGCTGGAAATGGGCGTGGTGGGCGTGTATGGCCCCGGTACGCTGACTGACCAGATAATCCAGGATATCCGCCAGGCGGTAGGCGGCGTAGCCGTAAAATAGACCGCATATGTCCCTGGCAACTTCAGTGCTGGAGGGCAATCGCCTCTCCCTGGCACGCCTGTTGACCCATATCGAGAACGATACCTCCGAAGGTCGGGCGGCGCTGGATGAGCTGTTCGTCCACACCGGACAGGCCCACCTGATCGGTGTAACCGGCGCGCCGGGCACGGGCAAATCCTCGCTGGTCAACCATCTCGCCCGCTACTTCCGCAAGCCGGAGGGTGCGGGTGCGCCTTCCAAAGTAGGTATTATCGCCGTCGACCCGTCCAGCCCGTTCACCGGCGGGGCTATCCTGGGCGACCGGGTGCGAATGCGTGACTTGGCGGGCGATACGGGTGTGTTTATCCGCTCGATGGCCTCGCGCGGCTCGCTGGGCGGGTTAGCCAGCGCCACCTCCGGCATGGTGCAGGCTCTGGACGCGGCCGGTTACCGGATAATCCTGATCGAAACTGTGGGGGCAGGGCAGGCCGAAGTGGACATCGCCCGCCTGGCGCATACCACCCTGGTGGTAGAGGCACCCGGACTGGGTGATGAGATCCAGGCGATCAAAGCCGGGATCTTGGAGATCGCCGACATCCTGGTTGTGAACAAGGCCGACCGCCCGGGAGTGGAAAACACAGAGCGCGCCCTGCTCAGCATGCTTCAGCTGGCGCATCCTGCACCGCGCATTTATTGGCACGATGGGCAGTTAATGCGTATAGAAAGTCAACCCCAGCCGGACAGGGGAGGTGATTTCTGGCAGCCGCCTGTGTTGCGAACGGTGGCTACCGAGGGAGTTGGTATCTCGGAGCTGGGTGATGCCATACTGCGCCACCGGGAGCATCTGCAAACCAGCGGCGGCTGGGAGCGGCGTGAGCACGCGCGCCTGCAGGCCGAGCTGGATACCCTGCTCAAGGCGGGGCTTGTCTCTCGTTGGCAGAAGGCCGCTTCCCCGGCTGTTTACAGCGACCTGGTCGACCGGGTGCTGGCGCGGCAGATCTCGCCCTGGCGGGCGGTCGAGATGCTGCTGGATGGAGGTCGTACATGATCATCGGAGAACGTGTGCGTTTGCGGGCTCCCGCCCGGGAAGACCTGCTGAAATTCGTCGCCTGGCTCAACGATCCGGAGGTGCGCCAGGGATTAGCCCTTCACCTCCCGATCTCGATCGATCAAGAGCAGCGCTGGTACGATAGCATGCTCGAGCGTCCGAACGATGAACATCCGCTGGTGATCGAAATACGCAGCGGCGAGGCCTGGGTGCCGGTGGGCAACTGTGGATTCATCAACATCGACTGGCGCAATCGATCTGCCGAGCTGGGGATTTTCATCGGCGAAAAATCTTACTGGAACCAGGGCTATGGGACAGAAGCCGTCCAGTTGCTGACCAGGCACGGGTTTGAGACCTTGAACCTCAACCGCATCTACCTGCGCGTGTTCGAGAACAACCGGCGTGCCATCCGATCGTACGAGAAAGCCGGATTTATCGACGAAGGCCGTATGCGCCAGGCGGAATTTCAGCAGGGTGGCTATTTGGATTTGCTTTTCATGAGTGTGCTGAGATCTGAGTGGGGTGGAGACCGGGATAATGAATGATCGTATCGGATTACGGCTGATCAGCAGGTACTCAGATCAGACCAACAAAGATTTACCCGTGGGAGGAGTGCGTGACACAATACCGTTCACATCATGAACTGAATATATATGGAGAAATCCAACTTTTCGGCGGGACTGCTTCCCCGGAGCTGGCGACCGAGATCTCGAACTACCTTCACGTCCCACTCAGTGGACGCGATATTGTAGAATATGCGAACAACAATTTGTGGGTCAAGCTGCACAAGAGCGTGCGCGGGCAGGACGTCTATATGATCCAGACTACCAGCAAGCCTGTGCACCGCAATCTGATGGAGCTGCTCATCATGCTCCAGACGCTGCGCCTGGATTCAGCCGGACGGGTAACTGCGGTTGTCCCATACCTGTGCTATGCCCGTTCGGACAAAAAAGATAAACCGCGCGTCCCGATCACAGCCCGCCTGATTGCCGACATGATCGAGGTGGCTGGAGCCGACCGGTATATGACCCTTGATTTGCATGCCGGGCAGATCCAGGGCTTTTTCTCCATCCCTGGGGACGTCCTGACAGCCTTCCACCTGCTCACCGGGTATGTAAAAAAAATACTGCCGCAGATGGACAATCCGGTGGTTGTAGCCGCTGACCTGGGTTTTGCAAAAAAGGGGCGCAATTTTGCTGTTTCTATCGATGCCCCGATCGCCTTCATTGAGAAACGCCGGACAGGTCAAGATAACCATGCCGAAGCGCAATCCTTGATCGGGGACGTGAGCAATCGGGATGTGATCATCGTGGATGACGAAATCGATACCGGGGGATCTGTCGCCACGGCGGTCAGCCTGGTCAAAAAAATGGGCGCTAAAGATGTCTACCTGGTAACGGTTCACCCGGTTTTCTCACCGCCGGCTCCCGAACGTTTGGCAGCTTTGCCAATCAAAGAGCTGATCGTCACCAACACGATTCCGATCCCTGCGGACAAGCGGGGTTTGCTGAAAGATAAGCTGACCATCCTCTCGGTTGCCCCTTTGTTGGGCGAGGTCATCAATCGCGCCCACCAGGGGGTCAGTGTAGGAGAGATGTTCGACGAGTGAGATATGCCCGAGCTGCCTGAAGTGGAGACCATTGCCAGGATATTGCGCACTGGAAGCCCGAATTCCCCTGCGCTTCTGGGCTTGAGGGTGACCCAGGCGCAGATTTTTTGGGATCGCACCCTGGCCGCCTCGTCTCCCCAGGCTTTTTCTTCAGATATCCCCGGACAATTGATACAGGAGATCGGGCGGCGAGGTAAATTCCTCCTGTTCAATTTGAGCCGGAGCAGCGTGCTGTTCCACCTGCGCATGAGCGGCGACCTGTTGGTGGAACGGTCGGATGCCTCGCCAAACCCTTACTGCCGCCTGCTGCTCGATTTTGAGGATGGCTATCGCCTGGCGTTTAACGATCCACGGAAATTTGGCCGGGTCTGGTTGGTGAGCGATCCCCAGACTGTCCTGGCAGGTCTGGGACCGGAGCCGCTGGGGGATGAGTTCACCCCTGAGCGGCTGCATCAAGACCTGCTGGCAAAGCGCCGCCAGCTGAAACCCCTGCTGCTCGACCAGCGGTTTATCGCCGGTCTGGGGAATATCTATACCGATGAAGCCCTGCACATGGCGCGCCTACACCCGCTCATGCTTTCGAACCAGGTGAGCGTTGAGCAGTCGCTGCGGCTGTGGGAGAGCATTCGTCTGGTTTTAGAAGAAGGCATCCGCCACAACGGTGCCAGCATCGATTGGGTTTATCGCGGCGGCGATTTCCAAAACTATTTTCGTGTCTACCAGCGCACCGGGCAGGCTTGCCAGGTATGCGGAACCCCGGTCGAGCGTATCGTGGTCGGTCAGCGGGGCACCCACTACTGTCCCCAATGCCAGCCGCGCCTTGATCTGCACTCCGATGACGCCATGTCTCGGGGGAGCGCTGGCGGTTGAGCCCCTCGCAGCGCGGGCTCTGTGGTTTTCCGGGTTATAGAGGAGGTGCGTGATGAGCGATATCGTTTTCTTGATCATTGTTGCCCTGGTTGGCGTGGGGGTCGGGATCGCGATTGGGGTACTTGTGAGCGGCTCGCGCACCGATAAAAAGGGTGCAGCGCCAGCAGACCTGAAAAGCGCCGGTAATATGGTGGAAATTGTGAGGATCATGCAAGATCGCAAGAGCGGACAGCCCTACCCCCTGGTTAATGGAACGATAGTCCGCTTTCCGGCTGATCTGCCTGCCAGCCAGCGCCAGCGCCTGTCTGAAATATTCAGGCTGTTGCTGGGTTGGATAAGCCCATCCGAAGCTGCTAAGCCGGAGCCTGCAAAACCAGTCGAGGCGGCAGGTGAGCCTATCACCCCTCCGCCAACCGTCCAGGTACCAACCGCTACCAGCCAGTCGCTGCGCATCAGCCCCGTCGACGTTTTCGCCAGGGCTATCCAGCCTGAGGTGCGCGTACCGCCTGAGCCGGTCAAGAGCATTGCAGCTCAGATCGATGAGATCTTGCAGGAGAAGCTGGCGGAAGCCCATTTGGAGAACCAGGCCATCCGATTAATAGAGCTGCCTGCAAAGGGCCTGGTGGTTATGGTGGGTATGAAGCAGTATGGCGGAGTGGATGAGGTGCCGGATGAGACCATTCGCGGCCTGATCCGCCTCTCGGTCGCCGAGTGGGAGAAAAGGTCGGCGGAGAGTTAAACCGGGAAATCCGTCCGGATCACCTCAGCCAGCTGGCTTCGTTCGTTATCTGGCAGAAAAGCCGCCTGTGCGGCTGCTAAAACACGGTCGAGCAGGGCCTCCAGGCTGAATCCCATCGTCTCGCATACCAGGCGGTATTCATCGCTCAGGCAGATCTGCGAGATGCTGGGGTCATCGCTGTTGATCGTCACTTCCAGCCCTTGGGCCATCATCTCAGTGATGGGATGGGCTTGCACCGTAGATACCACCCCCGATTGGTAGTTGCTGGTTATACACACCTCGAAGGGTATGCCGGTTTCTTTGGCCATTTCGACAGACTGGGCATCTTCCAGGACACGCACGCCGTGACCGATGCGCTCCGCTCCCATCCGCTCGATAGCTGACAGGATGTTCACGCCGGGTCCCCATTCACCGGCATGGACTGTGAGGTGCAAACCTTTCTTCCGGGCGGTGGCGAAGATCTCGGCAAATGGCTCGGCTGGAAAATCCGATTCGTTGCCTGCCAGATCCAGCCCGACGATTCCCTCCGCCAGGCGCTCCGCTGCCAGGTAAGAGACCTGCGCTGCCAGGGCGACGCTCTCATGCCGGTTGATGCTGGCAATCAGGCTAGTCTTCAACCCGGTCTCGACCTGCGCCTGGTGAGCGCCGTCGATGACCCAATCCATTACTTCAGCCAGCCCGAACCCCTGCGCCCGGCTGAGGGCCACCGGGGTGAAGCGCAGCTCCATATAGCGCACACTATCCAGTGCTGCATCCTCGATCGCTTCGCGCGTGATGCGGCTGATGATCTCGGGCGAGCGGTAGAACAGGCGCAAGGTAGAGAACTTGGAGAGGAAATTCTCGAAGTTCAAGGGCTCGTCCTCTCCGATTTGCACCATGGTGCGCAGCTGTGCGGTGGGGGGCAGGTCCATGCCCTGCACGCGCGCCAGCTCTCGAACGGTCTCGAAGCGCAGCGAGCCCTCCAGGTGACGGTGCAGATCGACCTTGGGTAAGGCGCGGTAAAATTCAGCCGGTCGTTTGGGGAGGGTGTCGATTCTCATGGCAGTGCAGGGTCATCTGCCCGGGTGCCTGCTCAGCGCCGCCGCCGGCGGCGGCGCTTGCTCTTGTTTGCGGAGGGGGTAGAAAGGACCTCCGCCGGCTCTTCCTCACCCTCAGCCTCAGCCTCAGTCTCAGCCTCCATATCTTCGTCCACATCGGCCTCGGCGCCGGTTTCGAGGCTTTCGACCGCTTCAGCCGCCTCTATCCTGGAGGAAGCCTGGGCCTGCACGGTGCTGATATCGCGCGGGCGGTAGGTGAACATGCGGCTGACAACGCCCAGGCGCATATTGCCCAGCAGCTCCTGGAAGAGTGCAAACGCTTTGCTCTTATACTGGACCAATGGATCACGCTGACCATAAGCTTCCAGCCCGATCGAGACGCGCAGGGATTCCATCTGGGTCAGGTACTCGACCCACAGCTCGGTGATGACCGACAGCAGCAGCTGGCGGTAGATCTCGGTCAAAGCACGCCGTCCGAGGGCGTCGATGACCAGCTCACGCTCGGCTGGAGGCAGGCTGTTCATTGCCTGGTCTGGGGCGAGCTGGTTGTTCTGCTCTCCCAGCGCGTTGCGGATGGCATTCTGTGAAACCTGGTCGAGATCGGATATCCTGGAGGATGCCAGGCGGGCCCATTCCGCCACTCCCCAGGCCCTCTGCATGACCGACCGGGCCTTCTGCAGGTGTGCAAGTACATCCTGGGTGATCTCATCTGTCTCGCGACCACTCAGCAGGTGGGCAGAACCGTAGATATAGGTCAGGCGGGTGGTGCGCAGCACCACGCGCCGGTGAGTCTTCCGGTCAAAGGCTGCCCGAGCGCCTTGCGGCATGAGCAGCAGGAGCTGGTATAGAGCATTGGCGTTGAGGGTGCCGGTGGCACGCGATAATGCGTTTTCCAGATCCTGGGCGAGCTGCCCATTCTTACCCAGCAGGCGCTCCTGGCGGCGCTTGAACAGGTTTTCGACCGCCCCCAGCACCAGATCCGATATCTCGTCCCAATCCTTGTTTTCCAGCTCTGCAGGATTTTTCTCAAGTGATTCTTCTAAACGGCGTTCGACCGAGCCGATCAGGCGGGTTATCGCCTGGTTGGTCAGGGCAGCTTCTACCTGGGCGTAAACCTCATCGATAACCTCATCCAGACTGCCCTTATCGTCTGCGTCTCGCAGCATGCGCTGCTGCTCTGGGGTTAGCTTGAGCTGCATGCGAGCCGCGGCATTGAGCTCGTCCAACACCTGGCGCGGGCTGCGCGGCTCAGATTCATCATCCTCTACGGATAAACCTTCAAAGAACGTGTCCACTTGCTCGCGGCGCTCGCTGAGTTGGGTGTTCAGGCGGACTTGTGTCTGGGAGAGCAGCTTGTCTACAGCATGCAGCAGGTGTTCACGCTCTGCTTCCAGGCAGGCCTCTGCGATCTGCAGCAAGGCGGGGACGGCAGCGCCTTTCTCCACCCCTGGCTGACCGTTTAAAATCCTATCTGCCAGCAGTTTAAGCATGTAGGATGGATAGATCAGGCTGCCAACCGGGAAGGTGGGCTGGATTTGTTCCAGCCAAGCGAGCAGCTTCCACGGACCTTCTTCATCGAGCAGGGCCTCAGGAGCGCGCCGGTTGACTTCGGTGCGCAGCATCTCCTCGATGTCTTCGCCCAGGTCCTCCTTGGTGAAGATGCGGTTTCGCTGGGCGTAGATCTTGGCTCTTTGCGTGTTGAGCACATCGTCATACTCAAGCAGGTGCTTGCGGACGTCGAAGTTCGCACCTTCGACGCGGGTCTGAGATTGCTCGACCAGGCGACCCACCAGCCCAACTTCCAGGGGCATGGCATCGTCGATCTTTAAGCGCTGCATCAAGCTGTCGGCTTGCGCCCCGCCGAACAAACGCATGAGCTCATCTTCCATGGAGAGATAAAAACGTGACGAGCCAGGGTCGCCCTGGCGTGCTGCGCGGCCGCGCAGCTGGTTGTCGATGCGCCGGGCTTCGTGCCGCTCGGAGCCGATCACATGCAGACCGCCCAGGCTGCGCACCTTGTCCATGTCCTCCAGGTGCTTCAGGAAAAAGGAAACTTCAGCTTCGTAGATACCGTAGTCAGCCGGGGGGAGCTTGAGAAGCGCTTGCCTGCGCTCATCCATATTCATATCATAAGGATTGTCGTACCCCGCACGGCGCAGGACGCGGTTGACCGATGCAAGCACCTCTTCCGCTAAATCTCCGCCCAGCTTGATGTCCACACCGCGGCCGGCCATGTTGGTGGCGATGGTCACCGCTCCGAATGCGCCCGCCCCGGCGATAATCTGGCTCTCTTCTGTATGCTTACGAGCGTTGAGCACCTGGTGAGGGATGCCGGCCTTGAGCGCAGCTGCCAGCCGTTCGCTGTCCTGCGGTTCGAGATTGAGCAGATCGAGCAGGGTTTTCAGGTTATCCGCATCCTCGGGATTGAAGGATATCCCCAGGTCCCGGCACATCTTGCGCATGGCAGCGATGTCCAGCTGTTCGACCGGAGTGAACAGGTACTGCAGCTCAGGCACCAGGCGCCCGTCTTCCTCACGCTTGTTCACGGTGAACCAATTTTGCCGCAGCAGCAACACCTGTGCCAGGCGGCGCAGCGGCTCTGCGCGCAGGCGATTGGAAACCCGTTCGGACAGCTCGACGGACGTGGTGCCCACCAGGATGGGGCGGCCCTGGACATGGAACTGCAGTATTTCCCGAGTCAGCGAGCGCAGCTTGGCTTCCTCGGTGCGGTAGACGATATCCGGGTAATCTTTCCGCCGCCAGAAGACCGCCGCCTTCTGGGGATCGTCTTTACGGGCGTAGTAGTTGTATTTATAACCCTGCTCGTCGCGGTCTTCGACTTCCTCCAGATCGTTGCCTACACGTGAGGCCATGTACTCCAGGTTGGTCGGGATGGCGACCACTTCCAGCTTGTAGATCTTGTCGAATTCCTCGGCCTCGGTGACGGCGGTGCCGGTCATCCCGGCCAGCTTCTCGTACATGCGGAAGTAGTTTTGGATGGTAATGGTGGCGTAGGTGACGTTCTCGGCCTGGACGCGCACGCCTTCTTTGGCCTCTACCGCCTGGTGCAAGCCGTCTGACCAGCGCCGCCCGGGCATCAACCGCCCGGTGAACTCGTCGACAATGACCACTTTATTGCTTTGCACCAGGTAATCTTTGTTGCGGCGGAACAGGAACTGGGCGCGCAGAGCCTGCTCGAGGTAGCCGAGCATGCGCGCCTGTTCGAGGGTGACATCTTCCGGGCGATCCGGATCGCGCAGCGCCATGCCCAAAAGCTCTTCGACGTGCACCTCGCCGATCTCGGACAGGGTCACGTTGCGGTCCTTTTCGCTGATCTCGTAATCTTCGGGTCGCAGCTGGCGCACCACCTGCGCCATGCGCACGTACCATTCGGCTTCATCCTGGGCAGGGCCGGAGATGATCAGCGGGGTGCGGGCCTCGTCGATCAGGACGTTGTCCACCTCATCGACAATGGCATAGTAATGGCCGCGCTGCGAGCGATCCTCCACGCGCATGGCCATGTTGTCGCGCAGGTAATCGAAGCCGAACTCGCTGTTGGTGCCGTAGGTGATATCGGCGGCGTAGGCTTCGCTGCGCGGCACGAGCTGCAGCTGGTGTTGGTCTTCATGGGGCGATTCGCGTTCCAGGTCTACGAGAAAGGCTTTCTTGCCGTTCTCTGTCCGGGCAGCCATCTGCAAAACACCCACGCTCAGGCCCAGCATGTGGAAGATGGGCGCCATCCAGCGGGCGTCGCGGCGTGCCAGGTAATCGTTGACCGTAATCAGGTGGGTGCCTTTACCGGTCAGAGCGTTCAGGTAGAGCGGCAGGGTTGCCACCAGGGTCTTGCCTTCGCCGGTGCGCATCTCGGCGATCTTGCCTTCATGCAGGGCGATGCCGCCGATGAGCTGCACGTCGAAATGGCGCAGACCAATGGTGCGTTTGCTGGCCTCGCGCACCGCCGCGAACGCCTCTGGCAGCAGGTCGTCCAGGCTTTCACCATCTGCCAGGCGCAGGCGGAATTCGCCTGTCTTGGACTGTAATGCCTCATCGCTGAGGGCTTCAAATTCAGCCTCCAGGCTGTTGATCTGCTCAACGATGATTGAAGATCGATCGATGACGCGTTTATTTGGGTCACCGCCAAAGATTTTCACGATTTTCTTGAGCATTAATGTTTACCTCTGGGGTGGGATTATAGCACAGGGGGATAAGAGGATCCTTAATGGCGATGTTTTCTATCTCCCAGGTGGACAACGTCGAAGCAGGGGTGGAGCTTCTGAAAGGGCCCACCGAGGCGATCAATGCCACCTGGGAGCACCGCTCTGAGCTGGTTGCCCAGACGCGCAAGCATACTGCCCCGCGTCCGCTAGATGTTTACGCCTTGCTGCCCCCAGACCAACTGCCACCAGTGCGGTGAAGCCACGTGCTTGGCTTTTGCCTGCAGCCTGCTGCTGCACCAGCGCCATCTGGCCGAATGCCTGCCGCTTCAAGCCTCCTCGTCCGCAGCCGACAGGCTGTCGACGCTGGAGGCTATGCTATAAGGCAGTATCCAGGGGCGATAGAAACGGCATCGTAGAATCCGATGAATCGGAGCAAAAACATTGAAACACAAAGCGCACAAAGGTTTTTTGGGGCGTGAGAGTCGAGAATCGAGAGGCGAGAGCCGTGTGCAGCAAGAAGAGAGCGCAGAGACCAAAATGAATCTATTCTATTCTCGCCTTGTGGCGGATCGATGACGGCGAGAGGAAAGACGGACGATCGCAAGGGGCGTTTAACGAGGAACGAATAGGAGGAGGCAATCAGGAATCAGGGAATCAGGAATTAGGAGAGGGAGGAAGTGGTCTCGATAATGAAGAACACATGTGTAGAGGTTGAATAATCGTGCAATTGGGCAATCAGAGAGGGGGTTTCTTCGTTTTGGGGACGAAGGGGGTCGAATGGATGTGAGCTTTCTGCTGGATGCTTCATTGTCGATTGCAGACAAATCAACCAAATAATATGATAAACAAGATATAATTTGGGTATTATAAACGGGCATGTATGTCGTACAGACGTACAACGAAGCTCAGACAGACACTATGAATTCAGTCGAATCGCCGACAGAAAGGATTACGCAAGATGCTTAACCTAAACTCCGTCATGATTGGAACGAAGCAACTCAAAGTCCTGGCGGCTTTCTATGAAAAAGTTCTCGGACAGCCAGCAGGAATGGTGGATGAAGAACATGGCTTCTATGGCTGGCAAGTGGGGGCAGCCTATCTATCCATATTAGATCATTCCGAAATGGCCGGTCGCACAAAAGATCCTGGACGGATCATGTTTAATTTTGAAACTCCACAGGTCAAAGAGGAATTTGAGCGAATAAAGGCCCTGGGAGGCGTGGTCGTTCAAGAGCCCTATGATATGGAGGGTGGATGGATTGCGACCCTGGCAGACCCGGATGGAAATTACTTTCAACTGGTAACTCCAATGGGGTAATGTTTGTTCCCAGGCACAGGTTAGCAAGTATCTTGAGTGACCAGTTAGCCCTCATGAAGAGATAGCTGGTTAACTACCCCATCAGCCATACGGAGAAAAAGCCAATGCAGAAAATAATCCCACATTTATGGTTCGACAAAGAAGCCATTGAGGCAGCGGAATTTTATGCCTCAACTTTTCCCAACTCGAAAATCAAGCGTACTTCCAAGCTTTACGATACTCCATCAGGTACGGTAGATGTCGTATCCTTTGAGCTTTCAGGCCTGGAATTCCAGGCTATCAGTGCCGGCCCGCTTTTCAAGCTCAATCCATCGGTGTCGTTCATGGTTACCTGTAAAAAGAAAGAAGAAGTTGACGAATTATGGAATAAGCTTTCCAAAGGCGGGCAGGCGCTCATGGAGCTGGGGGATTACCCGTTCAGCGAGCGATATGGATGGGTGCAGGATCGGTATGGGCTATCCTGGCAAATCCTGTATTCCGGCGAAACGGGAGGAAAACAAAAGATCATCCCTGTGATCATGTTCGTGGGCGAGGTGTGTGGCAAGGCGGAAGAAGCCATGCGATTCTGGACATCGGTTTTCCCTGAAGGAAATATCGAGGCTATCCACTATTACGGTAAGAACGAAGGCCCGGATAAGGAAGATAATGTGATGCATGCGGATTTTTCACTGTCCGGTCTGGAATTCGGGGCCATGGATAGTGCTTTAGAACATCACTTCAGTTTCAATGAAGCGATTTCCTTTATTGTGAATTGCCCCACCCAGGAGGAAATTGATTATTTTTGGGGAAAGCTTTCTGCCGTTCCTGAAGCGGAACAGTGCGGCTGGCTCAAAGACAAATTTGGCTTTTCATGGCAGATAGTACCCTCCGGCATGGAAGAAATGCTGCGAGGCGATGACAGGAAAAGAATCGACCGGGTGACTCAAGTATTCCTGGCTATGAAAAAATTGGACATTGCTAAGTTACAAGAAGCATATGATGGGAAGTAAAACAGACAGCGCAGTGTCATTCCTTCAGCTTTATGCCCTGTGGGATCCACCCACCTGACCGGGTTATTCAACATCGCCGTATAGCGATCCCAGACCTGCACGTCCCCCACGCCGGGGATGATGGTGTCGGCGGTGGTGAACCTGGATAATGAACTGTCGTACCAGCGGGCGTTGAAGTAATACAATCCTATGCCGGTTTCGCTAATTTGCCCCGTGTATTGCCGCTTTGGTCGGCGTCGTGCCATAGGAATAGCGTGTCCCGCCCCAGGCTTTGTAGCGTAATTCACCTTCTTTGGTCAGCCCGTCGTAGCTGGCGGTGATCGCCTGCGAGCCGAGATGGTCGCTTAGCAGCCACTTGGGGTTATTGCTGCCTACCCGCATGGCGACCCGGGTGTTTCCCGCATAGTAGTACTTGATCATAGTGGAAGTCGAGCCGGTCCACTCGAAGTAATTGCCGACATATGCCGTGGTAACACCGCCCACCGTAGCTTTCACTCGATTCCCGTCGCCGACTTTCGGCTGGACTCGCTGGCAAATCTACCGCTGCAGACCCTGCTGGAGAAAGTCCGGAGAGTGCGGGCATGACGCCCCGATACTCCTGTACCTGCTTCGATCCATGATCGACGGTATTCCGGCATGTTTTTGATGAGCAAATGAGGGTATAACCCTACGAGTACTTACAAACGATGCCCCGCACTTGCTTTTCCACAGCCAGGGATCATCAGTTGGTAAGGTGCAATATAATCCTGATCTACTCAAAAAGACACACCACCCACGCTAACCTAATTCGATTTCGCTGAAACAACCTTTTTCAAACCCGGGTACATCAAATAATTAACCCGATGTGCATGTTTAGTCGATCAATAACTCGGAAAACCGCAAAGGCGATAATCCGATCCGCTGACAAAATAGCACTGCAATCAAATGGCTCAACAACTTTCGCCACCAACGAGAAG
>Ga0105101_10000784_pt1 | contig 13459 bp, 9 predicted proteins | sample PPLLak21cMay2015_2_FD_87037 | JGI IMG/M metagenome (GOLD analysis project Ga0105101, IMG submission 87037) | Freshwater sediment microbial communities from Prairie Pothole Lake near Jamestown, North Dakota, USA - PPLs Lake P8 Core (1) Depth... | ecosystem: Environmental > Aquatic > Freshwater >... | reverse complement strand
TTTGGGCGATCGCCGCTAAACTCTTTGCCTCTCTTTCATTGAATGTGATTAGATTACCCACCGTCTCTCTTAAATCAAGTATTTCGGCATTGGAAAAGCCTACTTTTCTTAGAGCACCTTGAAGGTAATCCAAGCCGATAGGATAGATGGGAGTGGCTTCATTAAAATACGTCGTGTTTGTTTCAATCAGTAATATGTTAGGCACGTTCTCTATCTGTATATGGATCCGCTCAATAGTTGAGGCACGAGCTTCTCAACGTGGAAACCTTCACCACGCTCTTTAAAGCTCATGTGCTGATCGGAAACTAGGGGAAGAACCACAATCAGATCAGACCTCACCGCGCGTTGGAAACAACTCTAACTCCGAGCGCCGTACAATGACTGCCGGCTAGTCAGTTTGAGGTCACTCTCTCGGTTTTAGTAAGAACCTATCCCACGCAGAACATCTCGAGCAATGATAGACTTTTGCAGCTCTATTGTCTCTTCAATGAATTTCGCTTCTACAGTGTTTCGGCATAATCTTTCAATAAATAATCCTTTAGAATAGACAGGTCCACCATGGATTTGCACCGTTTTGTCCACAGCCCGATGGAGCATCTCGGTAGCAAAGACCTTAACCATTGCAGCCTCACGCCGAATGTCTTCTCCTTTATCAGCCATAAAAGCAGCATGATATACCATCAGCCTTGTTGCCTGAATATCGGTTGCTAAATCTGCTAATATTCGCTGGACTCGTGTTTGTCCAGATATCGTTCTCCCAAATGTTTCCCATGTTTTAGCATATTCGGAACAGATTTCAAGAAGTCTCTTCCCCACACCGACACAACGGGCTGCCCTCACAATTCTTCTCCGGGGAAGCCACTTAACCCCAAGGGAAAAAGCATGACCAATTTCGCCGAGTATACTATTGACGGGCACTTTACATCGGTTGAATCTTAGAATTGTAGGTTCAATCAGGGAGTCTTTCTTTTGCATTTCCTTTCTTGCACTGTTAGTTATAAGTCCAGCTGTATCTTTATCCACCAAAAAGCAGGTGACTCCCTCCCCAAGGGACTTTTCTGGATCCGTAACGGCAAAGGTAATTACAAAATCCCCAAGATCAAAATATTGCATCACTAATTTTTGGCCTTCGATTACATAATAACCATTCTCCTTTGATGCCATTGTTTTTAAGGATTTTAGATGAAATGTGCCGGGTTCTAACAAAGCTATCGAATATTGCTTTGTACCTTCAACAGTGGGATCAAGATATCTTTTTTTCTGCTCCTCATTGCATTCGAAAAGGATAGGGGTAACATCTCCAAAATTAAAAGGAATGATTGTCTTAGATAATTCTTCTTCTACCAGACATAAGTCCAGGATTGAGGTTCCCAAACCCCCGAATTCTTCGGGTATTCTAAGCTCGCTTAACCCTATTTCCTTTGCCTTCTTCTTAAGCTCCTCCATGGCTTCTTTAGGCAAAACTCCATCTTCACTGTCCAACAGATCTCTTTCGAGCGGAAGAAGCCCCCTCTTCACAAAATCCATAGCTGTTTCACGAATCAATTTGAGCTCTTCTGATATTTCAAAATCCATAATTAACTCCTACTCGATCAATTTGTACAGAGTTTATGCAAATATTCTTCACCCCTTTTCTGCTCTCATCACGCTATTTTAAAGAAGTCAATTCTTTATAGCTGACTCCATCACTTTTCAATTAGGATAGAGCTTCCTCTATAAATAAATCAAGATCTGGCTCATCTTTGTCGCCTATCCGAGAATCGAGCCAGGATATTACCTCAATCATACGGCGATTAACAACATAATATTTTATGCTCGTATCGACTTGGGGGCAAGCAATGATACAAGCGTAGCAACGATCACACTCTTCAGCGTCGAGAAGAATGGTTTCTAAGGCCATTGAAGTTCTCTCTTGGGTCCGCTCGCGGCGGTGCGGTTCACGAGCAACAATTGGGCAGACATCATTGCAGTTACCACAGCCAAGACAAGTTTTGGCTCCGATGACATTTTCCATTATATCTAATTTGTTGTCGACCGAGAGTCCCCTTTTGGACAGCAAACGTGCTCGAGCTACAGGTGGTGCACTCGTATCCAATATCTCATTTAGAATTGGTTCAATTTCTTTAATATCTACTTCTTTTAATCGTCGCCTTTCTTCTTCTTTCCTTATTTCAAAACGTTCTCTTCGAAACCAATCTGCTCTTATCACCTTTCCATGTGTAGCATAATCTGGGATAAGTTTAGGCGAGATCGACCGTTTCTCTAATCCGCTTCTTTTCAACTCAATTCTCCATTTCCTTACATGCTCTAAAGTTAATTTACCCAGTTTTACTTCTTTAGCCCTTTCGGCTGCTGCCTTACCAGCACGTCGCCCAAAGACTATTCCATCTAAAAGAAGGTTATCTCTCAGAAGATGTCTCCCATGAACACCACCGCAAACTTTACCAGCAGCATAAAGATTTGGAATAGAAGTAGCCCCTTGGGAATCTATTTTAATACCACCGTTAGAAAAATAGTGGGAAGGGTAAACAAGGATAGGCTCCTTACTTATATCGATATTAAAAGTCTTAAATTCATTGTAAATTGATGGCAATTCTCTTTGAATCGTCCCGGGTCCATGCAGAACCTCGATCATTGGAGTATCTAACCATATTCCATTGAGTCCTTTTGGTGTTTTTACGCCAAAACCATTCTTACATTCACGAATAATCGCTGAAGTTAAAACATCATCGGTTTCTAAATGATAAATGAATTCTTCCCCTCTATTATTAGCAAATTTAGCACCAAGTCTTCGAACCTTTTCATCGATAGGCTGTCCTACCATTTGCTCGGGAAATATAATACCTGTTGGAATATACTGGATAGCATTCAATAACAATGACTTTGCCCCGACTCTGTAAGCCAAAGCTAAACCATCAGCCATAGCCCCATAATGATCAGCACACGGAAATTCTTGATAATGTAATTGTCCATCACCACCAGTAGCGAGTACTAGTGTCTTAGCCCGGATCCGAATCGCTTCTTTCTTGCTTTCGAGGTTAATTAATATCGCCCCGGCCACTTGAGCTATATCATCCGTAATTAATTCTATTACAGGTAAGTACTCCAATACAGGAATTCCCCTATTACATAACTCGTCATACAGATTTCGCACAATCTCCATTCCAAGGCAACCACGAGCATTATGCACTCTTTTTCGAGATGTCCCTTCACCAAATTCTGTCCGTAAAGTACCATCCGCTTCCTTATCAAATATACACCCAAGCGACTCAAGCCACTGGATTACTGAAGGAGCGTCACGAACCATAACCTCAACAAGATCTGGAATATTATCAAAAAAACCACCGCCAATCGTGTCTAAATAATGAATTAAAGGGGAGTCATTTGGCTTAGATGCTGCCTGTATTCCTCCTTGGAATTTCACAGTATCGGAGTCAAAAAAGCCAAATTTGGTTACCAACATAACTTTGGCACCATTTTCATGAGCCGAAAGCGCCGCCGTAGCCCCCGCTCCCCCTGACCCTACTACTAGTACATCAACATCATAATCTACCGACTCTAAATCTACCACTTCGGGGTCCACAAGGCTGTTCCCTTGCAGCAATTCAACGAGTTCCTTAGGTGCACAATCACCCTTATTAGGACCCGTCAAAAGCTCACACACCCCCCCATCTACAAAATCGGGGTGATTTTGTTTTATTAAAACAGATTTCTCATCCTCAGAAATTTGTTGATAATCTTCTTTTAATCGTTTTTCTCTTGTGAATTCGATTCTCGCAAGGCTTTCCTTTAATTCAATTGGAACCATTTCTGTCATCCCCCTTTGAAGTTATGGGACTATATCTCGTTCATTATAACGACGGCGTAGTTCCTTCACTTCCATCTTTTTTAATTCTGAAAGCTCCTTATCAAATCTCCCACCCTCAATCTCAGCCACAATTTCTGAAAGGTCGTGGGAAGGTGGTAGTAAGTAACGTCCGTACAAGCGACGGCATAGCAAGGCAATATGATATGGTGCAAGACCCCCGGAGCATCTCTCAGCGCAAAGACCACACATCATACAATTGAAAGACTTGTCCGCAACTTCATCAATCTCTCCATGCAGAGTATGAGATATATACTCCATGACGTTGATATCCTGTGGGCAGCTCATAGTACATTTGTTGCAGACTTGACATTTGAGAAGCTCTGGATAAACGGTAAGGACTTGTTTCAGACTTGGAGTAAGTTGGCTTAATTCATAAACAGCCTTCTTTTTCAAAACTATTTCTCTTTTCAGCATCATATTACTACCTCTATTTTTTTAAGCTAGTGTAGTGCGTCTAACACTTCTTACCTTTTAGCCACTTTAATCAGAATCTGTTCTGCGGGTGCGGCCCATACAAACACCTGTGGGTGTTGGCTGTGATTGTCAATAGAGTCTCTGATAGAGGCTACTCGTTTTCCTCAGATCCGGTTGCCCCTTCTTTAAATGTTAACTCTGGGGAGGTATCAAAAACCCGAATGCCAAAATATTTAGTGACGACAGGAGCTTCCTCAATACCACCAATATAATAGACAGATGGATCGGTACCGTGTGCTCGATACAATTGAACTGCGCCCTTTTCATGGATTAGTTTTGAAACTTCACTCTCATTGTCATCCAGATCACCAAAATACCTTGCTTTAGCTGGGCAAATGATAACGCAAGCAGGGGTTGCCTCACGATCTACCCCCGGTTTTAGTCCTTTTTTAATACCTTCGTCAATTCTTTCCTTACAAAAAATACACTTAGAGACAACACCAACTCGAAGAGGATATAATATTCTTCCAATGGTTTCCCATTCGGTGAACCCTTGACCGGGATAATATTCTTTTTCTTCAGAATGATACGATCGGGATTGATAAGGGCAAGAAATCATGCAATGCCTACAACCGATACACTTATTTTGATCAACCCAAACGATTCCATCTTCACGTTGCTGAGTGGCGCCAGTGGGACAAACCTTTGTACACGCCGGGTCTTTACAGTGGTTACACAATACTGGATATACGTGTTTTTTTACACGGGGATATTTTCCTGTCTCAGAAATTAAAGTTTTACTCCACAGCACTCCTTTAGGCAGAAAATGCTCCTGGTTACACTTGACCGCACAAGCATCACAGCCAATACATTTATTTAGATTGATCACCATACCCCATCTCATGACGATCTCACCTCGTTTCCTTTATCTTGTATGCCTTGACCCTTACAGTTGGCTCGACTGAGCTTGATATGATGCAAAAATGATGTTGATCTTGTCTGATCAGGGCATTCGGGTTCACGCCTTTACCCCGGGAAATCGGTGCTCCCTTTGCCCAGCTCCCTAAACCACAGATGGCTACCACCTTGGGGTGTACCAACTGGCTTAGCTTCACAGTTCCTGTTACCTTGTCTCCCCAATGATTTTCAAGACAAATCGTGTCCCCGTCTCTTATCCCTTTTTCCCGCCCGGTTCCCACATTCATGTTGATGTTATAAGTATAAGGATTGCGTGAAGCCACTTTATCTATATGAGGGTTATGCGCCGTGAATCTATAAGTCATGAGAGAGTCCCGCTGCGAGATAACAAAGAGGTCATATTCCGAATCCGCGGGAAGCTCGGTGAAGATCACAGAAGGGAAATAGCTCGTCAGCCCGGTGAAATAGTCCCAGTTCAAATGAAAACCAATTTTTTCAGCCCTCTTTTTTATCTCCTCCCTATCTTCTTCATGGTTCTCAAAATAGATGGGTATCCGAGCATTAATGAACCATCGCCAATAAGCTTCTTCAGGCTTCTTGTTCCAGGTCAAGAAACCGTTATCCCTGAACCGTTCCAGGCCTCTCTTTTCCCCAAAATGGTACTTCAGTATTCGGTCAACCATTTCTATGTTTGAGACTTCTTCCTCTGGCTCTATAATTCGAGGAATTTCCACATTCGGGTTCGGCTGCCTGGCCTTTCTGAAGGTGTAGAAATCATCTAGGGCTGCATTATATTTCCGTCTAATTCCCACCCTGTCAGCCAAGTCATTCATCACGTCCTGAGCATGCCTTGCTTCACCCCTGGGCTCGGTAACCGGCATTCTAAGGTGCATGCTCCATTTATCTAAGCCTGTGGGGTAGTTATAAGTGACACCGAAAGCGCTGCAAACATCCAACGTTTCAAGGTAGTGCGACTCCGGTAAAACAATATCACAAAAGCCTTCCGTAGTTTCGTTGTGGAATGGCTGTAGAGCGAAGGCAAAGGGAACTTTCCTGAGAAACTTTTCAGCGGATTCGGGCCTGACAATATTCATAACCACATTGCCGCCGTAGGTGCCAAAGACTTCCGGTTTAAAAGGACTCCCAGCGTTACTCCATAGCTCTTCCCAGTCCTCAGTGTAGACGTCAAGCGTCGCGTGGCCCAATACGTCATTGAAGCTCCAGCTATTGCCAGGCCCTGTAACTTTAGAGGGTGGCCACGACATCGACCCACCGGTGCTTATCGGCCAGGGGCCAACAGTCAGCATGCCCTCCACGCCACCATAAGGTGAGAATTGAAAGCGACCCGTCTCAGGGTACCCCAGACTCCTGGGTACCCCTGAACCCAAAATTCCCCCGCAAACATCCTGATTACCGAGTAAAACATTTATCAGGTGCATGGCAGTATACGCGTGAAAAGAATTCTGATGGGTCTGCATCCCTTTGTAGCCGACAACACAGGCGGGTCGGTAGGGGACCTTGACACCATCAATCTCAATAACGCTTCCGATTCTCGCCTCATCGACCAACTCCCTGGCGAGCCGCCGTATGGTATCCGCAGGGACCGTGCTTATCTCGGAAGCCCAGTCCGGTTTATACTGTTTGAGATGGTCTTTGACGAGGGCAAAAGCAGGCCGGCATTCGACCCCGTTGGCGATATACTTCCCTTCAATCGCCGGCTGCGTCAGCGTCGGATCATCATACGTTTTAACGTTACCATCAGCCTCATCAAAGAAGAGAGGTTTTCCAGTTTGTTTCTCCCGCACATAAAGACGGTCAGGGCCAATAAGGTAGACTCCATTCGTTTTGTGCCTGATATATTCCTTGTCATAAATACCGATCTCATTTACAATGAGATTACCGATAGCCAAAAACACAGCAATATCCGTGGCTGGTAAAATCGGTATCCATTCCCGTCCCAGGGAGGCAACAGTGAAACCCTGAGGGTCCATAACCTTCAGTTTCATGCCCCTCTCCCTGGCCGCGGCTGCCTGCCTGACGCTCGCACCGGAATTACGACCAGAGGCCCAGCTTTCGGCTCCACCGCAGCGAAGCACATAGTTGCAGAACCTGTAGTCTGGAATTATGTCCCAGGCAGCATATTGTAAAGCACCTACGTGATGGGCAGCGCCACCACACATGATACCGGGGCCGCCCAATGCACGACTGCCACCAAGAGCCTGGAAAAAACGGCGCCACGTTACGTTACCTCTCATGCCGCCAGTGGGTCCAGGGGTATAAGAAGAGCATACCGTCCTTGGGTCCTTCTTCATCGCTGCTACAAGCTTCTCGGCTATGGTATCAAGGGCTTCTTCCCACGAAATTCGCTGCCATTTTGGGTCTTCATGAATCCCTTTCCTTGGATTAGTCCTTTTTACCGGGTACAGGATCCTGTTTGGATCATAAAAGTCCAATAAGGCGGCAACGCCCTTGCCGCAGAGGCCGCCCTGAGCTCCACGGTCGCTCTCAGGAACACCTTCCACGGCCACCGGCCTGCCATCAACCACTCTTACTCGGATAGCACACTCGCCGTAGCAAAGAGAGCAAATGCTATAGACCCAGTAGTCCTTCTGTTTGTCTCTTTCACCGAAGATTTCCCTGTAGCGTTCTCTGTCTTTCTCGACAATATTCATCACACAATCTCCCCGCAAAAGATATTTACGTCTTTGTTTCCTTTCGTATGAAACCTCCACCTACCATGACGGACCCGGTTGATAATGGCCCAATGACTAATACAAACGTATCAAATTGTTCTAAATTTGCCGCCCCTCAGACCTCAAAAATTTCTTGGGGTGATTTGTGCAAAGGTCGAATGCCTGTTTCTGTAATCAGATAATTGTCGCAGACCCATACCCAGATCTTGTCCGAACCGATGGTGGGGTGGACCGTGATGTTCATCCTGGCCTGCAATCTCATAGGTTCATCCTCACGGATAGCGGGTCGCTCCACAAGGTCGTATCCTTGGCCATGAGCATATAGACGGGTTTCAGGAAGCTGTCCCTTTCTTGACAAAAATTCATTATTGGCTCGCCAGATCTCCCCCGCATCTGCCCCTGGTCTAAGAAGTTTCAGAGTAACCTTCTGCGTTTCCTTACAAAGTTCGTAGGCATCCCTCAATTCGGGAGGAACCTTCCCGAGGAAGAAAATTCTTCCGATTTCGCCGTACATCCCTCCTGGACCATTCACTTCAATCATCAAGGTAAACTGATCTCCTTCTCTTGCAACTCGGTTCTGAAAATGACGTTTCTGCATGGGAACAGGTTTACCCATTGGCCCCGATCCCCCGATCACCAGTTGTTCCTCGCTTCCCAGAAGAGTCACTTTATGGATGATGTCCGCAATGATTTCAAAATCTCTCCTGCCTGGACGAATCACAGTCTTTGCGTACTCAATCGCTTCATCCTGAAGAGCCGCAGTCTTTCTGATCAATTCAATTTCCTCATCGCTCTTAATCGCTTTGATCTGGTCAATCGCATCAGTAAAATCAACAAAGGTTGCATCAGGAAGGCTCTTAACCAAGTGTTCATAGAACATGGCAGACATCGATCCTTTCCCAACAATCCCTATCTTCGTCTTCTCATTGATTTTCAGTGCTTTCACAGCCAGTTCCGCATCATAGGTGTTACTGTACCAAAGGCTTCTAAAATACGGAGCGGTGAGTCTGTTTTTAACTCCCCTCATCGCCCATGCAGGAGGGCCCAAATCTCCCGGTGGTTTGCCACCACTAGTGATTGTGGTCATCTCATCATCAATCGGAAAGATTACAGTTGTAGGATATCCATTCTTCGCTGGAATATCTATAAACCATTTGACATAACCGCCTAACCATTCGTTGTCATTCTGCATAACCAGATACTCAATCTTTTCCTCTCTCATCATCTTTCTTACAGCTTTCCATCGACGCTCCAGTTCTTGAGTGGAGATAGATGTCGTAAGAATTTGTTTAGAGTCTTCCGCCATTGGTCATTCTCCTTTCAAATAATTCAACTCCCTTGAAGCCCTTTTTAACTCTTGTTTTCCACCAATTCGTGAACCCTTTTTTGATATCCAGAAGATGTTCTTCCGTTTTCTTAGCTTTCCAAAACTTTTTCCCTTTTATATAAAACCGTGGATCTTTTTATGGTAACGCAGCCGGAGCATAATTACCAGAGGATAAAAGTTTTTGTAGTTTGGAGCTGAACGGTTGCTGCAACATATCGACGAGCAGCATAATTCCAATTAGGGGAGTCATCATCTGATTTTAGGTTTCGATATGTCTTCCACATCGTAACCTCTTAGAGTCGTTGGATGCAGCGAATATATAGCAGATATTCGCAGTTCGCCTTCCTAAGAGTAATCCCGTCCACGATATGCTCAGTCCAATTGATTGCGATCTGAGAAACAAATCTATCTCGAGTTCGTTCCGTTTAGTACCTGTCTAATCGTCAGGTCCCGCTTCCTTGATCATCCGCATTTTGGTTTTCCGGTACGTAGAAAAGCCAGTCGAGATGATGAGAAGAGCAGAGATGCCCAGGATGACGGCAGAAATCGGCTTCTGGACAAAGATCATGAAGCTCCCGTCAGACATCCTAAGGGCATTCCTGAAGTTGGTCTCCAGAAGGGGACCAAGGATCATGGCCAGGAGGAAGGGTGCGAGTTCATACTGCAATTTTCGGAGAATGTAGCCCACGATCCCAAAAATGATCATGACGACCAGATCCGTGGTATTGTTGTTCGTAGCATAGGCCCCGATAACACAACAGAGCAGAATGAGAGGCATCAGCATCCGATAAGGGACTTTTAATACCCTCACCCAGAGGCCTATTAGGGGAAGGTTGAGAAGAACAAGCATCACATTTCCGAGATACATACTCGCAATGACCCCCCAGAAAATCTCAGGATGCTGGCTTACAAGCAAAGGTCCCGGGGTAACCCCGTGGATAATGAGAGCGCCCAAGAGGAGACCCATGATCGCATTCGGGGGAATACCAAGGGCAAGAAGAGGGACGAAGGCTCCTGCGGAAGCTGCGTTGTTGGCAGTTTCCGGTCCGGCAACTCCCTCGATCGCACCCTTTCCGAATTCGTTCGGGAATTTCGACAGCCGCTTCTCCATCGTATAGGAGAAAAAGGACGCCACGATCGCGCCACCTCCGGGCAAGATACCTAATAGGAAGCCAATAACGGAGCCTCGGCCAATGGGCCCAAGGCTTCGTCTCCAGTCCTGGAGGTTCGGGAAGAGATTCTTAATCTTGGCTTTGAAAATACCCCTCTCCTGAAGCCGTTCCATGTTGATGAAAACCTCTGAAATGCCGAAGAGGCCCATGGCGACCGGCACCAGACCAATCCCATCGAGGAGATAAGCTGTGCCGAAAGTGAAGCGGGGAATGGCGGCGATGGGATCATTGCCGGCAGTGCCCACGATCAGACCGGCAACCACCATGAGAAGAGCTCGAAGCATCGAACGGCTTGCAAGATAGGTAAGAACAGTCATGCTGAAGCACATGACGGCCGTGAATTCGGCGGGGCCGAATTTCAGTGCAACCTCTGCGAGGGGAGTGACGAGAAACATCAGGGCAATGGTGCCTATGGTGCCTGCGATGAAGGACCCGAGTGCTGAAATGCCCAAAGCAGGCCCTGCCCTGCCCTGTCTTGCCATCTGGTACCCGTCAAGGCATGTAACGACGGAAGCTGCTTCACCTGGGATATTAACAAGGATAGATGTAGTTGAGCCACCGTACATGGCTCCGTAGTAGATTCCGGCCAGCATGATAACCGATGAAACGGGGGACAGCCCGAAGGTGCAGGGCAAAAGGATGGACATAGCCCCAATGGGTCCGATGCCCGGAAGGACTCCTACGAGAGTTCCGACTAGAACCCCGACGAAGCAGTAAAAGAGATTAGTAGGCTGCACGATACCCTGGAAGCCCCCGAGAAGGCCATTGATAACATCCATCTCCCCTCCTTAACCGAGACCCAGGAGCCTGAAGATACCTGGTGGAAACCGGACCCCCAGAGATGTGAAAAGCAAATAAGTGATCGCCACAACGATCGCTGAATATCCGAGAACCTGGATCCATCTTTTGTAGCCTCCGCGCCTAAATAAGATGGCAAGTACCACAAAGGTGGTCACATGGAAACCCAAGCTTTCAAGGAAAAGGGCATAGGCAAAAAGGGCGGCTGCCACAATACCGACATTGGGGACACTGACGGGCGTTCCACCCTCCGTCCAGGCCACGTATTGCTCACCTTCGAACAACGCTTTGATAAGGATGACCACTGCAAGGAGGAAAAAGATCAGTCCCAGGCAAAAAGGGAAGAAGCCGGGACCCGGGCTGCTGACGCTGCCAAGGCCCAACCGATAGGAATAGAGGGAAACGAAGATACCTAATACCACCCAGAAGACGGCTGCACAGGTTTGATACTTTTTCAAATTGTCATCCTCTTTGCAAGATCAATCCTCTCCGCCTCAGCCGGCTCGCCCTAACCTCGTAGCCGTCCCTCACAGCCCCTGTAAGGTTTCTTGGCTCCCGACAATCCCCTACGGCAAAACCTTCTTTTAACAGTCTTCTGATCAAGCGAAGGCCGCCTGTTGTCCCATCAATATATCTATGCATTGAGGCGAAGGATTGCCGAAACCGTAGGTCAACTCTGCGAGGATCGTGGGAGCCATCACTTTATACTTCCGTGAAGCGTCCGAACGTGGGTCAATATCGTAGACTTCTATCGGATCGGCACAGTTGTGGATCGCCATTAGGGTACCAGCAACCGGGTCAATTGGGAGATGTCGTCTAACTCCTCAAGCCTGTCCAACGTGTGATGCAACTCGTCTATCCGGCCCGGTCTCATACCGAGGGAAGAGGCCATCCAGGTCAGCTTTTCTCTGTGATCCTGTTCCGTAAAGGGATTCTCCGGTTCCCCCCTGGGATGGTCGACATGCTTGCTGAACCGTCTCCCGTCTTTCATGATCATCTCTACGGTCGCGCACGCTATATAAGATTCAAGAAACTTTTCAGTTGCTGCGGGATCCACTTCGACCGTCACCTTGCGCTGGTAATTCCGGATCCTCGGATTCTTCATCGTGTTCTCGCTATACCAGTTCGTGCGAGGCTCCCCCATCAGTGCCATGGTAATAACGTAGGGAACGCTAAATTCCGCCTGGATCATATGATGAGGCTCGTAGATTTGAAAATAGGTGGCCAAGTTTTTGTTTCCTCTCACAATAATCCTGTCCACATCGTCCGCTTCAATGCCATTTTCGGAGACAATTGCCACCGCAGCGTCTATGGCTGAGGAGGTATAGCGGCAAGCGGGGTAGAATTTAAACCCAATTCTCAGCGTCCCATATTCCTCACCCAGATTCTCCGTTAGCTTTGAGGCATCATAACGATCGGAGCCGACAATGCGTTCATATCCCCTTCCCTGATCAAGCACTTGTCGGTCTCCGGGAAACCCATTTTTGGCGAGAAAGGCCGAATGGATCCCAGGGATAAACGAGTCGCCACAGGTCACCTTCATCCAGGGAGGCATGCCCTTTAGGGCTCGATCTGGGTAGGTCACGCGAGAAGCCCGGGCAAAGCCGGTAAGACCAAAGGCATCAGCCATTTGCTGGCCATTTAGCCCCAAGAGCTTCCCGGCGACAACCGTGACTCCGAACGAGGTTCCTGAATCGATCCGTTCAAAGGTCGTCACATAGGCCTCTCTCGACGGATCGAGGGCCTCCCTGATGCGGACGATCGCTTCATAGCCTTGCACGACCGCACTCAGGATCTCCTTACCTGAGGAGTGAAGGCGCTCGCCCAGGGCCAAAGCAACAGGGACCAGAACGACCGTCATGTGACCCACTTTCATATACGCATCGTCGTAATCGAGTATGTTCGCCAGGAGGCGATTCACATGGGCAGCCTGGATAAAGGATAGTTTCGTCTTATCGCCAAAGAGGGTTGCCTCCGGTGGACCGCCGATCTCTTTCATGGTTGCGATGAGGATATCAGCATCGGGGGTCTTGCGCCCTCCCAAACCGCAGGATACTGTATCCATAATGCAATGCTTGGCGTGATGTATGACATGGGAAGGCAAGTCCTCAAATTTGCCGTAGGCCACATGGTCGGCCAGGATTTCTGTTTGACTTACCACAATCTCCTCCTTAAACATTCCAGCCAGGGACCCCCGTTATCCTCTCAACGAGCAAAGTTCATGGGATCTCCTCCACTCACTTACCCGGAAAGCTATCCGACCATTTTC
>Ga0105101_10000783_pt1 | contig 13460 bp, 9 predicted proteins | sample PPLLak21cMay2015_2_FD_87037 | JGI IMG/M metagenome (GOLD analysis project Ga0105101, IMG submission 87037) | Freshwater sediment microbial communities from Prairie Pothole Lake near Jamestown, North Dakota, USA - PPLs Lake P8 Core (1) Depth... | ecosystem: Environmental > Aquatic > Freshwater >... | reverse complement strand
TGAGTAGGTGAGTGGTCGTAGCATTGATAGGGTGGAAGTGAAAGTCAGAAAGTAGGAGGCTGTGGCAAACGATGGTTGAGATAAATGTGAGACAAATGAAGCGTTGTGTTTCTAATAATGAATTTGAGGAAGAACTGTGTTGGCATGTAACTTATTGAAATTGCTTGGTGCCTAGGGCCGGAATCGAACCGGCACGGTACTAAGTACCGAGGGATTTTAAGTCCCTTGCGTCTACCATTTCCGCCACCCAGGCACTAGCAGAATTGTCTTAGGATTCAAGGCAGAAGTCAAGGGCGGAAAAACCGACCACAGACCGCCGACGCACGACCGCAGCAAGGCGTCGGCTTTCGGCGCTTTGAAAATCTGCATCTTGGCACAGAAGGTATCGGAACCAAATCAAAGAATGGTCATTGGGTTCGGGCTTCCGCCGGAATGACGTCTCTGGCGGCGGTCAGTCGTCTGCGGTCGGCAGTCGGTGCTCAGCGGTCGGTTATCTCAAATAAATGGGATTGGAAAAGATCCAGGGTCGCCAGCCGAAAGGAAACAGGCGCCGATACACCTCGACCCTGTAGACCCCTTTTCCCTTCGGTTCGTACATGACCTCTCTTCCCCGCCATTTTTTCACGACCGCGCCGTCTTTGACCATCCTGATTTCGCCCTCTGCAGGGATTTCGATCACAAAGCTTCCTTCCCTGAATTCCCCCTCTTCTCCCATGTACAGGTCCGAGCCGTCATTGGAGATGAAATCAAAGCGGAAACCTTTTGAGCGGCAGAGGTTATCGTGGGCGACAAAGAGACGCCCCTCCTTGAGGGCGCCGTACACTTCCTTCTTTGCCTCATCGAGAGCCTTCGGTAGCCGGTTCTTGAGGAAGATGTGCACCGTGATGCTGTTGAGCAGATACTCGTAGGTGAAGGGCCTAAGCTTCAGAGGCCCCCACTTGAAATCCGTCCCATGGGCGTCAGACCCCCCAATGACCGCCATTCTTCGCTGGCGGCAATGCCGGTCCCAGAAGTCCAGAGTCTCCCGGCTCGGCCCCTTGAGGAGCTGGGTCTTGAAGCTCAAGAAGAAGAAACCATGCAGGATGGTTCTGACCCGCTCCTTCCATCGGGACATAAAGTTCCAAATACAGATCCCCTGGTAGCCCGTCACAGACAGATCATTCCAGGTGTAGGCGACCGATTTCTCGGCAAAAGGCATGCTCTTTTCAAAAGGGTGGGCGAGAAATCCGAATCCTCCCTGGGCTTGAACCTCGTCGATCATTTTTTGAGGAGGCAGGCTGTGCTCTGCAATGCGTTGTTTCAAATCAAAGGCAAGATAGTGGTGAAAACGAACGCCCAACTCGGAACCCACAAGGACCAGCAATTTTCCGTAGAAGCCCTCTTCTTGTAAAGGGAGAGCATCGGCCATGTAAGAGTGGTCGTTGATAATGATGAAATCGAGGCCTACCTTTGCGGCGGATTCTGCTATTTGCGGAACGGTTTCTTTTCCGTCAGAGTGAACCGTGTGGATGTGAAGGTTGCCGATGCACTCAAAGTCAAACATAGCCGCGAAGTCTCTTCCCCCAGGATTCAAAACGGGCATTATGCCAGCAATCGAAAGGGAAAGTCCAATTTTTTGTGTAGCTAGGCACAAAGGGACAGAGGCACATTGGGACAAAGGGGGTATTAGAGGTTTTCTGCTTTGTGCCTTTGCAACTTTGTGCCTTTGTCCCTCTCTATTCGTATTCGCTCAAGGCTTTCAGTCCCATGGTCATCGGCTTGTAAACGGCAGTGGCCATGATGAAGAGGACTGCGGAAAAGGAGAGCACAATCAAGACCCACTGCCAACCTGCCACCGCCACTCCTCTGAGCTCGGCCATGACCAACAGATAGACAGGGCCAGCTTCCAGGACAACGATGAGAGCCACAAAGGCGGCACTGAGAATCATAAACATGAGCCCGCCGAAACCGGTCGCCACCTGCGCAATGTTCTGGTGATTGAAATTCGGATACATGGCGCCCATGCCCACTCCAAGCGCCACAATCCCGAAAACGGAGAGAAACATGGTGGCTGAAGAAAGGGCCATCATGAAGGGAGTCACTTCGAGAAGGTGATTGGTCAATAGGATGAGCATTTCTCCGAGAACGAGCATGGGGAGCAGGTAAAGGGCAAACTTGGTCCAGAGAAACCGTTTGAGGGGCACGGGCGAAGACCGGATGATCCAGAACGCAGCCCCTTCAGAGCTCACTGCCGGAAAGATGAAGCGAACAGAGACCGCGGAGAGCACGAACCCGGCAAGCCCCACGTTGAGAAAAGCGATCTCGTTCTGAAGAAACTCGATGCGAATGGGGCTTTTGTCCAGAGGAAGCACCGAAAAATTGTAAACATAGACCACGACCAGCGCACCCAGAAGCAGCAGCTGTGACCACTGCGTGTTGTCCCTGAAAAAGGCCCGAAGGTCTTTGTCGATGATGGCTCCGAGCTCGGGTTTGAAAGGCCGTTTGATCATCGCCACGAAAAAGTCCAAGAGTCTCTTCCCTGCCCTTCTTCTTTTGGCCTCCTGGGACTTGGAAAACCCGGAGAAGTAGATCGCCTCAGCCACCCACACGTTGATGGCCGTCAGCGCACCGGCTGTGCTCCAAAGCAGGCCGGAGTGGAACAAGATCTCTTTCCCCGACGAGCGGCTCAGGTGGGCCCAGAGCGTTTCGGTCATCCAGTGGGTGGGCAGATACGGGGAATCCGGGCCCTGAAGCGCCGCCATGTACTGGGCGATGCTGAAAAAGGCGTCAGGGTCCACAAGCCTTTCCGGCCTCAGCAACCGGAACATCATGTAAAGACCCCCGAGCCCGCACACTCCCAGAAGCATGATGACATCTCTGGTCCTCTGGGCTGGAAAGAGGCGGATGAGGACCATGGTGAGCAGGATGCCGAAGGCCCCAGCGATCAGGGTCACGCCAAGCCCCATGTGCAGGAGGGAAAAGTAGAAACCGAAACCGGGTTTGAACACAAGGGCATAGGCCATCATGACCGGGAGGCCGAAAACGATGACCATCCAGGAGCTGTCCATCACCGTGTAAATCGCGCGACTGAGAAACACTTGTTCGATAGGCGCGGGGGAGGCATGGCAGAGCTCCAGATCAGATGACAAATAGAGGTTAGACAGAGCCGTGATGATATGGCTGAAGATGAGGAGAGAGAAAAAGACCATCAGGATCATGCCGAGGAGGTGATGGGCGAGCAGGTCACCGATGACTTCCACAGACTGGAAGTATTTCAAGACGCGGAAGGACAGGCCGAACAGCAGAGCCCAGAAAGCCAGCCCGACCACAACCATGAAGGTCGTTCTCTTCCTCCCCTTTCCTGTGGCGTTTGAAACCGCATTCCTGAACCCCCAAATTCTCGGACTAAGAAGCAGACAAAGGCGTCGCATGGGCGATTCGCTTTCCCTCCGTGAGTTTGAGGAACACGCTCTCCAGGCTGCCGTCCACACCGGCTGCTTTCCTCAGGTCTTCGGACGTGCCGCGGGCGATGATCTTCCCGGCCTGGATAATGGCGATTTCCTGGCACACCTCTGCGGCGACTTCAAGGGAATGGGTGGACATGAAGAGGGTGGTTTTCTTGCGGGATTGTTCCATGAAGAGGTCTTTGACCAGCCGCGCGCCCCTCGGATCGAGGCCGACCATGGGTTCGTCCACAATGAGAACCTTGGGCTGCGGCAGCAGCGCAGAGCACATGACCAGCCTCTGCTTCATGCCGTGGGAGTAGCTTTCAATCAGCTCATCCCTCCAGTGCGTCAGGTCGAACATCTCCAGAAGGTCGCGAATTCTTGTCTGAAGCGAAGAGGCATGGTCCATGCCGTAGAGTCCGGCAATGAACTTCATGAACTCCATGCCGGTCAGCTTCTCGTAGAGATAGGGGCGGTCGGGAATGAACCCGATGCCCTGCTTCACTTTTTCGGGCTCCTCGGCGAGGTCCATTCCGTTGATGATAATCCTCCCGGAAGTCGGTTTCAGAACGCCCGCCATCATCTTGATGGTTGTGGTTTTTCCGGCACCGTTCGGTCCAAGAAAACCGAAGAGACTCCCTTCCTTCACCTCCAGGTTGAGGTCGTCCACGGCGCGGAGCTCTTTATAGGTCTTCGTCAAATGAATGAGCTTAATCATGTCGTTGGTCCAGGATCTGCACCTTGAGTTCACCGATCCGTCCGGCAATTTCAACCTGCTTGTCGAGGTTGCCTTCGAGAAGCTTGACGTGGCTGGCATCCGCCGGCATCTGGTTCAGGGTCGCGTCCATGGAGATCCACTCGCCCAGGTAGGCTTCTGTCCACGCATGGTAGTAAAACTTGTCCCGCGTGTAAACCAGGCCGATGCAAATCCGCGCCGGGATCCCTGCAGCCCTCAGAAGAGCGGTGAGAAGGGTCGCATGTTCATTGCAGTCCCCTGCCCTGGATCGGAGCACTTCCACGGCACTCGGGATGGAGAGAACCGGTTTTTTTTCCACATTGCGAAAAACCCATTGGAGGAGTTTCCTGGCCACGGAGACGGGGTCGCGGTCGTCTCCTGCGATCCTCTGCGTTGTCTCCAGAATGGTCCTATCCGCGCTCTCGATGTTGAACTCCGGCTCCAGGAGCTCTTTCCACTCGGATGGGAAGTCGTGTTTCCCAAGGGTGTAAAGGGACGGGGTAGGAATTTTTTCCTTTTGGATCTCAAGAGCCCCTTCCTGCATTCGCTGGCGGCCGCTGTTCAGCACAGGGTTTTTGCTGTCCACTCCGTCCACTCTCGCTTTCAGATAGGTCAGCCGGACCGGATCCTTCAGGGGACGATCGGGCGCGACGGCGGTCATCTCATAAAGATCGGTCCCTCCCTCGATTTCCTGAGGCGCGCTGGCCGCACTCGATTTAACCGTGGTGAAGCCCATGAACCCTTCTTCTTTAAGGGTCTCTCCGTTTTCGTCGACCCAGAACGTGAGCCGTTTTCCCCAGAGTTCGGTTTCCAAGCGGAACGTCTCGTAAGTCACCCGGTGAAGGGTCAGCCTCTCTTTTCCTGTCACCTTGATCTGCAGTTGCTTCTGCATCAGGGTCGAGGGATCAAGGAAAGGTAAAGGAAAGACGTCGCCCACCTTTATTTTTCGCGAACGGAAGAAGTAGGTCATGCTCGAAGCGACCATGGGGGTTTGAGTGAGCCTGATCCTTTTTGCGCTCTGCGCCCCGGAACTCAGAACGAGGACATCTCCTTCCACCTTTCCCGACATGCGAAAACGCACAACGCCGGAGGTCATCATCACCTGGAAGCTTTTCAGCAAGAGGTTCTCGTCCACCTGGGCCTGGGTGAGCGAGTAAAGGCTTCTGCCAAGGCCCATGAGGTTGAGTTTCAGGAAGAGCTCCTCCTGAATAAAGTACCCTGTCTTGAAAGGCCTGATCAGGCTCACGGTGTAGCCGACCTTTCGCTCTTTGAGATAAATCTCTCGCCACTCCTTGTCTTGAGTTTCGAGGGAGGGAGGGGTGAATTCACCGCTGCCCTTGGACTCTGCAGAGAACTCCGTTTTCCGGATGAGCAGGGTCATCAGGGTCACCCAGAGGAGGACCACAAGAATTCCAAAGCAATGAAAAATTGGGAACGAACGCCTCAAAGGGGAAATCCGATTCCGCCGAGAAGAAGACGGGAATTGGACAGGAGATGTTGAAGCGAATCCGGGGGCAGGCCTGCCCCTTGAGTCACTTTGGCCCCAAACGCTTCCGTCATGAAATCCCCTGGACCGTGGCTGTCAGAGTTCAGGACCAGCCGGGCTCCGGCCTCCAACGCCAGTTTGGCGACGTGGCCGTTGGTCAGGCTGTGCCCTTTCCTGGCGCTGATTTCAAGGAACACGCCTTTGCTGACCGCAAGCTTCACCTCTTCCGGGCGAATAAGGCCCGGATGGGCGAGGATATCGGCTCCCGCTTCGATCCCTGCCCTGTTGGTTCCCGCCGCCACAGGCTCAGCGATGGTTTCCCCGTGAATCACGATCAGCCGGGCTCCCATCTCCCTTGCCCTTCGAACCAGGGACGGAATGAAAACTGGCGGCACATGCGTCAATTCAACCCCCGGGATGACTTTGACCGACTGCGCATGGTTCAGTTCCTCGGCGACACGCACGATTCTCGGGACCACATGATCCAGGTTGGAGGAGTCCACGTGGTCGGTGATGGCTGCGGCGAGGTAGCCCATGGCTTCGAGCCTCCGGATCAGTTCCGAAGGAATCAACGCACCGTCGCTGAACAACGAATGGGTATGCAAATCGATCATGGGTTCACTCCCTAAAGAGGGACAAAGGGACAGAGATACAAAGGCACAAAGCAGAAAAACCATTCTCCCAGAACCCTTTGTCCCTCTGTGCCTTTGTGCCTTTGTCCCCCCAAAAATTCGAAAAGCCCAAGAGGTCTGCCGGAACTCGAATGGTCATGAAACCTCTTGAGCGTGAAAGAGCTCTTCAAGAAATGCCTGGACCCCGTTCTTCAACGGGGTGACGACTTCTTGCGAAGCCGTTACATTTTGTACTTTCCGAAATCGTCCGGGTTGAGTTTCTCCAGGATCTCCTGCCACTTTTTGCCCTGTTCGGTTTTATCTTCCGGCTCCGCCTTCAAATCGATCTGGGAGGATTTCTTGATCACGTCTTCGGAAACAAAAATAGGAGCGCCCATCCTGAGCGAAAGCGCAAGGGCATCACTCGGCCTCGCGTCAATGGAGATTTCCTTGCCCTTGTGATCGAGGTAGATCAGAGCGAAATACGTGTTGTTCTTCAAGTCACACACTTCGATCTTGTTTACTTTCACGTCCATGAGGGACATGATGTTCTTGAGAAGGTCATGAGTCATGGGTCTTGAAAATTTAATCCCCTCGAGCTCGCTGGCAATGGCTGTCGCCTCAAGCAAACCGATCCAGATCGGAAGGGTTCTCTCACCTCCTATCTCTTTCAAAATCACAATGGGGCTGTTGGTCAGAGGATCGACAGTCAATCCTGCAATGACCATGGGTCTGAGCATGAGCACCTCCAATGGATCCTTTTAATCTATCTTAGAAACAAGAAATTCCTTTTGTCAACATAATCTCGGGGGGCGGACATTTTTCAGAAAGCCTTTGCGGATAGTCCCGGGCATATGAAAAATTTGATTTGCAGAGTGAAACCGAATTATCTATAGTTTAAAAGATATCCCTTTGAACGATCATGAAATCAGCCGACAAAGAAATTCTCTATCCTTACCTCCTTGAGGACAAGCCGAGGTTCCTGCTGGGGTGGGTGTTCTCTGCCCTTTTCCGGAGAGCCAAGGTCGACGAGAACGCCCAAGAAGGCTTGAAGGAGCTCCGAAAAGAAGGCACGGTGGTCTATGCGACCAAGTACCGCGGCCACCTCGATTACCTTCTCTATCACTACAACCTCAGAAGAAGAGGGCTTCCTTATCCCAAAATCGCCTTTGATCTCAACATGTCTCTGCTTCTGCCCGTCACGCGCTTTTTCAGGGTCTTCTTCTCTCAACTCTCCTTCTTCTACCGATCAGGGAAATTTCCCAGCCCTTATCAGACCAGCTTCTACGGCAAAGCCATCCAGGAAGGCACGCCCTCCCTCATCTTCCTGATCGACCCTAAACGTTTTATCAGCCGGTTTATTCACTCTGAAAAAGATCATCTCCAGTTTCTCCTTGAAACGCAGAGAAACATGGAGCGTCCCATCTTCATCATTCCTCAACTCATTCTCTATGAGACCTCCGTGGAGAAAGATTATGAAACGCTCACGGACATCCTTTTCGGTTACCGGGACTATCCCAGCGTGATCAGGAAGATGCTGATGTTTGCAAAACACAGGGGCGAGGCTTTCATCGATTTCGGCCAACCTCTGGACCTCAAAGCGTATCTCCAGTCTCAGCCGCCGGACCGCCCTCTCCATGCCATGGTCTCAGAAATCCGGGACGCGCTCATCGAAAGCATTGACAGCAGGAAAAGAGTGATCCTGGGGCCGATCATGAAGTCCCGCCAGCAGATCAAGGAAATGGTGCTCATGGATCCCAGGGTGAGCGAGAAAATCGAGAGCACCGCCGCCTCTGAGAAAAAGAGCTTGAGGTACGCCCGAAAGAAAGCCGGCGAGTATTTCGATGAGATTGCCGCTGATTTCAATATCACCTATGTTCACCTCTTCGACATTGCGCTCAAGTGGTTGTGGAAAAAAACTTTCGAAGGAATAGACGTGGACTCCTCCGTGCTGGGCATGGTCAAGGAGTGGGCTCGCAAAGGCCCTCTCATCTTCATCCCCTCCCACAAGAGCCACATCGACTACCTGCTCCTCAATTACGTGCTCCACGAATCGCACATGCACATCCCCCGAGTCGCCGCCGGAAAAAACCTGGCTTTTTGGCCCGTCGGATACATCTTCAGGAAGGCCGGCGCTTTTTTCATCCGCCGTTCCTTCCGGCAGCCGCGGCTTTATCTGGAGGTCTTCAACCGATACATCAAGGCTCTCCTGGAAGAAGGACATCCCATCGAGGTCTACATCGAAGGGGGCCGAAGCCGCAACGGCAAACTGGTCCTTCCGAAAACAGGTTTTCTTTCCATCCTTCTCCAGGCCCATGCCGAGGGATTCTGCAAGGATCTCGTGTTCGTGCCCACGTCCATGGTCTATGACCGAATCATGGAAGAGCAGTCCTACCGAAAGGAGATCGAGGGAGGAGAAAAAGAGCAGGAGAAACTCAAGCACATTATCGGCGCCAGAAGATTCCTGAAGCGAAAGTACGGAAAGGTTTACATCCGTTTCAGTCCGCCGCTCTCACTCAACGAGTACCTTCAACAAGCAAATCTTACACGGCAGGAAGTCCCGCGTCGCTTTGCGTTTCGCTTGGTCAAAGCGATCAACGATGTCACCTTGGTCACTCCTCTGACCCTTGTGGCGACGGCTATTCTGGGCGCACACCGGCGCGGGTTCCTCTACTCGGAGCTCCTCGAAACGGTGGAGACCCTCATCCGCTTTCTGAAGGCTTACAGCATTCCCACGGCCGAGAGCCTTGGCGATTCCAACAGGGCGACGCAGGAAACCCTTTCTCTTCTGCTGAACTGGAAAATTGTGGAAGTGCTGGAAGACGTGGACCAGGAGGAAGAGACGTTTTATTTCGTGGAAGACGACAAGAAAATCGAACTCGAGTACTACAAGAACAACATCATTCACTTCTTCATCCCCCATGCCCTTGTCGCCACGTCGCTGTTGGCAGGGACGGAGGCCGAGCAGAAGCTGGAGACCATTCTCGCGGATTACACCTTCATGAAGAGCCTTCTCAAGACCGAGTTTCTTTTTGACGAAGAGGAAAATGAGGAAGAGAAGGTCCGATCCATCTTGGACTACTTTCTGGAAGCCTCTTTTGTGAGTGCGTCGGCGGAAAAGGACGCCTTCAAGATCACCAAAATGGGTTTTGGCAAGCTGCCCACCTGGGCCAGCCTGACCAAGACCTTTATGGAATCCTACTGGATCGCCACCAAGGCCATGGGCCACCAGAAAAACCTTGCGCTCAAAGAGGAAGCGCTCCTCAAGAAGATGACTTACCTGGGCAGACGATTCCACAAGCTGGGCGTTGTGGATCACGTTGGAGCGCTGTCAAAGCTTAATTTCACCAACGCCGTTGCGGTGATCAAAAGAGACTTCCTGAGACGGCGCCCGCATAAAGAGCAAGAGCCGCTGGAGGTCCTCTCGCAGCTCAGCCAGAAAATCTATGAGCTGTCTCGCCACGGGCAATAGACAAAAGAAGGAAAAAGGTTAAAGGAAAAAGGATAAAGGTTTAAAAGCACAGGACCTACGAGGTGTAGGGCACCAGGGAATCCTCCTGAAAGAGTTGCCTCTTTGTTAACCTTTTACCTTTCTCCTTTTTCCTTTAACCTTTTTCCTGTTTTTTATACGAACTTGAACTCCGCCTCCTTGAGTTTCGCGTGGGCCGCGGCCAGTCTCGCAATGGGAACCCTGAGGGGTGAACAGGAGACATAGTTGAGCTTGATGTGGTGGCAGAACCGGATCGCATCCGGGTGCCCGCCGTGCTCCCCGCAAATTCCCACTTTGATCTCCGGCCTCGCCTTTCTCGCCCACTCCACGGTGATCATCATGAGGCGGCCTACGCCCTTCATGTCCAGGATCTCAAAGGGGTTGTGCTGCAGGATTCCCCTCTCGTTATAGAGAGGCAGGAACTTGTTTTCCGCATCTTCCCGCGAGAAGGAGAACGTGGCCTGGGTGAGGTCATTGGTCCCGAAGGACATGAACTCCGCCAGCTCCGCAAGCCGGCCGGCCCGCATGCACGCACGCACGACTTCGATCATGGTGCCGAATTTAAAGGGGACCTTGATCCCGAATTTCTTTTCCACCTCCTGATGGATCCTGGTCACGTGATCTCTCACAAACACCAGTTCCTGAAGCGTGCACACTTGGGGAACCATGATTTCCGGAGCCACCGGCACACCTTCTTTGACGCACTCTGCGGCCGCTTCCAGAATCGCCTGGATCTGCATGGCATAAATCTCCGGATAAGTAATGCCCAGACGCACTCCCCGGTGCCCGAGCATGGGGTTGGTCTCGGAAAGAGCCCTCACTTTCTGGAGCATGCTCTCCTTGGCCATGATGAGTTCCTCTTCCAAATGCTTGTGCTTCAATTCGTCCAAACCCAGGGTGATGCTCTCCAGGTTTGCGGAATACTTGTTGTGGAGGTCCGGGTCCAGAAGCTTCAGGGTATCCGGCAGATCCGCCATGAGCTCGACAGTCTTTTTCAGTTCTCTCAGATGCTCGATCTCATCGACCAACTCATCCTCGGAGGGCAGAAATTCGTGGATTGGAGGATCGAGGAGTCGAATGGTCACCGGCTTTCCGTCCATGATCCTGAGAATCTCCTTGAGGTCTTCCCGCTGGAAGGGAAGAAGCTTGGCCACACAGGCATCCCTCTCCTCCGCACTCTCGGCAAGAATCAGCTGCTGCATGATCGGGAGCCGCTCCTGCTGATTGAACATCCGCTCCGTCCTGCAAAGGCCTATTCCCATGGCTCCGTAGCTCTTGGCCTTGCTCACGGAGTCCGGCGTGTCCGCATTGGCCATCACCTTCAGTTCCGCCATATCATCCGCCCATCCGAGCAGCACGAGCAGATCCTCCACGAACTCAGGCTCGATCGTGGGAACCTCCCCCTGGTAGACATGACCTGTGCTTCCGTCTATGGTGATCACGTCTCCTTCCCTGAGGGTCACCCCGGAAATCACCGCCTCCTTTGCCAGATCGTGGATTCGAATGGCTTCACATCCTGAGACACAGGGCTTGCCCATGCTTCTGGCCACCACCGCCGCATGCGATGTCTTGCCTCCGCGACTCGTGAGGATGCCCTGGGACGCAAAGAAACCGTGGATATCGTCCGGCTTGGTTTCTTCCCTGACCAGAATCACCTTCTCGCCCAGTTTCCCCTTGCTCTCCGCCCTGTCCGCGTCAAAGACGATCTTTCCTGATGCCGCCCCGGGCGATGCCGGCAGCCCCTGGGCCAGAACGTTTACCTTGGCTTTAGGATCCAACCGAGGATGGAGCATCTGAGCGAGCATGTCAGGTTGAATCCGCAGAATCGCCTGCTTTTCCGAGATCAGGCCTTCATTGACCATGTCGATCGATGTCTTGATGAAGGCGGAGGCATTCATTTTGCCGTTCCGGGTCTGAAGGCACCAGAGCTTTCCCTTTTCAATGGTGAACTCGAAATCCTGCACCTCCCGGTAGTATGTCTCCAGGGTGCGACGCAAGGCTTCCAGTTCCTTGTAAACCTCCGGCATGTCCCTTCGCATTTCGTTGATCGGCTTGGGCGTCCGGATTCCCGCCACCACATCTTCGCCCTGCGCATTGATCATGTATTCCCCGAAGAGACGGTTTTCTCCCGTACCGGGATTTCGGGTAAAGGCAACGCCGGTGGCACTGTCGTTTCCGAGGTTCCCGAAGACCATGGTGCACACGTTCACCGCTGTGCCATTCGCCATCTCCGGTGTGATGTGAAACTCCTTGCGGTAGTCCACGGCTCGTTTCCCCATCCAAGACCTGAAGACCGCCTCAATGGCCAGCTCCAGCTGGACGTAAGGATCCTCTGGAAAGGGTTTCCGCATTTTCTTGCTCACGAGATCCAGGAACGCCGCCGACGCCTCCTTCAGCGCAGCCGCATCCAGCTGCGTGTCGTCCTTTGCCCCGGTTTTCTCCTTGATGCGGTTAAAAACCTGATCAAAGTCCTCGTCCGGCATTCCCAGCGCCACCGAGCCGAAGAGCTGGATGAAGCGCCGGTAAGCGTCGTAGCCGAAACGCTCGTTTTGGGTCATTTTGATGAGAGCCGGAAGGCTTTTGCTGTTGAGACCCAGATTCAGGATCGTGTCCATCATGCCGGGCATGGACATGGCGGCCCCGGATCTCACCGAAACCAGCAGGGGTTGTTCCGCACTGCCGAATCCCCGGCCTGTCTTTTTCTCAAGGTAAGCCATGGACTCCCTGACCTGGTTCATCAGGTCCTGTTGAAGCCCTTCTTTCTTTTGCGCCAAATACGACAGACACGCCTCTGTGGAAATGACAAATCCAGGAGGCACGGGGAGGCCGATTCGCGTCATTTCGCAGAGGTTCGCCCCTTTTCCGCCCAGGAGCTTCTTGTTCTTGCCGTCTCCTTCTTCAAAAGTGTAAACGACCTTGTTGCTGGAAACCATGTTTTCCTCCTAAAATATTATTAGCCGATCACCCGTTGGGTGCAGGGGTAATGACTGGTCATAGCAGTCAGTGCTGTTTCTTGAACGCGATCACCTTGGAACCTTTCTCCGGAGCCTTCGGGCCATGCGGCTGCCCATTGTCCTGCGGCGTTTCCCCGGGAAAAACCCTCTTCACTTTTTCCAATCGCATGGTCTGCCCCCCCATGGTGAAGGAGGCCCCATGGATGTATTCTTCCCTCAGAATCCACGTGACCGACTGAGCGGGGATGGTCAGAAGCAGCAATGTCACCTGGTACCAGTCTTTCTTGATATCCGGGCTGATCCCCTCAATGCGCGCGTAAGCCACGGGCTGGTCCTGATAGTGGATCAGAAGCACATCCCCTTCCCTGTTGACAGCCTTTTCATTCTTCATGGATCAACAGCCTGCTATTCACTATCCCTGATCACGCTTCCGGGATCTGATCTCAATTTTTCAAGCTTCTCTTCAAAACCTGAGCCCAGGTCCACGCCCATTTTCTGCGCCCTTTTTTTCGCCGCCAGTCCGATGTTGCGGCTGTCTTTGAAAAAGGCATCCTCCTTTGCAGCAGCGGGGTTGAACGCAGCAACACGATCCCGCTCGGACACATGGTAGGCTACCCGCGAGATCAGACGCCTCTTTTTGCGGCTTCCGCACTTGGGGCAGAGAAACTTTTTTTCCTCGCTCTCCTTCATCACCAAATTCTGAAATCGGCACTCACAGGAGAGACACTCGAATTCGTAAATCGGCATAGATTTTCCCG
>Ga0105101_10000782_pt1 | contig 13466 bp, 8 predicted proteins | sample PPLLak21cMay2015_2_FD_87037 | JGI IMG/M metagenome (GOLD analysis project Ga0105101, IMG submission 87037) | Freshwater sediment microbial communities from Prairie Pothole Lake near Jamestown, North Dakota, USA - PPLs Lake P8 Core (1) Depth... | ecosystem: Environmental > Aquatic > Freshwater >... | reverse complement strand
TGTTAAGCACCCCCAAAAGGATCAAGCCGAACGCAGTGAGGCTTAATCCTCCTGGCCTTTTTGCCCCCAAACCCCCTAAAGGGGGCTTAAATACTATGTAAGATTATAATAATGCCGAAGGCGGCTGCAAGGCTTTTTCGTTGTTAAGCACCTCCCTGAGTAAAAAGCCGAACGAAGCCACTCCAAACTTTTTCTATTCATACCTCAGCGATTCAACAGGGTTTTTCCATGCTGCCTTGTAGGATTGCCAGCTGATTGTCAGTAATGCAATGAATAGGGCAAGAACACCAGCCAGAGCAAATATCCACCAGCTCATGTTTATCCTGTAAGCAAAATTTTGCAGCCACTCATCCATAATAATCCAGGCAAATGGGCATGCCATTATAATTGAGATCATTATCCACATAACATATTCTCCTGACAGTAAGGAGAATATTTCACCCGATTTTGCCCCGTTTATTTTTCTTATCCCTATCTCTTTTGTCCTGCTCTGAGTCATAAATAATGATAATCCAATAAGCCCAAGACAGGAAATAATAATCGTCAGGACAGAGAAATAGTCGAGTATTTTACTCATTCTTTGTTCAGTCCGGTACAGGTTATCAAAATCATCATCAAGAAAATGTAAATTCAGACGAAAGGGAAGATTATACGATGTAAAAGATTTCATAACAAAATCAATAGTTGATGCAATCTTTTCAGGTTTCATTCTGATAAAGAAACTGGCATTCGTTCCCATTGTAATAATGAGAGGTTCAATTTTACAATGCAATGATTTAAAGTGAAAATTCTTTACTACGCCAATAATATTTAATTTAGATCCCCATGGAGTAGTTAATATCTCCCCGAGGGGATCTTTAAAACCCAGCATTTCTGCTGCTGTTTCATTGATTATAGCTGCAGAATTATCTGTTGAAAACTCAGAAGAAAAGAAACGTCCCTTTTTAATCTCAAGCTGAAAGGTTCTGGCATAATCTGCGTCACCACTCAAAAGATAAAAAGGGATATCATTATCTTCATTTTTCCCTGCCCAATCAAAACCATCCACAGTACCCATCCCGGCACTTTCAATATTGACAGGATTAGAGCCCATTGTTATGCTTAATATATCCGGATTATTGCTTAGCTCTTTTTTCAGGCCTTCCAGTCTGATATCCTGAGCTCCGGTGTTACACACAAAATATCCAATATTATCTTTATTAAACCCGAGGTTCTTATTTTGAATATATTCGACCTGGTTCCTGACTATCAGTGTACATATTATAAGGAGGACCGACAGAGAAAACTGTAAAATAACCAGGATTCTTCTGAATTGTGCATTACCCGGATTTTTAGTAAAAACGCCCTTCATGGTATCCAATGGTTTTAACGAAGACAAATACAAAGCCGGGTAATAACCGGCCAATAAACCACAAAACAGTACAATAGCGATCAGACCCAAATATAAACCAGTACTATGATAATTTATAGTCAACTGCTTACCGGTAAGATTATTAAAACCGGGCAGCATTAGTTCAACCAGAATCATAGCTATTATGTTGGCCACAAATACAATCAACAAAGATTCCCCTAAAAACTGGAAGATTATTTTTCGTTTATTTGATCCTGCTACTTTACGTATGCCGATTTCTTTAACTCTCCTGGCTGATTGTGCAGTAGAGAGGTTCATGAAGTTGATACAGGCGATCAGGAGAATTAAAACAGCAATCAAGCCCATGATCCTTACATCTGTAATATCACCATGACCGCTGATATCCCTGGTATATTTTCCGGAAGAAAACAGATGGATCGTCTTGATGTTTTGAAGGGATATTTCAGGATACGATTCTTCGACATGTTTCTTGAGGAAATCCCGGATTTTATTTTCAAAGATTTTACTATCAGTCTCTTTTTTCAGTTCAATATAATTATAACATGCCCAAAACCAACTTTTTAAAGGACTTCCTAATTCATTTCTGAACTCAATAGGGATTAAAAAGTCAAGCAAAAGGTGACTGTTACGCGGACTTTTAATAACTCCGGTAATAGTAAATACCAAATTCAATTCAGTCAGTGTCAATGTTTTACCAACCGGATCTTCATTCCCGAAATATTTATCTGATATTTTTTCCGAGATAATCATATTGCGAGGGTCATTTAAAGCACTATTGATATCTCCCTCGATAAACTCGATATTGAACATTTTTAAGAAGTCCTTGTCAGCGATTGTAACAGATTCTTCGATAAATTCATCTTCCTTTTTAAATGATAACAAATTGCCGGGTATGTATCTGGAAGACCGGACAATTTCAGGATATTCTTCTTTGAGGGCAGGGCCCAGAGGACCGGGTGTTACAGCAGATAAAGAGCCATCTCCTCCGGAGGAAACAACACGGTATAAATTATCAACATTTTCAAAGTGCCTGTCATAGCTCCATTCTTCCTGGACCCATACAAGAATTAAAACTGCACAGGCCATACCTATTGCCATCCCGCTTATATTCAGAATTGAGATTGTGTAATTCCTTTTGATATTCCGAACGGCTATTTTAAAGTAGTTCCTGATCATGTTTAACTCATATTAAATTACAATTTAAGAATTTCAGCTGTACTTTTCAATTACCATGCCCTTATATATTACTTTCTGAAAATTAGTTATTTAAGTAATAAACTCATAATAATATTATTTATATTTGTCTAATATAGGGGCATTAGATGTCCATATTATAGACATAATTAGAAATTTTAAGTATATAAAATGAATGGCAAATTGTTGATTATTGACGATCACAAACAGGTTTTAAAAGCATTGATTCAGTTGCTTGAACCGGAATTTGAAAGTATTACAGGGTTATCAAATCCTAATCAAATCATTAGTTATATTAACAAGGAGGAGTTTGATGTGATCTTGTTGGACATGAACTTTTCAGCAGGTGTTAATACGGGCAATGAAGGTATATACTGGCTTAACCGTATATTAAAAACAGATCCGATAGCTACTGTTGTGATGATAACTGCTTATTCCGATGTTAATCTGGCTGTCAGGGCTATAAAAGAAGGCGCTACTGATTTTGTAGCAAAGCCATGGGACAATAATAAACTTATTGCTACCATGCAGGCAGCATTTAAACTCAGGCAATCAAAGATTGAGAATAAAAAGCTCCGCGACAGGCAAAAACAGATAAACAAAAGGCTGACTAAAAAAGATGGTCCTTTGATTGGCAAATCACAGGTAATGGGAAATGTATTGAAGGTAATAGACAAGGTAGCCGCGACAGATGCAAATGTTTTAGTCATAGGCGAGAATGGGACAGGAAAAGAATTAATTGTAAGAGAAATCCATAATAATTCGGGCAGAGCTGATGAAGTCTTTATCAGCATTGACATAGGCACAATTACTGATACATTATTTGAGAGTGAAATGTTCGGGCATATTAAAGGGGCATTTACCGATGCCAGGGAAGATAAACCCGGATGGTTTGAAACGGCTTCAGGAGGCACCTTGTTTCTGGATGAAATAGGCAACCTTTCTCTTACCATGCAATCAAAACTGCTGGCAGCCATTCAAAATCGTATAATTTATAAGGTAGGCTCAAAAACTCCGATCCCTTTTGATATACGGTTAATCTGTGCAACGAATAAAAATCTCGAAGAAATGGTTTCGAAAAATCTCTTTCGCGAGGATTTATATTACCGGATTAACACAATTGTTATTGAAATCCCTCCTTTGCGTAACCGCGGTGAGGATATTATTTTGCTTGCAGAGCATTTCTTAAAGGAGAATGCAAACAAATACGAGAAATATTACTTGAGATTTAGCAGCAAAACCCTGGATAAACTCATGAAATATAACTGGCCGGGAAATGTGAGAGAGTTGCGGCATACCATAGAAAAGGCTGTCATATTATGTGATTCTGATGTACTAACGCCCGATGACTTTATCATCTTGCATACGACACATCAAACAAACCATCAGGAAAAGCCACCAACATTTGCCGGAATAGAAAAACAAGCCCTGCTAAATGCTCTGAACAACAATAACGGGAGTGTATTAAAAGCATCAAAAGAATTAGGATTAGCGCGGCAAACCATGTACAACAAGATGCAAAAGTATAACCTTTAAAAAACGAAAACTATGGTATTAAATAACTTCTTTATCAATGTGCTCATCCGGATAACTTTAATTGCCTTATCGTCTATTGCATTAGGAATATTATTGCCACATCTTGACCAGGGATACTATTTTACATTGGCAGGTATTATTTTTCTGATAGTATTACAGACCTGGTTAATGGTAAATCAAGTCAATAAAACAAATGCAGATCTCGAGAAATTCTTTTCATCAGTTCAGGATCAGGACTCATCCATTCGATTTTCTGAAAATGCAAAGAATAACTCATTCAGAAAATTGTATGAAAGAATGAATATCGTAAATACGGTCATTCAGAATGTTAAAATTGAAAATGAGAGAACAGGTCATTTCTTACAAAGTGTTGTTGACCATGTTGATATTGGACTATTATCCTTCGATCTGAATGGCACCATAGGAATTTATAACAGGACTGCAAAAAGGTATTTAAACGTTCAACAACTCTGGCAAATATCGTCATTAAAAACTTTAAATGATGAAATATATAAAATTGTAAATAGCATAAAACCGGGGCAGGAAATATTACATAAAATGAAAATAGACAATCTCTTACAGAGTATTTTAGTAAAGGCCACTGAACTGAGATTTGAACGCACTGTGATAAAACTGGTTTCTTTTCAGGATATTACAAATGAACTCGATAAAAAAGAATCAGATTCCTGGCAAAGACTGGTTCGGGTGTTGACCCATGAAATCATGAATTCCATAAGTCCGATTACCTCTCTTACGTCGGTGATTTCGGGGTACTTTAAAAAGAAGGACGATGAAATTCCTGTTCCATTGGAAAAAATAGATCGTCAAATAGTTAATAAAACCCTTTCCGGATTAAATACCATTGAAGAAACAGGAAAAGGATTACTGGATTTTGTTGATAAATACAGAAGCTTAACATCATTGCCAAAACCTAACCTAAGCAAATTCACAATTGATAGTCAGTTCCGGAAATGCAAACTCCTCATGGAATCAGATATTTCAAATAACATAAGAATTATTGTAAGTGTTTGTCCTGAAGATATTGAAATTGTTGCAGACTATGCCCAGGTTGAACAGATTCTCATAAATTTAATAAAAAACGCTATTGATGCTTTATCCAATAAGAAGAATGGGACAATTAACCTGAAAGCATTCTATGTCGATGATGGTACAATAATTCAAGTTGAAGACAATGGAATTGGAATCTCCGGTGATATCATTGAAGATATTTTTGTACCATTTTATACAACAAAAGAAAATGGTTCAGGCATAGGACTGAGTCTGTCAAAGCAAATAATGCAAAATCATGATGGCACAATTTCAGTGATTTCTGCTCCTGATAAGGGGTCTAAGTTTATTTTAAAATTTCAATTATAATTGTCGCCAGCTACAATTCGTAAAAGGTTGTGACCTGATTAAAAACAAGATGATTCTGATTCTATGAATCCCGATATTCTAGAAATATCCTCAATCAATTTCAGGTTAGATATTTCATTATTCTCCGCTCCAAAGAAAAAGCCTGTTGCCGTACGACATCAGTGAGCGTCCAGCCTTAATCCACCCGTGCTTATTTAATACCGAATCAGAGTGATTAAGATCAATTCCCTTTATAGTGGATGTAGATTGAATGTAAAATTCTTAAACCAAATAATGTAAAATTAATTTACGTCTGAAATGACATTTGAATCTTATATCATTGATAACTAGAATATAACATATCTGGCATGATCTTAGGACATTAAATACTAAACAAATTTATTTATCACGGAATTAATATAGAATCGAACAGTGTTAATCATGAAATTGATAATATTCTAACCTTATTTAAAGTCATGAAACCACAATCTACAAATCTGGAGAATAATACTACAGAATTAACTGAAGAACTCATTCAAAGATGTAAAAAAGGTGACCACAAAGCTCAACTTCAGATTTATAAACTCTGTAATAAACCGGTCTTCAGCATATGTTTGAAAATAGTTAATGATCCTGCGTCAGCTGAGGACTTAATGCACGAGTCATTTATCCTTGCTTTTGAAAACATAAACTCGTTTATCGGGGATACCAGTATTTCATCGTGGATAAAGAAGTTCATTAAATATGCCTGATCTTCACAAAGAAGCCGTCACATAATATATTTGAGACGGTTTTTTTATTTTAGTCTTTTCTGTGGTTCTTGAGGCTAATCTTTAAACACAACTTCTAAAGTAATTCAATCCGGGCTGGCATGAAGTCTAAGATCCCTCCTTCTGGTACTCATGTCTACTTTACATATTTTATACATTATAAGCTATTTGTACTTTAATTTCTACGGCTAATCATAATATTAAATAAAATACTGGTAATCGTATAAGATCCCTCCCTGCGGTCGGGTTGAAAGGATCATTTTCAACAATTTAAAACTTTAGAATGTGCGAGGACAAACCGGAAAAGGTGCGAACCACACCCTGTATGGTCGCGCCTAAAAGGCTTGTTTAGCGGGCGGACAAACAGAACGTGGTTGCATGCCTTTTAACGGGAGGATAAAGAAAGCGACAGCCAGAGAAAGTGTATCCAACAAACTCCTGCCTGGCCTATTCATCTTTAAGAATTTCTACAGGCCTGACTCTCAGGGCCCTGATAATCTGATAACTTATTGTGGCAAAAGCCACTGCAAGAATAATTAAGGAGGCTGATAGAAACTCCCAGATCTGAACTCCGTATTTATTTGCACCAGGAAGTACTTTATAAACATAATATGCTGCTGGCCAAGCTATTAAAAAAGATATTAAAATCAACCGGAGAAACCACGAGGAGAGATTAACGTAAAGACTGCCATAAGAAAATCCCAGGACTTTACGTATACCCACCTCTTTCATTTTTCGCTGGGTCATGAATAATATCAGACCAAATATGCCAATGGATGAAATTATAATGGTAAGAATAGCAATCAGACCGGTTATTCTTTGTAAACTCTGAAAAGCTTTTACGGCACCTTCATTTTGTGTAAGAAATTTAATATCGCTGAACTCAAAGGCATCATCAGGGAAGAATTTTTGAAATTCTTCTTTAACAATATTCATTGCTTCTTTCTCTTTCCCCGGAGCAAAATTTATGGAATATACTGCATTTGAGACTATGGAATCCTGGAGGAGTCTGTACAAATGAGGTTCATTAGGATTAGAAACTGAGAATACAGTGTAATCCTTGATTACTCCAATTACATCATAGTTTTTGCCTGATGCTTTAATACGTTTGCCAATAGGATCCTGCCATCCAAAAACCTTAACTGCCGTTTCGTTAATAAGACAATTGTTTCTGTCAGCAGGGTACTCTATTGAAAAATTCCGTCCTGTTATCATTTCCAATTCATAAGTCGTGACAAAGTCATAGCTTATATTGCTGTATCTGACAAAGACCTTCTCATCAGGTTTTCCTCCTTCCCAGTTCAAATCGTCACCTCCGGGCAGGATAAATGGAATATAATCAGATACGCAGGCGTCTTTAATTTCACGATGTTCAAGCAACCGCTGCTTTAAAGGTTCGAATGAACCTTCTTTGCTTGTCACAATATTCGAATACAATATCGTTTGACTGTTAAAGCCCAAATCTTTTGTCAGCATGAAATTTGTCTGCCTGAAAATTATAAAAGCAACGATAAGCATAAAAACCGAAATGCTGAACTGGATGGTAACAAGGATCTTTTTAAGGTTTATGCCATTTGATTTTTCAGAAATAAACTTTTGTTTCAGGGCAGCCACGGGGTTATAGGAAGAAATAATATAAGCGGGGTGTATGCCTGATAAAAATCCTGTTATAAGGGTTACAGCCAGGATTATGAAAATGAGTTTTGGATTTTCAAGAATGTTCGGGAAGCTTCCCCATCCTATCATATTATTCAAAGAAGGAAGTGCCAGTTGAGCAATAAAAATACCTGTCAGGGATGCTGCTACCGTTAATGACATTGACTCAAGCATGAACTGAAACCAGAGGCGTCTCCTGTTAAAGCCCATCGTTTTTTTAATTCCTATTTCCCTGAAGCGGTCTGTTGCACTGGCGGTCTGCAGATTGATGAAGTTTATTGAAGAAAGGATAAGGATAAGAACTGACAGAAAGGTAAGAAGACCAATTGCTATATACAAGGAAGGATCGAAGAAAGGATTCACATTAAGTTTCGCCATTGGACGCAGATAAGGATGATGCTCTTTACGGAAATCCTTAAGTGCATCATAAATTTTGTTATCTATAGCTGCAGGATTTGCATTTGGCTTCAGCAAGACATATGTGTGAAATGTATATCCCCAATAATTATTTTCATAATTCTTCTGCCCGGTAAGAACAGCATATGAAAGCATTGGAAGAAGGTAAGCCGGCCTCCAGGTTGTCCTGACCGGAAGATCTTCAAATACCCCTGTAACATTGAAGACAACCTTATTTTCACCATAAACCTGTTTACCCAGGGCATTTCCTCCCGGGAACAGTTTATCAGCCAGTTCTTTTGACAGGACAATTGAATAGGGCTTGGTAAGGGCTTGATTGGAATCTCCTTCAATAAATTTAAAAGTGAAAATATCAAAGACTGACTGATCTGCATAATATCCAAATCGCGACAGGAACTGGTTTTTCTTATCAACAGACAGAAAAACTCCGCTTTTGTTATTGTCACCTACATCATGAATCAGGGCAATTTTTTCAATTTCAGGGAGCTCAATAAGGTCTTTCCGGCTGAGAGCTGCGGTAACACTCCAGGTATGTTTCAATGTATTTTCCTTTTGATCCATAAACAGCTGAAGCCTGTAAATCCTATCGTAATTTGTATTGTAATTATCCCACATAAATTGCCCGCTTATGAACTGGCTGATTACTATAAATGTGGCATATCCGATTATCAGGTTGGCAAAGATTATTAAATAGATCAATTTTTCTTTGAAAATCCTTCGGAGCAGCATATAAATTGATTGTGATATCATCTTTTAATTGTATTTGAGTAAGATTAAATTGCTGATAAGAGTTTTCGGACAGGCTCAAAAACCTTATCGGATCTTTCCATTACAAGTTGTCCGTCAAACAGGTTAACAATCCTGTGAGCTCTTTCAGCATGACCAAGTGAATGTGTGACCATAATGATAGTCGTACCGGTAGTATTCAATTCTTCAAGTAAATGCATAACCTGCTCTCCGTTGGTTGAATCGAGGTTTCCGGTAGGCTCATCCGCCAGGATGATTTTGGGACGTGTAATCAGGGCACGGGCAATCGCTGCGCGCTGCTGCTGACCTCCGGAAAGTTGTTTTGGGAAATGGTTTTTCCTATGGCCAATTCTCATTTTATCAAGGATCTCTTCCACTTTTTTCCGTCGCTGAGACTTTTTCTCTCCCAGCGCCAGGAGAGGCAATTCGACATTTTCATAAATATTCAGGTCATCAATAAGGTTAAAGCTCTGAAATATAAACCCAATATTCCCTTTACGCAGGTTTGTCCTTTGTTTTTCATTAAAACCGGAAATTTCAATACCATCGAAATAATATTCTCCGGAATCAGAATTGTCGAGCAGACCCAGAATGTTCAGTAATGTTGATTTTCCACATCCGGAGGGCCCCATTACAGCTACAAATTCACCCTTGGCGACTTCGAGATTAACATTATTAAGTGCTGTAGTTTCAACCATTTCGGTTTTAAAGACTTTCGATAAATTGACAGTTTTTATCATAATATTTTTTGTTTTCCTTTAATGGTCCAAGTTCGTGCCAGATCAGTTTAATATGTAATAATCAATATAATATAAAAACGTAATTCTTGTAGAAGTAAAATTTTTTTACATAGAATCTTAAAAATATTTTACATTTAATGAATAATTGATTATGCAATGAGAAACATAAAACTGCTTATAATCGATGATAATCAGGGGATCCTCAACGCCCTTAAACTACTTCTGAAAACGGAATATGAATCTGTCAAAACAATATCCAACCCGAATCAGCTTTATTCAGAGCTTGAAAAAAGTGAACCGGATGTGATTTTGCTCGACATGAATTACAGAGCCGGAGTAAATTCAGGAAATGAAGGCTTATTCTGGCTTAGGGAGATTAAAAATAAAGCACCCCTGGTAGAGGTGGTAATGATAACTGCTTATGGCGACATTGAACTGGCAGTCAGATCACTTAAGGAAGGCGCGGCAGATTTTGTTTTAAAACCATGGGATAATGAAAAGCTAAAAGCTACACTGGACGCAGCCTGCAGGCTGAGAATGTCGAACCTGGAGATTTCACATTTAAAATCAAAGGAGAAATTACTGAAAAAGGATGCTAATAAAAGCTATCCTTTGATTATCGGTAAGTCACGAGTAATGCAGGAAATAATGAATCTGACAGATAAGATAGCCGGTACCGATGCCAGTATCCTGATAACAGGAGAAAACGGGACTGGCAAAGAGCTTATTGCCAGGGAAATACACAACAGGTCTAATCGTAAAAATGAATTATTTGTACTTGTTGATTTAACATCTCTGGCTGAATCCCTTTTTGAAAGTGAACTCTTCGGACATAAGAAAGGATCTTTTACAAATGCTTATGAAGATAAAACTGGCAGATTTACAATGGCCGATAAAGGAACTCTCTTCCTTGATGAGATAGGAAATATTCCACTGAACCTGCAAGCAAAAATTCTTACAGTTCTTCAAACAAGGGTTGTCACTCCAGTTGGTTCCAACAAGGAAATTTCTGTGGATTTCCGGCTGATAAGCGCCACGAATAAGAAACTGACAGATCTGGTTGCACAAAATCAGTTCCGGCAGGATCTTCTTTACAGGATGAATACAATATTAATTCACCTGCCACCATTGCGAGAGAGATTGGAGGATATTGAAGATCTGGCGAACCATTTCCTTAAAACATATGGAAGGAAATACAACAAGAATTACCTCGAACTGCAAAAAGACGGGCTGGAGAAGCTTAAAAAAAACCAGTGGTTTGGAAATATCCGGGAATTGCAGCACACTATTGAAAAAGCGGTGATCCTTGCCGAGGGGGACAAATTAAAGTCAACGGATTTTGTTTTCTTTGAGAATGATGTTATTGTCATGAATGAAACAGAAACACTCGAAGAGATGGAGAGAAAAATGATCATCAGTACTTTGAAAAAGAACAATTTTAACCAGTTAATGACTGCAGAACAATTGGGAATAACCAGGCAAACCCTGTATAATAAAATAAAGAAATATGGAATCTGAAAAGCTATTAAATATTAGGGTTAGAGTAATTCTGCTTTTACTTACCTCACTTTCATTCCTGGGGGCGGGATTTTTTTTTGAAAAGCATATGTTGTCTGTTTCCATTATTTTATTGATTTCAGGTCTGATATGCATCCTACTGGTGAACAGGATCTATAATGCAACAAACGAAGCAATTATGTTTTTATTTGATGCTCTCCGGAATGATGACACTACAATCCGATTTCAGGAAAAAATCAAAAACAAAGGTTTGAGGAGGGTATATGAAAGCATGAACCGCTTAAACGATTACTTCCAGGAAATAAAGCTAAGGAATGAATCTAATGAATCATACTACAGATCACTGATTCAAAATTCGTCAGCGGGATTGATAGTCCTGGACAGCAATAACAGGATTGAATTAATCAATAAAACAGCCTGCACTTATGCAGGCATATCACCGGATACAACAAATCCTGACCTTTTAAGAATCAGGCATCCTGCTTTTTATGAAGCGGTCAGCAATCTGAGACCAGGAGAAAATGTAACATATAAAAGCTTTGTCTCAAATAATCTGCAATTATTATTTTTCAGGACTAGCATGATTCGCAGAAAAGATGAGGAGCTAAAGCTGATTTCAATTCAGGATATCAGGCATGAACTGGAATCGAAGGAACTGGAATCTTACAGAAAGCTGATAAGTGTTCTGACTCACGAGATAATGAATATTCTTTCTCCCCTGACATCGGTAGCCAGGGAATTGCACACATTATTCAGTTTTGATGGAAAGCAAAAGAAAAGTCCCCAGGTTGATGAGTCTGTAATAAAGACAGCTGTCAGCGGACTTCAGCTTATAAATGAGCAGAGCACCAGCCTCGTTAACTTCATGAACAATTATCGAAAGATTTCTAAATTACCCCAGCCGGAATTCAGCCCATTTTCGGTTGATGAGTGGATTGAACAGTTGAAAATTGTCTTTACAGGCAAGATGAAAGAAAGCAATATTGAATTCACAATTTCTGCGGAAAAGTCATTAAATGAAATAATTGCCGATAAAAAGCTTCTGAACCAGGTAATGATAAATCTTATTAATAATTCCCTGGATGCGGTAATGGAAAATGAAGGGAAGAGGAAGATAGAGATCATTATGTTAAAGAATTCACTGAACAGAATAATCATAAAGATCATTAATAACGGACCCGTGATTCCCGGAGATTTACTGGAGAAAATTTTTGTTCCATTCTTTACAACAAAGAAAGGAGGATCTGGTGTAGGATTAAGTATATCACAGGAAATTATGAAAATGCATAATGGATCAATCGTAGCCATATCTTCTGAGAAAAGCCAGACTTGTTTTATCCTGGAGTTTTAATCTTGATTACTATTGGTAAATATACAAAGCGGTTGGATGAAAAATATAGATAATTAAAACTCAGGCCAAGGTTGAATTAATGATCTTGTTTCCTTAAAGACAATCCGGCAGGTTAATAATTTTACTGATATCTCTTATTAAATCCAGGTTAGATTTTTCGTCACATTGCGTTACAAATAAAAAGACCCGAGTCACGCCGAAGGCGGGACAGGGCTTTTTCGTTGTTAAGCACCCCTGAAGAGGATCAAGCTGAGTGAAACGAGGCTTCATACTCCATACTTTTCGCCCCCAAACCCCCTAAAGGGAACTTAAAATTTAGCATCAGGAACAAACGAATAGCAAAGTTAGAAGTTCTGCATTCGATTGTTCAAATGTTCATACATCAATCCTTACCTAACGCCCCAGGCGGAGCTATTTCCCTTTTACCAGCGTGATGGTTCCTGTCCAGTGATGATGTGAATTTGGGTCCAGATCACTATTATAGTCATCGGTCATAATAGTGCCTGTTGCCCCTGCAAAACGTCCTGTACCTCCCAGAACAATCATTGGATCTTTCCAGTATGAATTAACATAATCAGGATGGTAATCCAGTCTTCCCGTCATAACCTGTCCCTCGCCGGAAAGAAACAGCATATCACCATTAGCAGCAACAAGATATATATCAGCCGGCCCATAGACCCCGGTCTCCACATTGCAGCAGAAATCAAAGTATGCATAAGTCTTTCCAAGATGAGTAGCTGTCCCATTTGCAGTAACAATTATATGATACATATAAGGGTTCTCTTCAGAATAGCCACATTTTACTTCCG
>Ga0105101_10000781_pt1 | contig 13468 bp, 11 predicted proteins | sample PPLLak21cMay2015_2_FD_87037 | JGI IMG/M metagenome (GOLD analysis project Ga0105101, IMG submission 87037) | Freshwater sediment microbial communities from Prairie Pothole Lake near Jamestown, North Dakota, USA - PPLs Lake P8 Core (1) Depth... | ecosystem: Environmental > Aquatic > Freshwater >... | reverse complement strand
TTTAATCGTTTCTGTGTGTGCAATTGTCTGTCTTTTTGCGTTTTTACTTGTTGTTTTGCTGTTCTATGCCGGATTGCCTTTAATTAACAGGGTGATCGGGAAGGAAATCAGTATGGCAACAATGTTTTCATTCATACCTCTGGTTTTTCTGTTCGTCATATACCTGCTGACGGTCCTGTTAGCTGGTAGTTATCCGGCGTTTTTTCTCTCATCGTTTTCTCCTGCCCAGATATTAAGTTCAAACTTCCAGACAGTCAAAAACCGGGGCATTTTCCGAAATACGCTTGTAGTCGTAATGTTTGTTGTTTCGATTATATTGCTTTCATCGACCCTGGTTATATCGAAGCAAACCGGATACATGCAGAAGATGGACCTCGGCTTCGAAAAAGATCAGTTGATGTATATCAGTCTTAAGGGGAAACTGAAAGAACAGGTCCAGGCCCTGAAACAAGAGCTGGGAAGTTCTCCCGGTGTGATTTCCACATCGGTTGTTTCTTATCTGCCTACCCAGATTGGGAATAATGGTGAAGGTTGGACCTGGGAGGGGAAAGACCCTAACTTCAAACCATTGGTTACATCATGGGAAACGGACGAAGATTTTCTTAAAACATTCGGGGCAAAAATGGTTGAAGGTGATTTTTTTAATAAGGATCAGGAAGGAATCGTTATCAACAAGACATTTGCCGATATAATAGGCTGGGATAGTTTTACCGGCAGGACATTGACCGGTTATGGCACACCATACCGTGTCCTGGGCGTTATTAAGGATATACATTTTAATTCATTGGCAGCTGAAACAAAACCGATGTATATGGAAATGGTGGACAACTTAAAAAATTACCTGATCATTAAGGTAAATACTGACAATATTGGCAATACGATCGATTTTATCCGGAAAAGCTGCCAGGCTATTGAACCTTCGTTCCCTGTTGATTATGCTTTTTTAAATGACAGGTACGATCAGCTGCTGGCATCCGAAATCAACCTGAAAAAGCTGGTTGGCATTTTTTCAGTTTTTGCCATTGTTGTATTATTCCTGGGCCTGTCAGGCATGGTCATGTTCCTTATTGAACAAAAAACAAAAGAAATAGGTATCCGGAAATGTCTGGGTGAAAAAGTATTGTCGATTACCGGTCAGATAATAAAACCATTTCTGATTTCAGGGATAATAGCAATAATAATTGCCGTTCCGGTAACATTGTATGTGATGGAGCGCTGGCTTCAGAGTTATGCTTATCATATTTCTCCTGATATCCGTGCTTTTTTAATATCCGGAACTATCATAATCGGAATAGCTTTACTGACAGTGTTATTTAAAAGTCTGAAGGCTGCAACAAGGAACCCGGTTGAGGCATTACGGTATGAATGAACTTTTCAGGCCTGCGCTGCAATTGTGACTGGTTAATCATGCAATTAAATCCTGAAATAATATCCAGGTTATTGCTGACTATTTACCCGGATAATGTTTAACTTGAACTGATTTTATGAAGATTGAAAGTCAGGCAGGCGTAGATAATGGGGTAATTTACGGGGAGGGGAGGATGTCGCTTTTGTGACTGACGGGGCTGTGGTTTGTCAATAATAATGCATGAGTTGATGGAATAAGGTTAATTTACAAACGAAAGCATAACTTTATCCGCACAGGATTGATAAAAAATTTAAACTGATGAAAAACGCAATTATCAAATTCAGCGCGCTGACAGTGCCGGTTATTCTTTTCGGATGTTCACCTGGTGTTCAATCGCCTCCGCAGGAAGAGAAACCGGCAAAAAGCGATTATTATGTGGCGGCGTATATATGGCCGTCGTGCCACGACGATTCGCTGGGCAGGGAGAAGCTGTGGCCGGAAGGCACCGGCGAATGGGAAGTGATTAAAAAGGGAAATCCCCGTTTCGACGGACACTACCAGCCCCGTCAGCCGCTCTGGGGTTATGAGCTGGACAACGATCCGAAGGTGGTTGAAAAATGGATTGATGCAGCCACTGACCACGGTGTCAATGTATTCGTTTACGACTGGTACTGGTATGAAGGGGGCCCATTCCTGGAAAGCGCTCTTAATGATGGTTTCCTGAAAGCAGGTAACAACGAAGAAATTCAGTTTTACATCATGTGGGCCAACCACGATGTGAAGTACAATTACTGGAACTATCACCGCTACAAGGACAATACAGATATCCTGTGGGATGCCAGGGTGGACTGGAAAAACTATCAGATCATCGTTGACAGGGTCATCAACCAGTATTTCAGGCGGCCGAACTATTTTAAAATTAACGGCGAGCCTGTATTTTCAATCTTCAGTGTGAACAAACTGCTGGAAAGCTTTGGTGGCAGTGTGGAAGAAGCCCGAAAAGCGCTTGATTATTTCCGCGATGAAGTGAAAAAAGCCGGCTTCCCAGGGTTGCATATCCAGTGGAACCAGGGCGGCGGCTCAGTGATGTCGGAAGCGGCAGCCGCGCAGTTTGCCGGAAATGTGAAAGCAATGGATTTCAACAGTATTGCCATGTACAATATGGGTGGAACCGCTGAAGATTATATTGTTTACGGCACTCATTCTATTGCGATACGGGAACAAATGGACGCTCTCCTGGATGTACCGGTCTTTCCCTGCGTGTCAATCGGATGGGATGATACACCTCGCTTTCCCGCCAAGGGTATCCATGATGTGGTGCACTATAACAACACGCCACAAAGTTTTGCAGCCCTGCTCGCCAGGGCGAAAAAATATTCAGACAGCCACCCCGAACAGCCCCGACTGATCACAATCAATGCGTGGAACGAATGGGTGGAAGGCAGTTACCTGTTGCCCGACATGCTCAACGGGTTCGGTTACCTTGAAGCAGTGAAGGAGGTGATCATTGAGGGGAAATACGACAGGTTTTAAACCGGGAGGAGAATGTTTACAATCGGGTAAAAATAAGACCACTTTATTAGGATTTATACGAGTTGGAAGCAATACAGAAAAAATCTACATATGGATACAGATGATTTATCAAGAGAAACTTATCAAGCTATCTTTATTGAAGCCGAGAAGTTTAATCATGATTTAACCTTACGATTTGGCGTACTAGCCGGACAATGCAAAGATGAACATGAATATATCGACAAATCAATTAAGACGATTAATTATTTGCGCAAGGCTGATAAGGAATTTCTATCCGATATTTTCTTCGGTGATATTCCTGATTTGAAAGCGCTTAATTCGGTTTTAGACAAAATCTCCAATAATATCTCAAAAGTTCAGGCAATACCAATTGATAAGAGACACTTTGATTTTTAATATTAAATAATTGCACAGCTTCCATTACAGCGTGTATGAGCCATTGCTGGGTGCGGATATGCTAAAGTTGGTTCACTTTGGTTCCTTGTGCTATCTATACCACAAGGTGGAGCCCCTGATATAAAATGCTCTGAGTGGTTATGAAATGTCTGGAGAAAGAAAAAATATAAGGTTAAAAGATTGGGATTACAGTAAAGAAGGTTGTTATTTCTTAACAATATGCTGCAAGGAAAGACAATCTTTTTTTGGAAGGATAGAAAATAATAAAATGCTTCTTTCTGAGATTGGATCAATTGCGTCACAATTTTGGATGGAAATCCCAAACCATTTTGCCCATACCAGGGTAGATGAATTTGTTGTTATGCCTAATCATCTTCATGGAATTATTATTTTGGATTATTCCCATGTAGGGTCACGCCATGGCGTGACCCTACAATCGACACATGATTATTCCGTAGGGCCATGCCATGGCATGGCCTACCAAAACCATGGCATGTCCCTACCAATACAGAATACAAATCAATTTTCAAAACCTTTGAAAAATTCCGTTTCCGTTATCATAAATCAATTCAAATCATCTGTAAAAAGGTGGTGTAACAAAAACGGATTTGCTAATTTCGAATGGCAATCCCGGTTTTATGATCAGATAATTCATGATGAAAGTTCAATTCAGAATATCAGGAGGTATATAAACAATAACCCGGCAAATTGGACAAATGACGATTTATATATTTAAATAATCCCCAAATTAAAAATCACTGCCATGAGTTTTATTCCAATCTCTCTTGATGATTTCATTGAAATTCACTTACTAGAAAATCTATCAATTAATGAAAAAGTGCTGCGAATAAAATTAGAGTCTGCAATTGCAGCTTATAAAAACGGCGATAAATGCAGCTGCGGAAATGATATCTGGGTCGTTGGCGCCGCAAGTGATGGTTTTAAATGCTTCCAATGCATAACGGGGAGAAAACACCCGGCAGGGGATTACGAAATAGAGTCTGCAATTGAGAAAGTCGACAAATTTGGAAGAAGGCATATAGATGAGATGGATCCACGGAAGATTGCAGGCATTTTCGATGATGATGGATATGAAATAAAGCCTGACTTAATTAGAAAGCCTACTCTGTGTATGACGTGCCTGAAAAATTATGATCCGGGCCCGGAAGATGATGTTTTATGTAACCTGACCAGGCATGGACAGAAACATAGTACGGAGTTTATCTGTCATGCATACGAAAAACTATGATTCATCCTTTCCATGGAAAATAATAAGTAAACGATTTGAGTTATTATAATAAATGAGAGGTAATGGGTGTTGAGGATTATGATATAAAAAAATAAAAATTCAACCAGGGAAGACAATGTTTACAACCCGGTAATAATAAGACCATGAATTATAACATCAGGGACAATAATAACCCAAAATAAATTAATGCCATGAGACAAACTTTCTTTATTTTCCTTTTTTTGCCGGTTCTGATCTTTCTTACCTCTTGTGAGAAGAAAAAAGATTTACTTATTGATGGTGATGGTAATGTGTATAAAACAATAAATATTGGTTCACAGGAATGGCTGACTGAGAATCTTAAGACCACAAAATACAATGATGGCACTCCGATTACTTTAATTACCGAAGGTAATGAATGGTCACTGGCAACTGCAGGAGCTTATTGCTGGTATGACAATAATCCTGCAATTTATAAGGATACTCTGGGTGCTTTATATAACTGGTATGCGGTTGATACAAGAAAGCTTTGCCCGAAAGGATGGCATGTTCCTTCCGGAGAAGAGTGGACAACAATGATTACTTACCTGGGAGGGGATGATGTGGCCGGTGGAAAATTAAAATATATTGGTACTGACTATTGGTTATATCCAAATGAGGGGGCCACGAACGAAACCTCGTTCTCTGCGCTGGGTGCCGGCTTCAGATTTTACCTTGATGGAGACTTTCGGAAAATCGGGATTGACAGTTATTTTTGGTCTTCATCAGAAGCAACAAATACAACAGCGTACAGGCTAGGCTTAAACCATTTTATCGAAGGGGCACTCTATTCTACAAGTACAAAACCTCATGGTTTTAGCGTACGGTGCATGAAGGATTAAAAACAAAGGCAGTTAATATCAGATTGAAATTTATATTCATAACAACCAACATGAAAACACGTAATATTTTGTTCTTCTGCTATTGCCTGGCCTTTATATTCTCCTGTTCTGTTTCAGGTCAGTCTTCTTTTCTTAAACACTATGAAACCAGGGAATCATTGGAATCAGACGGCAATAAGATTATTGCTGAGTTCGACCTGTTCATAAAGGACCAGGGTTTTAGTCTGCTTGCTATTCCAAAAGTAAAAATTCAGACTGAACCATCTTTAATCAGAATAGACAGGCCAAATAATACAGTTATTGTGCCTTATTGGGACGACCTGACAAATGATCAGAAAGAGATTTTTAAATCATGGAGAGGCGAAAATGCCGAGGAGTTGTTTGTTTTAATGTTCAACTGGTTTTTTATACCGCATGAACTTGGCCACTTTATTAATCCGATGATTCATGATTTAAATCCTTATCAATGTGAGCGGGAAGCAAACGAGGTTGCTGTAATGTTTTTCAGAAGAAATCCTGAAAATTTTGAAAAGCTTGATTTTCTAAAGAAATCATTAACGCAAGTTCTGGAAATTCTGCCAGAAATTGATTTTGGTAATATGTCAGAAGCGGAATATTTCAATGCCAATTATCAGAAGATTGGGAATAACCCAAACATATACGGGTACTTTCAACTCAAATTTATACTGGACATACTGGATAATCAGAAAGATTTTAGTATTAAAAAGTATTTTGATCAGCAATTATGATCATTTCGGATTTCGGATTTTGGATTTCGGATTGTAGTTGTTTCTCAATCCGCAATCCACAATCCGCAATAATTTAACCGCTTATTTCTTCTTTCTGCTGGTTACAATCCGATAAAATAGGACCACTTTTTGATGATTTATAACGAATTAGGTTTCATAGCCTCGAATTAACAGACTATCTGCATCTTAACCATTTACATGAAACTCAAAGATTTCACACCATGACGACTGAACTTCTTCCCACCTGGACAAAAAAAATAGAAAAGCAGACAACCTGCTAACTTTAAATTATCTAAAAATGAAATTAAATCCGTTATTAGTCATCGCACTTTGTGCATTGTATTTTTCTGGATGCGGATCGAATCCTACAGGAGCTATAGATGCGATTAGCAAAAACCCATATGATACTTTAGTCATTAGAAAAATAAGTAATGAATTATATATTTGTACCTGTAACCCCAATAAATCTTTTCCAAGCGGAGCAGGGAATTTATATTTTCAAGGAAAATGGGAACAAGATTTAGTAAACAAGGAGGTTGATTATAGAAATTGTGATGAGAGATTTTTAATTCAATGGGATTTATCCGAATTACCAAAGGGGATTGAGATAGTCGAAGCTAAAATGGAGTTGTATTGTAATGATTTTAAAGGTGATAAACAAGGACAATTAGTATACGAGTCTATAACTGAACCATGGAATGCTGATATTGGATATAGCAAAAAACCAAATACCATAATTGATGATAGAGTCTTAACTGATTGGCCAAAAGCGAAACAAAATCATGTCATAGATATTACAAATTTTATTAAAAAATGGTACTATAATGAAATTCCTAATTATGGATTGATGGGGTATAGTATTAATACTGAAACTACGAATTCGGCAGTGTTTTGTTCTTCCATATATCCCGATAAAGCATTGCAGCCAAAACTTGTAGTTATTTTTAAAAAGAATAAAGCATTTAATAAAGGTAAAGAAATTGTATATGATCAGGACCAGATCTCTGAAATAGACGGAATACATCTATAAAAGGACTGATTCATACCCTGACCAGATTTAACATGCTACGAAACGCTAATACACAGGGCTTTAAACGGTGCGTAGCACCCGGTGGGGATCTCCGGTTGAATTTTATCCCTTACAGAAGGATAATCTGCAAGAATTTATTATGATCATTTTGGATTTCGCCCGCCTGCCGGCAAGCAGGTATTTCGAATTGTATGTTTCTTAATCCGCAATCCGCAATCCGCATTCAGGAGATCAGGAGCCCGTTCGATGATCTTTAAGGTATTCCGGGAAAATATCCTTTTCATGGATTTTAATAAGTAAAAGATATGAGTTTACTTAATAATTGAGGTAATGGGTGTTGAGGGTTATGATACCCAAAAAAACAACCCGGATGGATACTGTTTACCACCCCGCAAAAATTAGACAACTTTTTGGTGATTTATAACGAGTTATGTGTAAGGTTGGGCGCATCCGGACATAAAAAAAATAGTTACCTTTAAGGGATCATTCTTATAAAATGACAGATTCGTGGTCAAAAATAGAAGTAGCATTAATTGTCGCTGACTATTTTGATATGCTCAGCAAAGAGCTAAACCGGATTCCACATAAAAAAGTAGACCATAGAACCGTGATAAATTTCTGGCTCCAAGATAGTTTGTAGCCAGCCTGTCGGCAGCCAGGCACGATACTACGCCAATGCCCGCCATCAGTTTAGTATGCGGGGTGCCCGGTTTCTTCGTCGGGTAACTCCCACTAAATTATTCCGCCGGGCCGCCAGGTAAAATGCCAATCGTCATAACCAAATATTGAATTTAATGAAAAGCCTTCTAATCCTTATCAGCTTAAACTTACTTATGCTTTTTTTTGGTTGTAAAGGAGAAATGCATAACGAATACATAAAAGTGATAGACTTAGTATCTGCCGTGTGGAATATGGTAAAAATTGACTTAAGTCAATTTACGACTGATGTCAGGTACATTCCGATGGAGAGTATCCCTCAAACTCCCTTAAGATGGACTTATAGAAATTATAGCTGTTTCACAGAAGACTATATTCTGGATTCTGATGGCGAAATATGTATCCTATATGATAAATACGGACATTTTATAAGGCAAATTGGAAAAGAGGGCAGAGGTCCGGGAGAGTACGCTGGTATTGGCCAGCTTTTCTTAACGAATAATAGGGCGTATGTCCATGATTTTTTTAATGATGACCTGATTGAATATAATTTGGACGGTACATTAATCCAGAAGTATAAGAGATTATACTCTGTTGGTGGTAAATATATTAACATAAATCATGGCACGTCGATATTGATAAATGATTCATTGATATTCGTAGATCTTGAAAATTTTACTGGCCATGATGAATATAAATCAGTGTTGATTAACAAAAATGGCAGCATTGAACGATTTTACAAGAATTATATCTTTTTTGACCTGGCACCAAAAGTTCAGTATGCTAATGCTCCTGGGAAAGCTAACATTATTAAATATGGGAATAGCATTTTTTTTAAAGAATTATTAAACGACACACTGTTTCAGATTGACAGTAATTATGACATTACACCCAAATACGTCTTTCATTTGGGTAAATTTAATGAGCCTTTATCAGAAAGAGGAAAAGACTGGTCACAAATTGATTTGCAATCATATATTACTCTTACCTACGTGATACCTATAAATGACTTTTTGATACTCGGTTGTGCTCTGAATAAATATTTTCCCGTGAAAAGAATCCATCCTGAAATTATCAGGCTACCCAGTGGAGAGGATTATACGTCATGGTATAACACCGCTTCTGTTATCGGATTTTATAACACAAAATCTGGCGACCTCAAATTCTCGGAGCCTACAAGCACGGATAATCGTCTTTCAACATCAGGATTTTACAATGACATTGATGCTGGCCCAAGGTTCTTCCCAGATAAAAAGGTAAATGATTCAACCTTGATTATGAAAATCAGGTTTGATCATTTATTGCAACATATTGAAAGTAATGAATTTAAAAATTTTACACCAAAGTACCCGGGAAAAAAGAAAAGGCTTGAAATTCTGGTAGACAGTCTAAAAAAAATTGAATATGAAGAACCAATATACATGCTTGTGACTTTTAGAAATAGCTAATCCATTCAACCATAAATTAACATGCACTTTACCTAATACGGACGGTGCTATGAAAAGCACAGCCCCGGGTTTAGAAAATTTAAATAATATTCTTCTCTTATAAACTTCTTAAAAATCCTTATATAATCAACCTGCTATCTGTGGTCAGTAAAATTCGCCTGCCGCAATCACTTGTCATTTTTTATAGTAATGGTATCCTCCAGCTGGTGGACTAAAGGTTGTAATCATTATGTTACCTGTCGTGTTTTACGTTATCCCTCATTTCTTTTGACCTTATAGGTTTTGTTTTCTTATGCCACTCCTGTTTTGTATGGCTCTCTAGTCTTCGTGACTTCGGTTCTGGACAAATCCTGCTACCGAGACAACTTTATCTATCGCCGGGACTTAAAAAAGTGCGCCATACCCTTGCACTGTGATCCGCCAGCTGGCGGAGCTAAAATACCGGGATAGGTGCCCGGTGCTTGCGTCGGGTAACACAACCTCTCCATATTGCCGGACGTTATAGTTAATTGCCAAACTATCTGCACATTAGACATCTCCACAAGCAACTATCTATTACTTAAAATCAACATTTTCATAGAATTTATTCTGGATATAACAAATTGGCTTAATTCTTGATAATGTTCAACATACTCCTAAATACCTGAAACTATGAAAAAATCTATTTTAACTTCTATTGTTTTCATTTTGACTACGATTCTTTATGGCCAACAGGACCCTATTGGCAACAGTGACCAGGACAACCTTAATTTTAAATCGGTAATTAAGATTTCTGTCTCCCCAACTGAAAATATTGCTCTATACAACCAACCTGTCGTAGGCGGACCAGGGCGGAAGTTTAAACCCGGATTTAGTACTTCGTTTGAATATTTTTTCCGCAGCAATAAAAAAATAAACCTTGGATTTGGATTGTGTTATCAATTCGCTCAAGCAGAGTACACTCCGAATATGAATACTGGTGATTTTACCGGACAGATTGATAAGATTAGTGTTATATCATTCAACTTTTCAACCATCTATAAATCAAAGAAAGACTTTTATCTAAGCCTCAATCCAATGGTAACGCTCCAACTTAATTACAATTCAGATTTCATAACAGATAAGCAAAACGGACTTGGCCTATCCTTTTCAGTTGGAAAATATTTCAATCTTAACGATAAGCTTCGACTAAACGTCGAACCAAAACTTTGGATTCACAATATTGTTCCATTCCGGGACGAAAATCTACCTTTAAGACTGACTACTTTCGGATTAAATCTTGGATTAGTTTTCTGAAAATGTTTCTTAGTTGAATTTGTTAGTATGCCTAATCATCTTCATGGGATTTTGGATTATTCCCATGTAGGGATGCCATGGCGTGACCCTACAATCGACACACGATAATGCCGTAGGGACATGCCATGGCATGTCCTGCCAAAACCATGGCATGTCCCTACCAACACAAAAAACAAATCAATTTATAACCTATAAAATTCCGGAAAAAGGTTTTTAGATAACTCGTCCGGGGAACCCGGGAGACTCCTGTTAAGTAACATAAAATTTCTACCTGCAGATTATTACACTGAAAAATTGGTATAGATGAAATTATTAATTTTAATTACCGTAATCATATTTTTTACAAATTGCAAGCACGATAAATCCGTTTGGGATTTGAAAACCCCCATGGGTACCAATCGTGCATTTCATTCCATTGCTGCTATTAATAATAAAATCTATGTATTCGGCGGATCTACCGGTAAAAAATCTGAATTCAGGGATACATCTTGTTCCGAGATGTATGATCCTCAAAAAAATAAATGGATTAGCCGCGCTCCGATGCCTGAGCCTATAACAACTTCTTGTGCAATAGCCCTGGATAGAAAGATTTACGTAATTGGCGGACAACAAAGCATTTTTTCCAAAAGAATTAACAAAGTTTTATTATATGACCCTATTTCGAATGAATGGACTTATAAATCTCCAATGAATATTGCCCGGGCGTTTCATTGCGTAACAGCTTTAAACAATAAGATATATGCAATTGGCGGAAGAGAGTCTGATTCAGAAATAAAATCTAAAAGAAGGGATTCACTGGCTGTTTATACGATCGAGGAATACAATACTAACACTGACAAATGGACCATAAAGAAAATATTACCTTTCAGGCATTTTGCAATAGGTGCTGCAACAATCAATAACAAAATTTATATTCTTTCAGATACCATTAGCAATTTCACACTGGGGAAATCTGCAATCATGGAAGAATATGATCCAGCAAAGAACTCCCTGAAAATTATCGCATCAATGACTCCTTCAAGATATGACGTTGCAATGACAACAGCCAATAATAAAATATATGTATTTGGAGGGTGGAATCAAGGCTCACTTTCCTTAGTTGAAGAATATGATCCTGAGTTGGATAAGTGGACTAATAAATCCAATTTACCTTTTGTTATTCAAAATTGTCAGGCAATTTCCATCAGGAATCGCATTTTTATTTGTGGTGGAATAATTTATCCAGGGGATGGAAATGAAAAGCTTGATTTCTTGATAGAATATTTTTCTAACAGGGACAAACCAAACTAAGCGCAGTTAATTGAAAATACTTTACTTTATACATAGAGTTTTAAACGGTGAGCAGCACCAACTTATGGAAAGTCACTGGCCAGCTGTAGTAATAGTTCCTACTGATACAAACCAATTGATGAATTTGCTGATCTGCTGAACTAACGCACTATAACATAATTACGTTTTTTAATAAAAACGTCAGGCTACATACAATGAGAAAGATAGTCTCTGTAATTTTATTTTTAGTGAGTTTGGTTACTTCCGGACAGAAAATCTCATTCAGCCAGGATTTGTTATCAACCAACGATCAGGAAATCATTGCCATAAGAGAGTTCTGGAAAGTATACGTTAGTGAGTGTGCGAGAAATAAGGACTCAGCATTCAAAAAGCATTGGAATCCTTCTGAACTTGAACAGGGATTTACAGATATTGTAAACGATGAACTTCCCATCTACTCACTTGGAGAGTTAGTAACCTTTGAAATAAAAAAAGAGACCAATGGCTTTTACCGAATCAGAAGTAAGGTACTGCCATTGGATCCTAACGACAAAAGCGTTTATGCAATTTTCAATATTTATGCGAAAAAGAATGAATCGGTCTATAAACTGTACAACCAGTTCTTTTTTACAAAATCCAGGTTAAACCATTTCCAATCAGGAGACATCGATTACTATTACCCGGTAAACTATAATTTTTCAATTAAGAAAGCCAAAGAAACTGCTGATTTCTATTCCAATATCTCAACGCTCTATGGTAATGCCAACAAAAGCAGAATTACCTGCATTATTGGTAATACTTTTAATGAAGCCAACCGTTTTGTTGGATTTGATACTTCTATTATCTCCAGCAACTCTCCATATGCTGGCTATTCAATCAGGAATCAAAATATTATTCTTTCATGCCGGGAAGACCATTTTCATGAGATTGTACATGCAGTATTTTTTAAAATATTTCCCAATGCACCAGCATTATTTCATGAGGGAATAGCTACTTATTATGGTGGGACTGGAGGACAAAAGTATTCGAATCTTATCAGCCAATTAAGAAGCTTCATTAACAACAAACCGGATATCGATTTATCAAATTTTGATAGTCTTAATATTACTTTAGACAATGGAATAAATCATTTCTATTCAGTTGGAGCCATCTTTATCAATTATGCATTTAAAATTGGGGGACATAATAAGGTTTTGACATTATTTCAATATTCAGTTTCCAATCCAACAAATTGGGACAATCCCGTACCTGCAATTAAAAATGAATTTGGAATTGAGAAAGATCAGATTGACTCATTTTTAAAAAAATATGTTCACGATTACAAGGACAATTAATCTATCGAGACAAATGGGTGACATATACTATGATTAAAAAACGCACTTTAATACGTCGGGCTCTAAACGCTGCGTAGAACCCAGTGATGAGCCTCAGTTGAACCAAATCCATTTAAGGAAATTAACCTGTGGGGATTAAACCGGATTTTATAATGATTATGTAAGATGATTGATCAGGGCACTATGAAAAAGCTGATGACTTTCAGCCGGAAAAATAAAGAAAGATCTTTCTGATGGCTGCTTGTGGTAAAAGGAATGGTTTAATATATCGGATTTACAGTTAGTTTTTCAGGTACAGTCAATACAATTCCGGTTTTGTC
>Ga0105101_10000780_pt1 | contig 13470 bp, 8 predicted proteins | sample PPLLak21cMay2015_2_FD_87037 | JGI IMG/M metagenome (GOLD analysis project Ga0105101, IMG submission 87037) | Freshwater sediment microbial communities from Prairie Pothole Lake near Jamestown, North Dakota, USA - PPLs Lake P8 Core (1) Depth... | ecosystem: Environmental > Aquatic > Freshwater >... | reverse complement strand
CGACTTTAACAATGAGCCCCGGATAATCTCCGGGGCTTTTTTGTTTTTATCCCCACCTCACTAAACCAGAGGGCTTTTTTGTTTTAAGAAATAAGAACTTACACAGAGCTACACAGAGAAGACACAGATTTCCACAGAGTTATGATATTAACAGACTCAGTGGAACTCTGTGATTCCTCCGTGTCCCGATAGCTATCGGGACTCTGTGTAAGTTCTTTGTTTTATTTGAAAAAAACTATATTTGACCTTCACTTTACGTCAATGAAACCTCCTTCAGGTACCCCGGTTCAAAACCCTCACGACCTCTACATCCCGGAAGGAACTATAATCACCGATACCTTACTCCATATCTTCAAGTATAAAAAACTCAACCAGGTCTATTCATCCCTTCACGATAAGGATCCCCTGCTCCTTATAAATTCCCTTCTCGATGAACTTGAACTTAAATATGACCTGCCTGATCAGGATCTGAGAAATATCCCGGATGAAGGCGGATTTATTACAATCTCAAACCATCCATACAGGGGGATCGATTCAATGCTGTTATTCAAGCTGATAACAGGGAAAAGAAAAGATTTCAAAATAATGGCCAGCTACCTTCTTCAAAATATTGAATCTCTTCACGATATAATACTTCCCGTTAATACCTGGGAAACAAAAAGTGAAAAGAAATACTCGTTTAGCGGGATCAAGGAAGGTATTAGCTACCTGAAAAACAATCACTGCCTGGGTATTTTCCCCGGCGGAGAACATTCAAACCATTTTGAGGTCTCAAAAATAATCCTCGATACCGAATGGCAAACCCCCGTCCTCAAATTCATAAAGAAAGCAAACGTTCCCGTAATACCTGTTTACTTTCACGGGACTAACTCAAGATTGCTGCACATTTTCAGAAAGATCAATCCATTGATGAGGCTGATCCCCCTTCCGGATGAGATCCTTAATAAAAAGAACCGGATTGTTAAGATCAGAATAGGAACTCCGATAACTGTAAAAGAACAGGATGAGTTTAAGGATATTGCCCAATATGGGCGGTTCCTGAGGGCACGAACCTATCTGCCCGGATCAAGACTCGAAGCAGGGAAGTTCTTTAACCTGACACCGATAAGGAAAAAGCTGCCCCCGGAACCGGTTGCAAAACCTGCACCCCGGGAAAAGCTTACCGAAGAATTCAATTGTGTCCGGCAGGAATACGAGCTGTTTTCGACCAAAAATTTTTCAGTAATCTGTGCTCCTGCCCTGGTAATCCCTGATATATTCAATGAAATCGGGAGGCTGAGAGAAATCACTTTCAGGGAAGTAGGTGAAGGTACGAACAAGAGCATTGATATCGATGAGTTCGATCTTTACTATCACCATCTTTTCATCTGGGATACCGACAGGAACTGTATCGTTGGCTCTTACCGTATCGGAAAGGGCAGGGAAATTTCAAGTATCTACGGACTAAAGGGTTTCTACATTTCTTCACTTTTCAGAATACGAAGCGACTTTTCAGGGATCCTGGGAGAATCACTCGAGCTTGGCAGGTCGTTCGTGATAAAGGAATATCAGAAAAAAGCACTGCCGCTGTTCCTGTTGTGGAAAGGAATTTTGGTTTTCCTGTTGCGCAACCCCGGTTACAGATTTCTCATAGGTCCGGTCAGCATAAGCAATGATTTCTCAAAGATTTCGAAAAGCCTGATTGTCGAATTTATAAAGGCCTATTTTCTGAACGGGAAGATGGCGGAATCGATTAAGCCGAGGAATAAGTTTGTCCCGAAAGATGATAAGGCAATTGACAGGAAAATATTTATCGATGTTGCTGACCGCGATATTAACAGGATTGAAAAAATAATCATGGACATAGAACCCGGATACCGGATACCGGTCCTTCTCAGGAAGTATCTGGAAATAAATGGTGAAATAATCGGGTTCAATACTGATCCAAAATTCAACGACTGCCTTGATGGACTGATTATAGTCGATATGTACAAAACTCCGCCTGAATTTATCAGGAGCCTGTCAAAGGAGCTTAATGATGAATCAATTCCCGAAAGATTCAGATTTTCACCGGAATGAATAGTCTGGTTTTCCGCCCGGACCGAACGATTAATAAAACTTGTATCTCTTATCAACTATATTGGCTTCCCTGCGGAGGGCTTCATAAGCTTCATAGCTTCCTCTCATCTGGAACGTAGCCATAAGCCTGTCCTTTAGAAGTTTAAGATCTTCGCTGTCGGAATTTGTAACATTGTTGACAGAAAGCATATAAACTCCGTTGTCACCCTTGACCGGCCCCGTAACCTTACCCTGTTCGGCGACCGAAGCAGCTGAAACGAGTGCGGGTTCAGTCCCTATACCGGGAACAGAATATGATCTGAAATTAACCTGGGTTGCTTCCTGAACTGTGAGTGCCATTGCTTTGGCAATATCGTCAAGTGTTTTTCCGGCCTGGTTGTTTTTGGTAAACTCTGCCGCAATGATATCAGCCTTTTTGTCTTTCGTCAGGATGAACTTTATATCATTCTCAACATCCTTAACCGGGGCAATTCCCTCTTCCTGCACTTTTGTACAATAGGCAACAACATATTTATTGTCAACTTCAAAAACAGCCTGCTGGCTATTATCAAGCACTATCTTTCCTTCATCAGCCTGGAACAGGGAAATAATCAGATTCCTTGGATTTTCAAGTCCCGGCAGGGTTTTCTGCTGTGGAGCAATATCGTTGGCCACACGTTTGGTCATCTTATTTTCGGCAACCGCTGCATTGAATTTTTCATAAGTGTCGTTTGTTCCGGCAAACTGACTGGCCTCGCTGTAAATCCTTTGATTTGTCAGCGAACCTGGCAGTATCTTCCTGTCAACTATCCCGATATTATATTTTCTGGTGTTTTTTGACTGGCCCAGGATTTCAATGATATGCACCCCGAAAGTTGTTTCAGCAGTTACAATATCTCCCTTTTTGCCAGAAAAACATGCATTATTAAACGGAACAACCATTCTTCCTTCAGGGAACCAGCCGAGATCGCCTCCCAGTTGAGCAGACCCCTGATCCTCTGAGTTTGTCATTGCCAGGACTTCAAATGAAGTACCCGATTTGAGAAGTTTTACAAGGCTGTCTGCCTGAATTCTTGCCTGCTCAAAGGTCCTGGTCTGACCGGCTGACAGGAGGATATGACGGGCATGAACGGAGTCAGGTCTGTCAGCAACATCGATTAGTTTAGCCAGTTTCAAAACACCCTCTTCATTGTACGGCCCGAAAATTTCATTGCGATCCTCCCTTTTAACGAACTCTGTCAGGTTTGCCGGCACTTCACTTATCGGCACATAGAATCCGACATAACGGGTATCGGCGGTCAGGTTCACAAACTGAACCGGGTCGGTTGCCTCAGCAAATTCAGTTTTTGTCTTGTTTATCCATTCTTCCGCAAGCTTTATATCCTCTGGTGACGGAGCGACCTCAAAAGTCACATATTCTATATCCCTTAAAGCTGTTCTTTTAAAGTTCTCTTTATGTTCTTCATAATATGAATCGATCTCACTCTTCGAGACTGAAACGAGCGAATCGGACACCAGGGCATAGTTCTTCATTATAAAACTGAAATCAACGGTGGCAGCTGCCAGGTTCCTGTCAAATTCAGCCTGCCTGGAAGTAACAAACAATCCTTTGGAAACAAGGGAGTTGTACTTAGCGTTCATTCTGTCGTTAACAATCTCATTTTCAAAGAATAACCAATATTTCTTTGCTGTTTCATCAACTTCCGTCTGCTTAAGGAAATTCACAAGGAATGACTTGTTGAAAGACCCTGTCTGTTGATCGGTAAATAGCTGAAGCACAATCTGGTGAGGATTATTGCCGAGTACAAGCTCATCAACCTCTTCGCTGCTTACACCGATTCCCAGTTTATTGTACTGGCTGTCAAAGATCTTTTCTCTAATAATTTCCTGCCAGGTCTGCTCCCTGATCGATTCAGCTGTCGTCTCGTCAATTGTTGTATTCCCTGATATTTTATAGATCTCAAGTAGATTCTGAACCTGTTGTTCGAAGTCCTGGTACGAAACTGTTTCATCTCCTATCTTACCGATTTCATAGTATTTCCTGGCCTGTATCCTCTGTCCTCTGCCGTTGCCAAAGAAATCACTTACAACAAACAAAAAAAGTGATAGACCTATAACTCCGGCGACTAGTACTCCTGCTTTTTCCCTTAAAAATTGAAGTGTTGACATGTAAAAGTTGGTTTATGTTGGATTAAAATCAGTCTTTTTGAATTCAGGCGACAAATATAACAAATTTCCATTAATAAAATTGAGGAGTATTCCTTTACTCCATTCAGATGATTTTGATTTTTCCGGGACGGAAAGCGGTATTTTAGTAAAAAGGGTATATTTTGGATAAAAGTGCCGAAAAAATAACTCAAACATGAAATAAAAGGGGGGTGATTACAAAAAAAGTGCAAAAAAAGTAAAAAAAGTATTAAAAATATTAGGTCAATAATAAAAAATCCGTATTTTTGCTAGCAAAATCTTAAAAAAATGGCAGAACTCAGATTTAGTGCATTGAAAGAAGTATTCAACAGGGTCCCTGTTGATGTTAAACCGCCGGCGAACAATGTTTCAAAGTACTTTGGAGCAGATGTTTTTAACCTGCATAAAATGGAACACTACCTGTCAAAAGAGGCGTTCATAGTAATTAAGAAAGCTATTGAGGAAGGGAAATCACTGACAAGGCTTGAGGCTGATCAGGTGGCGATCGGGCTTAAAGCCTGGGCGTTGGAGAGGGGTGTGACGCATTTCACCCATTGGTTTCACCCTCTTACAGAGGCAACAGCCGAAAAGCACGACAGTTTTCTTGAAATGGGAGACAACGGTCATATGGTCGAAAATTTTTCAGGTGCGGTGCTTGTTCAGTCTGAACCTGATGCATCGAGCTTTCCAAGCGGAGGCATCAGGAATACATTCGAAGCAAGAGGATATACAGCCTGGGATGTTTCGTCTCCGGTATTCATTGTCGGTACAACACTTTGTATACCGACTATTTTTGTGTCTTACACAGGAGAGGCTCTTGATTATAAGGCTCCTTTGCTGAAAGCTCTTTCGGAGCTCGACAGGGCTGCTGTTGCCGTTTGCCAGTATTTCGACAAGGATGTCAGAAAAGTAATAGCAACGCTCGGAGTTGAACAGGAATATTTTCTGGTTGACGAGGCGTTATATTATGCCAGGCCCGATCTGGTTCTTGCCGAAAGAACACTTATGGGTCACCAGTCGTCGAAGGATCAGCAGCTTGCTGATCATTATTTCGGGTCGATCCCCGAACGAGTGATGTGTTTTATCAAAGACTTTGAAATGGAGGGCCATAAGCTTGGCATTCCTATTAAAACACGCCATAATGAGGTCGCTCCCAACCAGTTTGAATGCGCTCCGATATTTGAGGAGGTCAATCTTGCCGTCGATCATAATCAGCTCCTTATGGATGTAATGAAAAGGGTTGCCAGGAGGCATAAGTTCAGGGTCCTTTTCCACGAAAAACCTTTTGCGGAAATTAACGGATCGGGTAAGCATAATAACTGGTCGCTGGCGACAAGTACAGGGAAGAACCTGCTGTCGCCCGGGAAAAATCCCAAGACTAACCTTCAGTTCCTTACCTTTCTTGTCAATGTGATAAAGGCAGTTTCTGACAGCAACGAGCTGATCAGGGCATCGGTGATGAATGAATCAAATTCGTACCGGCTTGGCGGACATGAGGCCCCGCCTGCAATAATATCGGTGTTCCTGGGTTCATACCTGAACAGCATGCTCAACGAGATTGTCCGGAAGGTGACCGACAGGAAAATGACCCCTGCACAGAAAACCGAGATAAAGCTGGGGATTGGTAAGATACCCGAGATTCTGCTTGACAATACTGACCGGAACCGCACTTCACCCTTCGCTTTTACGGGTAACAGGTTTGAGTTCAGGGCAGTGGGTTCATCTGCAAACTGCAGCGCGTCGATGATAGTGTTAAATGCAGCAGTGGCACGGCAGCTTACAAAATTCAAGGAAGAAGTCGATCTGATAATCAAGAAGGGGAGAAAGAAGGATGAAGCAATTTTCCAGGTGCTCAAGAAATATATTGTAGATTCGGAAAAGGTCCTGTTCGAAGGCGACAATTACAGCAAGGAGTGGCAGATTGAGGCAAAAAAGAGGGGATTGTCAAACATTGAAAGCGTCCCCGAGTCAATCAGCCGCTATCTGACTCCGCAGGCACAGGATGTTCTCATCGGATCGGGTGTATTCTCCCTGAAAGAGCTGGAGAGCCGGGTCGAGGTCGAATACGAAAAATTCACAAAAAAGCTACAGATCGAATCCAGGGTACTCGGCGATCTGGCAATCAACCATATAGTGCCGACAGGGATCACTTATATGTCGTCGCTTGTTGAAAATGTCAGGGGACTTAAGGAGGTATTCAGTGAAAAGGAATTCGAGAAGCTGGCCGGACCCCGGAAAGAGGTGATAGTCACAATCTCCGACCATATTTCACAGATCAAGAAGCTTGTCACTGACATGATTGAGGAAAGGAAAAAAGCCAACGTCATTACGGATTCGTATAAGAAGGCATTGGCATACGAGAAAAATGTAAAGCCTTACCTTAATAATATCAGGGTCCATATCGACAAGCTTGAGCTTATTGTTGACAATGAAATATGGCCCCTTCCCAAGTACAGGGAGTTGCTGTTCACAAAATAATGGTTAGTTAGTTTAGAGTGGTATTTGTTCTTGCAGGGACTTTGCATGCAGCGTCCCTGCAATTTTTTTAAATCTGCCTCATTTCCCGCAAAAAAAATCTCAAAACAATAGTTTCGGCCCGTCGTTTGTTATAATTACAGTATCCTTAAAATAATTAATTACTTTTACGCTAAATAGAAGCTGGACTATGAGACGTTACATAATTTTCCTCCTGTTAATCGCAGCATTCACTTTTCAGGATTCCTTTGCTCAGAAAAGGAAATCCGAAAGAGCCTATTCATCTTTTAAAGCAGGTGAATACTACGATGCAATCGACCTTTTTAAGGATTCTTATTCAAAAGCCAGGAAAGCTGACAGGGAAACCAGGACCGAGCTGGGTTATATGATCGCGGAATGTTACCGTCTGACTAATGATCCCAGGAATGCAGAAACATGGTACAGACTGGCAGTCAGGTCGTCCGTCTCCAAACCTGAAGCACAGTTCTATCTGGCGGAATCACTTAAGAAGAATGGCAAATATCCTCAGGCTCTGGAAGAATTCAGGAAATATAAACAGATTGCCCCGTCCGATCCTAAAGCCGATCAGGAGATCAGGGCCTGCGAGCTTGCCAACGAATGGATGCGGAATCCCGAAGCCTACAGGGTGGAAGAACTTAAGGACCTGAATTCAAGGGAAGCTGATTTCAGCCCTGCCTATGGCCGCGACGATTTTGGAGTGGTGTACTTCACCTCATCCCGCGATGATGCTGCAGGAAATAAAACCCACGGTGCAACAGGACAGGGTTTTACAGATATATTTGAAAGCCGCCTTGACAAGAAGTCAAAATGGAGTACCCCTGTCCCGGTTGACAGGATCAATACTGAATTTGAGGAGGGCACCCCCAGTTTTACGCAGGATTACTCAGAGATGTTCTTTACAAGATGTGAAGCCGGTAAGCGCGAAACTAAGGGATGCATAATTATGTTTTCGAAAAGATCGGGCGACTCCTGGGGTGAACCCGTAAACTCCGAAATCCTTCCGGATTCCCTTGTTGCAGCACATCCCGCAATTTCTCCCGATGGACTTACCCTTTACTTTGTTTCGGACAAGGAAGGCGGTTCTGGTTCAAAGGACATCTATAAAGTAACAAGGGACGGCGACAACGATCCATGGTCATCACCTGAAAATCTCGGCCCCGATATTAATACTCCCGGCGATGAACTGTTTCCTTTCCTCAGGGAAGACGGCTCCCTTTATTTTGCCTCCGACGGACATATTGGTATGGGCGGACTTGATATCTTCAAGGCAAATCAGCAACCCGACGGATCGTGGGTGGTTCAGAATATGAAATCACCGGTAAACAGCTTTGCTGACGATTTCGGAATCTCTTTTGAAAAAGGCAGCGAAAAGGGAATTTTCAGTTCAACAAGAAAAGGCAGGGGAAATGATGAGCTGTACAGTTTTGAGCTTCCGCCGCTGAGGTTTAATGTTACAGGGCTCGTAAAAGATGAAAAAACCGGAACTCCGGTTTCCAGTGCCGTGGTTCAGCTGATCGCAAGCGACGGTTCAAATCTTCAGGCCGAAACTGGCGAGATCGGTGATTTTAAATTTGCCCTTAAACAGGATGTCGACTATATATTCCTTGCATCAAAAAGAGGCTACCTCAATGGGAAGGAACGTGAGACCACAAAAGGCCAGGAAAAAAGCCGTGATTTCATGGTGACCATTTTGCTCACCGCAACCGACAGTCCTATTGAACTGCCAAATATTTTCTACGATTTCGGGAAATGGGATTTAAGGCCCGAGTCAATGGTGTCGCTCGACAAGCTGGTTGAGACACTCACTGATCCCACTCTTAATCCGAACATCACGATCGAGCTGATGTCGCATACCGACTCGCGCGACACAGAGGAGTATAACCTTGATCTTTCGCAGAAAAGGGCTCAATCGGTTGTCCAGTACCTTATAGAGAAGGGCGTTGAAGCCGACAGGCTCTCTGCAAAAGGGTATGGCGAATCGAGTCCTAAGGTTGTAGATGCTGTAATAGCCGGGCAATACCAGTTCCTGAAAGAGGGAACAATCCTTACGGAAACCTATATAAATTCTCTTGGAAGCGAAGAACAGAAGGAGATCGCTCACCAGATAAACAGGAGAACCGAGTTCAGGGTATTGAGGACTGACTATGAGGGAAGTAAATAGCCTTACCACAGACCTGCCGTTTACGCGCGACGGGCTTACCCATGAGACGGGAGGGGCTTTAACCTGCAAAAATATTTATTGAATAATGAAAAGAATTGTTACAATCCTGGTTTTGTTTGTTTCTGCCTGCTTCCTGGCCAATTCAGCCCCTCCTGCAAAACCCATACGCATACTTGTCATTACCGGCGGACATGATTACAAGGCTGAACAGTTTAACCGGATGCTTGCCAGCCTCGGACCGGAAATAACATTTCAGGTTGCCGAACTCCCGTCTGCCTACGATATGTTCCTTCCGGAAAACAGAAGCAAATATGATGTGCTTGTCTTTTACCATATGTGGCAGAAGATCACGGATGAGCAGGCAAAGGTCCTTGCCGGATGCATTGCCGGAGGCAAGCCGGTTGTTGCACTCCATCACAGCATATGCGCGTTCGATGACTGGCCTGAATACTGGAATATAATAGGAGGAAAGTATTTCCATAAAGTGACAACCTTTAACGGCAGGGAATATCAGCCCTGTTCATATATCCATGATATTCATTTCAGTGTGAAGGTTGCACCGGTCAATCATCCGGTTACGCAAGGAATAAAGGACTTTGAAATTTTCGACGAAACCTATAAGGGTTATTATGTAGCTGAAGGTGTAACACCGCTTCTTTTAACAGATGAGCCATCAAGCGCTCCCGTGATCGGATGGGCGAAGGAGTACGGCAAGTCACGTGTCGTGGTTCTCCAGAGCGGTCATGACGTTCCGACTTTCGAAAATACCAATTTCAGAAAGCTCCTTAAACAGGCTATTAAATGGGTTTCTGATAATTAAAACCTGTTAATGAATGGCCAGCGAATCGAAATACAGCAAAAGAGGCGTTTCCTCTTCGAAGGAGGATGTACACGAAGCCATTAAGAATATTGACAAAGGCTTATATCCCGGGGCTTTCTGTAAGATCATCCCCGACCTTCTCGGAGGTGATCCGGACTATTGCAATATAATGCACGCTGACGGGGCAGGTACGAAATCATCACTTGCTTATGTGTACTGGAAAGAGACCGGCGACATGTCGGTATGGAAAGGTATAGCCCAGGACGCTATTGTAATGAATACGGATGATCTTCTATGCGTCGGAGTCTGCAACAACATACTGCTTTCATCGACGATAGGCAGGAACAGGAACCTGATCCCCGGAGAGGTCATTTCGGCAATAATAAACGGAACTGAAGAGGTGCTTGAAGAGCTTCGGAGCCTTGGGATCGGCATCTGGTCAACCGGGGGTGAAACTGCCGACCTGGGTGACCTCGTCAGGACAATTGTCGTCGATTCCACCGTGGTTGCCCGGATGAAAAGGGAACATGTCATTTCAAACGATAATATAAAAGCGGGCGATGTTATAGTAGGCCTCGCTTCATTTGGGAAAACAAGCTATGAAAAAGAATACAATGGTGGAATGGGAAGCAACGGACTTACCTCGGCCCGCCATGATGTTTTTGCCCCCTACCTGGCTACCAGATACCCCGACAGTTTTGACACAACACTCTCATATGGCCTTGTTTATTCAGGAAGTCTTAAATTAACTGACCCTGTCAGCGGTCTTAACACCGACACGGGTAAACTGGTCCTTTCTCCCACCCGTACATATACCCCGGTTGTTAAAAAGGTTCTTGAAGCCATGCGTCCGGCGATACATGGGATGGTACATTGTTCAGGCGGCGGTCAGACCAAAGTCATGCGCTTTGTCAGAAATATGCATGTGGTGAAGGATAATTTGTTCCCTGTGCCTCCACTGTTCCGGATCATTCATGAGCAATCGGAAACCAAATGGAGGGAGATGTACAAGGTATTCAACATGGGCCACAGGTTTGAGATCTACACTGAAGAAAAGAATGCCGGGGAAATAATAAAAATTGCTTCCGGATTTAATCTCGAGGCAAGGATAGTGGGGCATTGCGAAAAGTCGGACTCGAATAAGCTGACAATAGCCACAACTGAAGGCACCTTTATTTATTAGCATTCCCGCCGTTGCCCCTTTACGCCTTTGCACCGTTGCACCTTTTTATTTATCTTTGCACCCGGAAATTTATAGCAATATGGCAAACAATATGATCCTGGAAAGGCTTGAGGGAGTAAAATCCAGATTTGTGGAGGTAGGCGAGCTCCTCACTCACCAGGATGTCCTTTCCGATATGGACAGGTATATTAAGCTGAACAGGGAATACAAAGATCTTCAGCCAATTATTGAGGCTTACGAGAAATATAAACTGGCACTTTCGAATATCTCAAGTACAAAAGAGCTGTTGGCCACCGAGAAGGATGAAGAGATGAGGGAAATGGCCAAGGCTGAACTGGAAGCATTGAATACTTCCCTCCCCGAAGTGGAGGAAGAGATCAGGTTCCTGCTCATTCCTGCCGATCCTGAAGATGAGAAGAATGCAGTGATGGAGGTCAGGGCGGGTACAGGAGGCGATGAAGCAAGTATTTTTGCCGGCGATCTGTTCAGGATGTATATGAAATTCTTTGAACAAAAAGGATGGAAGGCAGAGGTGAACAGTTTTTCCGAAGGAACTGCCGGCGGTTACAAGGAGATAGTTTTAAGTGTTACCGGAGACGGGGTCTATGGTCTCATGAAATATGAATCAGGGGTTCACAGGGTGCAGAGGGTTCCCCAGACTGAAACACAGGGAAGGATCCACACCTCTGCGGCTTCGGTGGTCGTATTGCCTGAAGCCGATGAATTTGACGTTGAGATTAAGAACGAAGATATAAGAAAGGACACATACTGTTCATCCGGACCAGGCGGCCAGTCAGTCAATACAACATATTCCGCGATACGCCTGACACATGTACCTACGGGAATAGTTGTTACATGCCAGGATGAAAAATCACAGCTGAAAAACTATGACAAGGCGTTGAAGGAATTAAGGACAAGGCTCTATAATCTTGAATACCAGAAGTACCTTGACGAAGTTTCGCATAAGCGTAAGACCATGGTTTCGACAGGTGACAGGTCGGCAAAGATCCGGACTTACAACTATCCGCAGGGGAGAATGACCGACCACAGGATCAATCTCACGATCTACAATCTTCCTTCAATACTCGACGGTAACATCCAGGAAGTTCTCGAGAAACTCCAGATGGCTGAAAATGCTGAACGACTGAAAGAGAACAACATATAATCATCCCTATATGAATCACCAGCAGCTTTTTGAAAACATTGTCTCAAAGAGGTCTTTTCTTTGTATTGGACTCGATTCGGAAACAGGTAGGATACCTGCTGCCCTTCACACATCAGATGACCCGGTTTTTGAATTCAACAGGCGCATAATTGATGCGACTCACCGGTATGCAGTTGCCTATAAGCCTAATGTTGCCTTCTATGAATGCAATGGCATCGGTGGCTGGAAGTCGCTTGGGTCAACCCTCGATTATATTAAGAAGAATTATCCTGAAATTCTGGTAATTGCCGACGCAAAGAGGGGCGATATAGGTAATACCTCAAAGATGTATGCCAGGGAGTTTTTCGAAAACATGGCATTTGATGCAATAACCGTAGCTCCCTATATGGGTGAGGATTCAGTTACTCCTTTCCTTTCCCATAAGGATAAATGGGTGATTCTGCTGGCTCTCACATCGAACAGCGGCGCCGACGATTTTCAGTATCACGTTGAGAATGGAACAAGGCTCTTTGAAAAGGTATTGTCGGCTTCCCAAAAATGGGGCTCCATTAACAATATGATGTACGTGGTCGGTGCTACACGTGCCGAGATGCTGAAGGATATAAGGCGCATCGTGCCTGATCACTTCCTGCTTGTTCCGGGAGTCGGAGCCCAGGGAGGCAGCCTTGAAGAAGTTTCCAGGTATGGAATGACAGACAGGTGCGGATTGCTTGTGAACTCTTCGCGGGCAATCATCTTTGCCGATAATTCCGAAAATTTTGATAAAACCGCAGCCCTGAAAGCGGCTGAGATACAGGCCGAGATGGAGAGATATCTCTCCGGGCGGGGACTGATCTAGAAGGATTTCAACATTTTTTCAAGCGATTGCTTCGGGGCTGTTTAAAAAGTCCAAAACCGTTAACCGCAAAGATCGCAAAGTCCCGATAGCTATCGGGATTACGCAGAGAGCGCAGAGAGTTAATTATTAACGTTTTAACTTTGCGTCCTTTGCGCCTTCTTAGCGTGCTCTGCGGTTAAAAAAAGCTTTTTCAACAACCCGAACAACTTTATTATCCGGTCATTGCGGGGAGCCCCGCGACTACACAACTATTTTTGTCCGGTCATTGCGGGGAGCCCCGCGACGAAGCAATCTTTTAATCCCATAGCAAACATTTTTAAAAATAATTTCGTACATTTATTGTCTCGCTGTACTAGTAATACATACTCCAATGAAAGAAGAATTTCTCCACTACCTGTGGAAATACGGGCTTTATAGTGCTGACAGCCTGCTTGATACCGATGGGAATAAAATATCCGTAATCCATCCCGGTGAATATAACCGCGATTCAGGTCCCGATTTTTTCAATGCAAGGATCTGCATTGCCGGTACCGAATGGGCCGGTAATGTGGAGATCCATACAAGATCATCTCATTTCGACGTG
>Ga0105101_10000778_pt1 | contig 13490 bp, 14 predicted proteins | sample PPLLak21cMay2015_2_FD_87037 | JGI IMG/M metagenome (GOLD analysis project Ga0105101, IMG submission 87037) | Freshwater sediment microbial communities from Prairie Pothole Lake near Jamestown, North Dakota, USA - PPLs Lake P8 Core (1) Depth... | ecosystem: Environmental > Aquatic > Freshwater >... | reverse complement strand
CTTGCTGCGCAGACCGTCTGTGGCGAAGCCTTTGCTGTGCAGCAACTCGAGTGTGAACGGGTTTACTTCGCCGGCCGGGTGGCTGCCGGCGCTGTATGCCTTGAACCGGCCGTTGGACAGGCGGTTCATCAATACTTCGGCCAGGACGCTGCGTGCCGAGTTGCCGGTGCAGAGAAACAGGATGTTGTAGGTTCTGTCGGACATGGCGAGCCTGATTACAGAGTGTGAATGATTGAGTGCGCGCAGCTGGCTCAGGCGCAGCGGCTGGAAGGCCGGTTGCGCATACCGCGCAGCGCTCGTTGATCGGCGCGGTAAGGCTCGCTCCGGGCGATGCCGGCTAACGCCTCGGCCAGCACACGGTGTGCCCACTTGGGCAGTTCAGGGTGCAGGCGGTAGTGTATCCATTGCCCGGCGCGCCGATCGCTGACGATGCCTGCTTCGCGCAGGCTGGCGAGGTGGCGCGAGATCATCGGCTGTGGCAGCCCGAGCGCATATGTCAGCTCGCAGACACACAGCTCATCTTCCGCCACCAGGAGTGCGAGACAACGCAGCCGGGTTTCATCGGCCAGCGCGCGGAACAGGTTGGGTGGATCGATCGCCATGGTCTGAATATATGCCAACCCGTATATATGGGCAAGCAAATATATTGATCAAAACTCGGATCGGCGACTGGGAATGCGGCGGTCTCTGATTCCCCGACCGTGGGCTTAAGGCGTGATCGGCTCGGGCGAGAAGCGCATGGTCACGATGCGCAGCACCACCAGCGTGATAATCACACCCAGGCCGAGCAGCACTTTCTCCGGCGCATATTCGCGGAACCAAAGGCCCAAGAGTTCGCTGATCAGGACCACCAGCGCGGTGTCGAGAATGAAGGTCACGCGCACTCGCCCAAGCTTGAGGTAGGCCTGCAGGGTGCGGATGACCTCGAGCAGCGCGAGCAGGATGAGGGCATTGATAATCATGTGCTCGGCGGCCGAAGCCCAGCCGTTGCCGAATGCGTTGCCGAGCGCCAACACCATGTTGATGCCGCCGACCAGCATCCAGGCGCACAGCACCACGATCAGCAGGCCGGTGAGAATGCGGATCAACGCCGGATAAAGCGCGTCCACGATGACGCCCCAGGCGCCAGATGAGCTGGTCATGCCGTGATTGTCTTCCATGATGTTCCCTCCGGCTGAATGGCAGCGGACTCGAAAGCCGGGCGGCAGTATTCCGGACAGACGTGAAGGAGAAGTGAAGCAGATGTTAAGAGTGGGAGACGGAACTCAGCAGCCAGTCTGTCCAGGCGCCGTTGTTGGCACAGTGGACTGCGCGGAACCCGGCATCAGGCCGAGTGTCTCCAGGATCTGCACGCGCGAGCGTGCCGCAAGCGCCCGCCGTTCGTGCCCGGAGGCCGCCAACGGTGCACAGAAGACAAGACGAACATCTGTCCTGTCCTCATTCAGCAGGCGCCAGAGATGGCGCACGAGGTCATCGTCGCCCACAAACGGCACGTGCGGGTGTGCGCCGTTCGCGTGCGGGTAGGCGATGGCGATCGCCTGAACCACGCCATGCGTGCGCACCGCCGATTGATACAGTCGCCCGTAAAAGTAACGTACCGTCCGGCCTTCGCTGGTAGTGCCCTCCGGAAAAACGATCACCGGCCGGCGCCGGGCGAGTGACCAGGTCATTTGTTCGGCGGTTTCATTTGCAGCATTGGGACCGCCGCGCTTGAGGAAGATCGTGCCGGCCTGCGCCGACATGCGTCCGATCACCGGCCAGCGGCGCACCGCATCCTTGGCGACGAACGTGGCGTCCACAACCGCGCGCAGGCATGGGACATCGAGCCAGGAGATGTGGTTGGCGGTGAACAGCACAACGCCGGAGGCGATTTGCCCTTCGAGATCAAGATGCACATTAAGGATGCGCAGTACGCCGCGATTCCACCAGCGCACCAACGCGCGACGGCGGCACTGTTCGCGATCGGTGCGGGTGAGTATCAACATTCCGAACACGCCGTGCACAATGACCGCACCAACGATGACGTGCGCCAGCAGCTGGCCCAGGCGCCACAACCGGCGTGTTTCTCGGCGCAACATGGTCGTTTGCATCATGTGCGCCTGATAAAGTGACGCGCGTAGCGTGCGCTCAACTGGTCGAGGCTCAGGAGCAGAAACAGATCGGCGACGTTAAACGCCGGATCCCAGGCCGGCTCGCCGCACACCTGTGCGCCGAGCCGCAGGTAGCCCTTGATGAGCGGTGGCAGTTCGGCGTGTGTGCCGGGCGCGGCCTCAGGCAGCGCGGCGAACGGCGTCTTCGGGAACACGCGCCACTCCGGCGGACTCAGATGCGCAATGGCGAGTGCGTGCCAGATGGCGCCAACCAGCTGGACACCACTGGTCATCGCCATGGATGGCGGGAGTGCAGAGCGTGGAGTCGTCCCCACGGAGGCAACCGCAGGAGCAGAATTTCTGCCAAGCGGAATGCTGGCGCAGCCCATGAGGTAGTCGTAGCGATGCATCAGCATGAAGCGCGCCAGCCCCGACCACAGCAGGCCGATAACCGCGCCGTTGCGATAGTCCGGATGCACGCAGGTACGCCCGACTTCGACCAGACGGCCGGGTACGGCAAGCACGCGCGTGAGATCGAATTCGGACTGCGCGGTGTAACCGCCAGCGCGCACGGCCTGGCTGTCAGTCAGAATGCGATAACAACCGACCACCTGGTCGGTGACTTCATCCCATACCAGCAGGTGCTGGCAATAATGATCGAAGCGATCGCTCTCGATTCCCGGTTCAACCAGCGGCAGCCGCGCACCCATTTCCTCGACGAACACGCGATGGCGCAGGCGCTGGGCGGCACGCAGGTCCTCAAGATTGTCGGCGAATCGCACACATAGCCGGTGTTTGCTGCGCGCGCGGCGCACTTCGGCGTCGAAGTAGTTATCCAGGCGGGCGGCGAGGGGCATGGTGGATTCTCCGTAGGGACGTCAAGCGAACATGCCTGTCGTTCGTGAATCTGTGATGACGAAGTCATGAAACCTGTCTGACCGTATCTGCTTTATTCAAAAAAAGAGGCCGCAGCGCGGCCTCGTAACGAGGAGTGTTTGGCAAGTATTTCGCGGGCGGCCCCGTCGTCTGTCTGCGGTCGTGTTCGCGGTGGCCACTGGTAGCGTTGCCAGATGCCGGTGCCTGTTTTGAGAAGGAGTATGGTTGGCCCAGGTTTCAGATTGGTAACGGACGGATGAAGGTTTTGTGATCACGCCAGCGCGTGATCACATATACTGTTGTGAACGACTTGTGACTAGGGTATGCGTGGTCTGGCGGCTGCCGTGGTGGATGAGTTGCTGACGGCGCGTGCTGGCGGGAAAACACAACGGAAGGTACTGCCTTGGCCAAGTTCGCTCTCGACGACAAGACGCGCATCGTGGCGCATCAGGATGTGCTTGACGATGGAAAGCCCCAGGCCGGTGCCGCCGGTATCGCGCGAGCGTGCGGTGTCGATGCGGTAGAAGCGTTCGGTCAGGTGCGGAATGTGTTGCGGTGCGATGCCTTCGCCGGTGTCGCGCACGGCGAACGCCGGGCTGTCGCCGTCCAGTTTCCAGGTGAGGCGGATGTCGCCGCCGGCCGGCGTGTAGCGTACGGCATTGTTGATGAGGTTGGAGAAGGCGCTGCGCAGTTCTTCCTCATTGCCGGTGAGCCGCAGACCGGCATCCGCCACCAGGCTGATGTGGTGGTGACGCGCGCCGCTGACCAGTTCGCCCATCTCCTTTAGGGAGGCGAGCATGGCCGGCACATCGACCGTTTCTTCGTGGCGCGTGGCTGGCGTAGTCTCGAGCTTGGACAGGGTGAGCAGGTCGTCCACCAGGCGCGACATGCGTTGCGCCTGGTCGTGCATGGTCTGGAAATGTTTGCGCAGGTCGGTGCTCGCCGGCCGGTCCATGTCCTTCAGGGTTTCAAGAAAACCGCCGAGCACGGTGAGCGGAGTGCGCAGCTCGTGTGAGATATTGGCCACGAAGTTGCTGCGCATGCGTTCGAGTTGCGCAAGGTGTGTCATGTCGCGTGCGATCACCAGTTTCTGGCGGCTGCCGAACGGAATGATGCGCACCGAAAGTGAGCGTTCCGGTTGCGACGGCGAGGCGATTTCCAGCGCCTCGCTGTACTCGCCCTGGTCGAGATAGGCGGTGAACTCCGGATGACGCACCAGGTTGATGACGCGCTGCCCGCTGTCGCGCGGGGTGACGATGCCGAACAGGCGTTCGCTCGCCGGGTTCGCCCATTCGATATCGTTCTGCGGTGAGAGGATCAGCATCGCGTCCGGCGTGGCGGAGGAGGCGCTCTGGAAACGCGTCAGCATTTCGGTGAGCCGGTCTTCGCGTCGTTCGGTTTCCTTCGCCAGCGCGCGGATGCGGTCGAGTACCTCGCCCCACAGGCCGCCGGCGTCCGGTACGTCCTCGCGCTTGTTGACCAGCCAGCGATTGAGTTGCACCAGGTTGCGCAGGTTGGAGGCGATGTACAGGCCGAAGCCGAGAGCGGCGACCAGGAACGGATAACCGGTGATCTCGGCGAACAACAGGCTGGCAAGCGCGATGCCGAGGAGGGTCCAGACTTCGCGCCAGAGATTCCCGGACACGCGTCAGTCCTGGGCCGAGAGCCGGTAGCCGGCGCCGCGCACCGTCTGAATGAGATTGTCGTGGCCGCTCGGGGTGAGCGCCTTGCGCAGGCGGCGGATGTGCACATCCACGGTGCGTTCCTCGACGTACACGTTGTTGCCCCAGACGCTGTCCAGGATGCGCTCGCGCGAATGCACGCGCTCCGGGTGGGTCATGAAGAAGTGCAGCAGGCGGAATTCCATCGGCCCGAGATCGAGCTTGATGTCGCCGGCCTGCACGCGGTGCGTCACCGGGTCGAGCGCCAGGCCGCGCACTTCGACCGGTTCATCGGTGGCCTGTGGAGCGGTGCGGCGCAGCAGCGCCTTGATGCGCGCCACCAGCTCGCGCGTCGAAAACGGCTTGGTGATGTAGTCGTCGGCGCCGGTGTCGAGGCCGCGCACCTTGTCCTCTTCCTGGGTGCGGGCGGTGAGCATGATCACCGGCACCCCCTGGGTGAGCTTGTCGCGCCGCAGCTTGCGCGCGTAATCGATGCCGCTCATGCCCGGCAGCATCCAGTCGAGCAGGATCAGGTCCGGCAAGCCTTCGAGGATGCGTTGCTGTGCCTCGTTCGTGTCGGCCGCCTCCAGGCAGTCGTAACCGCCCTGATTCAGGGCCAGGCACACCATTTCACGGATGGCCTGCTCGTCTTCGACAATGAGAATTCGTCCCGGCATGCTTGAATATCCTGATGAACTGACGGCGAATGGTGAATGACATTATTATGACGCCCTGCCATTTCATATCATTCATATTACAATGGCATGACGGGCCGCGCGAACGGCCCGGAAACAGTATAATTCCCTCCATTCACCCGCCAGGATTCCGCACCTCCCCATGTCGAAAGCCACAGTCAGACCCACGGAGATCAAGCTCCATCAGAAGTCGCGCCTGCTCGAAGTCACCTTCGACGACGGCTCGCATTTCAGCCTGCCGTGCGAGTATCTGCGCGTGTATTCGCCGTCCGCCGAGGTACGCGGTCACGGGCCGGGCCAGGAAGTCCTACAACTCGGCAAGGAGAAGGTGAATATCACAGACATCGAGCCGGTCGGCAGCTACGCGGTGTGCCTGCACTTCGACGACGGCCATGCCACCGGCATCTACTCCTGGGAATATCTGCACGGCCTGGGCGTGAACCAGGACGAAAACTGGAAGCGTTACATCGACCGCCTGGTGGCCGCCGGTCACCAGCGCAAGCCGGTGGAGAGCTGACATGAGCGGGCCGCGCGACGACAAGACCACGCATTTCGGTTTCCGCGAGGTGCCGGAGTCGGCCAAGGCCGGCATGGTCGGTCAGGTCTTCAGTTCGGTCGCGAGCCGTTATGACGTCATGAACGATGTCATGTCGTTCGGCATCCATCGTTTGTGGAAGCGCTTCACCATCGGCCAGGCCGGGGTGCGTGCCGGCCAGAAGGTGCTGGACCTGGCCGGCGGTACCGGCGACCTCGCGGCGCAATTCGTGCCGCAAGTCGGGCCGACCGGTTCCGTGACTGTGGCCGACATCAACGCCGCCATGTTGGATGTCGGGCGCGCGCGCTTCGCCGATGCCGGGTTGGCCGGCAACGTGGAGTTTGTGCAGGCCAATGCCGAATGCCTGCCGTTCCCGGACAATCACTTCGATTGCATCACCATCGCTTTTGGCTTAAGAAATGTCACGCACATCGACGCGGCGCTCGCCTCCATGTTCCGCGTGCTTAAGCCGGGCGGGCGCCTGCTGGTGCTCGAATTCTCGAAGCCGGTGTTGCCGGGCCTGAACGCCGTGTACGACGCTTATTCCTTCCATCTGTTGCCGAAGCTCGGCAAGCTGATCGCCAACGACGAGGACAGTTACCGCTACCTGGTCGAGTCGATCCGCAAACACCCCGACCAGGAAACGCTCAAGGGCATGATGGACAAGACCGGATTCGAGCGCACGCACTACTTTAATCTGAGCGGCGGCATCGTCGCGCTGCACAAAGGCTATAAGTTCTAAATGCCTCTATCGAAATTGGGGTGAGTGATAGGAGCTTGCCCGTAACTATTCCCTGGTAAAAACGCAGAGCACGCAAAGGCGCAGAGGACGCAAAGAAATGTCAGGTTCTAAACCCTAAAAACGCTTTACTCTGCGCTCTCCGCGCCTCTGCGGCCTTTGCGTTGATTCCAGAAACTCATACTTGGTAACCCGGCGAATATTCATATCTATGCAATTGCTATTCATGCCATTCATCGAAGAGGCCGGCAACCGGATATTGCGCCTCGACCCCGAGACCCTGCGTCGCCTCGGCGACCTGCAGGGGCGAGTGGTGTGCATCGAGTTTCGCGAGCTCGGACGAAAGATTTACCTGAACCCTTCCGAGTCCGGCTTTCGAATCGCCAGCGAGTCCGACCGGCCTGCAGCCGTGACCTTGCGCGGCACGCTGGCCACTTTCGCGCGCCTGGGACTGGGGGCCGAGACCGAAACGCTGGCGGCCGGCGAACTCGAAATCGAAGGCGATGCGGCCCTCGGCCAGCGTCTGCAGCGCATCCTCGGCGACCTCGATCTTGACTGGGAAGAACCGCTCGCCCGTCTGTTCGGCGACCCGCTCGGGCATGAGATCGGACGTACGGCGCGCGCTGTTTTCGACTGGCACCGGCAGGCGTTCCGGACCTTCGGCCTGAATGCCGCCGAGTATTTTCAGGAAGAGGCGCGCCTGTTGCCGGTGCGTTACGAGGTCGAGGCATTCCTGAACGCGGTGGATGTCGCGCGCGCCGATGTCGATCGTCTCGCCGCGCGCGTCCAGCGCCTCAAAAACAAGCTTTCCGCATGACGCCGCTTTCCCAGATCGGGCGGCTGCTGCGCATCACGCGCGTATTCGTGCGCCACGATCTCGATGAATTCGTGCGCGCCCTGCACCTGTTCCGCCCGTACCGCCTGTTGCTGCGCGTCGCGACCCTGCGCTGGTCCACGGCGTCCGCGCGTCCGCGCGCGCTGCGCCTGCGCGAGGCACTCGAGGAACTCGGGCCGGTGTTCATCAAGTTCGGACAGATGCTGTCCACACGCCCCGACCTGCTGCCCGATGATATTGCCATGGAACTCGCCCGTCTCCAGGACCGGGTGCCGCCGTTCCCGGGCGAAGCGGCGGAAAGTATCGTGGCCGAGGCGCTCGGCGCACCGCTCGATCAACTCTTCCGCCAATTCGACACCCAACCGGTCGCCTCGGCGTCGGTGGCGCAGGTGCATTACGCGGTGCTCCAGGATGGCACCGAGGTCGCGGTCAAGGTGCTGCGTCCCGGCATCGAGCACACCATCGAACGCGATCTGGCGCTGCTGCAAACGCTGGCACGACTGGCCGAGCGCTATGCGCCGGACACGCGTCGCCTGCGGCCGCGCGAGATGGTGAATGAGTACAGCAAGACCATCCATGCGGAGCTCGACCTGATGCGCGAGGCGGCAAACGCCAGCCGCTTGCGCGCCAATTTCGAGAATTCGGCACTGCTGTATGTGCCGAAGATCTACTGGGACTTCACGCGCACGAATGTGATGGTGATGGAGCGCATTACCGGCATCCCGATCAGCAATATTGCGGCACTGAAGGAAGCGGGCGTGGACATGAAGCAACTCGCGCACAACGGTGTCGAAATCTTTTTCACCCAGGCGTTTCGAGACGGTTTTTTTCACGCCGACATGCATCCCGGCAACATCTTCGTCTCACCCGAGGGCCAATACCGGGCGGTGGACTTCGGCATCATGGGCACGCTCTCGGAGCGCGACCAGCATTATCTGGCGGAGAATTTCCTGGCGTTCTTCAATCGCGATTACCGCGCCGTGGCCGAGGCGCATGTGCGTGCCGGCTGGGTGGACAGCGATATCCACCTTGAGGAGTTCGAGGCCGCGATTCGCGCCGTGTGCGAACCCATTTTCGCCAAGCCCCTCAAGGACATTTCCTTCGGGCGGTTGTTGCTGCGCCTGTTCCAGACCGCGCGCCGTTTCAACATGGAGGTGCAGCCGCAGCTCGTGTTGTTGCAGAAGACGCTCTTCAATATCGAGGGCCTTGGCCGCCAGCTTTATCCGGATCTCGATCTGTGGGAAACCGCCAAGCCTTTCCTCGAACAGTGGACACGCGCGCAGTTCGGGCCGGGCGCATTTATTAAGACTTTCCAGCGCGAGTTCCCGCGCTGGTGGCGGATGTTGCCGGAGACCCCGGCCGCCGTTTTCGACTTTTTGCGCAAGGCCGGCAATGGCGAGTTGTCGCTGCATTGGCGTTCGGCTGAACTCGACAAGTTGCGTCACGAGATGCGCGCGCAGCACCGGCGCCTGCTCATGACCGTGACCGGCAGTGGCCTGCTGATCTCAGCCGCGGTGCTGCTGGCGATGGGCGGCGTGAGCACTTCCTCATGGTTCAGCCCAGTGGCCTGGCTGTTGGCAGGTGCGGGTCTGTTACTGCTCCTGTTCGCCTGGCCGCGCCGCCAGCCGTAAGGCCGATTCCGGCCGGAAAAACTCCTCCATGCGTTGCTCTACCTTCCGCCTTCCATGGCGGTCGCATGGCGGTCGCTGGTCCGGTGGTGAAGCTGTTGTGCTAGAATTTGTGCACTCGATCCACCCACAAGTGTCCCGGAATTCATGGCGATGAACCGTGCCCGTTGCCGTTCTCTCGCTCTTGCCACCTTGATGTGCGGCGCCGGGGCGGTTGCGGCCGACGACGAGTCGGGCAGCCTGTTAATTGATCAGGCGCTTGCCAGGGAAGACGGCGGCGGGCCAGGGCTGCAACTCACCAGCCGCACCGAAACGGATTTGTTGCGTTCGTTCACCGGCGAGACATTGAGCTGGGGAAATAACCGATTCGCCGTGCCCCTGCAGCAGGAAACCTGGCGTCTCGACTCCCGGCGTACCCTGCTCATGAATGCGCTGGCGATCCAGTGGCAGCACAGCCTGAATGCAAGCAATTTCCTGACGCTCAGCGCCCGTCACGCCGACAGCCTGTACAGCGATGCGGAGTTACCGGGTCCCTTCGACAACTTCAGGGCAGGCGCTTCGACAGGCTCAGGACAGGCTTCCTCGGGAACGGCTGCAACGCTTTCCTGGAACACACTGTTCGGCGGCGAGTCGCGCGTCATCGGGCGACTCTATGCCGGTGACGAGGACGCGAAGGAGGGCAGCAACGGCAGTACCGATCGTCGTTATTTCGGATTGCACGTCGAGGGACGCTACGGTTTGTGGCGCGACCACGCGCCATTCGCCAGCCTCAAATGGCAGCGCAGTAACGTTGAGACGCAGGGCTACACCGGAACGGTCAACTCGCTGTTGCGGCGCGAAAGCTTCTCGCTTCTCGGTGCCGGCTGGAACTGGCAGGTCAGCCCGAGCTGGGATCTGCGCGCCGAGGCCAACTACCTGCTGTTCGATGACAACGCAGAGGCAGTCGAAGCCGACCGCACCCAGCTCTACTTCAGTACGCGCTACGGTTTTCGTTGAGCGCGCTGCAATTTCTGCCTAACCCCAGTCCAGACGTTTCGTGAAGTTCGCCGTGTGCGGCCGTTCCTCGTAACCGAGCGACGGGTAGAAGCCGCGCTTGTAAGACTCGCGCTCACGGCTGTTGAGCACACTGATGCGGAAACATTTTTGTGATACCGCTTCGGACTCGATCGCACTCAACAGCGCCTTGCCCACGCCCCGACCGCGCACGCTCTCGATCACGAACAGTTCGCTGACCAGCATTTCGCGCCCCGCGAACAACAGGTAGTTGACGATCTCGCCGTGGATGTAGCCGACGACCTTGCCCTTGAGTTCCGCCACCAGCAGCAGGGCGCTTTCTCCGGTGATCAGCGCTTCGAGACGCTGCTTCAGGGTGCTGCCGTCGGCCTTGAAGGCCGGGTTCCAGCCAAGCTCGCGGTGCAACTGCATGATGTCGGCGATGTCGCTGGGCCGAAGCGGGCGGATGACCGTGCCGGTCTTGTTCATAGGTTCTGCTTCCGTGTGCTATGGCGAAGCCGTGTGCGCCGCCGGACGCATCAGACCGGATTCGACATGATTGCGGGTGGCGCGATCGGCAAGCACTTCGATGAGTGCGAGCGCGAAATCCATGGCCGTGCCCGGACCGCGAGAGGTCAACACCTGACCATCGCGCACCACCGCCTGGGTTTCCAGGCGGATGGACGGAAACTGTTGTGTATCCAGCGCGCCGGGGAAACCGGTGGCGCGCTTGCCGTCGAGCAAACCGGCAACCGCCAGAACCCTGGGTGCGGCGCAGATGGCGGCGGTGAATTTTCCGGCTGCGGACATTTTTCTCAGCAGCGCCAGGATGCGCATGTCGTGCTCGAGATTCGTGGCGCCCGGCTGGCCGCCCGGCAGCACGACCATATCGAAGTCCTGGCTCAAGGCCACATCGAGCGTCACGTCGGGCAGCAGCACCGTGCCGCGGCTGGCCGTTACCGCGCCGGGTGCCAGGCCCGCGGTGACCACCTCGATCTGCGCGCGCCGCAGCAGGTCAACGATCGTGACGGCTTCGAGTTCCTCGCAACCGGGTGCCAACGGAATCAGAACGCGTGCCATCGGTTGGCCTCCTGAAGTCCACGGTGTGATTCGATCAGGGTCCCTGTGCCCGGAAAATGGAAATGCCTTTCAGCAGATTGAGCGCCTCCTGCAACTGGTAGTCCTCGCCCGCGCTTTCGAGCTTCACGGACGGAACACTCTTCTTGGAAGGCTTTTCCTTGCTCTTGCCCTCGATATGTCCGGGCAGGTCGGCTTCCTTGAGCGGATCCTCCGCGCCTTTCTCGCGCCTCGTCACCTTGGCCTCTTCGGTTACCACGTCCGGCAGGATGCCGGTTGCCTGGATGGAGCGGCCGCTGGGCGTGTAGTAGCGCGCGGTGGTGATCTTGAGCGCCGCATTGCCGCTCATCGGCAGGATGGTCTGCACCGAGCCCTTGCCGAAGGTCTTGGTGCCCATGACTACGGCGCGCTTGTGGTCCTGCAACGCGCCGGCCACGATCTCCGAGGCCGAGGCCGAACCGCCGTTCACCAGCACCACCATCGGCGCGCCGTTGATGAGATCGGCCGGGGTGGCGCTGAATTTAAGTTCGGCATCCGCCACGCGTCCCTCGGTGTACACAATCAGGCCGCTGGTGAGGAAGGCGTCGCTGACCGCCACCGCCGCGTTCAACACTCCGCCCGGGTTGTTGCGCAGATCGAGCACCAGACCGGTGAGATTGTTCTTGTTCTGCACCTTGAGTTTGGCGAGCGCGTCCTTCAGGCCGTCGCCGGTATTCGCCTGGAACTGGGCGATGCGCACGTAGCCAAAGCCGTTCTCGAGCATGCGGTGCTTGACGCTCTGGACCTTGATGACCGCGCGCGTGAGCGTGAAGGTGAGCGGCTTGGGCTGACCTTCGCGCACCACCGTCAGGACGATGTCGCTGCCGGGTTTGCCGCGCATCTGCTTCACGGCGTCATTCAGGCTCATGCCTTTCACCGCCTTGTTGTCGAGGCGGATGATGAGGTCGCCGGTCTTGAGTCCGGCACGCGCCGCCGGGGTATCCTCGATCGGCGAGACCACCTTCACGAAGCCGTCTTCCATGGTGACTTCGATACCGAGGCCGCCGAACTCACCTTCGGTGCCGACACGCAGCTCCTTGAATCCTTCCGGGTCCAGGAAGCTCGAATGCGGGTCGAGCCCGGCGAGCATGCCTTGAATGGCGTCGCGCAACAGTTTCTTGTCGTCCACCGGTTCGACGTAGTCGGCCTTGATGCGGCTGAACACCTCGGTGAACGTGCGCAGTTCATCGATCGGCAGCGGCTGCTCGGCCTGTTTCACGGCCGAACGTTCCGCGCGCACCGCGCGCTCCAGCGTGAACCCGACGCCGACGAATATGCCCAGCAGCAGGATCAGCGCATAACGCGTGAACTGCCCGTTCTTGTAGAGCTGTGCCAACTTCATTTTGTATCTCCAGTGCTGAATAGCTAACGCCGGCCCGTCCGGTCCGGGTTCACGACCAATACCTTATAATCTACACCAATCGAGGGGATTGCGCGGCTCGCCGTGTTCGCGGATCTCGAAATACACGCCGGGAAGCGCCGGGCCGCCGGTGTTGCCACTGGCCGCGATGGCCTCGCCGGCCTCCACCATCTCACCGATCCCCTTGTACAGGCTCTGATTGTGGCCGTAAAGCGACATCAGGCCGCCGCCATGATCGAGCACAACCAGCAGGCCAAATCCGCGTAGCCAGTCGGCGTAGGCAACCCGTCCGCGGGTGACCGCCTTTACCTCCTGGCCTTCGGGGGCGGCCAGAAAAATGCCGCGCCAGCGCAGGTTGCCGATTTCCTTGGGGCTGCCGAAGCGTGCGACGAGCCGGCCCCGCACCGGCAACCGCCAACTCCCGCGTTTGCCGGCTGAGGGTTTTCCGGCCGGCGGTTCCGGCGCCGGCACGCGGGTCAGTGCCGAGCCGAGTTCGCGCACCAGGCGCGCCATGCGGTCCTCGTCCCGCTTTAGACGCTCGACTTCCTGAGACCTGTCGCGCACCTGTTCGTTCAGTTGCGCGAGCAGGGCGCGGCGCTCGGCGCGCGTCGCCTCCAGTGCATTTTTTTGCTCGAGCTGGCGGGTGCGCAGCGTGGCCAGCTCCTGCACACGCCCGGCAATCTGTTTTTCCAGGACATCCAGTTGACGGAGCGACGCCTCGATGCCTTCGATGCGTGTCGCGCGCGCCTGGGTGAGATAACGGTAATAGGTCAGCGCGCGGCTCACGCGCGCCGGGTCGTCCTGGCTGAGCAGCAGTTTGAGATAATCCTGCTTGCCGAGCGCATACGCGGCACGCACGGCCTGTTCGAGTTCCTGGCGCTGGGTGCCGAGTTTGGCGCGGCCGCGGGTGCGCTCGCGCTGCAGGGCGGTGAGGCGCGTCATGTCCGATTTCTGGAGCGCCT
>Ga0105101_10000777_pt1 | contig 13493 bp, 7 predicted proteins | sample PPLLak21cMay2015_2_FD_87037 | JGI IMG/M metagenome (GOLD analysis project Ga0105101, IMG submission 87037) | Freshwater sediment microbial communities from Prairie Pothole Lake near Jamestown, North Dakota, USA - PPLs Lake P8 Core (1) Depth... | ecosystem: Environmental > Aquatic > Freshwater >... | reverse complement strand
GCTAAAGGCACATGAAATGGGTGATGCAGGAGGAGTTGGACAGACCTCACTTGACATTACCCATAAGAATAAAATAAGTATCATTTTTGAGAATACCTTGTCATATTCCAGGGATTTCGGGAAACATTCCATTACTGCTCTAATAGGCTATACGGCCGAACAAAGGGCAAACAAATACATATTTGCTTCAAGAACTGGTTTTTCTTCCAGTGACATGAGCCTGCATGCCGGTCTTACCAACATTATGAATGATGGTCAGCGATATGAATCGGGATTGCTTTCACAATTGGCAAGGATTGAATATGGATTTGCAGACAAATATATGCTTACGGCTAATGTCAGAAGAGACGGTTCTTCAAAATTTGGTTCCAATTACCGTTATGGCATTTTCCCATCTGTATCTGCTGCCTGGAGGATCTCCAAAGAAAACTTTCTGGCTGGTTCAACAATTGTCTCTGATCTGAAATTACGTTCAAGTTATGGGACCATTGGTAACCAGGATATCGGGGATTATGGATATGAATCTTCACTTAACTCATATTTCAGGTATAATTTCAATAATAAACTGGTTATCGGCATTGCGCCGGACAATTTTGCCAATGCCGACCTCCATTGGGAAACAACAGTAATGACCGACATCGGTCTTGATGTCGGGATTTTGCAGAACAAATTGTACCTGACCGCAGACTATTATAATAAAAAAACAAAAGATATGTTGATACAGCTTACGATACCCAAATCTGCAGGATTGGTTGATCAGGTACCTTATCAAAATGCAGGCAGTGTGTTAAACAGGGGATTTGAATTTTCTATAACGTATAAAAAATACGATGGCAAATTCAACTACGCTGTAACCGGAAATTTCGGGTATCTGCACAATGAAGTCCTAAGCCTGGGCGAAGGAGGAATACCCATTATTACAGGAAGAGTTGAGACCCAAACCAGCGGCATTTCAATAACAGATGTTGGTTTACCGATCGGATCCTTTTATTTGTACAGAACCAATGGATTATTTCAAACAAATGACGCCTATAAAAATGCAAAAGGTCAGTGGGTCGTATATAATCAGCCCTATTATACCATCATCAGACCCACCAAGGTCGATACTTACTATTTTCAGGGTATGGCAAAACCCGGGGATGTACGATACAAAGACTTAAATGGTGATAATATATTAAACGACAAAGACAGAGAATTTGCGGGAAGTCCGATACCCAAATATGAATATGCCCTTAATCTTACTGCAGATTATTTGGGATTTGATCTGAATCTATTTTTTCAGGGTGTTTATGGGAACAAAATATATAATGAAAACAGAGTTTGGACGGAAGGTATGTTTGGCGTTTGGAATGGTTCTGTTAAAACCCTGGACCGGTACCGGGCTGAAGAAGTATATATTACGACAACTACGGAAGATGGCAGGGAGATTACTGAATACTATCCTGTAAATACAGATACCGATGTTCCGAGGGCGATATTAAAAGACCCCAATAAAAATGCATTAAAAGGGTCAGACAGGTTTCTTGAAGATGGCTCATATCTTCGTTTAAAAACACTTACACTGGGTTACAGCATACCCGAATCAATCTCATCCAGGCTAAAAATCTCGAAATTAAGGATATATTTTACAACCCAGAATTTATTGACATTTACAAAATACACAGGTTATGATCCGGAAATTGGTTCAGCCCCGATCGGCGATTCTGATGACCAGGCTAATCCAAGAATTAACCTTGTAAGAGGGATTGACAACGGATATTATCCCCAACCCAGGACTATCATGGGGGGATTACAAATTACATTTTAATAACGAATAAGTCAAAAGGGTCATGAAAGCAATATCATTATTCATTTCAGGCATTATCCTGTTCTTCGTTTATGCTTGTGAAGAGGACTTTTTGGAAAAATCAAATCCGAATAAAATTACATCAGGTTCATTTTATACCAATAAAACTGAGGCGATTCAGGCTATCAATGCAGCCTATTCAGCTTTGCAGCGGCAGGGAGGCTATAACCGGATGGGAATTCATGCTTATACCGTCAGGGCAGACGAAGGGGAATTTACCAGCTTTCAGGTTGGGGCACCGGCTTTGACAGGTTTGGATGATTATACAGTAACTTCAGCAACTGAATGTGTACAGGCTATCTGGCAGGACCTATATAAAGGGGTTTATATGTGTAATACCGCTTTGGAAAAAATTGAACTGATTGATTTGGACCAGGAACTGAAAAACAGGTTGCTGGGAGAAGCGCACTTTCTCAGAGGTTTGTATCATTTTCAACTAATGCTTTATTTCGGCGAAGAGATTCCAATTATTGAACATGCTCCAAAATCCATTGACGATTTATATCCCCCGAGTGCAGAAAAAGGAGTTGGTTATGAAAGTATTATAAAAGATTTTTCAGCGGCAAAAGAATTACTTCCAACGGTTGAAAAATTTCGGGGAACTGATGATCTTGGTCGAGCAACAAAAGGGTCGGCTGGTGGTTATTTGGGGAAAGTATTCCTGTTTCAAAAAAAGTATGCAGATGCAGCCAGAGAATTTAAGGATATCATTGATCAGAAGCTGGGAAAATACAGCTTGATGCCAAGTTTCAGGGATAATCATTCAGATTATAATGAAAATAATGAGGAATCTTTATTTGAAATACAGTACCTGCTGTATTTTGGAAATAACTTTGAAGGAATTGATACGGATATTGGAGGAGAGAGTAGCCTAATTGAAGGTGAATGCACCATGGTCAGGGGGGTTGGAATGTCAAACTGGAATGCAAAGCCTACTCAGAAGATTGTTGATGAATTTGAAGATGGTGATCCAAGATTTTACCAAACCTTTTGGACAAAAGGCGGGGATAAATTTACCGATCTTGATGGCATTTCCAAGACCTATGAGGAATATGTTCCGGATATATATAATGGTTTGAGCTTTTGGAGAAAATGGTGCCGGGATTGGAGCAACAGGGACCATCATTTTGATGATCCTGATAATGTTCGCATCATGAGATATGCCGATATACTTTTAATGTATGCTGAATGCCTTATTGAGGACCCTTCTATTGGAGACGACTGGGCACTATATATCAACATGGTCCGCGACAGGGCAAGGGCTGATACAACTACGGATTTCTATCCGGACGGTGGCTTTATTCCTGCGGTTGAAGAATTAATTGCCGCAGCACCAGTCATCAATGGAATCACCATCAATAATCCAAGAGCCGCATTGCGGCATGAAAGATGGGTGGAACTTGCTTTTGAATTTAAAAGGTGGGATGATATTGTCCGGTGGGATATCGGTGATGAGGTTCTTCCTACAGGATATAAGTATCTTCTGCCAATTTATCAGGGTGATCTGGACAGCAATCCGAATTTAAAACCAAATGCAGCTAATTGAAATAGCTGTATGGTTTAGAAAATGAGTGTATACATCAATGTATTTGATTTTAACCCTATAGAATTTTATACGAATACTAATAATCATTAATAAAAAGTAATAATAATGAGACGTACAATTTTATTGGCAATTGTTGTTTTGGCTTTTAACACCAGGTCAAATGCGCAGGAAATAAGCCCATATCTTTTTGGACAAAATCATTGGATTGCGCAGGGCGATGAAGGAACCCGGGTAGGCTATCTGCACCTTTTATGGCCTAAGGTTAAAGAAAGCGGCATTAAAAGTGTCAGGATCGGAGGCAATGGCTATAACAATCACTTGCCGGAGCGACAAAAGTTGTCGGCAATGATCGATTCAATCCTTAACATCGGGGCAGAACCCATCCTGCAGGTGCCCGAAAAGTTCACGGCGCTGCAGGCGATGGAATTAGTCGAATATTATACAAAACCGGGAAACAAAAAGGTAAAATTCTGGTCAATCGGAAACGAACCATTACTTAATAAAGGTACAACCATAGAACAGGTTCATGAATACATTATGCGTATTGCCCCTGCCATGAAAAAGGCAGATCCCACTATCAAGATATTTATTTTCGACGAATGCGAATTACGCGAAGCCCCATACCGCGATCTATGCGGCGGAAGGCTCGATATAACCGGGCTAAAAGAAAATGGTGCCTGGCTAATTGATGGGTTTACCTTTCACAGGTATCCCAATGGCAGAGAGTTCAACCGAGACAATGTAGTTTTTAGTGGGCCTGAAAACATTTTAAACCAGGCCAAGCTTTTGAAACAAATGATGGAAGAAGCCGATCAAAAGCACAACCGCACCGGCAATGAGAAATTAATGTGGGGGCTTACAGAAGTCAATGTTACCTATGCAAACCCTGACAGGGAAATTTCGGGGTACGGCAACACTTCTTTTCTTGGCGGGCAGTTTATTGCTGAAATATATGGGATCGGAATGCAATTTGGCGCTTTCTCAGTGAACCCCTGGTGCATTAGTGAAACTGATGCCGTAAGCACCGACTTCGGTTACCTTGGACTGCCCCGGGAATTCTATCCGCGCTCCAGCTTTTATCACACCCAGATGATGGCGCAGCATATGACAGGTAATTTTATGATCACTTCCGCCACCCAAAAATACGTTAAAACAATAGGATCCATAAGCAAAGACCAAATCAGTGTTTTGGTATTGAACAAGGACCCAAACACGGATTATGATTTCGATATGATACTGAATAAAAATGGAAAATCAAATAAATCCCTTGTGATTATTGCCGATGCCTCCCTTGATAAAAGTATAAGCGACCGGGTTGAAAAACAGTCGTCAATGCTATTTGTTTTCGATTCAAAAGGCTCCTTGGTTAAAAAAATCACGTATGGGCTTAAGCAAAATTTAAAAAATCAGGAACCTGATGTGAAGGAAATAAATTGACGGATATTGGAAGTCAGTTTAAAAAGCTATAATAACATAATAATCATCAAAAAAGATGAAAAGGATGAAACCATCATCATTGATCAGAACACTTGCAATTACAGGCTGTGTGTTTTTATCCTTTCACATAAAAGCACAGGAAGGTTACAAAAACTTTGAAGTGGCCATATACTCCCGTGCTTACGAAACGGCTAAAATGAGAGATGATAACTGGATTCAACCCGTTTGGGATGAGATTTCGAGACAACTTCAGGTGGATAAAGTATACCTGGAAACGCATCGGGACTTGCTGTTGGTTGATGAACTCACTTTGCTGAAGGCCAAGAAATTCTTTGAAAGCAAAGGAATTCGAACAGCAGGAGGGATTACCCTTACCGTAAATGAAAGCAATAATTATCAAACATTTTGTTACACCAATCCGGAACACCGCAAAAAGATCAGGGAAGTTGTTGAATTTACAGCCCGGCATTTTGATGAGCTAATACTGGACGATTTCTTCTTCACCAACTGCAAATGCGATTTGTGTGTGAAAGCAAAAGGGACTAAAAACTGGACCGATTTCCGGCTTGAACTCATGACCAAAGCAGCAAAGGACCTGATCATCGATCCGGCAAAGGCAGTGAATCCCAAAATAAAAATCGTTGTCAAATACCCCAACTGGTACGATCATTTTCAGGGATGTGGATTTAATCTTGAAACACAACCTCAACTATTTGATGGCCTTTACACGGGCAACGAAACCCGCGATCCATCAAGCGCCCAGCACTTGCAGCCTTACGAGGGCTATTTGATATTCCGGTATTTTGATAATCTGAAACCCGGTAAAAACGGCGGTGGCTGGGTTGATCCGGGTGGACTGACCTATATGGACCGTTATGCTGAACAACTATGGCTGACCCTGTTTTCCAAAGCTCCGGAAATTACACTTTTCGATATCAGGCAATTGCAGCGCCCTCTTTTAAAGACCGACAGGGCTGACTGGCAAAACCATGAAACAACCAGTTTCAATTACGACGAAATGATGAAACCTGTCGCTGATAAAGACGGTAAAATGGTACAACCAACTACCATCGCGCGTGCAGCAGGTTATACCTTCGAAATAGTTGACCAATTTCTGGGACAGCTCGGAAATCCGGTAGGTGTGAAAAGTTATAAACCATTCCATTCGCTGGGTGAAGAATTTCTTCAAAACTACATGGGAATGATTGGTGTACCGATGGATATTGTTCCTGTATTTCCGGAAAATGAACCCATTGTTTTCCTGACCGAACAAGCTAAATATGATGCAAATATTGTTTCGAAAATTAAAAAGCAGCTGCAAGCCGGAAAAGATATCATGGTTACTTCGGGGTTTCTGAAAGCCATGCAGGACAATGGATTGAGCGATATTGTTGAGCTTCGGGTAACCGATGCGAAAGCCTCCGTAAAGGAATTTGTTGTCGGAAGAGGTCAGCACTCGTTTTCAGTGAATGAAATGATCATCCCGCAAATTGAATACCTCACCAACGATTCTTGGGAAATTGTTTCCGCGTTAGATGCCACCAACGGCTGGCCAATTATTCACCGTTGCGGTTATTCAAAAGGAAATCTTTATGTTCTGACCATTCCCGACAATGCAATCGATTTATATCAGATGCCGGTGGATGTTCTGTCAAAAATAAAAGAGATACTGACACCTCATATGCCTGCATTGATTGAAGCTCCGGGATACACCAGTTTGTTTGTTTACGACAACAATACAGTTATTGCCGAATCATTTGCTGATAAGACTGTGCAGGTTAGTTTACGGACTGATACCATTATTCAAACCGTGGTTAATTTGCAAACCGGAGAAGTCATTTCGGGCAAGAAAGCGGAAATACCGCAAGGAAGAAATCAACCATCCCTTGAAAAAAGGGTATTTGAGATGAAGATCAATCCGCATTCGTTTGTGGTACTAAAACTTCAATAGGTCTTCTCCAAATCTCTTACCGGTTTGCAGATTCATCCGTTGAAGCATAACATTGAAGCAGAACGACAAGAACAAAAAGCATTACATCAAATAATCATGAAATCATTTACTTTAATAATCATTATCTGGCTGTATGCATTTATTTCTTATAACACAAATGCACAGCAAATTAGTCCTAATCTGGTAGGAACCAATGTGTGGTTCCGCGAGCTGAGTAAAGAAGTTTGGGATCTCACCAAAGATTGCGGCGTAAAAACCATCAGGATTGGTGGTGCTGCTTATGATAAAAACCTGCCTTCTAATGAAACACTTCTGGAATGGATTAAAAAGATTCAGGCCATGGGAGCCGAGCCGGTTTTGCAGGTATCACAATACCAACCGGCTGAAGTTGCTGCTGAATTGGTCCGGCTTTTTAATGTTGAAAAACACGAAGGGATCGCGCCTGTCAAATATTGGAACATTGGAAATGAACCCTGGTTACAGGCGGGACGTCCTGATCAATCAACAATTGGGGCTTTTGTTGAAGCTTATTTCAAACCCATAGCTGCGGCGATGAAAACAGTTGACCCAACCATCAAAATTTACGGGCCAAATTTCTGCGACTATCTTAACGATCCTATCAATGATCTGTTTGGCGGTAAAAACGATATTACCATAAAAGTTCCCGGTAAGGATTATTATTATTGCGATGGCCTGACCTGGCACCGTTATCCGCAGGGAGACGGCGACCCGGCTGTTGAGGGGGCCAACGATTTTTTTAGCCGCATTGTTAAAGCAAAAGCTAAAATTGATGAGGTCAACGCTTTGCATAACCGCACAGGCAATGAGGCTTTAATTTGGGGTATTGGCGAGTACAACTCCAAAGGAGGCCCGGAAGTACACACCTGGGGAAACGGACAGATGTTCGGTGCTGTATTGGGCTGGTGCATGGAATACGAAGCCAAGTTCGCAACCAGTTGGAGCATGTTTGAACATGGCGGCGATCGTAAGGGATCCGACTTTAGTTTAATCGATGGTACAAACATGACCCCACGAGCGTCCTACCGTCACATGGAATTTGTTGCAAAATACTTTACCGGAACGTTTATAAAAGGAATTGCAGCGGATACCAATTATATTGTTTATGGAGCACAGGATGGTGACCAGCTTAACGTAATGATTATGAACCGCGGGTTTGGTGAGCCTTGTGAATTCAGTTTGTATTTAAAAGATACCGATAAACCCGAACCGGTATTGCACTTTGTTGTTCAGGGACAAGGTGATGGGGCTTATAAAGACGTTATTCAGGGACGTGCAACACAAGTACTCATTTTCAGGGGAGATTCAATTACTAAAATCAATTATACCAGCGAAGATTTCGATAATGAGCGGCCTCCGGATTATTCAAAAATTATAAATAAGATGAATATAAGAACAAAACCATTACAAACAATAGACGCAAGACAATTGCCAGATGACAACAAATATGTTGATTTAGGATTGTTTTATAATTTTGCCCTGAGTGAAGAAATTCATGGTAAGCCCGGCAATAAAATTCCATTGCAATCGGGTATTAATGATTACAATGGGGTGAAATTCGATGTAAGAGGCATTATTCAACTTGCCAGTAATGTTTCCTATGAAAAGTCTCACATCCTCTATCCTGAAAAAATAACCGGAATACCGGTCAATCGATTTGCTGATACGTTGTGCTTTTTGCATTCATCAGCCTGGGAAAGCAAAAAGGGTACCGATATTGCTGAAATTGTCATACACTATGCCAATAATCTGGAACGAACAATAACTATCAAGAACCAGATAGATGTTGAAGATTGGTGGTTCAATCCGGAAAAGTCGATATTTCCTTCCAACACAGAATTGGCTTGGGAAGGTTCAAATAAAAGAGTACAAGATCTGGGTTTGGTGTTGAAATTATATCGCTACACGTGGGTAAATCCCGTGCCCGATGTTGAAATTACAGCTATTGATTTGATTTCTTCCATGAACGATACCGGATATATGCTTTATGGAATAACCTGTTTATAAATGCTTAGTTGTTCTTGATTTTAAAAAAGGTAAATAACTTTTTAAGAATCATTATGAGAAGTAATCTCTTTTGATGGTTAAAATGCTGATTGCGATATTAAATACTTAATCATTTAATAATTAAATAAATAGAATATTATGAATTATGTTCCAAGCCAAAATCGATACCTGGAAATGAAATATAATCGGATAGGTAACAGTGGGCTTAAATTGCCTGCTATTTCGGTTGGTTTATGGCAGCATTTTGGCGAAACGGATGTTTATGCAACTTGTCGTGATATCCTTTGCCGTTCTTTTGATCTGGGTATTACCCATTTCGATTTAGCCAACAACTACGGGAATCCACCGGGATCTTCCGAAGAAATTTTTGGCAAAGTGTTGCGTACACAATTGGGTGGTTATCGTGATGAAATTCTGGTGTCGACTAAAGCAGGCTATGATATGTGGAAAGGGCCTTACGGTGAATGGGGATCAAAGAAACACCTGGTGGCCAGTATGGACCAGAGTTTGAAAAGGCTTGGACTGGATTATGTTGATATTTTTTATTCTCACCGCTTCGATCCCGAAACACCGATGGAAGAAACAATGGAAACGCTTGATTTATTTGTCAGGCAGGGTAAGGCACTCTATATCGGTATTTCAAACTATGATCTGGAAACGACAAAAAAGGCTGTTGCCATTCTTCATGGTCTGGGGGCCCGTTGTTTGATTCATCAGTCGAGTTATTCCATATTCAACCGCTGGATTGAAAATGGATTACAGGATTACCTCATCCAGGAGGGAATCGGGAGTATTACTTTCCAACCGATGCAAAGAGGGCTCCTGACAAATACCTATTTGGATGAAATTCCTGCTTCCAGAGCTGCCAGTCTGGCTGAAACAGGAATAACGGAAGAACGAATTGCCAGGGCCAGAAAGTTGAACGAGATCGCCATCCGAAGAAAGCAGACGCTTGCTCAAATGGCTATAGCGTGGGTTCTGCGGATGGGAAAAGTTAATTCGGTATTAGTTGGTGCCAACCAGGTTTCTCATATTGAAAATAATGTTGCAGCCTTAAAAAACTTAGAATTTAATCAGGATGAACTTAATCAGATCGATTCGATTGTCATAATATAAGTAGAAAGTGTTTTTAAAACGATGGTTCATTTTTTATAGACAATAGTACATACAAAGAGCCTGTACAGAGGATAATTTTGGATCAGTTTTTTCATAATCAAATCAATTATTATTAACAATTTAAGAAATCAGACATGTTTAAAATCAGTGTATTGTTTGGCGATTCACCCATTATGGATCCCACAAAAATTGCTCCGGGTTTTGAGAGATCAGAAATACCTGCCGGATTAATGATAGACCCAATATCGACTAATGCGGAATGGGCCGAAAAAAAGAAAGAAATCCTTTCCTGGGGATTGCCCCCTATTAAGGTATCAAGCCATTGGCTGGATAAACCATGCACAACTCCTGATACGGATTGGGAATTGCTTGAATTCTGGACAAAAAGAATACTTTGCCGGTTGTCGGAATTAGGCGTTGAAACAGCAGGCGTTTACGGGTTGTTCTTCCCTAAAATAGCGGGGTATTCCGAAACAAAACAAATGGACCAGGCTTTCCGGTACGCAAATTTACTGGGAGATACGGCTAAGGAATACCATATGAAAATTTGCCTGGAGCCCATGGCAAACAAAAACACCTGGTTTCCAACGTATGCTGAAGGATTGGCTTTTGCCAAAAAAGTCAACCATCCACAGGTAAAAGTGATGGCTGATTTAAACTATTTCATAAAAAACAAGGAACCGTTCGATGTAATAAAAGAAGCGCCAGAATATAATCTGCATTGCCATGTTGCAGGCAGCGCTCCGGAAGGTGCTCAGCCCAATGTAGGGGGTATACGTGATATTCACAAGGCCTTCTTTAAAGTACTTCGGGAAACTAAATTCGAAGGCGCTGTTTCATGTGCCTGCCCATGGATTAATACAGGAAGCGGTGCATTCGATCTGACAGCAGAAACCGCAAAGACACTTAAATACATGCAGGATCTCCGTGCAGAGGTATATGCTGAATAAAAAACAAAAAAAACAATAAAAGTATGGCAAAGCAGTTCAAATTAGGCCTTAACATAGATAATATTACCATGAAACCGCCATTGGAACTGGCACCAGGATGGGATACCGCTGAAATACCGATTACAGAACTGCTGTTGCCATACGATAAAGACGACGTGTGGGAGAATAAACGAATGGAAATGTTAACCTGGAATCAGCCTCCATGGGCGGCTACCAGCCATTGGTTGTGGGATGAACGGGTTACAGGAGATACTGTCACTGATGTTGCAGAATTAGAGAGGCAGGCTGAACAAGCTTGCAGAAGAATGGCACAAATTGGTTGTGAAGTTGCCGGTGTTTGGGGAAATTTTTTTCCTGTTGGCCGGACTTCAAAAAACAAAGCCATGGACCTGGCATTAAATTATTGCGAAATGGTATCCATGTATGCTGAAAAGTATGGCATACTAATCGCGTTGGAACCTACGGCTAATCCCGATACAGTTTTTCCAACCTACCGGGACGGGATCGACTTTGTAAAACGATTGAACAAAAAATCAATAAAGTTAATGGCTGACTTGAATTATTTTATCGCGATCAATCAGCCTTTTGAGGATATCGCCCTTGAGCCGGATTACTGCCTGCATGTTCATATTCAGGGAGAGACCTATCAGCCTAATGTTGGAAATTGCACAGAAAAAATCTTGCATATTTTCAGGGTATTACGTGATATGGGTTACGAACGCACCGTTTCTTCGGCTCATCCCTGGATTTCTACTGATGGCGAACAGTTTAACTATCGTTTAGAATCTGAAAAAACACTGAAATTCCTGCAGAATTTAAGAGATCAGGTTTATTCAGCATAATTATTTAAGGAACCAATGATGAGGTGTTTTTATTTACTAATTCGTTCCAGGGATATATTTTTTTCAATTCAATTCTAGAGAAAGCAGCATTTGACAATACCATAAAAGGATGAAGACTATTTGGTATCATTAAAAGTTCAAAACAAATGACCCATAAAAAGGATTTATCCAGACGTGTCTTTCTCTCAAGATCGTTAATGGCATCGGCTAATATAGTTCTGCTAGGTTGCATATCGAGGCATCCAGAAAAAAAATCTCGGACCCGAGAATTAAGTACAGCCGGTGATGGCGAACTGAGCAACCAATTCTCAGCGACAGATAATGCTGTTTATAAAGAAGCTCCCATGCTGGCAAAAAAAGTGGCAGCAGGTGAGTTGCCTCCTGTAGATAAACGGTTGCCCAAAAAACCATTTATCAGGATAGTCAATTCAATAGGCACCTATGGCGGAACGCTGTACGATGATGCTGAAACCCAGGGCGGCCGGTTTTTCCTGGACGGGGCATTGATCGTGGCACCCCAGGAAACCGACAATGAGGGTAAAATTATAATACCGCACATGTGTGAGAAAGTGGAACATAATGAGGATTATACAATATTCACTTTCTATATCAGGGAAGGTTTGAGATGGTCTGATGGTGTTGAATTTACAGCCGATGACATTATCTGGTGGTGGGAGCATGAGCAGAATAACAAAGAATTGTATCCCGAAGGCCCAAGAAATACCTGGAAAACAGGTCAGAAATATGCTGTATTCGAGAAAATCAGCAAATGGGTGTTCAGCATTTCATTTACCGGACCTTTCCGGCCACTTATCAATATGAGCGCCCATGAATACATGAGTTTTGCCAGTTTTTTTGGTCAGCCGGCTCACTATATGAAACAATTCCATATTGATTTCAACCCCAAGGCAAATGAACTTGCAAGATCCTATGGCTACCAAACCTGGTTCCAACTATACAAAGAGCGTGAAGAGTATATGCGGCCCCATGCAGGAAAACCAAATATTGCTCCTTGGGTAAGGATTTCAACACAAACTACGCATGATGTTTATGAGCGAAATCCTTACTATGCAGAAGTAGATCAGAAAGGTAACCAATTGCCCTATATCGATAAGATTTATATGTCAGTAGTGGAAGACCGTAAACTCCGCGAAGCAAGAGTTGCCACCGGAGGTGTTTCTATCGGGAAAACCGTTCTTTCTCAGATTTTTATTTATAAAAGGAATGAAAAGATAGCTGATTTTAACATTAAAAAATGGAAGATTTCCAATGCTTCGGAATGTATGTTTTCATTCAATTTAAATCATAAAGATCCTATCCTCCGGGAAATATATAATGATTTGAGGTTTCGCAAAGCAATGTCGGTGGCCATAAACAGAAAAAAAATAAATGATACCCTATATTTTGGTCTGGCGAAAGAATGTCAGGCTACCATTGATCCAAGTGTTTCATTTTTTGATCCCAGGTGGCAAACCTATTTTTCTCATTACGATATTGATGAGGCAAATACCCTGCTGGATGAAATGGGTTTAAAATGGGATTCCAATAAGCAATACCGTCTGCGTCCCGATGGAAAAAGGTTAAAAACAGTAGTCCTCTACAATCAGCAAGATTTTCAAATTGAATTAATGGAATTTGTACGTCAGGATTGGAGCAAAACAGGTATGGATATTATTTTGAGGGAAACAGATCAGCAATTCAGGAGACAACGATGCATGTCGGGCGAGCATGATTGCACCTGCTGGAATGCTGATTCGGTTGAAGAAATAGCCACTTATCT
>Ga0105101_10000776_pt1 | contig 13497 bp, 10 predicted proteins | sample PPLLak21cMay2015_2_FD_87037 | JGI IMG/M metagenome (GOLD analysis project Ga0105101, IMG submission 87037) | Freshwater sediment microbial communities from Prairie Pothole Lake near Jamestown, North Dakota, USA - PPLs Lake P8 Core (1) Depth... | ecosystem: Environmental > Aquatic > Freshwater >... | reverse complement strand
TTATAATGATGGGTAAGGACTTTGAGAATCCATGGGGTTTGACCACACCGAAAGGTGAAATAAAAATGATGTCCCAGGTGCTGGATATGGCCGTGTTCCCGGGCATACAGGGCGGTCCCCTTGAACATGTCATTGCCGCAAAAGCCGTTTCTTTCGGGGAAGCACTGTCTGATTCCTACCTTAAATATATCAGCCAGGTGAAAAAGAATGCCGCCGTGATGGCAAAATGTTTTATCGATAAAGGCTATAAAGTTGTATCCAACGGAACTGACAACCATTCCATGCTGATCGATCTTCGCAGTAAGTTCCCGGATCTCACCGGAAAGACGGTGGAGAACGTACTGGTTAAAGCAGACATCACCCTGAATAAGAACATGGTGCCATTTGACAGCCGGACTCCTTTTACAACCTCGGGAGTACGGGTAGGAACTCCGGCCATTACCACCCGCGGAGCAAAGGAGGATGTGATTGGGCAAATTGTGGACCTGATCGATGAGGTCCTTATGCACGTGGAGGATGAAAAAACGATTGGATCAGTCAGAAAAAAGGTCAACCAGATGATGAGTTCGTATCCGCTGTTTGCATACTAATATTTGTTGATTTATTGATTGGATGACCTGCCTGACCGCAGGCAGGTTTGATGATTTGACTGCATGACTGCAAGACCTGCCTGCCAAAGCATAGGCCCGAGCAAGGCAGGCAAGCTGCAAGACGATTATTTTAACTATCCCATGGAATGGTATATGTACATCCTGGTAATACTGGCCGGCCTGGTAGCCGGGTTCATTAATACCCTGGCCGGGAGCGGATCATTGATTACCCTGCCGCTGCTGATGTTCCTGGGACTTCCGGCTAACGTGGCCAATGGCACTAATCGCATCTCCATCCTTTTGCAAAGCCTTGTCGGTTCAGCCGGGTTTGTCAGACAAAAGCAACTCGATATTAAAACAGGCTTCTGGCTGGCTGTACCTACCGTTATCGGATCCATTGCAGGGGCGCTATTCGCATTGGAGCTAAACGACCGGATCATGGAACGGGCCATCGGGATCCTGCTGGTGATGATGTTTTTTATGGTACTTTTCAAGCCTGAGATCTGGCTCAAAGGAAAGCAATCGGGCAGTACGGTCCGGGTCAACTGGGTAACGATCCTTATTTTCTTTGTTATCGGTCTTTACGGTGGTTTTATTCAGGCAGGCGTAGGTTTCTTTCTGCTGGGAGGCCTTGTGTTGGGAGCAGGATTTGACCTGATCAGGGCCAATGCGCTGAAAAACCTGCTGGTTTTTTTATACACCCCCTTTGCACTTGCTGTTTTTATTATCCATCACCAGGTAGACTATAAAGCCGGATTAATTCTGGCCACCGGAAGTATGCTGGGCGCATGGATAGCCACTAAAATTGCGGTTGAAAGGGGAACAGTCTTTGTCCGCTATGTATTGCTGATTGCTATGCTGGGCTCGGCTGTCAAACTCATATTCTTCTGATCCGATAAATAAGGCTATTCGAGCTTGAAATGGTATGTGATGGTTCCGGTTTGGGTTTGAAAGGCCTGGGCATCAGCCTGAACTACAAATTTCGATTGCAGCGCCGCTTTTTTTGCCGCAGCATATAAATCAGTATCAACAATGGTTGTGCCCTTTACCCCGGGCGTGGCGCTGATCACTTTGCCGTCACGGTTAACCGTCACTTCCACGGCCACCTTCCCTTCTTTCTGAACCTTGAAATCCGGTTTTGGAAGGGAAAGGACTTTCCGGTTTGATAATCCGCCCCCGACCTGAATGCCAAGTCCAGTTCCCGATCCCTGTCCGTAATTATCCGAATCGGGAGATCCGTCGGGATTACCCTGGTTGCCTGCACCCTTGTAGGTGCCTTGCGAGGTGCCGTTTTCCTGTGTCGATTTCCCTTTTGCCGTATACATCGCTTTCGAATTAACCTTGGGAGTTTCTTCCACCGGTTTTTTAACCGTTTCAGGCTTTGACTCAGCCGTTTTTTCCACCGGCTTCTTTACTTCTTTTTTCTTTTCAGTTTTTTTCACAACTGCCGGAGCTTCTTCAAAATCCTGCGTCATAATGCCTTCATCATCCTGTATTTCAGTTGCTTGTTGCTGGGCAGCGGTTTGTGCTATTTCCTGTGCATCATTCATCCTCGGTTCCATCTCTCCCCCGGCCATATCCGTTGTGCCAAAATTGATCAGCATCCCTCCCTCTAAAGGGATGTTGGTTCTCATCGTGAAAAATGACAGGATCAATATCAGGAGGATGACATTGTGTACTATAAATGTACCCAGAAGGCCGATCTTGCGCTCAGACGTCATGGTTTATTCCGGATTGGTAGCCAATATCAATTTATAATTGTTCTTTCTTGCGATGTTCATTACTTTAACAATGTGCTCAATAGCAACGGTACGATCGGTGTGAAGGGAAATGGTGGGGTTATCACGGAACCTGAGCTTTTTCTGAAGGACGGATTCGAGCTGATCAAACTCAACCGGGTTTTTTTCAATATAATACTTCAGATCGCCCGTTATGGACACGGTAGTTATGGCTTTGGCCTCCACCTGACTGTTACTTTGTGGCAGCTGTAGCTTTAATGCATTAGGTACAATCAGCGTGGACGTCAGCACAAAGAATATCAGCAGCAGGAACACAATATCGGTCATGCCGGCACCGCTGAATCCTACTTCTATTTTATTTCTGGATCGGATTGCCATGGCTCAGAATGGTTAAAATTTAACTTTTCAACGGTTCATGAAGCAGGTCCATGAAATCCATGGTATTTGCTTCCAGCTTGTTCACCAGTTCCTCCACTTTCGCAACCAGAAAGTTATAGGCAAAATATGAGGGTATGCCAACAAACAATCCCCCTACCGTGGTGATAAGGGCAATGTAAATGCCGTTGGAAAGCAATCCGACATCAAGGCTGCTTCCGACGGCTGACATGTCATAAAATGTTTTAACCATACCCAGTACCGTTCCCAGAAAACCCAGCATCGGAGCTCCTCCGGCACAGGATGCCAGCACAGGCAGCCCTTTTTCCATCCTGTAAACTTCCACCTGACCGATATTGTCGATGGCCGCTTTAATATCCTGCAGCGGACGTCCGATCCGGTTGATCCCCTTTTCTATCATGCGGGCCAGCGGGTTATCGATGGATTGACACAGGGCCAATGCAGGCTCCACTTTCCCATCATGGATGTAATCGCGGATCCGGTTCATGAAATTGGCATCTATCTTCGCAGCTTTCCGGATAGCCATATACCTTTCAAAGAAAATATATACGGCCACCAGTGAAAGGAGGGCGATGGGAATCATTACCCATCCGCCTTTGACAGCAAGCTCAAAATAAGAAATGGTCTTCTCGGTTGCCTCTGCTGCTGATGCAGCATCAACGGCTACATCGGGCAAGTTAGTCTGTAATAACAATGATAACATAAATACACAATTTAGTTTGCCTAAAATTATTAAAACGGTTACAATATAAAATTATTTTTGTTAGTGAATTATTAACTATTCCCTAGCTTCCTTTTCCGGCCTTCTCCTGGTCACGGATCCTGGCATCCTTTTCTTCTTTTTTCCCTGAAATAGCATTCCAGTATCGCTGCAATAACTCCTTTAGTGTATTGAATTCTTCTTTATAGAAGAAGCCTAAACCCTGGGTATAGGGTGAGTTGTCAATCAGGTAATCATTGTTGACATGGTTGTAGGTCTTCAGCTTGAACCGGCCGCTTTTCCCAAGTTTGTAGTCGATATCAAATTCACCGACAATGTTGTTGCTGGCATAAACAGCGGCATTGGTGGCAACATCAACACTTCCGTTTACGGTCAGCTTGTCATTGAATAGCTGAGTGGAAAGCATAACCTCAACTTCCTCTCCTTTAACATGTTTGTCAGGACGATAATTGATGCCAACATCAAAATCATTACTGATCTGCGATAACCAGTTACTTAACTGATTGGAAAGCAGCTCGCTTGCATTAACACCGGCAACGTTTGAATAATTGGAGGAAGCCAAAGATCCTTCTGCCATTCCGGTCCGGTTCTGGCTTGGGACAAAACTGTTCAGCACCACCAGCGAAATAAATTGTTTGTTAAGCTCATCGGTAGAATTAATAACGTTCTTCACATTTATTTTGGTTTCTTCTTCCGATTGCGGCAGGTTAATATCATACCGTATGGTGGGGGCCATCAGCTTTCCCGTCATGGCAACCTGGCAGTCTACTGTGGTTTTGGACTGATCCTCGGTTCCGAAAAGTTCTCCCAGTGAGGCTCTTGTGCGGTAATTTGCCATTATATCAATGGAGGCATTGACCGGATCTCCATTCCATCTTATCCATCCTCCCGGATCAATGATAAATTTCTTGTTGATTACATTCCCCAGTGTGAAAAGATATTCCCCTTTGTCAATAGTGAAATCGCCATACATGACAAAGTTGCCTGAAGTGCTGATTTTCATGTTCAGGTTGCCCGAACCGCTTCCGCTGAGAATATCTCCAACCTTGGGATCAAAAATAATCTGAACCTCTGCATCCGGTGTTACCTCCAGATCAAAATTCATGCGCATACCTGACAGATCAACCTTGTATTCATCTTTTACCGAGGTCGGGTCAGTTTCCGAATTCTCCCTGAGCAGCGTGATGAAATTGTATTCGGTAAGTTCTCCTTCATTGCTTAACGGAATGTTAAAAACAGTATTCTTTTCCGTCTTTGCCGAAATCTCCATTTCCATATTGGAAGGGGATCCTGAAATACTGACAAGGCCTGTTGCGAAGGCTGTCCCGTAAAACATATTGTTATCCGTGCTCCGGGTATTCAGGAATAATACATTGTCTGCCTGTATCCCGATATCAAACATCAGGTCTTTGAAATAACGGTTACGGAGGCTTCCATTTACCAGTGCCCTGTTACCGTAACTGTCAAAAACTCTTACATCCTTAAAGAATATATTGTTGTTTACGACCTTGATCCGCTCGGAAAAGTTATACCGCGACTGGAGATACTTAATGGTAAAAGCTGCTTTTTGCAGGTTGATCTCTCCATTGAGAACCGGTTTGTCGATTGTCCCGTCCAGGGCTAATTCCCCCGAAGCTATACCCCGCAAATTATCCACCAGTTTTGCCAGGTAAGGATTGAACGGATTAAGGCGCAGTTTGTCGAGCTTAATGGTAAAATCCAGGCCACGGTTAGTCAGATAGTAATTTCCCTGGATAAAAATGGTTTTAAGTTTATCACGCAAAGCGTATGCCTGTATTTCAAGTGATTTCTTTTTACTGTTCCAGGTTGACCTGATATCCGCGGTCCCAAGCTTTTCCTTGTTGACAACCAGACTGTCTATTTTTAATGTACTTACTACTAATGGATTATCAAATAAACTGGATAAAGAAGCATCTCCGTTAAGGATGCCCCCAACCTGAAAACCTCTTTCATCTGTTACTATATTCAGGTTTCCAAGGTTAAAGTTTTTAAAGTACAAATCGATCTGGTCTGAAGGATTGGATGACACTTTCCCATTTAAGGTAAAGATTTCTTCTTCATGGTTCACCGAGAAATTATTGACGATGACATTGTTACTGTCAATGAATATCTCGCATTGGTTGATCTTCCAAAGGGTATCATAGGTTATTACGGTGGTTGGCAGAATATTGATGGCTATATGCGGGTATTTGTTTCCGGGTGGCTTGGTAAACAGTAAGTTTGCCTTAATACTGCCCCGGTAAGCGATATCTTCCCAGTTGTTCCACCGGGCCAGGAAACCAACAGAATCCTGAGTGGCATGTGAGATCACCGTGAAATTATCGAGCATAATCTGATCGTTAATCACCATGCTCAATCCGCCCGATTCTATATCAAACCTGTTGGTATCACCCCTTATGCCCAGGTGATAGTCATTCCATACCAGGTTATTTATTTTAACCATGGGTGAACTGCAATCAAGGTTAATCTCCTGTTTTTTTGAATCAAAACCGGCTTCCAGGGTAGTTGATTCATCCACGTAATAATCGGGGAGGAAAAAATCAAAAATAGGTTTTGTATTTTTAAACACGGCGGACAACCGAAAACTGTTGTTCATTGAATAGTGGCTGATATGATTGCTGTCTATCAGGGCAGGCAGGTAATAATGAGCTATCTTCTTGAAGAATATCCCTGCCTTGGTAAGATCATATTGGCCGGTAAGATCCGCCTCCATAAAATCAGAACTCAGATGAAGCGATTGGTGTCCGGGCTGGCTTATTGACTTTACACTGAAATCGTAGATCTGCAGTTGCTTGTCTTTTTTTACAAACAATGAGTTCAGCAGCCGCACCTCCCCGTTCAGATCTGCGAAGTTATTGCCTGTTGCATTGGCTTCAATGTAAAAGGAAGCGTTGAAATCCGGGTCTGATTTGTTAATATTAAGTGCGTAAAGATTTGCCTGTGTTACATTGGCAGAAAAGTCATACGCCGGGATTTTTCCCGAGAAATCTACCTTACCGTGGAAATCAAGGTTTACATGCGGATCATTGATGAAAAGATCGCCATTGTATGTTTTGTTCAGGATGGTACCGGATAACTGGATGTTTTTATATTGGTAACCCTTCACATCAAAGGAGTTTATTTCTCCTCCGATTTCAGTTTTCAGGTCGCTGGCCGAAGCATATCCGCTGGCGGTAATTGACATAGTAATGTTTCCCAGGGTTTCGCGTATATCAAGAAAAGACCCCAGGTCAAAATCGTGTGCATTAATCCTGCCGCTGAAACTAAAATAATTGGACGTGTCAGGTTTAAACAGCAGGTCAGAGGATACTACCCCCAGGCTGGTCCCGAATGATCCGAAGGCTACGAAGTCTTTGATGAATCCCGTAAATTTACCCCTGTAGGTTATGGTCCCCAGCTTGTTTAGCCGTTCGGGCACCTGGAGCTTTCTGTTACCCGGCAGATGAAACAGGGAAATATCTTCACCGGATGTTTGGAGTTCTTTAAAATCAGCATAAATAAAAGCCTCATTGATGCTGGGCAATCCGTTAATGCTGAAATCTCCCAGGATTGACGATACATTGCAGCATTGTATTTCTATATCCTTGACCTTCAGATTTCCAATGGTCCCCTTTGTCCGGCCTGAGAACAAAATGTCCTGATCGGTACCATAAAAAGCAGGGGCAAAGAATCCAAGATCAGAGAGATTAATGAAAGAATTTTTCAGGTCCATGACAAAGTTGACATTCTCATAGATCCCAATTTCCTTAAAATCATCCCAGCTGTTGAATAATAAACGAGCCCAGTTTCCCTTCAATACGGAGACAGGTGTTTTTATGCTGAGTTCCTCAAATTTAATAAACTGATTGCTCAACCGGAAATCGGCTTTAAGATCCTGCAGTTTGAATCCGCTTGCCTCGATGCATGAGAGTGACTTAATCGTGAATGTAGTGGAGTCTTTACCGGGCAGAAAATGATGGAGCGTTGCATCCAGATCATACAGCCGGATATCGGTAAAATTAATTCCCTTGTCACGCTCCCGGAAAGGATATAACTGAAGCCTGAAACGGCTTTCCTTCAATCTTATATTGTTCAGCGCAATCGTCCATCCCGGCCCGGAAGTGCCTCCTTTCCCTTTTAAAAGGTCGATGATAAAACGGATGTTCAACTCATCCAGGGAATCAACGGATAACCTGACATAGGCTCCTTTAAGGTTGGCTGCATTGACTTTTATGACCCTTTTCAGGGGATTTATTTTACTGACCCCAATGGTAAGGCTTTCAGCAAAAAGCAAGGTATCTTTTTTCAGGTCCTCAAGGTAAATATTCCTTAACCTGAGGCGATAGGGAAAGGCGAGATCTACTTCTCCGATGGTAAAGGATGTATTCAGATTCCGCGATACAACGGACATGATGTAGCCTGTAAGTTTATTCTGAATACCCTTGTGTTGCAATAGTATATATCCTGTTGCCATCAGGGCAAAAACAACGAAAAGGAACACAACACCTATTTTGAGTAACTTTTTGATAACTTTGCGGCTTATTCGGAATTCAACGTTTAGGAAGCAAATTTAGTCTATTCATACGAATAATAGCACAACAAAATGAGTGCCACGATACTGGGAATAGAATCCTCATGTGACGATACGGCGGCAGCTGTGATTGAGGATGGCTTCCTGCTTTCCAGTACAATTGCAAATCAGCATGTTCACAGACAATATGGAGGGGTGGTACCCGAACTGGCTTCGCGTGCTCATCAGCAAAATATTATACCGGTGGTTGACACAGCATTGGCTCAGGCAGGGAAAAAGGCGGAAGATCTTAGTGCCGTTGCATTCACGCGGGGGCCCGGACTGATCGGCGCATTGCTCGTTGGCTCTTCTTTTGCAAAAGGCCTGTCGCTTGCGCTGGATATTCCCATTATTGATGTGAATCACCTGCATGCCCATATTCTGGCATTATTCATTCACAGCAGCGGTGAACAGAAAGCATTCCCATCATGTCCATTCCTGTGCCTGCTGGTTTCGGGAGGACACACGCAACTGGTGATTATGAAAAACCATCTTGAAATGGAAATCATAGGCCAGACTATTGATGATGCCGCCGGGGAAGCATTTGATAAATGTGCCAAGATCATGAACCTTCCCTATCCCGGAGGCCCCCTTATAGATACCTGGGCAAGGGAAGGAAATCCCGGGGCTTCTATTTTTGGAAAGCCGGCCGTTAAAGGCCTTGATTTCAGTTGTAGCGGACTGAAGACCTCTTTTTTATATCAGCTCAGGGACAGGCTTGCACAGGATCCGGATTTCCTTGATAATAATATGAAAGATCTGTGCGCCTCACTCCAGCATGCCATTGTGGATATACTGCTCTCCAAGCTGGCCCGTGCTGCTGCTGAAACGGGTATTACCGAAATTGCCCTTGCCGGAGGTGTTTCAGCTAATTCGGGTTTACGGGCATCGCTGTTGAAACTGGGCCGAAAACATCAATGGCGTGTTTTCATACCCGAGGTTCAATATGCTACAGACAATGCAGCCATGATAGCTGTTACCGGATATTATAAATACATGAAGCGGCAATTTGCCAGTCGTTCCATAACTCCCGTTGCAAGATTCGACCAGTTATAAACTCCATCCCCCTGCTCCCCTTGCGAGGGTTTCTGACCACGATTGTTCGAAATAATGTTAATGGAATCTGACACTGTTTTATGACCTGCTAAAATGCTTTTTATTAAAAATCACTTTGATATTAGCAGTTTAAGTTAATAAAATTAGCCAAGCAGGGACCGTTACCTGAGCAATGCATTTATAATAAATATTAACATCACCAGCAAACCAAATGAATTCACCAGGACAAGTGCTCCTTGTGTGGCTTTTGGACCTGTCCGCTGATAGAGAAACCAGTGGAAAAGGAAAATAAAAAGGAGATTTAACGGTATTAATATTGCCGTCAGATAATTATTGAAAATCAAGCCGAAAAGGAGGAAAATAACCAGAAATGCAGTGGAAAATAACACCCACAGAAAAATAAGATTTCTGATATCCTTTTCCGTCATCTGTTGTGAAAAAGTCTTGAAACCAGCCTTTTGGTAATCTTCCCGGTATTTCATGATAATAAGCCAGAAGTGTGGCAGCTGCCAGAGAAACAAAAAACCTGAAAAAAGCAATAGTTCTGTTGTCAGGGAAGTACCTCCTGCTGCTGTATAACCAATAACAGGCGGGATTGCTCCCACTGCAGCTCCGGGAATGACTGCCAGCGAAGTAATTCTTTTCAGCCTGGTGTAGACAAGGATATACAGTATTATATTCAGGATTCCCAGCAGGGCGGTAATTGTACCGGCGAACAGCAATAAAGCAATCCCCGATGCCAGGTGGCATAGCGAAAACAACAGGGCTTTTTGCAGACTAATCTCCTTCAAGGGCAAAGGCCTGTTCCTGGTTCTTTGCATGAGGCTATCCTGATCGCGTTCAACAACCTGATTCAGGGCTGACGCTCCGGTTGCCAGCAGAAAAATTCCTGATATAAGGAAGACCAGAGAGAAGTCCGATTTACTGTCGAAAATAAAATACCCCGTCACAGCGGATAGGGTTACCGCTATGGATAGTCTGAATCGTATCAGATCAACATATATGGCCGGCTTTTCTGCTCTGTTAATTCGTTTCACTCAAAGTCTTTAAATAATCATGTATTATCTTCAGATCTTCTTCCTTAAGGACTCCTGTATATGACTTCATCAATCCCTTATTAAATCCCACGGCGATTTCAGCATCAGGGTTGTACACTGAATTGGCAATATAGGCCTCATCTGCTGTTTTTTTCACTTCTTTATTTTTAATGACTACGCTTATTTGGCTTCCAAATAACCCTTTGAACGTGGGACCAACAAGTTTTGCACCGTCAATGGAATGACAGGCAAGACAACCTGTGTTCCTGAGAATAATTAGCCCGGCAGCCTCGGGGATCAGGCTTGATTTTTCCAGTTCTGCAAACCATTGATCATACTCAGCCTGTTCCAATACTCTCACCTTGGACATCATATTGGAATGCAGCAGTCCGCAATACTGGGTGCAAAGTATTTCGTAATTGCCGATATATTGCGGTATAAACCAGAGATAATTGTTATACCCAGGGATAACGTCTTCCTTGACCCGAAATGCCGGAATAAACAGGCCATGATTTACATCTTCAGATCTCAGATCCAATCTTACAGCTTTATTCAGGGGGATTACCAGTTCCTTTGATTTCAAACCATTTCCGTAATCAAATGTCCATTCCCACATTTTACCAATAGCGGTAATTCTCATGGCGTCCTTTGGCACTTTTCTCATGGGGGCAAATGCAATCCACCCGAAATAGAACATCAGCAAAACAAGTATTGTAGGGATAACCGTCCATATTACTTCAAGCTTCAGGTTATCGGAAAAATGCATGGGTTTTTTGCCCTTCTTCCTGGAAAAACGGATGAGGGTATAGATGATGAATGCCGTAATCCCAATGAGAAAGAACAGGGATACAAGGATGATGAAGGTAAATACTTTGTCTACTCCTGCTGATACATTTGATGCTTCTGAAAACATATCCGTAAGTTTTAACCGGGATTACCGGAATAGATAGTCAAAAAAAGTAATAATTATCACCAGTCCAAAAAGAATAAAAACACCTGAAACGGCTACCTTCAGGAACATGTTCTCTGATCGCAGATGCATAAAATAGGATATTACAGTTGCGACCTTAACAGATGCTATCAGCAGCGCTATTCCGACGGAAAATGCTCCGAGATGGTACCCGGTCACCACAACGGAAAGGGCTGTTAGTACCAAAAGAAAAACAAGAATAATAGCATAGGTGGAATATCCTGTAATGTGCGACCTTAAATTTTTCATGCCTGTTTCAGTTAATTAGGTTACCAAATATAGCAGCGGGAACAGGAAGATCCAGATAAGATCGACCAGATGCCAGTAAAGACCTGAATTCTCAAGAAGCAGGTAATATTCATGGTTTACGCTGCCGGTTTTCACTTTAACCAGATTGATGGTCAGCAGGATCATCCCCACAAATACATGGAGAGCGTGCAATCCGGTCATCATAAAATAGAGTCCGAAAAACAACAGCTGTCCATGCGGTAAATTTTTAAGGACTTTGGAACCAGGGTAAATATGATTTTTAAATTCATGAGACCATTCGATGTACTTGTTAAGCATGAAGAGTGCAGCCAGGAGTAATGTCACAGCAATAAGAAACAACACAAGGTTTCGTTCATTTTTCTGGATGGCCGTAATTGCCATTGCGACGGTCATACTGCTTGTCAACAGGAAAACAGTATTCAGCGTACCGATGAAAGTGTTCAGATCATGGGCGGCAATATGAAAATCATCAGCATACTTTACCCGCATCACAGCATATACAAGAAACAAACCGCCAAAAAGAAACATCTCGGTAAAAAGGAATATCCACATGCCCAGTTTCCCGGTCTCCCTGTCAATATGCTCCGTATGAACAATGTGATCTGTCATGTGCTTTAGTCCTTTTTATCAGCCTTATCCTCACCGAAAAAATAAGGTCTTCTGGTAATCTCAGGGATGCCATCGAAATTTTCCAGCGGGGGAGGAGAAGGGATTTGCCACTCGAGGGTCACACCTTTCCAGGGATTAGCAGGAGCGGGAGCCCCTTTTCTGCGGGCATAGAACAGGTTAATGAGCATTATTACGAGGCCTGAAACAAGAATATAAGCTCCGATAGTGGAAATGAACTGAATGGGTGTAAACTGCTGAAGATAATCAAAGTACCTCCTGGGCATTCCCTGCATCCCGATAATAAACTGGGGAAAGTAGAACAGGTTGAAGCCGGTGAAAATGATACCAAATGCAATATTGGCAAACCGGATATTATACATCTTTCCGTACATTTTTGGGAACCAGTAATGTATACCGGCAAAAGCGGCAAATCCCATACCGCCGAATATGATATAATGAAAATGAGCCACTACAAAGGAAGTATCGTGCACTTGTATATTGGTAGCAAGCGCTCCCTGAATCAGTCCGGTCAAACCGCCGATCATAAACAGGAATATGAAACCTACCGCATACAGAAGGGGTGGTTTCAGGTCGATAGAACCGCCATACAGGGTGGCCACCCAGTTAAATACTTTAATGGCACTGGGAACTGCCACAAGGAAGGTAAGCAGGGAAAAAAACAACCTTGAAAAGTAGCTTGTGCCGGATGTAAACATGTGGTGACCCCATACAAAATATCCTATAAAGGCAATGGCAAGACTTGAGACTGCTATTGCCGTATAGCCGAAAACAGGTTTCTGGCTGAAGGTGGGAAAGATCTCGGTGACAACTCCCATGGCAGGAAGTATCATGATATAAACGGCCGGGTGCGAATATATCCAGAACAGATGCTGGAACAAAATAGGGTCTCCACCGAGGGAAGGATCAAAGAATCCGATACCGAAAACCCTTTCGGCGATTACCATTAATAATGTGATACCAATTATCGGGGTTGCCAGTACCTGTATCCAGGCTGTGGCGTATATGGCCCAGGGGAATAAGGGCATTTTGAAAAAGGTCATACCGGGAGCCCTCATTCTGTGGACCGTAACAATGAAATTCAGTCCTGTAAGAATGGATGAGAATCCGAGGATAAAGGCAGCGGTCAGGGCAAAAATAACATTGGTAGAGGATTCTACACTATAAGGAACGTAAAAGCTCCAGCCTGTATCGGGAGGGCCTGATCCGGCAAATTGTGATACCACAGCCAGAACAGCTCCCAGCGCATAAAGATAAAACGACAGGAGATTAAGTTTTGGAAAAGCCACATCCTTGGCCCCGATCAGGATAGGCAGGAAAAAATTTCCAAAGACCACCGAGAGTCCGGGGATTACTATAACAAATATCATGATGATCCCATGCACCGTAAAAAGACCATTATAAGTCTGCGGTCCCATAATGGTCTGCCCCGGCGCAATAAGTTCGGTCCTCATCAGCGCCCCAAGCGATGCCCCTATACAGACGACAACAGTGATACCCAAAACACACATCAGGCCGAAC
>Ga0105101_10000774_pt1 | contig 13509 bp, 14 predicted proteins | sample PPLLak21cMay2015_2_FD_87037 | JGI IMG/M metagenome (GOLD analysis project Ga0105101, IMG submission 87037) | Freshwater sediment microbial communities from Prairie Pothole Lake near Jamestown, North Dakota, USA - PPLs Lake P8 Core (1) Depth... | ecosystem: Environmental > Aquatic > Freshwater >... | reverse complement strand
GGGCCATCCTGGAGAAAATGGGAGTGGAGGTCATTGAAATCCCGGGACCCTCGCGCCTGCTCGAACTGCCGGAGGTGTTAGCCCGTCTCGGCGAGCGCGGCATCGCCAGCCTGCTCGTAGAGGGCGGGAGCCGTCTTCTGACGGCCATGATCCAGGAGAGGCTGGCAGACAAGCTCTTCCTGACCGTATCGCCCCGGCTCATCGGCGGCGAAACGGCGCCTTCACTTCTGGGGGGGGAAGGCGTCCGGCTGGTCAGAAAATCGTTGAGACTCCGAAAGGTCAGCACCTTCCCCATTGGGGATGACATTATCATCCAAGGATATTTTTAATGTTTACTGGAATCATTCACCATCAAGGTTTATTCAAAGTCTATCGGTCGGCCAAAAAAGAGCTGAACGTAGAAGTTCTGCCGTCTTTTCCCGCCCTGGAAATCGGGGAGAGCGTAGCCGTCGACGGAGTGTGCCTGAGCCTCCTCCGCCGGGAGGCCAACATGCTCTCTTTCCACATCTCTCAGGAAACAATGGCCAAGACCAGTCTCGGGCTGTTTCGAGGCGGGGAAAAGCTGAACTTGGAGCTTCCCTTGACTCTCCAGACCCCTGTTAGCGGCCACCTGGTCAGCGGCCATATAGACGGGCTGGGTCGTGTGCTCAAGATCGTGGCTAGACCTCCGGGCCGCCGCCTTACAGTCTCCTTCCCCCGCCAGCTCCAGCCTTATTTTGTGCCCAAGGGCTCTGTCGCCGTTAACGGTGTCAGCCTGACGGTGGCCGACGTCCGGCCGGCCTATTTCGACGTCGAGCTCATCCCCCTGACCGTTGCCAAGTCAAACCTCCACGACCTCAGGCCCGGCAAGGCAGTCAACCTGGAGTGTGACATTATCGGCAAATATGTGTATAATTGGATGTCTCGAGGAAAAAACAGGTCTTAGATAGCCGATTTTTCTGCCGACAGGCGAGGGAAGAAACCGCAAGGCCGCATCAATGAGAGCTGAATCTCCCATCATTACCGTAGAACGGGCTCTGGAGCACATCTCCTCAGGCCGCCTCATCATCATCGTCGATGATGAAGACCGCGAAAACGAGGGCGACCTCATGGTCGCCGCCGATTTGATCACGCCGGAGCTCATCAATTTCATGAGTCGCTACGGCCGCGGGCTGATCTGTCTCCCTCTTACCAAGAGCCGGCTGGAGGAGCTCCGCCTGCCCCTGATGGTCAGTAAGAACACCTCCCGTTTTGAGACGGCTTTCACCGTTTCGGTCGACGCCAAAGAGGGAGTCACCACCGGCATCTCGGCCTTTGACAGAGCCACAACCATTCGGGTCGCCATAGACCCCGGAACCGACCCCTCCGACCTGGTGCGGCCGGGGCACATCTTTCCCCTCGAGGCCAGGGAAGGCGGAGTCCTGGCCAGGGCCGGGCAGACCGAAGCGGCCGTTGACCTCGCCCGTCTGGCCGGGCACGCGCCGGCCGGGGTGATCTGCGAGATCATGAACGAGGACGGGACGATGGCCAGGATGCCTCAGCTCGAAATATTCAGCAAAGAGCATGGCATCCCCATCCTGACGATCGCCGACCTGATCAACTACCGGATGAAGACCGAGAGCTTGGTCCACAAGATCGACGAAGCCGAATTGCCCACGCGACATGGGCGGTTCCGGATAATGATCTTCGAAGACGAGATCAGTCACGAAAACCATGTCGCCCTGGTCAAAGGAAAGATCGAATGCGACGAGCCAATCCTGGTCCGGGCACACTCCCAGTGTCTAACGGGAGATACCTTCGGCTCCAACCGCTGCGACTGCGGGGAGCAGCTCCATCAGGCCATGGAAATCATCGAAAAGGAGGGCCAGGGAGTCATTCTCTACATCTTGAACCAGGAAGGCCGGGGGATTGGACTGACGAATAAGATCAAGGCCTATGCGATCCAGGACCGGGGCGCGGATACCGTCGAGGCAAACCGCCGCCTGGGCTTCAAACCTGACCAGCGGGACTACGGGATTGGAGCCCAGATCCTGGTTGCCTTGGGTGTCAAGAAAATCAGGCTGATGACCAACAACCCCCGCAAGTTCATCGGGCTGGCCGGCTACGGCCTGGAGATCGTCGATCGGGTGCCGATCGAGGTGCGGCCGAACCAGGCTAACCTTAAATACCTGAAAACAAAGAAAGAGAAGCTTGGCCATATCCTGGATATGGTTTGATTCGAGCACCCTTTTTTCGGGGCGGACATGACGATCGAGGAGTTTAGGGAACAGTTCTCGCCCCTGCCTCCGCAGGAAAAGATCAAGTTTCTCTATACCCAGATCGAAACGCTGGCCAAGGAAGAAAGGATCGTCTTCCTCCTCTCCGTCCTCAAGCAGGAGGAAGCGTCTCCCCTGGTCAAAGCGACAGCGCTCAAGTTCCTGAGGGAAGCGTCCTACCAGGAATCTGAAGTCTACAAAAGCTTTCTTGAGGACGATTTCCGGGCCATCGCCAACGCCGCCAAGCGAGCCGTCAAGGAATTCGCAGAGAAAGACAAGAAGGGCGGCTACTACTCGGATGCCGTCCTCCGGAAGCTCAGTTCTCTTCCCGACAAGGACAAGCGCCTCAAGATCCTGAAAGCCATTTCCCGGCTCCAGGCCCCCTGGGTCCTCAATGTCCTTCTGGAGTGCCTCTCCGACCCCTCTGAAGCCATCCGGGATTTTCTGGTCAAGGAATTGATCCAAAGAGAGATCCGAAGCTACTCCGCTTTCTACGATAGACTCGCCCAGCCCCCCTGGTATACGAGGAGTGCGGTGCTCCGGATCCTTGGCCTGCGGAAGGATGGCGCCGCGGTCCCTGCCATCAAGAGACTCCTGTCCGACCCGAATATCGATGTCCGGAAATGCGCCGCCGAGGCCCTGGGGGAGATCGGCGGGAAGGAAGCGCTGGCTCTCCTCGTCAAATTGACCCAGGACGGAAGCGTCTACGTAAGACAGGCGGCCAGCGATGCCCTCCGCAAGGTCAGCAGCGTCCGTTTCAGCGGCTGAGCGCTCCAGTTTCCTCGCGGGCCTTGCGGGAATCCAGGATGAAGGTGACGGGGCCATCGTTGGTGAGGTGGACATCCATCATGGCCTGAAAAATGCCGGTCTCCACCCGGAATCCTCTTTTCTTGATCAGAGCGACCAGGTGTTCAAAAAGTTCGGCTGCCAGCGCCGGCTCCTCGGCCCCGTCGAAGCTCGGCCGCCTTCCCTTTCTCGTCGAAGCCGTCAGGGTGAACTGGGAGACGGCTAAGACCTCGCCGCCTGAGTCTCCAAGGGAAAGGTTCATCTTGCCTTCCTTTTCGGGGAAGATGCGGAGCTCTGTCGTCTTTCTGGCCAGGAATTCGGCGTCCTCGAGAGTGTCTCCCTTCTCGACACCGACGAGCAGGCATATCCCCGGACCGATCCTCCCGGTTGTCCGTCCCCCCACCTCGACCCAGGCCTGTTTGACCCGCTGCAAGACAATAATCATCCGCGCTTGACCTTTACCCGGTTTGACTTTGACGGCCGCATATTCTATCATATGGGCCGAAAACAAGGAGAATTATATGGCTCATCACAATTCCGCGGTCCGGCAGCGGCGCCGCAGCATCCGGAGGAACGCCGTCAACCGAAAGAATAAAGCCGCTCTCCGCACTCAGGTCAAAAAACTCCGCGAGGCCATTCAGCAGGGAGACAAAGAAGCCGCCCAGAAGCTGGTTTCCTCGACGGTCTCTCTTATCGATAAGTCCGTCAAGAAGGGCGCCATCCACAAGAATAGGGGCGCCCGCTTCAAGTCACGGCTCACTCGGCAGGTGGGGCAGATCAACCCTTCCCCCTCCAAATAGCGCCCCCCTGTTCCCGCTGCGGCTGCAGTCGCCGGCAGTACTCAATCACGAACCGTTCGATCAGCGGCTGCTCCGGGCTATCCATGGTTTTAATCGAGAGGTCGATCCGCTCCAGCTCCCGGATTGACCGGCTTATCTCCGCGAGCGACATCCGCTCAAGAAGCGAGAAAAGGGCCTTGAACTCATTCGGGTAGAGCGGGATGAAATACTCTTTAATCTGGGGCTTGAGGAAGGCGAAAATTTCTTTCCGGCTGCGGCCTTCCCCAAGCCAGAGCTTGGCCAGTAGGAGGTCACGGAAGAACTTGGCCAGCACTCTCAGGATATTCTCCGGTCTCTCTCCTTCTTGAAAAGCCCGGTTCAGAGTCAGCAGCGCTTGTCTCTGGTCTCCCCTCTTCAGTGCCTCCGTCAGGTCCCATTCGACAAAGCCCTTTGTCCAATCGCAGACCTGGAGGATGTCTTCGATGCCGATCGTCTTCCTGCCGGCGGCATAAGCGGCGACCTTCTCGAACTCGCGGTCAATACGGCGAAGGTCGCTTCCGGCCACCTCCTCCAGGCGCATCAGGGCATCGGGAGTCGCCGTCTTCCCCAAAGCGGCCAGTCGCTGCCTCATCCAGGTATACAGCTCGCCCTGCTTCAGGGGCTTCAGCTCTTTAAGAACGACCGCAGACCGGGGCAGGGAGTCGAAGAACCTGACCAGGGGGTGGGTCTTCTTGACCCGTCCCTTGATCACTACGACAAGCACCGTCCTCGATGCCGGCGACCGGAAATACTCCCGGATAACTTTCTCATCGAGAGAGGAGAGCTTCCCGGAGCTCTCCCGGTCCCCCTTGCCTTCTTTTCCGTCCCTATCTTTCTCGACGGCCCTGACAACGACGACGCGCCAGGGGGAGAAGAAAAAGGGGGCAGTCCGGGCGCTGTCGATGATGTCCGGCCAGCGCATCCCGGCAAGGTCGAACCTTTCGAGGTTGAACCCCCGGGCCTCAGGCGGGATCAGAACCTCTATGAGCCCCTGGATAAACCCCTCCGCCAGGTAGTCCTCTTCTCCGTAGAGGACATAGCCGGCGGCCAAGCCGCCTTCGCTGATTTCACCGAACAGGGGTTCGATAACAGCCAACTCAAAATCCCTCGAGCAGCGTGCTCACCAGGCTGCGAGCGAACTTCACAGCGATTTTGTAGATGGCCTGGGTCTCCCAGGTCTCAAAGCCCGTTCCGGGGAGCACCTCATATTGCTCCTGATAGACATAGGAAGGGTTGGAGAAAAGGATCTTCTTGTTGACCAGGTCGCGAAGGACGATCCTGGCGACCACAGTGATGGTGTAGCGGTCGGCCGTGTCCTGGTCGGAGTAGGCGATCGGGTTGACATTGAAGGCGGTGATCTCTCCCACCAGGAGGGCGTCGGAGCTGCCTGATTCGCTCGTCACTTCCACCTTCCCGCGGGCGACCAGCTCGTTGATGACACTTTGAGTCAGCTTGACGTCCAGGTCGAAGCGGGTGGTCAGGTTTTTGAACATGGGGACTTCGACCGTCTTGATGTTCGGAGGCAAAGAGCTGCCCGTGCCGCGGAGATGGTAGCCGCAATGGACGAGGAACAGGCAAGCGAGAGCCGGACCCCATATCTTTTTCATCTCCATGACGCTCAAACGACGATGTTGACCAGCCGGTTCTCGATGCAGATGACCTTGCGTACCGGCCGGCCCGCGATGAGGGCCCGGATCCGGTCGAGGCCAAGGGCACGCTCTTTCATCTCGGCCTCGCCGACGGCCGCTTCGGCCTCGAACTTGTCCCGGAGCTTGCCGTTGACTTGGACCACGATCGTGACCCTTTCTTCTTTTGCCAGCTCGGGGTCGAAGGCCGGCCAGGGATGGCGGGCCAGAAGATCCCGATGGCCTGTGCGTTCCCAAAGCTCCTCGGCGATATGCGGAGTAAAGGGAGCGAGGAGGACGATCATGCTTTCCAGGGCCAGACGCAACACCGCCCTGCCTTCCTCTCCCGGGCGCAGCGAGTCCTTCTCTTTCCGGATCAGGTTGTAGAGCTCCATGATCGAGCTTATGGCCGTGTTGAGGTGGAAACGCTTCCCGATGTCTTCGCTCACCTTGCGAATGGTCTGGTGCGTTTTCTTGAGCAAGGTCAATCCAGCCGAGACATCCCGGCGGATCGAAGGGGACGCCCCTTCCACGAACAGGTCGCGCTGCTCCTCGACGATGGACCAGACCCGGTTGAGAAAGCGGAAGCCGCCCTCGATGCCGTCCTCAGCCCAGGCGAATTCTTTCTCGGGCGGGGACGCAAACAGGATGAAAAGGCGAAGGGCGTCGGCACCGTATTCCTGGATCATCTCGTCCGGGTCGACCACGTTTCCCCGGGACTTCGACATGGCCGCGCCGCCCTTGGTAACCATGCCCTGGGCGAGATAATGCGGGAAGGGTTCGTCGATCGAGGCGCAGCCAAGGTCTCTCAGCACCTTGGTGAAGAACCGGGCGTAGATCAGGTGGAGGATGGCATGCTCCACGCCGCCGATATAGAGGTCGACGGGGAGCCAGTAGGAAGCAACGGCGGGGTCAAAGGGCCCATCCGTCTGGTGCGGCGATGTGTACCGGAAAAAATACCAAGAGGAATCAAAGAACGTGTCCATTGTGTCCGTTTCCCGATGAGCCCGGCCGCCGCACTTCGGACAGGTCGTGTTAACGAATTCGGACGCCTTTTCCAGCGGGGACCCTTCTTCCCCCGTGAACTTGACGTTATGGGGGAGCTCAACGGGAAGATTTTCGTAGGGAACACCGACCGTTCCGCAATTCTCGCAGTAAAGGATCGGGATCGGAGTCCCCCAATACCGCTGCCGGGAGATGCCCCAATCTCGAAGCCGGTAGGTGAGGCTCTTGCGGCCGAAGCCGCGGGCCTGGGCAAAACCGGCCATCCTCTCCATCGCCTCACGGGAGCTCATCCCGGAATATGGGCCGGAGTTGATAAGGATTCCATAATCCTCGGTCGCTCTCTCCGGGTGTTCCTCCGGGCTCGGGTTGTCGGCGGGCGCGATTACGGGCCGGATGTTCAGGCCGTATTTCCGGGCGAATTCGAAATCCCGCTGGTCATGGGCGGGCACCGCCATAACAGCGCCTGTGCCGTAGTCCATCAGAACGTAGTTGGCGATCCAGACAGGGATCTCCTCCCCGGAGAACGGGTTGACCGCTTTCTTGGCGGTGTCGATCCCTTCCTTTTCGGCCTCCTCCTCTCCCTCCTTCATCCGGGCGGCCCGGACAGCCCGCACCATTTCCTCGCGCCGCCTTTCTTTTTCCGGCGCGCCGGCCAGAAGCTCGCGGCTGAGCGGGTGTTCCGCCGAGAGCAGCATGAAAGTGGCGCCGAAGACCGTATCGATGCGGGTCGTGAACACCTCGATCGTCCGGGAGGACCCCTTCAACGGGAAAGAGATGTGGGCGCCTTCGCTTTCGCCGATCCAGTTCTTTTGCATCAGCAGAACATGCTCGGGCCATTTCTCGAGGAGCTCGTGTCCGTCGAGAAGCTCCTTGGCGTAGGCCGTGATCTTCAAGAACCAATGGTCCATCTCTTTGTGTTCAACGGCCGCATCACAGCGCCAGCACACTCCGCCGGCCGCCTGCTCGTTGGCCAGGACCGTCCGGCATTGCGGGCACCAGTTGACCCAGCTTTTCTTGCGAAAGGCCAGGCCGCGCTCGAACATCTTCAGAAAGATCCATTGGTTCCACTTGTAGTATTCGGGAAGGCAGGTGTTGACTTCACGGGACCAGTCATAACAATAACCCAGGCGCTGCAGCTGGCGCTTCATGTGGGCGATGTTGTCGAGGGTCCAGGTCTGGGGATGGATGCCGTGCTTGATCGCTGCGTTCTCGGCCGGCATGCCCAGGGCGTCCCAGCCGATGGGGTGGAGGACATTGAGCCCCTTCATCAGCTGGAATCGGGAGATGACGTCTCCGATCGAGTAATTCCGGACATGTCCCATATGGATTCGGCCGGAGGGGTATGGATACATCTCCAGGCAGTAATACTTCGTCAGCCGGGGGTCATCGGCGGCCTCGAAAACCCTCCTCTCCGCCCAGGTCTTCTGCCACCTCTCTTCGACCTCCCGGAATGGATACACGTCTTTCATCTCGACCCGCGTTGCTCGATTAAGTCCTTGATTATCTTAGGTTTTTCGGCGGACTGGTCAATATTAGATTCAACCCCTGCCAAAAGTCAAGAATAGACTCGGGTATGGACTCGTCAGCCCGCTCGTTTCCCCAGCGAGGAAACTCGCTTCGCATCCTCCTTCGCTCTTCTCTCCTTTCAGTCGAGAAACCGTGCCCGCTCAGTCGTCCACGGACTTCCTCATCCATACCCTTCGTCTTGGCCAATATAAGAGAACCGTGCCCGCTTTGCTGCGGAGGGCTTTCTGAGGGACTCCCCCTCGCTCCATCAACAAAGCAAAAAGTGGCCGCTTTCGCTGTGGCTGTGTGGACCTTCGGGGAAATCCTCTGCCTGCCGCTCCTCACGGAACTCTGAACCGCCGTTCCTGATGTTCCCCGCCCTGCCGGTTCCTTGATTTTTCGGGCGAAAGGGATTAAAAGGACAGTCCGATGGGCATTCTCGAGGTTAGGAATCTGCGGGCCGGCTATGGCAGGGGCGATGTCGTCCGGGACATAGACCTCAACATCGCCAAAGGTGAATTTGCCTGCATACTCGGGCCCAACGGGTCGGGAAAGAGCACGCTGGTCAAAGCCCTTCAGGGTCTCTTGAAGGACGTCACCGGAGAGGTGAGTGTCGACGGCGATGACCTCTTCCAACTGACGCGGCGCGAGGTCGCCCGGAAAATCGCCTTCGTCCCCCAGGTTGCCGATTTGACGTTTGAATTCAGCGTGCTCGAAGTCGTTGCCATGGGCCGTTACTCCCGGCAGGGAAGGATGGCCGGCGTCTCGGCCGCCGACCGCCGCGTCATCCAGGCCGTCCTGGACCTGGTCGAGATATCGCAACTCCAAGAAAAGAAAGTCGCCCATCTGAGCGGCGGGGAGCGCCAGCGAGTTCTCATCGCCCGGGCACTGGCCCAGGACACTCCTCTTCTTTGTCTGGATGAGCCCAGCTCCCATCTCGACCTCAACTACGGCCTCGAAGTCTTCGCGATCCTGGAGAGGCTCCAGAAGGAAGAGGAAAAGACGATCCTGGCAACTGAGCATAACATCAACCTGGTCATCCCCTTCGCCCACAAGATCATTTTCCTCAAAGAGGGAAGGATCCACGCCCAGGGAGACCCTGCCGGGATGATCACACAAGACCATATCAAGGATGTTTTCCGGGCCGATGTGGATATTCGCGAGAACCGCTATTCGAAGCTTCCCGAGATCTCGCTCATTCCCAGACTGCCTGATAAGAGGCGGGACGGAGAATGATCGTCTCCATTTTGGTTCCTTTTATCGCGGCGCTCCTGCCTCTGCAGGAGACCGTGATATATGACGACTTCAATACGCCCTTCACGCTGGCGGGACCGCCCCAGCGCATCGTCTCTCTGGCTCCGAACATCACCGAGATCCTCTTTGCCCTCGGCCTCGGAGGCCGGATTGTCGGTGTGACCCGCTACTGCGACTATCCGGCGCAGGCGCTCCAGAAAGAAAAGATCGGCGGAATGGTGGACCCCAACCTGGAAAAGATCCAAGCGCTCCGGCCCGACCTGATCATCGGCTTCAGGGGAAATCCCCTGGGCATCTTGGGCAAGCTCCGGAACCTCCGTTTTCCCGTGTTTGTGCTTGACCTCGGGAGTTCACTGGACGGGCTCTTCCAAACGATCGAAAAGGTCGGCCGGGTGACGCGGGCGGACGGGCCCGCTGCCGAGGTCGTTGCCATCCTCAGAGAAAAGCACCAGGCCGTCCGCCAGGCCTTGGGCAACAGCTCGAAAAGGCCCAAGGTTTTTCTTTCCGTCTACGGCCAGGGACTCTGGACCTGCGGTGCGGGAAGCTATCTCAACGACCTGCTGATCCAGGCCGGAGGTTTGAACATCGCCGGAAAGACCGGGCGGCGCTGGCTCCAGCTCAACCGCGAACAGCTGATAAACGAAAACCCGGACGTCATCATCATCATGGCCAAGGACAAGGAGCGGTTTTCCCAGGCCGGGGAATCGTTCCGGGCCGATCCGCGCCTGAAAGATGTCCGGGCGGTCAAGGACAACAACATCCATCTGCTGGATGAGAATGTCGCTGGCCGCTTCGGACCGCGGCTTATCGATGCCCTTGAGGCGGTTGCCCGCATTCTTCATCCTGAGGTATTCGAGGCCCGAAAATGAGGCCCGGAAGAAGACGAGGAACCTTATTGATCGCGCTCCTCCTCCTCCTGGTCGCAGCGGGCTGCCTCTCCCTGATGATCGGGGCTGTCCGTACCAGCCCCGCCGACCTCGCCGACTTCATCCTCCACAAAGACCAGACCTATAGGACGATCTTCTTTGATTTGCGTCTGTGCCGCGCGCTCTTGGCCTTTCTCGTCGGCGCCAGCCTTTCCCTTTCCGGAGCCATCCTGCAAGGGTATTTCCAGAATCCCATGGCTGACCCGTTTGTCGTCGGGGTTTCTTCCGGCGCCTCTTTTGGCGCTGTGCTCTGTCTCTCGCTCGGCTTCGGGGCGGCGAGCGTTTTTGGGTTTTCTCTCCAGAGTCTGTTTGCCTTCGGGGTGGGTTTTGCTTTGGTGTCCCTCGTCTATCTTCTCTCCCAGACCCAATCCGTTTTCAAGGTCGAAACTCTTCTCCTGACCGGGATCGCCGCCGGCGCCGTGGCCTCATCTCTGACTTCCTCCCTGCTTTTCATGAAGTCAGACTCGTTCGAGCAGGCCGTCTTTTGGCTGCTGGGGAGCTTCACCCTGGCCGATTGGCGGCAGGTCGGAATGGTCGCGCCCTACCTGGCCATCTGCCTGCTCATCGCCCAATGGCTGGCCAAGGATATGAACCTCCTGGTCTTGGGTGATGAGACGGCCAAATCGTTGGGGAGCCCGGTCGCCAGGGTGCGGCGGACCTTCCTGGCCGTCTCGACACTGCTCGCTGCGGTGTCGGTTTCAGTGAGCGGAGTCATCGGGTTCGTGGGATTGATCGTCCCGCACTGGGTGAGGATCATCATCGGCCCCGACCACAGGTATCTATTCGGTCTGTCCGCTCTGACCGGCGGAACGTTCCTCGTCCTCTGCGACCTCCTCGCCCGGACCGTGCTCTCCCCGACCGAACTTCCCATCGGCATCATTACCGCACTCTTCGGCGCGCCCTTCTTCATCTATCTCCTGCATAGACGAAGATAGGACCTGTCGCCCTCCTTGCCTCGGCTTTGAGATAAGTGATAGAATGCCATCACTCGATGGAATTCTATTTTGTCCGCGACCGCCAAGAGAAGTACCGTTTTTTTTCTTCCGAGCCCGAAAAACAGATCTCCATCCCTGTCTCCCGCACCAAGAGGGCTTGGGAGCTGGCCCAGAAAAAGCTCACCCTCCTCCCCCCGAGAACCCTCCGCCAAGAGCAAGCCTTCATCCACATCCTGAAAAGCGAAGACGAGACCATCTCGATCCGCCACTCCGGCTTGCGGTCGGCGAAGCGCATCCGGCTGCGGTTTTCCCTGTTTCTGTACAAGCAGAGGTCCAAGCACATCCTGATCCTCATCGGAGAGACGCTCCTTCTTCCGCTCAGCGGGCTGGCCGCCCTGCTCCCCGGCCCCAACGTCGCCTTTGCCGTCCTGGCCCTGATGATCCTCACGCACTGGCGGGCCTTTAAAGGAATCAACAAGCTGGCCCCCAGGAAACTCGACTTCCCAGTCGCTCCCCTTTTCGCCGAATGGGAGAGGGCCTGCGGCCGGGCTCAAGAGGGCCGCTATGCCGGAATCCTCAAAAGAATCGAGACAGAATACCGCCTTTCCCAGATCAATAAGATACTTTGGAGGTAAAAACTGTCAGGGCGCTGCCTGAGTGGGGCGGTTGGATATATTTTGGCTTTGGTCGCCGGCCGTTCGGGAAGGGAGAAGCGACCTCTCAGGTGCCTGGCCATTTCTTTTTAAAATTGACAAAACCCCCTTTTTATTCTATTTTGGGAACAGAATGCCTTTGACCCTTAACCAGTTCCTGCTTCTCGTCCTCACCTTCGCCGCCGTCGTGGTCGCGGTTTACCTCGTCCGCTTCCTGGCCCAGCTCCGACGCGTGACCGAGGAAGGCGAAAAGACCATGGTCGAGGTCCGCAAGCTGGCCGAAAACCTGAACGAACTGGACGGCATGGTCAAGGACAGGATCGTCAGCCTGGGAGAGCTCATGGAGGCCTCCAAGAGAACGGCGGTCAACCTCTCTGCAGCTTCCTTTTTCCTGACCACCAAGGTCTTGCGGCCCAGCTCAAGATTCTGGCCCGTGATGCTCCCCTTAATTACGTTCTTCTGGAAAAAATTTCGGAAAAGAAAGGAGAAGAAAAATGGGGGATAACAAGGGATCGAGCGTCTTGGAAGTCGCCGTCTCCTTCCTCATCGGCACGGCAACCGGCTTCGTCCTGGGGATCCTCTTCGCTCCTGCCAGCGGCAAAGAGACTCGCCTGAAGATCAAGACACAAGCCGTCAAGACAGGGGAGAAAGCCAAGGATGGCTACGACAAAATCAGCAAGGAAGCCGAAAAGGGCGTCCTGGTGGTCAAGGAAAAGGCCCAGGAGGGCATCGAAGCCATCAAGGAGTTCCTCGAGAAAAAAAAAGAGGAATACTCCAAGAAGCCGCCCCAGGGCTATGGCGAAGGGAACGTCAAGGAATAGAGACGATTTCCGGCCAATCCCTCAATTGGCGCTCCTCCGTCGGGCTGACACGGTCGGCCGCTCTTCGCCGGTTCCCCGAAAAATAGCCGGCCGCAGATACTCATTTTTTTCCGGCCCGGGTGCGGAAGCCGCATATCTCCGATGAACAAGGCCCGCAAAGCCAGGTTCGAAACCTCTTCCGGCATCGAGGTCAAGACGGTTTACGGGCCCCTCGACCCGGCCGGGTTCGACCCTAAAAAAGACCTCGGCAACCCCGGTGAATTCCCTTTCACCCGCGGCGTCTATCCGACGATGTACCGCGGCCGCCTTTGGACCATGCGCCAGTATGCCGGGTTCGGTTCAGCCGAGGAATCCAACGAGCGCTACCGCTTTCTTCTCTCCCAGGGGCAGACGGGACTGAGCGTCGCCTTTGACCTCCCCACCCAGCTCGGCCTGGATTCCGATCATCCGCAGGCCCGAGGCGAGGTGGGCAAGGTGGGTGTGGCCATCGACTCGATCGACGATATGGAAACGCTCTTCCGGAAAATTCCTCTCGATACAGTCAGCGTTTCGATGACCATCAACGCGACGGCGGCCGTCCTTTTGGCCATGTATCTGGCTGTTGCCGCCAGGCGTCGCATCCCCTGGCCCAGCCTGAGCGGGACCATTCAGAACGACCTTCTGAAAGAATACATAGCCAGGGGCACGTACATCTATCCTCCCCGGGCGTCTGTCCGGGTCATCGTCGATATCCTGACCTTCTGCCAGGAAAAAGTCCCCCGCTGGAACAGCATGAGCATCAGTGGCTACCACATCCGGGAGGCCGGAGCCACGGCGGTCCAGGAGCTGGCCTTCACCTTTGCCGAAGCCGACGCCTACATCGAGGCCGCTATCAAAGCGGGGCTGAACGTGGATGCATTTGCGCAACGACCCTCTTTTTTTATGGAAGACCACCAACAGTTTTTCG
>Ga0105101_10000773_pt1 | contig 13510 bp, 8 predicted proteins | sample PPLLak21cMay2015_2_FD_87037 | JGI IMG/M metagenome (GOLD analysis project Ga0105101, IMG submission 87037) | Freshwater sediment microbial communities from Prairie Pothole Lake near Jamestown, North Dakota, USA - PPLs Lake P8 Core (1) Depth... | ecosystem: Environmental > Aquatic > Freshwater >... | reverse complement strand
ATTCCGGATTGAAGATACCCTGGTTTTTGAACCCGATCAGGATATTTTCCTGATAACCTTGCTGGAGATAACCAACACCGGGAATGATATTTCTTCCAATACCCTGGTTGATGTATATCCGGGCAAGTTTTATGAGACACTGGCCGACAGCCTGCCCGAAAACGCATCACTATCCGAGGGTCATATCGTTTTAGCCCTGGGGGCATTAGTCCCGGGTGAAATGAAAAAAGTATACCTGCATTTCAGGCTGAAGCAGGATATCAGGGATAAAACCGAACTGATGCAACTGATAGCTTCCTCGGAAGTCAGCTATGAAGGTACCTCTATTGATGCTTCCTACGGATACCAGGATAAGAATCCTGTAACCTTCGGCATTCACGATTTCCAATTATATGCGGTCACTTCGCTGCTTACAGGCAATCATGTACTGATGCAGGTTTCAGCGGTAAACAGGGGTCTGCCGGCAACCGATATTGCTTTGCGTATATATCCTGTGGTGGGCGGAGGAATAGCTGAACTCCCGCTGGCTGAAATAATCGTTGACTCGGTTGAAACCTATGGGGAGATTGTGCTCAGCGGCGACTACTACATTCCCGCCGGTGAGGAAGTCGAATTTGTGGCGATCATCGATGATGGTGATGGTTTGACGGAAGTTTTCGAACTTAATAATCAGCTCAGATTCCGGGCAGGTGAGAATTCAACCGGCATCGGACCTGATACAGCGGAAAGCGGGGCGTTACTGTATGCCTACCCGAATCCGTTCACGGACATGCTATATATTAAATACAGTCTGGAGGAACAGGCTTCGTCTCTCGTTATTTCCGTTCTTGATGTTAACGGGAAAACGTTGCATAAGATGACCGGAATGCCATCAGCAGCCGGTACGCATATATTGGGATGGTCAGCTACCGGACTGAAAGATGGAATCTATATTATTGCCATTCAGGGTAAGTATAGGAACGGCGAGGCATTCCATAGGGAATTGAAGCTCCTGCGCAATTAATATGTGTTTCAACAGACCCTGGCAGGGTATACAAATCCTGTCAGGGTTCACCGCATACCCGTCAATTCAATGACAACACCTTCGAAAATGAAGGGGATTACCCCGGGCACAAAAACAGGAATGGCTTTCCTGTTTTGCATTATTTCCTATGCAGGCCGGGCACAGGTTGATTTCAGCGTTCCCGACACCGTTTGCATTCGCGATTCGATGCAGGCAGTGAATCTATCAAGAGAAGCTTCATCCTATTACTGGAATTTCTGTTCGGGGAATCTTGCTTATGTTCCGGAGGGTGAAAATCTGACCAACATAGGGCAGGTTAACGGCCCTTCCTTTATCGATATCGTTAAAGCGCCGGATGGTTTCTATTCTTTTATCACCAACCATGTAGATGGCACGGTGACAAGAAACTATTTCGGAAACAGCCTGCTGAATGACCCGGTATCGGTAAACCTCGGCAGCGCAGGAGGCATAGACCACCTCGAAGGTATTCAGGTAATGGAAGAGGGTGGCAGCTGGTACGGATTTCTAACCGGTGGCATCGGCATTGAATCCTCGCTGATCCGACTTGAATTTGGTTCATCGCCTGCCAACACACCCGTGGTCACCAACCTTGGCAACATCGGTGAGCTTTCTTATCCCATTGACCTGTTCATGCACCGGGACAACGGAACCTGGATCGGACTTACCGTTAATTATACCACCGGCACACTGACAAGATTTGTTTTCACCCATGGCCTTGATAATCTGCCCGGGGGCGAAAACCTCGGCAATACTGCTGAAATGAATAAGCCATGTGGCCTGCATGCTATGATGGAAAACGGTAACTGGATTGTTTTCGTTACCAATTTCGGCTCGAATACAATTTCCCGGATCGACTTTGACAATGCATTGCTGAATATGCCATCGGGAGTCAATATAGGCGGTTCCGCTACGTTATCCTCTCCGTTTGACCTGACCATGATCAGAGACTGCGAACGGATCTTCGGCCTGGTGGTAAATCATTATGCCAGCGAACTGGTAAGAATGGACTTCGGCGACAATGTCCTTACAGAACCCGTGTACCAGAATGTGGGAAATGTCGGTGCCATGGTTCAGCCTCATGGTCTGTCGGAGGTGTTCCGTGACAAAGATGTATTGTATGTTTTAACAGCCAATATTAACAATACCCTTACTAGGATGTTCTTTCCCCCATGTGACAATGCCTCCCTGTCATCTTCCACCAGGCGCAATCCCCCCAGGCTTACCTACAACCAGCCGGGTGAATACAATGTCTCCCTCATGCTTGATGAAGGATCGCCCACCCAGGAGGTGCTGTGCAGGAACATTATTGTTTTTGACAATCCGGTGATAGCACTGGGGAATGATACCACATTGCTTCCGGGCACAACGATCACATTAAGTCCGGGTGATGAATACATTGCCTATGACTGGACCACAGGAGAATCAGCTTATTCAATTGTTGTCAGTCACCCGGGTGATTATGGTGTGCAGGTTACCGATTCAAACGGATGTACCGCTTCAGACGCCATAACCATCACCATGGAACTGTATATTCCGAAGTTTTTCACACCCAACGGCGACACCTATAATGATACATGGGAAATCGAATATTTCAGGATCAATCCCGACGTCACCATCGAAATCTTTGACCGGTTTGGGATAAAGATAACCTCATACCGAGGCAGTGACCGGGGTTGGGACGGGACCTACCGGGGCAATCCGGTTAAAGCTGATTCCTATTGGTATGTAATAACATTTGATGACGGCTCAAAACCGGAAACCGGATCTGTAACCGTAGTCAGATAAAATGAGAACACCCTTCCTTTTCATACTCATAACGGGTTATGCTGTTGCCAGTGCCCAGGATATGCCGGTATGCGATCAGTATTTTGCGGAATATGAAATACTCAATCCTGCTTTTACCGGAAGGGAAAATTGTTATACTGTCAGCATATCCGATCACCATCAATGGCTCGGAATAAAGGCATCACCCAATACGCAATTTGCTTTTGCCCGCGGTCAGTTTGCTTTACCAAGGGCGATAAACTATCATGGGCTGGGGATCCTGGTTTCACGTGACCAGAATGGATCATACCGCAATCTGGAAGCCGATCTGAGCTATGCCTACCATGTAAGACTGTCTGATGCGGGAAAAACATATTTGTCACTCGGGCTGGCAGTAGCCATTGACCAGGTGACCCTGGATGAAGGTGATTTTTATAACTACCATGGCGATCCAGCCATAAGCGGTGCCCGGCTGAGTGCCTGGAATCCTGATCTGGCAGTCGGTGCCGGCATTTATAATCAGACTTATTTCGGAGGCATTGCCGCTTTTAACCTGCTGCCGGTTCTATCCTTTGTATCAGATCCGCAAACCGCCGACAGAAACCGCAGATTGTATGTTGCAGTTGCGGGAATGAGGTTCAGTTCACGAACATCTGCCCTGCAGCTTGAACCATCATTTGTTTTTCAGTACATGGAAACCCAGTACGGCCGCATTGACCTGAATCTGAAAGGATTCTACCGCCAAAGCCTGTGGCTTGGATTGTCCCTGAGAAAACACCTGACGGATGATCTTGCCTCAAGTCTGGCCGTCTTGCCATCCCTGGGAATTAGGATCAGTAATCTTGAATTGGCGTATGCCTACGGACTAGGATTTTCATCCATACAGCAACGCAGTTATGGCTCCCATTCCCTGTTGCTGAGATGGAAGCTATGCCGGGAGAGCAAGGGGGCATTGCCGTGTCCAGAGTACTATCAGGAAGGGAATGGAAAACGGTGAACTGTGCAAAGTTAATGGTAATCGGTAATCAGTGATCAGTAACCGGTATTTTGTCATGCAGTCTTGCAGTCTTGCAGTCTTGCAGTCTGACTGCCGGCAGGTAGGTCTACTTTTCCACCATTCCACCGTTCCACTGTTCCACTAATCACTACTTAATCAGCATCTTAAGAAGTGATGCAAATCATCGGTTAGGGTAACAAAAATCACCGCAATATACAGGAACTTAATGTGTTTTTGAGCGTATATTTATATAGAAATTTAGCAAAAACAAAGCAACAAAAAAGCTAGTTTTTATTAGTTTAGTTTTAGGTTTAGTTAGTTTGGGTTAACAATCAGTGATTTTTTCAAGATTTCGGTTTGATAGGGTTTAATTAGTTTTAGGTGTGGGATGCCCCGGATACTGCAAAGTGTTCGGGGCTTTGGTTTTAATGAGGCCCGGTTTTCAGGAGCCTACTGGCGAAATGAAAATCGATGGCCGAATTATCCCGATAGCGAAGCGTATCGGGATATGAATTTCACGAGTCAACAAACTGAAAACCGTAAGTCGAATTAATCCCGATAGCGAAGCGTATCGGGATATGAATTTCACGAGTCAACAAACTGAAAACTGTAAGTCGAATTAATCCCGATAGCGAAGCATATCGGGATATGAGTTTCACGAGCCTTCCCCGATTTCATTCCTGCTATATTTTTCGTATTTTTACCTTCCTAATCAACAATACGCACCATGAAAATCATGACAAAACCTTATGGGAACCTGCCCGACGGAAGAGCAGTGCAACTTTTTCATCTGTCCAATGACCACAATATGTCCTTTGACCTGATCAATTACGGCGGCATTATCACTTCACTTAATGTACCCGACAAAAATGGGAAGGTTGAGGATGTCATCATCGGATTTGACGACCTTGCAGGTTTCCTCAAGGACACTTCATACATCAATGCGCTGATAGGCAGGGTGGGGAACCGGATAGGCAATTCACAATTCGAACTCGGGGGCAAAGTATACAAGCTGGCAGCCAATGAAGGAAAAAACCATTTGCATGGTGGTATCAATGCTTTCCACAGGGTTTTATGGGATGCCACTCCGGTTGAAAAAAAGGATGAAGCAGGTGTCAAATTGACCTATTTCAGCAAACACATGGAGGAAGGATATCCCGGTAACCTTGATGTTGAAGTGCATATTACCCTGAACAACCACAATGAAATAAAGATATTGTATAATGCAAAGTCTGATGCAGCCACGCACGTTAACCTTACGCATCATGGGTATTTCAATTTGACGGCGGGGAAAAGAGATATCCGTGAACATGTATTGAAGCTTTATGCATCAAAATATACCGAAACCGACCAGTCTCTCATTGCAACCGGAAGGATCCTTCCGGTAAAAGGTACTGACCTTGATTATACAAGTCCGGTAAAAATAGGGGCAAGAATAGACCGTACCCGGGGATATGATTTGAATTATGTCCTGGATAAAAAAGCCGGTGAATTGGCCCTGGCTGCTGAAATGTATGATCCTGAGAGTGGCAGGGTGATGAAAGCATATACCGACCAGCCCGGTATTCAGTTGTATACATCTACGCATTTTAACGGTACGGTAACCGGCAAAAAGGGTATCAAACACATCCAGTACTTTGCTTTTTGCCTGGAAACCCAGCATTTCCCCAATTCGCCCAATATTCCGCAATTCCCTTCCACCGTCCTGAAACCCGGTGAGAAGTATAGTCAGACGACGATTTTTAAATTTGAAACCCGGAAAGATTAACTTTGGTTTAATATTTGCGGATTGGGAATCGTGTAATCCTGACGGGATGTTGAACCCTGTCAGGGTTGTGAAAATTAAAGAACAGGATAAATGCCCTTATTACTGGCGATTCTTTTTACTCTCAGGCTGGTCACGGCAGAAGCCATGGCGGATGCAGCTGAAAAAACAGCCATTGCTGATGACATTGCCGTAACCCTGAAAGGACACGATCAGCGCATGGACCTGTATGATGTGATCTTTTACGGCATTGATCTGGAGGTCACAGATACTTCAACTTTCCTTTCAGGATCCACATCCATATTGCTTAAAGTTCTTGACAAGCCGGTAAACGAACTGGTTTTTGACCTGCTTGCTGACCTCAGGGTCGACTCGGTATGGCTGGACGGAAAGGTTACTGCTTTTAATCATGCCGATGATCAGTTAATCGTGATGCCTCAGGCTGAAGTCACGGCACAGAAAAGAATCATGGTCACGGTTTATTATTCCGGCCTGGGAAGGCAAAAAGAATGGATCTCGGGTGTTTATAATGTAAAACAGGATGTCTGGAATAAAAGGATCACCTGGACACTCTCTGAACCTTTCGCTGCCCGCAACTGGTTCCCCTGCAAACAGGTGCTGTCTGATAAGGCAGATTCCGCAACTATATTTATAACCACGGCCGGCAGGTTAAAAGCCGGAGCGAACGGCTTGCTGGAGCATACTATCGTGCTTCCGGAAGACAGGATCAGATATGAATGGAAAACACGGTATCCCATAGCGTATTACCTGCTGTCCTTTGCTGTCGGGGATTATGCAGATTACAGCTTTTATGTACCCCTCCCGGGAAGGAATGATTCATTGCTGGTACAGAACTATATCTATGATACCCTTGCTTATTTTGAGCAAAATAAAAGCGACATCGATAAAACAGCAGAACTGATCGTCCTGTATTCGGAATTATTCGGGACCTATCCTTTCCATGCTGAAAAATACGGGCATTGCATAGTGCCTTCCGGTGGAGGCATGGAACATCAGACCATGACGACGCTGGGGAATTTTTATTATCTGCTGGTTGCCCATGAACTTGCCCACCAATGGTTTGGCGATTATGTGACCTGCGGCAGCTGGCAGGATATATGGATCAATGAAGGCTTTGCGAGTTATGCCGAATATCTTGCATATCAGTACCTCCAATCACAGGATAAAGCAGATACGTGGATGGCTGAAGCTCATGACTACATCAAATCAGCAGGCGGGGGTTCTGTATTTATCCCTGAATCTGATGCAGATGATGAAGAGCGTATCTTCGACTACCGCCTGTCCTATAAAAAAGGAGCTGCGATCCTTCATATGATCCGTGGCGAAGTGCAGAACGATTCGCTGTTTTTTGCACTCCTCAGGGATTATCTGGCCCGCTTTAAAAATAGCGTGGCCCTTGGAAAGGATTTTAAACAATTGCTGGAAGAAAAAACAGGCTGGGATTTCAGCACTTTTTTTGATCAATGGTATTATGGTGCCGGGTATCCATCCATCACGGTGAACTGGAAACACGAACATGATACCTTGTTTCTGTATTCCTTTCTCACCGCATCATCCGATGCAACCCCTCAGTATGATTTGCTTACCGGTTATAAGATCACGTTGAATAACGGCGATACAACCGTATACAAAAGGCATAACACACACTATGACGAATGGAAAATCAAACTGCCGGGAAATGTAAAAAGCATTATGGTAGATCCTGAGAAATGGCTGTTAATGGATGTAACCGGTGTTAATAATCTGTCAAAACGCGAGCCGGACAAAAAGTTTTACGTAGCACCAAATCCGGCAAAGAACAGGATCAGCATCAATTTCGAGGACAGCATGACCGAAACAAAGATCTATGTTATTGACTCTGCCGGAAAGATACTGTTTGCAGATAAGCCGGTAAGTTTTCCCTTTACCCTTGAACTTGATGGATACAAATCCGGTTCTTATATTGTCCTGGCCGAAAATGAGGACAGGATCTATACGGAGAAATTTGTGCTGTTCAACCGGTAATTCAAGCCATTGGAGTCAATTAAAACCCTGCAAGATAAATGAAAAAGTTTGCTGTCTGGATCATGCTGGAAATACTGCTTGCCTTTTTAGCAGCAGGACAAGAGCCTGCTTCCAAATCCAGGAAAGCTATTGATAATTATAACAGGGGACTGCAAAGCTTTACCGTGAATGACTATCAGGCCGCTGCCGGATATATGCAGAATGCCGTCCGCGAGGATTCTGCTTTTATTCATGCCTGGCTGGTGCTGGCCGAGGTGTATGAAGACTGGAAAAAGCCCGTTGACGCGATGGCTACATACCGAAGTGCCATCAGGATAAATCCGGGTTTCTATCCTTATGCCCTGGTAAAACTGGCTAATCTGGAGTATAATCAGGCTCAGTACAGCGAGGCTCTTGAACATTACAACCGTTTTCTTGCATTGCCGGGAGAAAAGAATGAGAAGCATATTGAGAAATCAAAGGACGGAATAAACCGCTGTAAATTTTCACTGGAAGCCATCCAAAATCCGGTGGATTTTAAACCTGTATCATTAGGCTCGTCAATCAACACAACAGAGGATGAATACTGGCCCAGCCTCTCTGCCGATGAACAAACCCTTGTCATTACCAGACTGGTGAAAAGTACTTTTATGGGAGGGAATAAGCAGGAGGATTTCTATATCAGCATCCGGACAAACGAAGGGTGGGGACCGCTGAACGATGCCGGTTATCCGCTGAATTCTCCCGATAATGAAGGGGCACAGTCCATTTCAGCCGACGGCCGGCTGATGGTTTTTACCGGGTGCAACAGGAAAGATGGACTCGGGCGCTGCGATCTGTACTTTTCCAGGAGGGAAGGAGACCACTGGACCATCCCCGTAAATATGGATGCTCCTTTAAATACCAAATTCACCGAAACTCAACCTGCCTTATCGGCTGACGGAAAGGCTCTGTACTTCGCCAGTGACCGACCGGGGGGAAGAGGAGCCGTTGATCTGTGGGTAAGTCATATGGAGGATAACGGCCAATGGACCAACCCTGTTAATCTTGGAGATACGGTTAATTCAAGGGGAAATGAAATGTCCCCTTTTATTCACCCTGATGGCCACACCTTATATCTTGCTTCGGATGGCCATTATGGACTTGGCGGATATGATCTGTTCATATGCCGTAAGGACAGCCAGGACCAGTGGTCAAAACCTGATAATTTGGGATACCCGATCAATACCAACAGGGACGAATTCGGGCTCATCGTAAATCCATCGGGAAACCGTGCCTATTTTGCTTCTGATATTGGGAACAACAGTGGCAGGGATATCTATTATTTTGACCTGCCTGAAACGGTGAGACCTAACCAGGTTTCATTTATGAAAGGTGTCGTTTTTGACAAAGAAACGCAACGCAGGCTCAGGGCTGATTTTGAACTTATTGACCTCAGCACGCGCAGCCTGGCAAACCAGTCGCAGTCCGACAGCATAACGGGGGAATTCATCGTTTGCATTCCTGTTGACCGGAATTTCCTGCTTAATGTTTCTAAAAAGGGCTATCTCTTTTATTCCGAGAACTTTTCGATGAGTGGCATTTTTTTATCGGATAAGCCTTTTCTTAAAGATATTCCACTGAATCCTTTAAGGATAGGCGAAGTTATTGTTTTGAAGAATATTTTCTACGAAACGGATTCCTATGCTTTGAAGGATGAATCCGTTGTTGAACTCAACAAACTGGTAAAGTTTCTCCGTGAAAATCCACAGATAAAAATTGAGATCAGCGGCCATACCGATAATGTGGGTACTCCTGAGTATAACCTGAGGCTTTCGGAAAACCGTTCCAAAGCCGTTGCTGATTACCTGATCCATGCCACTGTCGCAAACGAAAGACTTGTCTGCCGTGGTTACGGGTTGACACAACCGGTTGCCGGTAACGAAACCGAAGTAGGCAGGGCACAAAACCGGAGGACGGAAGTGAAGATCATCGGGCAGTGACCGGTAACCAATAACTGGTAATCGGTAATCAGTAATCGGTTTTTAGCAGTTTATCGGTTTAGGAATTTAGCTTTTTAGCAGTTTAGGGGTTTAGCTGTTTCACAACCATCACAACCATCACAACCATCACAACAATCTCAACCTGCCTTGCCGGCCAGGCAATCACAACAATTCTCTCCTCCTTTTAGGAACCCAACCGGTTTTAATCCGTATAAATTGTAACCAACGTAATAAATAAAAAAATTTTGTAGTAAATTTATAATTACAAGGATATTATAAGGTATAACCGATAATTTTTTTAAACATGAAAAAATCAGCATTACTGGCTATTTGTATGGTATTGGGTAATTCCATGCTTGTTCTCGGAGGACAGAAAATTCCGGAAAACCTGTTATCGGATTTTATATCAACTGACTGGCCGACGGTTTTACAGGCCAAGGAAGATATTGAAAATCTTGAAACGGCCGGAATCCCTCAGCTCATGTCCTTGCTTAATGATTTTTCAATCCGTAAGCTGGAAAATACAAGTGACCTTATTTATCCGGGGGCTGAAAGATTTTATGGGCACGGCCAGATTGTGGATTACGATATTGACGTGATTGCCGTCAGGTCGGGCTGGCTTTTAGAAGAGGTTGCCTTTCAGAACTTTGGTTTTACCGGTATCCATCTTCCTGAGGATGAACTTACCGGATTCATCCAATATAATTTTCCTGAATTCTACGACAACTCCAGGAATAAACAGGGATTGAACAGGATGACTGTTGCTGAAAAGCGGGAACTTATCAGATCCCTTAGCATTAAGAAAGCACAGGGCTGGTGGAAACAACAGTCTGACGGCTGGAACCGTTTGGATGCCCTCGTCAGTGCTTTGCAATCATCCGATGAAAAGCGTCAGGTCAAAGCACTGTTTTATATCCGGAATGGAAGAACCCTGTGTACAGGCCTTACCAGGGAATTTTATCAGACCCATATGGAAGATATTGTAAGGGCACTTTCAAAAGTCGACCTGAAAAGGGTTTCTGAAAATGCCAAGCTGATCATGATGGATATGGATTTTGAATGGCTTACTATGAAATCCGCTGATCCGAGTTAATAACTTGATTTTGATGCTCTGATACTTTCGTTTAACTTTGCCATAAATTATGCGCGTATGAGAAGAACAATCTTAGTCGTTGCATTTCTTTCGGCCTTAATCGGTTTTAATTCCGTCTTTGCACAAAAGGAGATCTTTATCAAACAGATTGAATTTAAGCTTGAAAGGGTCAGTGAGGTGGATTATGAGAATGAGTATTTCATGACCATAAAGCTGAACAAGGGATCAAACTACAAGTTTAAGATTACCAATCACCGTGATAACTATGCAGGTAAAGCCGTTATGGAGCTTATGGATGCGGATAACCTGATCCTTACGAATCAACTCAATGACAAATATTTCGAAGCCGTAAACTTCATATGCAACAAGACAGCCTTTTATGATATCCTGATCAGGTATAAGGATAAAAAACCGGGCAATTCGGTTATTGATATCGTAATAATGCAATAGAGGAATTAGAAATAAACCAGTGACAGCACTGTCACTGCAACGATCATATAAAGTACTGTCAAAGGAAGTCCTGTTTTCAGAAAATCACGATAAGTATATCCTCCGGGACCTGAAACCATAAGGTTTGTAATATAGCCATGGGGTGCAAGGAAAGTGCAGGCACCGGCATAAGAAACCACAAGGACAAAAGGCACCGGATTCACACCCAGTTTATAGGCAATGGTAATGGCTATCGGAAAGGCTATGGCAATACCGGCTTTTGAGGTAACCGTCCAGACCAATAAGACAGTAACGATATAGATCCCGCATAACACACCGGCCTTTCCCAGGGGCAAAAAAACGGAGATCATACCATTGGCTATAAGGGAAGCTGCTCCTGATTTTATCATAGCCGTGCCCAATGCCAGTGACAATACTACCACCAGCGCCAGGTTATAATCAATGCTCCCGGGGATCTGTTTCGGACTGGTTACTTTTAATACCATGGATGTCAGGATCATGATACCAATGCCCATAAACAATGAAATAACATGCAAGGCGGCAAGGATGATAACCAGAAAAGTCCCCCCGACCAGCATGGCCGTTTTCCATCCTTCAAGTTTCATGTATTCCTTTACTTTCGAAATGAAATAAAAATCATTGGTGTCGGAAGTCCGGCTGATAAAATCCTCACCGGTAAACAACAGCAATACATCCCCTGCTTTCAGTTCAACATTCCCGAGTTTCCCTTCAATCCGTTCACCATTGCGATGAACCGCAATGATGGCAGCATCATATTTGCCCCTGAAATTGGAATCGCGGACGGTTCTGTTGATCAGGGAAGAATTCTGGGAAATAACCACTTCAACCACTTCAGCTTTTTTCATCTTGGTCAGCATGCCGATTTCGGGAAGCACCAGTCCGGAATTGGAGGTGATCAGGTCGGCAATGATCTTTGTCTCTCCGGTAAAAATCAGGACATCCCCCCTGTCAAGCATTACATCCGAAGGAACCGATGTGATTTTAAACGACTTTCTGAGAATGCCGACCAGCACCAGCCCTTTTATCTCATTAAGTCCGGTTTCCGCAACCGTTTTACCGATCAGATGGGAGTTGGCTTTAACCTTTGCTTCAATAACATATTCGCGGTCATGGGTTTGCAGGTCGTCAGCAATGGCCTTTCTGGATGGCAGAAGCCACTTTCCCGTCAGGAAAAGATACAGGGTTCCGAGCAGGATCATGGGTATCCCGACCCAGGCAAAATCAAAGATCTGTAATGCAGGCATATTGGGAAGCAACGTCTGTTCTTCCACCATGCTGTTCACAATCATGTTTGTCGATGTCCCGATAAGCGTGGCCGAACCGCCAAGCATTGCTGCATAAGACAGCGGTATTAATAGTTTGGAGGGATATACATTGTTCCGCTTTGACCAGCCGTGAACATAGGGCATCAGTACGGCAACAAGAGAGCTGTTGCTTAACACGGTTGAAAAAGCAGTTACGTACATTACCATCCTGCCCAAAAAACCGCGGTAGGTTTTTACTTTTCTGAATATACTGTCGAAAGTGTTTTCGATAATACTGGTTTTTCGCAGTATCTCTCCAAAAAGCAGCATGAGGATCACGACGGCAACCTGTTCGTTCCCAAAACCCGAAATGATCTCAGCCGGTGTAAGTACTCCGAAAACGCCGAGTGCAGTGATCCCGATAAGGAGCGTAAAAGAAATGCCCAGGATCTTATTGTACAGGGAGAAAAGAATGAAGGCAATGACTATGAAAACCAGTATCAGATCAGGACTAATCATGCGTCAGATTGGGTTCTTCGGTTGCATAAATGCACAATTTTATCTAAACTCAGCGAAAGTAACAAATTTAATCAGCAGAAGCGAAGGATGAAGGGAAAAAAGTAGGGGCGACCCTTGTGGTCGCCCTTGCTGAATAAAGGAAATCGATTAATAGAGCGACCCTTGTATAATCGCCCTTTTGGTTTTGTTTTTAAAATCAGCCGGAATTATCTATTTTTAAGACAAAATGAAAGGAATATGAAATCGTTGAATGAACTTCAGCCACCGTTAATATGGCATTATTTCAGTGAAATTCTGAAGATCCCGCGCCCGTCAGGCAAAGAGGCCCGGATCGGGAAATATGTTATATCGGTGGCTAAAAAGCATGGATTGGAATATAAGCAGGACAAGGCGGGTAATATACTTGTCGTAAAGAAAGCCACTTCAGGGTTCCTCAACCGCCAGTCAGTATGCCTGCAAAGTCATCTCGACATGGTTTGTGAGAAGAACAGCAGCAGCCAGCATAATTTCGAGACGGATGCTATTGATGTCACTATAGATGATGGATGGGTCTGTGCCAGGGAAACCACGCTGGGTGCTGACAATGGGATTGGAATTGCAGCACAGCTTGCCGTTCTGACCGATCCCAAACTGGATCACGGGCCGTT
>Ga0105101_10000772_pt1 | contig 13522 bp, 8 predicted proteins | sample PPLLak21cMay2015_2_FD_87037 | JGI IMG/M metagenome (GOLD analysis project Ga0105101, IMG submission 87037) | Freshwater sediment microbial communities from Prairie Pothole Lake near Jamestown, North Dakota, USA - PPLs Lake P8 Core (1) Depth... | ecosystem: Environmental > Aquatic > Freshwater >... | reverse complement strand
GTCAGGTTCAACCACAAGCCAAAAGCTGCAATGAAACCATAGTTTCCGGCTCGTGACCTGCCAGGAGGATATCGCTGTCCCGACCATACCACAAAACATTTTAAAGAGGAGATTACCGCCGGAACCTGTTTTTACGGTTAGTGCGGTCAGACAGGATGCTCAGCAACTTAAAGTCAGCAAGACTAAAATCCTCATTTGATTCACGAATGATAACATAAACCACAATACTTATCATGGCTGCGAAGAAGCACCATACAGAAGTGAGGAATTCCCTGTAAAAAATTCCAGTTACCAGACACGACAGGCAAATAAGAACGGCAAAAAAGGACATCCCCTTAACAGTCGAAACAAAAAGCGGGGTTATTGTAACCAGCAGATAGATTGCGAAAACAGGCAGTCTTAATGATACCGGGAAATCACTGACATACTGAATGTGAAAATCCCGGATATGCGGGGAAATATTGAACGACAACAGGCAGAAAGCATAGTAAGCTGACAACAGGACTGCTGCAAAGAGAAATCTTCTGATGATCTTTTTCTTCTTCTCATCCCCTTCAAGACGCAGCAACGACAGCGGTATCATTACCGGCCAGATTACCAGAGCCGTTAAAAGAAATATATAGACAGCTGCTGCCTGGATCTCAGAGTTGCCGCCCGATCCAAGTGTAAGCCAGAGAACTCCTTCAGCACATTGCTGAAAAGCAAATAAAAACGGTATGCCGGCAAATAGTTTTTGCGAGGGGTTTTGCACTCTCCTGGCCGTTGCGACTCCAATGGTACCAAGGACAGCACCTGCAGTAAAACTGGCTCCTGCTGAAAAACACATGGTTATCTCTTCTTAAATCTTATTGCATTCCATTACAAATTTAAATAATCTCAGGATGCAACATGATAAATCTTTAAATTATTAAGGTTTGCGATTAACTGGTTTTGCTCCTGTCTTTTTCATTACACGATCAATTGCGCTGAAGACTTTTTCTTCCACATCGCCTTTGAAGGAACCGGGGAGGCCGTAATAGATCATGCTGATCTCAGGTTCATAGCCTCCCTCTTTCAGAATCCTCGCCGAGGGAATATAGCATTGCACTTCAGTTGAGTAACCCGCAACAAACAGGTTCTCTGCAGGATATCTTTTTTTAGTATTGAGGGAATAATCCACAACCACTTCTCCACCGAGTGCAAGTATTGTGAAATCCTTATTGAACCGTACAGCCTGGACAGGATATGAAACAGAGCTGATATCATAACCCTTGTCCAGCGCCTCAAGCATGAATCCCGCCCTCTTTACACGGTAGCGATCCTCCATAAGCATCTCCTCCTTAAACTGATCAGCGGTCCATGGGGAAAACTCAAGATCCGTTGTGGTAAAAGAAGTTCGGACAGGAGGACGAATTGGAATAAAGTTCCCCGACAAAACTTTCTGAACTGCATCAGCAAGCGATCTCCCATGCTGTTGGGCATATTCTATAGTTCTCCTTGGATTAGGATTCTGATCAGCGCCGCAACCGGCAAGGAACATTGCCGTGATGCCGGGATTTGCCTTCTCGATTTCAATTTGTGCAAAACCTGCATAATCGCCATTCACCTGGTAGATATCCAGTGTAGTGTTGTGACACGCATATCCGAAAAGGAGTGCCTTTAGCTTCCCATCGGGTGTTTCAACTTTCATCACAGGCACATCGGAGTCGACCGGACCGTCATTGTTAACACCTATAACGTATCCCTTTTCGGTAGGCAAACGTCGGTTTACTGCGATATTTGCCGACCCGTGGGCAATATAAAGGTTCATCGGTTTAAGATCGTGAATTGCCAGGTCTATAGCCTCCAGGACATTATCAGCCAGTTTACGGTTATATTTTATAAGTGCCTGCAGATCTTTGTTGACAAATTCAAACATCATGCTGAGCGAAGGCCAGATGACCGGTCCGGAGTGGGTGTGTGACGAGTTCAGCAGGAGTTGGGAGCGGTCAATCCCATATTTGTCAATGACCCGTTGTGAGATCGTTTCAGCCAGTTCATGTGATAGTCCGATAATATCCAGGGTAACAATGATAATCCTGTTCTTTTTGTTGTCATCTATGACCAGAGCCTTTGCCCAGATATCATGAAGCACACCTGTCGAGGGTTTGGTCCTTGCAGCATAGCCGGAAAGCCAAACCGCGGTGTCGGGCGTTATAACCCTGCGTGCAATACCGGCATTGAACTGGGCATTGATCTGGCTGAAAAAAGCCAAAATAACTACAGCTAACAATATTTTCTTCATAACAGCAAAATAATAATCATACAATTTACGAAATAGCGGGATATAAAAACTGCTTCCTGTCGCAAAGTATTCATCCGTGAGATTCACTTAATTTGTAATAACAAGGTCTTTATTTACGTGGTAATAATCTTAAACCATTAAAGTTCACGATAAGTTCGGTTTTTAACGTTTCAGGAATTGGTCTTGTGCTCATTGAAATAAAAAAATATTCTTCGGCGGGATACACAACGGAATGATATTTTGCTATTAATTTGTAAAAACTGCAAATACTAACTTTACTTACTATGAAAGAAGAAACCAGAAAAGGATTTAACCGCCGTGATTTCCTGGGGTTATCTGCCCTTGGATTGACAGGACTAACAATTTTACCAAGCTATGTGATTGGCGGCGTCAGAATGCCTCCCAGCGACAGAGTACTGATGGGCACCATCGGATTGGGCCGGCAGGCGCTTTCCGATTTCAGAGGATTTGCCGGAGCTGCCGGACTGCAGGTTGTTGCCTGCTGTGATGTTGACACCATCAAGCAGCAACGCTACAAAAAGACTGTCGAGGAATGGCAGAAATCAAAAGGACTTGCACCCCGTTGCGATACCTATGAGCAATATGAACAACTACTCGAACGGAAAGATATTGATGTTGTGGAGGTAGTCTCTCCTGACCACTGGCATGCTCTCATGACTATTCATGCATGCCAGGCAGGAAAGGATGTTTATGTACAGAAACCCCTCTCCTATACCATCAGGGAAGCTCTGGTAATGACCAGGACTGCAAATGACAACAAGAGGGTTGTACAGGTCGGAAGCCAGCAGCGTTCAAGCAAGGAATTCCAGAAAGCCATTGAATTGGTCCAGGCAGGCGCAATTGGTCATATCGAAAAGATCTACGCGAAAGTGGGAGATCCGCCCAAACCTCTCGATCTGCCCGCAATGGCAATTCCGGGGAACCTCAACTGGAACCTTTGGCTGGGTCCGCTCAATGACGAAAAAATTGTCTATAATTCCGACCTTGCTCCACAGATCACACTCGACCCTGTGCAGAATGAAACACTCTGGGGTGCATGGCGCTGGTACCTTGAGACAGGGAATGGCTACACAGCAGACTGGGGCGCTCATATGTTCGATATAGCACAGGCTGCAATAGGCATGGATGGATCTGCCCCGTGCGAGATTATTCCGAAAGGCTACAACGGACAGCCCTTCATGACCTTTAAATATCAGACCGGCGTTGTGATGACTGAACAGCCCTACCTGGAGGATAATCCCGGAGCCCAGGGAATCAAGTTCATCGGTACCAAAGGATGGATAGAGGTTGCCAGGGGCTATATCGCATGCTCCGAGCCATCACTCATTCCTAAAGAGATCGCCGGGAACCGTCCGCAGCCAAGGGCAGAACGTCCTGCAGGCCAGCAGGGACAGGGTCAGAGGCCGGCAGGACAGGCCCGCCAGGCTGGGGCACCGGCACGGCCGGCACCCACACAGGCAGGTCTGCAATTTGAGATCAGCTCACCGCATATGCAAAACTTCATTGATAGTGTAAGATCGCGTCAGAAACCGATTGCATCAATTGAAGTAGGATGCAGCACTGCAATAGCATGTTGTCTGGGTAATATAGCCAATGAGCTTAAGAGACCATTGAAATGGAATCCGGCTACATTCACTTTTGTTAACGACCCGGAAGCTTCCAAACACAGGCTGATGCATTACGAATACAGAAGGCCGTACCATCTGTAGAAGTCACAGATTCTGTGGAGGCTGGAACAGAAGCCCGAATCTACTACTATTCCCCGGAGCAGTTATTGAATACAATTAATTCAATAAGCCTTCCCGGGGATTTTTTTGGGCAATACCTGGTTGAAAGGGATTTCCCTGATGCTGCGGACAGGCTTTTCGCTTCCCTTTTCAAGGGAGGCTATCACAGTATAAGTTCCGGGCGACCGGGGTGAAATCAGATTGATCGTTACAGCAGACTGACCGAAGGCGGGAATTGTAATTTCTTTCGATCCCTCGGCCAATACTATTTTATTGTTCAGGATTTGCAGGTTTACCTTGCCACTCCATTCCGGTTCAAGGTCATTGATAGCGAGTATTTTAAAGTCATGAGAAGACCCTGTTTCAATCTCATTTCCCCATTCATCGAGCATCAATCCGACAGGGGAGAAAGCATCCTGCATGTATTTCAGAAATTCAGGCTCATAGACAAGGTTTTCCACATCCAGGAAGTGATCGCTGGTTTGTCCGTCTGGCCGCGAATAAGCCAGGGCAGTGAAATGAAGCACCGAGGCACACTTTCTGTGGCATCGCCAGAATTCGGTTTCGGCGGCCAGGTATGTTGCATATAAATGCCTTCTCTGATGTTCGGTTGAGTCCGCCCCCAGCAAATTCCTGTAAAGTTTGCTTGTCAGGGTTGTCGGAGTTCCATCCCTGTTAAGCCAGAGCCAGCCGTATTCATTGATTATCTTCATATACCTTTTCTCATCCGGATTACCACCGGGATTGATATCTGCAGCAGCAATATCCTTCAATCTGAAATCCGGATTCTGAAAATGATACGGATGAAGCTCCATTACATCGCCCGGGGCGCGAACAGCCGAATAGCTGTTATCCCACGGCCGGTTTGAAAGATCAAGGGAACGCACGGCGCTGACAGCTTTGGCTACTTCCTCAGTTTTCCCGTTATGGCTTACCGTTTCGTTGCTCGCATCCCATATGACAATGCTTGGATGATTCCATTGTTCCTGCATCCACCCGGCATACTCCTGAGCCAATTCTTCTGCTTTCAGCTCTTCAGGCCAGACACACCAGCCCTGTCCCCCGTACCAGACCGGAAACTCATTCTGAATAAGTAACCCCTCCTCATCAGCAATCCTGTACCACTCCTCCGGAGCAATCCCGATGCAATACCTTAATCCGTTCCAGTTTAACTGTTTAAAACTTTTATGCAGCTTTCGGACCCAATCCTGGTTCCATGGCAGGTCCTTGCATGCCTCATCCTCAAAGAAACGGTAAAGAGTCACATTGCTTCCCCTCATGAAATAAGGTTTCCCGTTCAGCATGGTCATTCCGGAGAGTGTATCGTACCTGAATTCACGCATCCCAAACCGTGTCTGAAATTCATCACCTTCAGTCGAAACTGTAAGAGTGTAGAGGAATGGATCTTCCGGTGACCAGAACTTACAGTCTTTCAGAGGAATTTCCACATCAACAATTGTTTCTCCTCCGGGTTCAGACGGGAAAAGGACCTTTTCAACAACCCTTCCTGAGAGCTGATCCGAATTTGCCTCTTTAACAATAAATGTGACTTTCGAGGAGTTGCTCTTCCCGGGATGGCCGAGCCTTACCTGTACACGGACCAGTTTATTGTATATATCCGGAGCTGCCTGGGCCGAGACTATATCCGGAACTCCGGACAGGATAAGCTCAACATTGTCGAATATTCCGGGGATATACCTGTCTTTTTCAAAATCAAAGCCGTCTGGCACAGAAAATGGCAGGGAGTTCCTTGACGATCCAACCCTGATGACCAGGGAATTTTCCCCTTTTTTTAAGGCATCCCCTGCATCGAAGTAACCCGGAGTGAAGCATGGCAGGTGTTCGCCAAGATCCTTCCCGTTTAAAAAGACCCTTGTTCCGAACATTGCCTTCGATACTTTAATCACCGCCTTTGCCGGAACCCCTTTTTCTACAAAAAAGGTCCGGGTGTACCAGAATGCTTCACGCAATGTATCCTGCTGAATAAGACTCCTCCTGTCCTTAACTTTAGGACCGGCATCTGTGAATGCGGGAATTGCAAGTGAAACCAGCCCCGGTACCGGGACTGAGTGCTCAAATTTCAATGGTATTTCATCATTTGTACCTTCAGCGATGCGCCAGACTCCGTTTAATGAGATAGTCTCTCTCAAAACCGGATCCTGACAACCAAAAAGTGTCAGCATGCTCAGGATTGTGCAAAAATATATCCCTCTCATTTTATTTTTTTAAAAGCATTAAAACTAAGTCGGATCTCTCTTCCGGCTGAAGAGCTTGAAAAGCATCCCGGGAATTGATCTCCTTCTGTTATTGTTACTGATAGTGAAACTTATCCTTGCTTATCTCGGCCAGAAACCTGCTGGGATATGAAAAAAAGGCATTATAACCGGCGATATAGGAAGGCATTGTAATCAGAAGCTCCTGTTTCGCCCTGCTGCATGCAACGTAGAAAAGCCTTCGTTCTTCCTCTACCTCCTCAATATTGTTTAAGGCCCTTACCGACGGGATCAATCCGTCGAGAGCATGCGGAATTATAACGCTGTACCATTCCAGACCCTTTGCGGAATGAATTGTTGATATCGTCACCGGCTTATCCTCTCCTTCATCAATCAGGGGAACAGTTTTGGTCCCGAAATTCCTTGAAGGCGGGTCCAGAGCAAAATCGGTCAGGAATTTCTCGAGTGAATCATATTTCGAGGATAGATCAATCAATACATTTATATCAAGCAACCTGATCTGGAAATCATACTCTCTTTCCTGCAACAGGGGGGCGTAGTACTCTTTAATGTACTCTATTTTCCTGGTTAGCGGGATGGTATTGTCCTTTGCCCGGTCAAACATCGCAGCAAGTTTTTTAAGGCCTCCGGCGAATTTTGCTTTTTCAAATTCGCCGATATTCATTCCCTTTTCAGTAATGATTTTCTGCAGTATCTTTCTGGCAGTGACAACCCCAACTCCCGGCAGATATTTCAGCACCCTGTGCCAGGCGACCGCATCATAGGGATTCAGTATGATCCTTAAATAGGAGATCACATCCTTGACATGCTTCCGTTCATTGAATTTCAGTCCTCCGACAGCAACATACGGGATGTTCCTTTTATTCAACTCCACTTCAATATACCTTGCATGCCAGAATGCCCTGACAAGAACGGCGATCTGGTTCATCGCTATCCCCTGTTCGCGGTATTCAAGTATTTTATCGACTACAAACTCTGCTTCTGCTTCCTGATCATATAATTTTCTGACCATAGGAAGCGCTTCGTTTACAATTCTTGAGTAGAGGCGTTTCCTGTAACCTATCCTTGCATTTAAGATAATTTCATTTGTAAAGTCCAGTATCTTCTGGTTGCTCCTGTAATTCTCCTCTATCTTGATTACCCTGCAACCGGTGTATTTCTGGGGAAATCTCAGGATATTCTCATAATTGGCACCCCTGAAGGAATATATGCTCTGGGAATCATCGCCTACGACAAGTATGTTCCCGGAATCACCTGCAAGATATTCCGCAATTTCCTTCTGGATTATGTTGGTATCCTGGTATTCATCCACCATAATAAACCTGTAACAGCTGTTCAGCCGTCTCCTGAATTCGGTATTGTCCCTTAATGAATCCCTCAGGACCTCCATAAGGTCGTCATAGTCAAATATTCTGCAAATTTTTTTGTACTTCCCGTAACCCTGGCAGATCAACTCAATTTTTCCGATAAATTCCTTCAGACCCGTAAATTCACTTTCGATCACCTCCCTTATGGTCAGGTTCCTGTTCCTTGCAGAGGAAAGTATTTCCTGGATCCTGTTCTTCCTTGGAAAAGCCTTTTCCTGCTTTTCAATTTTCAGCTCTGACCTGATAAGATCGATGGTGTCGGCAGAATCTTCTTCATCAATTATAGTAAAGTTGTTCGGGATGTTAAGAAGATTTGCATATTTCCTGAGTATATAGTTTGAAAAAGCATGGAAGGTGCCTCCGAATACCTTTTGGGCAGATGTATCTCCAAGGAGTTTCTGCACCCTTCCCAGCATCTCACTTGCCGCTTTCCTGGTGAAGGTCAGCAATAAAATATCGCCGGGATCAACTCCGTTTTCAAGCATGAAGGCCACCCTGTAAACAATAATCCTTGTTTTTCCGCTGCCTGCCCCCGCAATAACAAGAACCTGTCCGTTAATTGAAGTGACTGCTGCAAGCTGCGCAGGATTAAGCTCTTGCGGATAATTGATTTTATACTGTCTGTCAGGAATAATTTCGGCCGGGGGAGCAGATCTCTTCTCAATTGAGGAAATAATCGATTTCAGCTCGGCTATCTTGTTATCTATTTTTTCATTGGTTTCAATTTCGGCATAATCGTCAGGAGTAATATCCGCCAGACTGTTTTTTTGCCCCGAATAATTATCGGGAAGATTGCTTTTCTGCCGGATCGCCAGGTCTTCAATTATCTCGAGAAATGACTTTTGAGATTTCTCATCATCCGGAGCCCCGCGATCAGGCGATTGCGACATATCGTTTCCCTGGCCGGGCGATGACCCGGGCTTCTTTTTAAACCTCTTGAAAAAATTATCAGTATCTGGCATTTTCAAATTTATTGATCAGAACACCCTATCTATTTTATAGGCCTTACTGCAACTTCCTTATACCAGCAGGTATATAATTCATCGTGATTCTGTAATCCGATGTAACCCGCCTCGGGTCTTGGTCCCCTCTCTGGTTCAAAATCCCTTGTCTTTTCGGGTACCGGATCGCCTTCATTAAAATCAGTGACCATTTCACCATTGACATAAACAATGGTCCTCTGGCCGTCAAGTGTTATTTCCATTGTGTTCCATTCTCCCGGTGCTTTCTGGGGATGAGATTTTGCTTTTGTTAGGGAATAAAGTACACCTGTGCAATGATAGTCGCCACCTACATGCCTGGTCCCATTGTCGATCTGAACCTCATACCCGTGGTTTACCGCCATCCACTCATCGGTCGGTTTTTCGGGCAATCGGATAAATACCCCCGAGTTGACATCATTATCCTTAACCTTGTAAACGACCCGGATAACGCAATTGCTGAATTTTTCAGCTGGATAGAGGATCATACCCATACCTCCGACAGTTTTCAGCAGTCCTTCTTCAACAACGAATTGACCCGGGCCCACCTGTTCCCAGCCTGAAAGATCCATGCCGTTAAAAAGCTGGCGCCAGTTTTTTTCCTGATTTGCGCAGGAGATCAGAGCACTTGCAGTGACCAATAACAAAAGAAGTTTTTTCATTTTTGTATAATTTAGTTCCTGTTAAATTAAGAAATTCTGATAAAATAGAAAGACAATAAATTTGACGTTAATGTTAAAACTGGGAAACACAGCCTTCACTAAAAGATGATGCCCCCGGATCTTTAAGTTGCGCAGTATGTTCATGATACCAAAAATGGCTGAAAACACCTGCCCGATATTTACGGGTACGGAGATTCACTCCCTTGATAAGGTGTCGACCGGGTTAAGGTATGCTGCTTTTATTGAAAGTGAACTTATTGTAATTAGTGCAATTGCAAATGTAATCAGGAGTGAAAGAATGAATGGCACCAAAGTAGCCCACACAAACGGTGAAAATCCAAAATTCATCCGGTAGGCAAAGCCCTGGATCCAACGGTCCATAAGGTAATAAGCCATTGGCCATGAGATGAGGTTTGAGATGAGCACCAGAATGAGGAAATCCCTGTTCAGCAGCCAGACTACCTGATTTACACGTGCACCCATGATCTTTCGCAGGCTTATCTCCTTTGAGCGCTGCTCGGTAACATATGAGGTAAGTCCAAGCAATCCAAGGCAAGCGATAAAGATTGTCATTAGAGAAAAGATATTAAACAGGGCATTGAGCTTGTTTTCAGACTTATACATCTCATCCAGCTTGTCAGCAAAGAAGAAATAGTTAAACGGAAGTGTATTTCCCATATCCTGCTGTACTTTTTTCACATTTTCTATCGTAGCCGGAATATCGTTGCTGCTTACCCTTACATAGAAATATGAATTCGGATTTCTGCTGACGATGAAGATAAACGGTTCGATCTGATTATGGATTGAAGTAAAATGAAAGTCTTTTACCACGCCGATAACAACCCCATCCCTCTGAGCGTTTCCGGATGACGGATCAATACCAAATTTCACCCTTTTCCCGATCGGATCGTCACCCCATCCGAATGACCTGACGGCTGTTTCATTGACAATAAAGGCCTGAGTCAGATCAGAAGTCCTGGATCTGTCGAAGTTTCTTCCATCCAGTATCTTCATTTGCATAACATCGATAAATTCATGATCGACTACTGAGAAGCTTGTTGCCAGTTCCACCATGCTGCTGTCTTTTTCGATCTGGAAAACGACCTTGCTGGCCATCAGGGGAGGAACAAGGATTGCAGATGATACTCCTTCTATATCAGGGAGTTTTAACAATTCATCCTTAAATGACTGCATTTTGTTATTGATAAATGCCGTATCCCTTATCGGTATGATCATTACGTTTTCCTTGTTCAGGCCAAGATCCTTGTGCCTTATGTATCTTTGCTGACCCGATACAATCACTGTTCCGATTATTAATATTCCCGAAATCGCGAATTGAAAAACCACGAGGATTTTTCTCAGCACCCCTTTCCCCTGGTGTGGATTTACATTGCTTTTAAGTACATCAACGGGCGAAAACGATGAGAGATAAAAAGCAGGATAGCTCCCGGAGATAAGACCAACAACCAGAGTGATCAGCAATATCAGGAAAAAAGTGGCCGGCTCGAACAGGTTTCTGATTGTTAATGCTTTATCGGTCAAAGTATTAAAAGACGGCAATATAAATATTGTCACGATCAGGGCAATTATCAATGCCAGGATGACAAGTACAATAGATTCGCTTATAAATTGCCTTATAAGAGTTCCTCTGCCGGCTCCGATCACTTTGCGCATCCCAACCTCCTTTGAGCGGTTTGTTGATCGGGCTGTTGCCATATTCATGTAATTCAGGCTGGCGATCAAAAGCATAAAAACACCGACGAGGGAGAAAATAATTATATAGCTGAAATTGCCAACCGGAAGGTCAAATTCAAGTCCGGGACTAAAATGAACCTTGTCTATCCTGGTAGCTTTCAGCTGGAAAGTCGCATTTATTTGTTTTCCCAGAGAACTCATATATTTTTCATAGAACCCCGGGAATTTTGAAAGCAGATCTTCAATTTTTGCGTTTTCATCCAGAAGGATATACCCGAAAGCGGAAATATTCCAGAACGACGGTGCGCTTCTGGAGTTGAAATTGTCAACTCCAGCCAATTCAACTATAGTTGCCATTGAAAGCAGACAATCAAACCTGAGATGTGAATTTGCTGGAATATCCTTAATGACACCCGTTACACGACAGCTCCCGAAGTTACTGGTTGTCAATACTTCTCCCATTGGATTTTCCTTTCCAAAATACCTGGACGCGAAACTTTCTGTAATCACGATTGTATTGGGCTCATTAAGAGCATCTTTCGAAGATCCCGTGATAAATTCATAGTCAAAAACCTCAAATACCGTTGAATCGGTAAAGTAAATTTTGTCTTCGAAGAACTTAAAATCCTTGTATTGAAAGAGGATATCCTGTAATCCAAATCCCGCAAATCTGGCTATCTCCCTGATCTCAGGGTATTCATCCTTTAAGGTTGGCGCCATCGGGATCGGAACGAGAGCGGCAAGTGTGGCTTTGCCTGAGATATTAAAATCACTTTCCAGTCGGTAAATCCGGTCATAATTCTTATAATGCTTGTCAAACGTCACCTCCTCCTGCACGTATAACAGTATAAGAATGGCACATGTTATCCCGATCGCTGGCCCGAATATATTCAGGACAGAATAAAACTTATTCTTTGCAATACTCCTGTAGGCTGAAATAAAGTAGTTTTTTAGCATAGCCGATTAATTAAAGATACCCCCACTTCCATTTGTGAATACAATTTACAAAAATACAATGAATTGAATAAGGTTTGTTCTAAGAGATCGTGCCGATGTTTCAAAATGCCGGCTTTGAGTAGACCTTTTTCATGATTTCTGTTTTCTGCTCGCTTTCCGCAACTGCCCTGCTTGTAAACATCATTACTCCTGTTGATTTGCCGGCAAGACCATACCGAAGCACCTTTTCGAATTCTTCCGGCGTAATGGGATAAGGATCGTCATAAGCCTGCACAATAGGCCATACCTTAGGGAAAGAGTTTTCCTCAATACTAAGCCTCCTGCAAAACCAATCCGTATTCTCCTCTACCCATCCAACCTCCTTTCCCATTCGTCCATGATATACCATGGGCGAGAATACGTCCGCGTTTTTAACCAGCATATCATAATCGAGGCCAAGAATGCGGCGGCGGGCACCATCGAACTCCTCATCATTCCAGGGACAATGATAGATACCGAGAAGAGCATCAGATCTCTCCTGCTTTACAATGGACCTCATTTCCTTTACCCACCCTGCTATTACAGAGCAGCGCCAGTCACGCCACTTCCCGTCATGGTTCGCAAGGATCCACCTTGCTTTCTCTGCAGTGCTTCCTGCCGGAATTTCTATGTGCTTTTCTGACTGAAATGTTCCGATGCAGCGGTCACAAAAACAAGTCTCAGGAAGAACCGGTTCAGGATCTTCGAACTGGGCATGCCAGTGGACATAATCGAGCCAGATGCCGTCGAGATCGAAACTCTTAAGCAGCTGCCTCAACTCTGCTTTCCTGAATTCTTTGAATCGTGGTTCTGTGGGACATACGCCCATAAACCATGTTGCTGGTTCAACCTTGTCCCCATTATCATCAATTGCCCAGGCCTCCGGGTGTGATTCGACATAGTTTTTACCGATTAAGAGCGGAAATTCGGCAAATACCTTTAATCCCTCATTTCCGGCACGTTCCATCATCTTTTCATTTATTGACTGCCAGTTGAGGAACACAGCATTTACACCAAGGCGATCAAGACGAATGCCTTTATCCCAGAATGGAGCCGGGCTGCCATATATCCCGCGGATCTCAGGAATTCGTGCATCTGATTGTCCCGATCTGTTTGATTTGCAATCTGTAGTGAAAATAATAACGATGGATGACAATAGAAGCATTATGCTTAACCTGGCAGGGAACAGGGTGTAAAATTTGTATTTGAAGGTCATCTGGAAATAAGAATAAGTCCTGACAAAAGTTGCAACATTTATTTAAGAAAACAAAAATAATTTCTTCCACAGATTACAGATCCGATCTTACATTCCTAAGTGAGCCCTTAATGACTAAAAGGAGAAAAATAATATTCTGAATTTCAGAAATATTTTAAAAAATCTGCTTAACTTTTAATCGAAATTGTACTGCACTACAAATTATGATATTGCCCTTAAAATGAATCATATGAAAAAACTTATTGCACCTGTTAAAATGTTGGTTTTCCACCCCTTTTTTATTTTCTTAATCCTTAATGCATATTTACCTGAAGCAAATGCCCAGTATCCGGGAATCAACGAATCGATAGCAAAGCACCGGAAGGGAGAGTTGATAGTTAAT
>Ga0105101_10000766_pt1 | contig 13564 bp, 15 predicted proteins | sample PPLLak21cMay2015_2_FD_87037 | JGI IMG/M metagenome (GOLD analysis project Ga0105101, IMG submission 87037) | Freshwater sediment microbial communities from Prairie Pothole Lake near Jamestown, North Dakota, USA - PPLs Lake P8 Core (1) Depth... | ecosystem: Environmental > Aquatic > Freshwater >... | reverse complement strand
CGAAGCCCGTGCTCGTCGACGTACGCGAGGGCTGGGAACTGAACATCTGCGCCCTGCCCGGGGCGCTGCACATTCCCATGGGCCAGATCCCGGCGCGCGCCGATGAGCTTGACCCGGAGCAGGAGCTCGTGGTCATCTGCCATCATGGCGTGCGCAGCATGCGGGTGGCGCAGTTCCTCGCGAGCCGCGGTTTCGTCAGGCTCTATAACCTGCAAGGCGGCGTGAACGCGTGGGCACGCGAGATCGACCCTGCCATGCAAACGTATTGAAGGGACACACATGCCAGTCATCAAGCTCGTGTTCTCCAGTCCGGAAGCGGCGGAAGAGGCCTTCTACCGCGCCCTCCAGAAGAGCGACCTCGAGCTGATGATGGCGGTGTGGGACGAGGACGAGAACATCTCGTGCGTGCATCCGGGCGGCCAGCGCCTCGAAGGCCGCGCCGCCGTACGTCAGAGCTGGGAACTGATTTTCGCGCACTCATCGGGCATGGCAATACAGCTCAGCGATGAATCGCGTTACGAGGATCAGAACCTGACGGTGCACGTGGTGCACGAACACATCCGCCTCGGCAAGGAAAACCAGCAACAGCCGCCGGTCATCGCCACCAACATCTATCGCCTCGCCGACAAGGGCTGGCGCATGGTGATGCACCATGCCTCGCCCACGCGTCTCGCTACCCCGCCGGAAGTTCTGCATTGACGACACGCACGTTGCGCATCCCGCGCAGCGGTCATTTGTACATCGGGTTTGTGGCCGGAGTCCGCCTGGATGTCCGGCATGGCCTTTCCGGATCCGTCAGGCGCGGGTGAAGATCTGCTTGAGAAAGCGCGTAACGCGCCCCTGCTTCATCTTGCGTTCGAGTTCTTCCTTGCTGGTCAGCCAGGCGACCTGAATGACGCGACGCTCGCCCTTGTACGGCAGGTGCCCGTGCCAGGACGTTTCGGTGCGGCGGAACGCCGTGAACGTCCCGTACAGCGGTTTCACCTCGTCGCCCACCTGGTGATCGAAACTCTCCGGCGAGGACAGGAAACGGAAACAGCCATCACTGGAGTCCGGCCAGGTGTCGTTCAGATAAAGCAGCGCGGTGACAATCTTGGACTTGGAATCGTTATGAATGCGGCCGTCCGTTTCCTTGCTCAACTTGCGGATGGTGACGATGGTCGGATACTGGCTAAGTCGCGGCACACCGAGGCGATCGCCCAGAGCGTCGGCGAATGCCGGGCTCTGCATGTCGTCGACGATGCGCTGCACGCTCGGCCCGCACTCGCTGGTCTGGTAGGGAAAAAAACCGCTGCGATCGTAGTTCGGGAAGTCGGCGGCAATGGCGGCGCGCGCGGATTCCGGAAGCGCGGTCTTCACCACGGTGTACGGAAACGGTTCGGACCGGACGACGGCCCCGGCCTGCTCGAAGATCGCCGGCTTCAGCAGCGGTTCGGCCGTGGTGGTGGTTGCAACGGATGCGGATGCGCCCATGGTGTTCCCTCTCAATCGGTGGCGTCGTGTGACGTATGGCGGCCATCATGCCCACACGTGGGCGGATTTTCCAGCCAACGCCCGGCCGGGTCAATCCAGGGGGTTTTCCAGTGGCCACACGGCATTTGCGCCGGGTTGCCGCCCTGCACTACGCTTCGGGCATTCCCTTGAGGTCACCACATGCTGCCCACCCCGGCTCCCGGATTCGACGAACCGCTCGCCATGCTGCGCGCCTGCCACGAGCGCATCCAGCGCCAGTGCGCGACGCTGGCCAAACTGGCAGCGCACCTGCGCCGCGACGGACTGACGGACGACGCGCGCCAGGCAGCGGCCGACATTCACCGCTACTTCGCCAGCGCCGGCCGGCAGCATCATGCGGACGAAGAGCAGGACCTCTTTCCCGTGCTACGCACCGAGCCCAGTCTTGCCGGCCTGCTCGACGCACTGGCGCGCGATCATGCGGAGATGGAATCGCTCTGGCAGCGCCTCGAGCCACTACTGGCTGCGCCGGAGACGATCCACGACCTCGATGGCTTTACACGGCTGGCTGGCGAATTCAATGCACTCTACCGGCAACACATCGCACGCGAAAACAGCGAGTTGCTGCCGCAGGCGGAGCAGCTTTTGAGCATGGAACAACAACGTGCACTCGGCGCACGCATGGCCGCGCGCCGTGGAGTCAGGGTGTAAAAACCGGCCGTACCAGTGCGAGAGTCTTGGCGAGTGCACCGCGGTTCTCCGCCACCATGCGCTGCCCGGCTTCACCGGCGGCGTTGCGTATTTCTGGATTTTCCAGATAATCGGCCACGGCACCGGCCAGTTCGGCGGCGTCCTGCACCTGCCGGCCGGCGCCACGTTCGAGCGTCATGCGGCTGATCTCGTTGAAGTTGAACATGTGCGGACCGAACACCACCGGCGTGCCGACCGCCGCCGCTTCGAGCAGGTTCTGGCCACCGAGCGGCACCAGGCTGCCCCCGATATACGACACATCGGCCGCGGCATGAAACAGCAGCAGTTCGCCCATGGTGTCGCCGAGCAGAATCGCTGTGTCGGGGGCGACGCTGTCCTGGAGCTGGCTACGCCGCTCGATACGGAAACCGCGCTGGGAACAGAGCTTCGCTACGCTGTCAAAACGTTCCGGGTGACGCGGCACCAGCACCAGCAAAAGCCGGGGAATGCGCGCGCGCAAACGCGCGAAGGCGTCCAGCACCTGCTCTTCTTCGCCGGCACGGGTGCTGGCGGCCACCCATAGCGGACGCTCGCCGATTCTGCTGCGCAGTGCCGCAGCCCTGGCAGCAAGGTCGGGCGGCACGTCCATTTCGAACTTGATGCTGCCGGTGACCTCAACCTGCACGGCGCCGAGCGCGCGCATGCGTCCGGCATCGGCCTCGGTCTGCGCGCCCACGCGCTTGACGTTCGCGAGCGTGGCACGCGTGAAACCCGCGACACGCCGGTAGCCGCGCGCCGACTTTTCCGACATGCGCACGTTGGCCAGTATGAGCGGGATGCCACGCGCGTGGCACTGATGAAACAGATTCGGCCAGAGCTCGGTTTCCATGATGAGCGCGAGCCGCGGGCGGATGCGATTCAGGAAGCGCCACACCGCCGTGGGCAGGTCGTAAGGCACGTAGCAGTGCGCGACCGCGGTACCGAACAAATCGTGCACCGTGGCCGAGCCGGTCGGCGTCATGGTGGTGATCAGGATCGTGTGCCCCGGGTAATCATGGGACAACGCCTTGACCAGTGGCGCGCTCGCGCGCACCTCGCCCACCGACACGGCGTGCAGCCAGATCACCGACCCTTCCAGACGCGGCGCGAAACCGAAACGCTCGGCCCAGCGGTGCCAGTAGCCACGATTGCGCAGGCCGCGCCAGGCGAGGCGCGTGAGCGCCAGCGGGATCAGACAATACAGGAGGAGACTATATAGGTATCGCACGAGCGCTCCGGGTCACCGCCCGGCGCTCGGCTGGACGGCGAAACCTGTTAAACTGAGGGCCGTTTCGGCAGAAAAGCCATGCCCCGACGCTTTTCGATCATTATTGTACACAGGAACGGTGCCGCGATGCTGCTCAAGGCGCTGGCCGCCCTGCATGCCATCAGCGACATCGAACGTGACGAGATATTCGTCGTGGACAATGCCAGCACCGATGGTTCTCCCGAGCAGGTCGCGGCCGCCTTTCCGCACGTGCACCTCATCCGCAATCCCTGCAACAACGGTTTTGCGCGCGCCAACAATCAGGCTATCGCCGCCGCTACCGGGGAGTTCATGCTGCTGGTCAACAACGATGCCTTTCTTGAGCCCAATGCACTCGAACGCTTCGAGAAGGTGTTCCGGACACACGCGCGCGCTGCCGTCGTGGCCGGCCAGCTGCTCGACAACGAAGGCCGGCTACAACGTTCCGCAGGGTACATCCCCACGGCCATCGATGAGCTTGGGTTGCGCTTCCTGCGCCGCCGACCGCGCGTGCCAAGGATTGAAGGATTGACTGAAGTGGAAAGTGTGGTGGGGGCGTGCATGGCGATACGTGCCAGCGCCATACATGATGCCGGCTCGCTCGACAGCGACTTCTTTTTCTATTATGAAGAAACGGAGTGGTGTCACCGTCTGCGCGCGCACGGCTGGCGTGTCTACGTCGAACCGACGGTCCGGGTGACTCACCTTAAGGGAGCCAGCACGCGCGGGGTGAAGCGGCGCGGGGCACAAATCGAGATGCTGCGCTCGCGTCTGTTGTTTTACCGAAAAACCATGTCCAGGCCGGTTGCCGCGCTGCTTGTCGTTAACCGTCTTGCACGTCTGTTGCTCAACACCGTCACCAATTTGCTGGCAACGATGCTCACTCTCGGTCTGTATGCCAGGCTGCGTGAAAAGTTGGTTATCTATCTCCTGCAACTTGCCTGGCTGATACGCGGCTGCCCGGAACACTGGGGCCTGCCGGACAAGTGTCTGCGCAAAAACACGGTAACGTTACCATGATAAAATTGCCGATTTCGGTTTTCATTATTGCCCGCAACGAGGCCGATCGCCTCCCGCCGGTCATCCGCAGCGTGCGCGACTGGGTGGATGAGGTGCATGTCATCGACAGTGGCAGCGACGATGACACCATCAAGGTGAGCGCGGCGCTGGGCGCCAAAACCCACTTCCGCGCCTGGACCGGTTACGGCCCGCAGAAAGTCTATGGCGAAAGCCTGTGCCGCAACGACTGGCTGCTCAATATCGACGCCGACGAGGAGATCTCGCCGCGCCTGCGCGATGAGATCCTGGCGGTGTTTGCCGCCGGCCCGAAACATGCCGCCTACACAGTGCCGATCCTGCCGCTGTACAATTTTCAGGAGCGCGCCCATCCATGGACCGTGCACCATCACCCGGTGCGGCTGTACCGGAAATCCTGCGGCGGTTTCAAGGACAGCACGGTGCATGACACCGTGGTCATGCACAGCGGCGGCATCGGCCGGCTGCGCGGCATGGTCAATCACCGCTCGTTTCGCTCCCTCAGCCATCATCTCGACAAGGTGAACTTCTACTCCAGCGCCCAGGCCGAGGACCGCTTCGCCCGGGGACGTGAACCCTCGTTTCTGGCCCTGTTGCTGATCACGCCGCTGTCCTTCCTGAAGTCGTTAATTCTGCGGCGCGAAATCCTGAATGGCATCGATGGCGTGGTGGTAAGTTACATGTACGCCTTTCAACGCTTTATTCGCCTGGCCAAGACACGCGAGCGTTTCCAGTTGGCGCGCCGCAAGACCGAGACAAAAAACATGTCGGGACCAACCAAGTAGGGCCTCACTAGATGGAACCTGGGACAGTACTCTGGTGGGGCCGTTTCGACCCTGACTACTCACGCAATCGCATTCTGCGGCAGGCCTATACCGCGCTCGGCTGGAACATCGTCGACTTCCATCCTTGGCTGTCGGGGCTGGTTGGTGACGTGGAAGCACTCTGGCGCCGGCCACCGCCGGCCGATCTCGTGCACCTGCCATGCTTCCGGCAACGTGACATGGCTGCCGCAACGCGTTATGCGCGCCGCCATGCACTGCCGTTACTCATCGACCCGCTCACCAGCGCCTATGACAAGCAGGTCTACGAGAAGTATCACCTGCCTGTCGACAGTCTGCGCGCCCGCTGGCTGCTGCGTTATGAACGCTGGCTGTTCTCCGGCGCCGACCGGGTGCTGGCCGATACCCCGGAGCATGCGCGTTTTTTTACCCAGACCCTGGGGGTCGATCCGGCGAAAGTGAATATCGTTTATGTCGGCGCCGAGGAGCCGCTGTTCGCACCGGCCCCGCCAGCGACTATCGACGACGAACTGGAAGTATTGTTCTTTGGCAGCTTCATCCCGCTGCAGGGCCCGCAGGTGATTGTCGAGGCCGCGCGTCTCTATCAGGGACCGCCGCTGCGCTGGACGCTGCTTGGAGAAGGCCCGCTGCGAGCCGACAGCCAGCGCCGTGCGCGCGGCTTGTCCACTGTGCATTTTGAAAACCGGATTCCCTATCGCGACCTTCCGGCCCGCATCCATCGCGCCCACATTCTGCTCGGCGTATTCGGGCCGACCGCCAAGGCCGGCCGCGTCATGCCGAACAAGGTCTTTCAGGCACTGGCGTGCGGACGGCCGCTGGTAACCTGCCGCGCGCCTTCCTATCCGGATGATTTGCTGGTTGCCGAAAACAGCGGCATCACCTGGGTTCCGGCCGCTGACCCGGCGGTGCTGGCGGCCGCGGTCGCGGCGCTCGCTGCCCAGCCAAAGCAGTTGGCTGCGATAGGCATGGCGGCGCGCGCCAGTTATGAAAAATATTTCTCGACCGACATGATCCGCGAACAGCTCCGCACAGCGCTGGGCGCAGTGCCGTTCACGCCGGCACGCGGATAATACCGATGCCGAACCCGAGCTGTTTCGGATCGTCGACGAACTCCTCGGTGACCTGACCCGTCTTCACCTTGTTCCAGAAGTGATACACTTGGTTGTCGGGAAACGGTTGGCTCTCGACAATGTCGTGGAAGGCGATAACGCCACCCGGGCGCACAAATTCCTTGTAGTCGTTGTAGTCCTGCGCAACGCCGGACTCGGTGTGGTCGCCGTCGATGAACAGAAAATCCACCTGCTGGCCATTCAGTTCCTGCGCAACCCGCTGCTTGAAGGCCGCTTCATGTGAGTTGCCAGTCAAAAGCTTGACTTGGCACGCCGAACCCGGTGGCGGCAGTGCCTCCAGCAACGACTTTTGGGAAGGGCGATGCACCAGGTCGCAAGTTATTGCTTTGGCTGAGGCGATGCTCGACCAAATCAGCAGCGTGCCACCGCGGGCCGTGCCGATCTCGAGGACGATCTTCGGCTTGAGCGCCGCCACCGCCCTGGCCAAGGCTATGATCTCAAAACGTTTCTGCAGTGTGTGGATCGTGAAATATCCGTAACGCCCGAACTGCATCGCCCAATCCACAGTTTCCTCGATGCTGCGCGGATGAGAGTGATACTCCTTGAGTCGCCGAAACGCGAAGTAGCGGTTAATGGGAATCCGCAGGATACGACTGAGTTCTTTCATTGCTTTATACATAACCGTTCCTCACGAACTGCATGTTTAGTCGTCCCTGAATTCGTTGCCAGCATCTTAGTATCGAAGCTCTAATCGCCCGTTCTGACATGCGACTACGGCACCGGTTGGCTGTTGTTAAAGAACGCCGTGACTGCCGGTCTTCCAGCGTATCCTATTTATGAATAAGACGATGATACCTCTTGGCCAAAGATCGGCACATCTTCCAGTTAGTAATAAAATTCAACAGACGAGAACCTGAAACAAAAATGATTGTCCCGGTATTCTGTATCCATCTGGGCGCAAAGGCACGTCGGTACTTATCGATAAATCGCTGCCTCGATGGATGATAATCGGATCTGAATACCTGATCCTTGGACTTCATGGGCTGGCTCTCTCCCCCTATATGCAATAGATGGAAATCGACAACGTAACAGCTGCGGCCCAAGATACCGGCTACCACACAAAGGTCGGTGCCGTAAAAGTGAAAGCCTTTCAGGTCACATGACACCGACAGGTTGGCGCTGCGGCGCACAACCATGAAATTCTCATCCAGGCTGGCAACACGTGCCGGCAAGATTCCTCTGTGCACATTTTCTCCGCTCGGGTCGGTGATACGAATCGCCAGGCAACCCGGATACATTCCGCCGGCATTGCCAAGCGCGGCCCAATGAGGGTCAAGCATGTTCAATTCTTCAATCTTGCGATCCAGCACTTCGACTTTGTCGGCATGCAGGCGTATATCCTGGTGACACAGAATGATGTACTCGCCGCGCGCAACGAGAAGAAAACGGTTGGTTGCAGAATAACCGTCGTACTTGTTGGACTGGCTGTTGTCGACATAGATAAATTCGCTATTGGAGGGTATAAACCCCCCGGCCCGGAAGGAGTCCAGCATTTCCTGATACTGGTCGTGCTTCGTCACCAGCGTACAGACTGAATACTTGATTCGCGCACCCTTATCGAGTGAATCGATCTCAATCGCCAGCGGTCTGGTGTCCATGGCCCGTAATCGCTTTTCTGATATAGAACACCCCCTGATCCCCTTTATCTGACGCGTTCAGCTGCCGGGCCCGGTCAGCGTATTTCTTGATTTGTGTTCGCGAAAAAATATCCCGATGGGAACGCGGTGCATTGGAAGGGATGTCACGCATATAATACTCGCTATGCGTGAACTGGGTCTCGATCGAGTCACGCTCTTCTGCACTCACGACTAGCCCACATCCTTCCACCAGCAGACGCATGCTCTTGCTGGTGTGCAAGTAAAGATGGCGTGGCGGATCAAGCGCATACCAGTTTTCCCGATACTGCTCCCAAGCTTCGGAATCTGCGAGCGGAATACGAATCAACAACCACCCGTCATCTGCCATAAGCTCCGAACACCATGCCAGTACCTGCCTGGGGTTGTCCATATGTTCAAAGGAGTGATGCAACATCACAAGGTCATATTTCTTCTTCGACATTGCAATATGGGCAGGAAGATCCTGTTTGTAGATAATTGCATTCTGGTTAAAAACAATGTTCTCACGAATAAATGGATCGATGCCCCGCAGATGGGTAAACCCACCGACCAACATGCGGCTTAGCAGCCTGCCGGTGCCACAGCCTACGTCCAATATACTGGCATCTTGCCTGATACCCATTTTGCTGCACCATCTGACATAATCCGGCGCCGGATAAAACATCGCCAGAAACCGACCGAACCATCCCCTGTCCATCAATTCGTAGCGGGCACGTCTGCTGTCAAAAAAACTTCTTGTCTTGTTGTGAGCCTTGCGGGTGTAGTCCTTATAAGCTTGGTAGTTGGGGGGATAGTGGCGTGCCAAGTCGCCAGGTACAGTCATGATCTGCAGGCAACCGCAGGCACTGCATTGGAAATATTCGAAAACCTCCCTGGTTCCATGCAGCATTTCGCGAACAACAAAGGTTTTGTTGTTCGCGTTGTTGCCGCAGATTCTGCAGGTATGTTGGCGCGTCTCTGTCATGTTCTCACCGACGCCTGCTCAACGGTAGTTTCATCGCCCAGCGCCGCCAGTGTCGCAGACAAAAGCAGCAGCTGCAGCGGGAATAACCAGAGCGTAAACATCCCAAATTCAATACTGAAGGGGAACATTACGATCAGTAACCCAAACGAATACGGCCAGGCTTGCTCGCGCCGTGTTGGCTTGGCCGCGAAATACCACTTCAGGCACAACACGAAGGCAACAATAATTCCGAGCAAACCAAGAACGCCGGTTTCAGCTGCGATTGACACATACACATTATGGGCATGGTACGGGCTGCCCATTGACCCACCAGACCGGAACATGTCATCGGGGCGGGTGGAATAACGGTCATAGACGCGCGCAAACATACCGGCACCAACACCGGTCACCGGCCGATCGAGGATCATGCGGCCGGCGGTCTCCCAGATAGTCAGGCGCCTGCTGGTAATTTGGTCGTATTGTTCAAACGTCATCGTCTCAAGCTCGGAAAATCTCTGGAGACGCTCCTTCATCGCGGGCGACAGGCTGATGGCGCCTGCTACGGCCAGTGCGGCCACAACCAGCAACGGCCGATAACGACGCGGTAAGCGCAGCGCTGTGCCCACCCCCACGACCGCCATCATCACCAAGGCATTACGCGTACCCACCAATACCGCCACGACACCGGCACCGACAAACATGGCGATTACCGCCAGTGGACGATTACGCATAAGGTACCACACGGCGATCGGCATTAGGATTGCCAAAATCGTGGATAAGCCCAAATTACCACGAAAGATCCCGGTCATACGACCATCAACCGTCAGTGTATAGCCGAGCAGATCTCTCCCGAAGATGTACTGAATGAAGCCGTCTGTCATCCAAACCAGCATCGCGAGCGTCAGCCACTTTGCCAGCCATAAACGCTGCGCATCGCCACGAAGCACGTGCACCAATGCGAGACCGGCAAGGAAATACAGCGAAATTGCAATCGCCACCATCTTTGAAAAACGCCAGTCGTATGAGGCAGGGATCGACAACAATATGGGAATCAACAGGAGCGCAAAGACCCATGTCAGACGCCTTACAACCAAACTTGCGAAAAGGCTGGCGCGCTGCGTCCAGATGAACCAGCCACCGAGTAGGCCCAGCAGAACGCTCGGCAGACGCGGCGAGATGAGTGGCGCCATAACAACAAGCATCAATGCCAGAAATACGCCGAGCTGCACAGAACTCAGGTTTCTAGGGTTTTTCCAAAACAATGTTTTCATCCCAATTATTTCTCAGACTTGCGGAATTTATATGTAATGCGAGAATTGCGGATGTATTTGTCCCTAACTTGAAGCCCGAGACGCAGTGCAATCTCCTCGAACCAGTCCGGGTAAAAACGGCAACAATCGACCGGATAACGGTGATAGTTGAAACCGGGCATCATGGTATGCATGATCAGATAACCACCGGGACGCAACAACGCCACACAGTCACGCACATGCTTGTAGGGGTCGATCAGGTGTTCGAGCATTGACTGCGACACGATGCAATCGAACGGCCCGACGGCAGGCGGTTCCTGCTCGAAATTCCACTGCACGTCCATGTCGCTCAACACACCTGCGGTGACTATCCGCGATTTGTCCACCTTGAGCAGATGTGCATACACCGGCTTTACGGCGTTGTTCTCGCCGGGCAGCAGCACATAAGTGAGCGGCTCTGGAATATCATTCAGAAACTTGACGATCGCACCGTAGATTTTGCCAGACTCCTGGGCCAGACCCTTAATCGCGTACCGACTGAACGACCGGCCGAAATGGAAATCACCATATAGTTCGGTGAACCGCCATTCGGTCTTGAGAGCCAATAACAGCTGTACCAAGCTGGACCCTAGCCGTCTGCCCAGTACGGCGCGAAGCTTGAACAAAAAGCGGTTCATGTATTTATCCTTATATTTAAACTAACTCTATGTAGACATCCAAGGTTGAACCCAGCATCCGCTCTAGTGTAAAAGGATTCTTGTCCGGCACTTTCGGCCGTTGCACGTGCCAGCGCACGAGCATCTCTTCAACGGCAGTGGTGTCGCCGACTGGCGCGCAGCCTTCAGGGAACACCGCGGCCAACTGTTCGGCCACGCCACCATGGTCATAGGCCGCAACCGGCTTGCCGAGCGTTAGCGCTTCGAGCGACACGCGGCCAAAGGCCTCCGGATCGAGCGATAAGGACAGCACCACGTCTGACACCGCCATGATTTCTTTCATGTCGCTGCGGTGGCCGGTAAAGGTGATGTCATTATCCAACCCCATGGCCGTGACCTGCGCGCGCAGTTCATCTGCAAAATACTGCTTGCGCGGATGGGCATCGCCGACCAGCACACCATGCGCCGGCAGACCACGTTTTTTCAGGCCGGCGATAATGCGAATAAAATCCTCCTGCCCCTTCCAGCGGGTGAGTCGCCCCGGCAAAGTGATGACGTATTTTCCTGCTAGCCCGGGATACTGTGCGCGCCATTTGGCGAGCCACTCGGCCGTCGGCTGATAGCCATGCGGATAGGCCTGCGGGTCAACACCGCGCGGGATGACGCGAATGATGGCGGGATCGACCCACGGGTAATTCTTCAGTATGTAAGCGCGGATCATGTCGGAGATCGCAATGACGCGCTCGCCACGCACCATCACCGACGAGTAACGCCCGGGCGTGTACGGCCCGTGTACCGTGGTGACGAGATGCGGGCGCGTGTCGGGCGGCAGGCCCTTCCAGGCGCGGTAACCGATCCATGCCGGCAGGCGCGAGCGCAGATGCAGAATGTCCGGCTGTTCGCGCGCCAGGAACTCGCGCAGCTTCCAGATGTAACGCAGCGTGGCGAGGCGCTTGGCGCCGACCGGCCAGGCGACATGCTCGCTGCCCTCGCGTTCGAGTTGTGCGACCAGGCGCCCGCCGGCCGAGATCACAATTGAACGATGACCGTGGTCGATGAGAAACTTGCCGACCTCGAGCGTGCCCTTCTCCACACCGCCCGATTCCAACGCCGGCAACATCTGTACGACGGTCAGACGCTTAGCCATTTGTCGCCGATCCAGGCAGCCACCCGCGCTGATTCATTGAAGGGCACGGCGGGCGGTGCAAGTTTGCGGCCGCGTTGCCAGTCGGCAAAGCCTGTCACCAGGCCATCGCGGCTGAGTGCGGCGACACCACGCGCGACGCGCGATTCGCGTCTCGCCGGCACGCCGAGCACACCGGTCGCGGCGTTGGCGGTCAATGCCTCGTACAGCATCGACACGCTGTCTTCCGTAACCCAGACCTGCGCGGCGCCCGCCAGATGTTCCGCCAGCCAGCCCGGCCCGGTCTCGCTCACCGGCACGACGGTGAGATTCCTGAACGCCAGCGCACGCAGGCGCGCCGTGGTGGCGGACGGCGTGCGCCGTGAGGTGGTGAGCTTCCAGTCGATTTCCTGCTCGCGCGCGACAACGGTCTCCACCTGGCCGAGAATGTCGCTTTCATTCCAGCCATGGTGGCGCGACGGACCACCGATCAGGATCAGTCCGGCGCGCGCGTCTTTCTTTCCCGGCAGCACCGGGTTGAGCGCGCCGCGCGTGGTGAGCACATTCGCGCCGGTTACACCGTCGTGTTCCGGGATCACGCACAGGTCGAACCAGGCACGCGGCAACGACGGCTTCATGAGCACAATCGTGCGCCCGCCGTGCGCGCGCCGCGCGGCCAGCAATGGCAGGTGGGTACGATGTCCGGCGCCAATGAGCAGATCGGGCGGCGGCAGGCCAACACCGGGCAGAAAACGCCGTGTCATGAGACTGGAGAGCACCGACGCGTAGGCAGGCACGCTGATCCAGCGGGCATCGACCGGCCGGCGGCGGGCAAGCGCCGCGAGCAGCCCGCGCGTCTGATTTTCATGACCGGCCTTGCCGTCGGTAAACGCCCAGGCTACGGTGGCCCATGTCATGTGCTAGTTGCCCCACATGCGGAACGCCCCATCCCCATCCCATCCCTCCCCCTGAGGGGGAGGTGTGCGTGAAGTAAGTGAAATGCGGGGTTACGTGGGGAACGACCCACCCTCTCCCCATCCCTCTCCCTGAGGGAGAGGGGGAGTATGTGAAAGTCCATTATTTGGTTTGCTTGAGCACGTACAGCGCCCCGCAGTACGGGCAGCGTGCCTCGCCCGTTTCCTCGATCGGCAGGAAAACGCGCGGGTGCGAATTCCACCGGCTCATGCCCGGCATCGGGCAATGCACCGGCAGGTCGGCACGCGTTACTTCGTAGCGGTTCTGTGCGTTGGCGGGAATTTCCTTTGCCGGTTTTGCTTGCGTGTTCGCCATGACCTTGTCCTTCGGTTGGGTGCGCTTGCGCACCATTCTATGTTGGTGCGAAGCGCACCCGACTCCTATTTCACCAGCGTCAACCACTCCGGATGCCCGCCGTTGCGGCCATGCACCAGGTCGAAATACAGGGCTTGCAGCTTCTCGGTGATCGGACCGCGCTTGCCGATACCGATCGTGCGGCCATCGAGCTCGCGGATCGGCGTCACTTCGGCGGCCGTCCCCGAGAAGAACGCTTCGTCGGCGATGTACACTTCGTCACGGGTGATGCGTTTTTCCACCACCTTGATG
>Ga0105101_10000764_pt1 | contig 13577 bp, 20 predicted proteins | sample PPLLak21cMay2015_2_FD_87037 | JGI IMG/M metagenome (GOLD analysis project Ga0105101, IMG submission 87037) | Freshwater sediment microbial communities from Prairie Pothole Lake near Jamestown, North Dakota, USA - PPLs Lake P8 Core (1) Depth... | ecosystem: Environmental > Aquatic > Freshwater >... | reverse complement strand
GAACGATCGACAAGAGCAAGAAGCTTTCCGCGTGCTAATCGTGGAAGATTCGATCACGGCAAGTCGCGTTATTCAGCGCACGCTGGAGGAAAGCCAAATCCTCACCCAAGCCATCAACGACCCGCGCCAAGTGCTCAACGCGCTCAAGCAGTTCAACCCCGATTTGATTTTGATGGATATGTATATGCCAAACTGCACCGGGGTCGAGGCCGCACGCATTATTCGCCAGCATGACGAATTCTTGAGTATCCCCATTGTGTATCTATCCGGTGAAACCAATGTCGCATTGCAAGTCGATGCCATGCGCTTGGGCGGCGATCACTTTCTTACTAAGCCGTTTAACCCGGTTTTTCTCAACGCCATCGTTAAAAGTAAAATCGAACGCTACCGGTCGCTGCGCCGCTCCATGTACCACGATAGCCTTACCGGCTTGCTTAACCATACCAGTGGCAAAGATACGCTGGATGCCATGCTCTCTAATGTCGCCCATGAGGGCGGCAGCTTATCGGTAGCGATGTTGGATATTGATCATTTCAAGCAGGTCAACGACAACTATGGCCACCCCGTCGGCGATCAGATCATTCGCAGCCTGTCGTGGCTACTCAAGCAACGCCTGCGCAAACAAGACATTCTCTGCCGCTATGGCGGTGAAGAGTTCCTCATTGGTCTGCCCAACACCAACCTGGAACAAGCTTTCACTGTCATAGATAGTATCCGCCAAGACTTCGCACAGATTCGCCATCCGTATCAGGATACCTATTTTTGCACCAGTGCCAGCGGTGGCATCGCGGCTTTTCCGGATCATCAAACCAGCGATGCGTTAATCAAAGCGGCGGATGATGCGCTGTATGAAGCCAAGCGTGGCGGACGGAATCGCATACAACGCGCCGAATAAGGACTGGCGTTCTCCTCCACCGCGTCAACTCCAGTACGATCCCACGCAATAAACCGATACTCCACGCTTTTCGTCCCCCCAATTTTTGCAGCTAAGCTGCTGTGTTCAGTGTGCTGCTTCGATGACAATCTACGCCCTACGTGCGCTAGCGCACAGATCACGCTAGCAAAGTAGCGGATTATCGCACCTGTAAGTGACGGCCCCCAATACGGCGGCGCTGGGATTTAATGCATGCAATTTGAGCGTGCGTAACGGTGTGGCGGCTCATGTTTTTCGATCATGGTCTGCGCTCATACTATTTAGATTAAAGGAGTAACAATCATGAAGACTACAAAAACCATTATCTTTGCCTGCATTGTGGCGGCATTTTTGCCCGGTATGGCGATCGCGCAGACTTCCCAAATTCAAGGTTACTTGCTTGATTCACGCGGTGCCGTGGTTAAGAACAATTACGGCCAATGCTGGCGCACAGGCTACTGGACACCTGAGATGGCTATCGTCGAATGCGATCCCGATCTGGTCAAGAAAGTGGAAGCGCCAGTACCCATGCAAGCGGCGGTAACGCCGGAACCTGCGCCGGCGCCAATGCTTGCCCCTGAGGCTACACCGCAAAAAATGGCGCCGCAGAAAGTAAGCTTGTCGGCAGATGCGCTATTTGGCTTCGACAAGTCCACGCTGAGACCGGAAGGAAAGTTGGAATTGGATAACTTGGCCAGGGATCTCAATGGCGTGAGCTATGACACCATTCATGTCACCGGCCATACCGATCGTATCGGCAGCGCCAAGTACAATCAAAAGCTATCTGAGGAACGTGCAAATGCAGTGCGGGATTATCTCGTCAGCAAAGATATCCCAGCCAATCGCATAACCGTGGAAGGCAAGGGTGAGCTTCAACCGGCCACCCAGATCGGCGATTGCACTGGCCCCAAGAGCCAGAAACTCATCACCTGTCTGCAGCCCGACCGTCGCGTGGATATAGAGGTCAGCGGCACCAAATAATCGCAGTAGTTTGCCGTGATTTCCCGCTGCGATAGTTACGCTTACGCAGCGGGAAATTCACACTCAAAGCGCTTAACCACGAAGTTGGGTGAAGACATCGCAAATAAAATTTACTTTGGCTTCACTGCACCATTGGCAAGAGCGATGGGTTTGGCTTCCGATCAAATAATTACCAGGAGTAATATCCAATGAAAGCGCACCAAGCACAGCATATTCTGAGCATAACGATCATCAGTGCATTGTCCTTGTTTGTCACCGGCTGCAATCCTCAGCAAGAAACGAGCACGCCACCGACGCCCAGTACTACGGTAGGAACCAAGATTGACGACAGCGTGGTGACCACACGCGTGAAATCTGCCTTGCTAACCGATCCCAATATCAAAAGCCTAGATATCGCCGTGGTCACGCGCAAAGGCGAAGTGCAGTTGAGCGGCTTTGTCGACAATCAAGCCCAGATCGATCGCGCCATCGAAATTACCCGCGGTGTAGAAGGTGTCGAGAGCGTCATCAATAAAATGAGCATCAAGCAATAAATAAAATGAATCAAGGCCATGACTGAGTTTTACCCTGCATCCGACAAACCCTGCTTAAGCAGGGTTTGTCGTTTGTGCGCCAGCGCACAGACGTAATAAGCCATCTGCGATATTTTAAACATTGATTAAGGGGTTGCTGTGCTCAGTGAAATGCTGTGCAGTGCGGCCAGTCGGAAAGTCAACTTACGATAAAGGAAACGAAAATGAACTGGGATCGTATCGAAGGAAATTGGAAACAGCTCAAGGGCAATATCAAAGAGCAATGGGGCAAGCTCACCGACGATCAGTTGGATGTGATTGCAGGTAAGCGCCAACAGCTTTCCGGCAAGATTCAGGAAACCTATGGCGTCACCAAAGACGAAGCGGAAAAGCAGATTTCAGAATGGCAAGATCGCCAGAAAGATTAACGCGATGCCTGCTGAGGCAAGGCACTGCCCCTTGCCTCTAATCTCTTCATCTCAAATGAACAATTTAAAGGAATCATCATTGTGAATAAACTCAAAGTCAGCGCAATCGTACTAGCAATCAGCATGGCATATAGCATGAACGCCATGGCGCAGAACTTGTCGAAAACCGAATACAAGGCTGCCGAGAAAAATATCGTGGCCGAATATAAGTCTGCCAAAGCGGGTTGTGATGCATTTGCCGATAACGCTAAAGATATTTGCATGGCCGAAGCAAAAGGCAAAGAAAAGGTCGCGCAAGCCGAACTCGATGCACGCTACAAGCCTTCTAAAAAGGCTGACTATAAAGTCAGCGTTGCTAAGGCTGAAGCGGATTACACGGTGGCCAAAGAAAAGTGCGATGACAAATCCGGGAACGTTAAGGACGTTTGTGTGAAAGAAGCGAAAGCCGCCCTCGTGCGCGCCAAATCCGACGCCAAAGCGCAGTTGAAAACCTCGAAGGCAAACGCCGCAGCCAGCGAGACATCCTCTGAAGCGCAGATGAAGGCAAAAGAAAAGGGCACGGAAGCACGCAAGGACGCAGCCGCTGATAAGCGTGACGCAGATTATGCGGTGGCAAAGGAAAAATGCGATGCGCTAGCGGGTGCCGCCAAGGAAAGCTGTATGAACCAAGCAAAGATGCAATACGGCAAATAAGCCTCCGGTAGGAATTTTCCTAGCGCCGGTTGATCAATAAAGAGGTAATCCAAATGAAAACGATACCAAAATTAGCAGTAAATACGGTTTCGGTAGCCTTGCTGGTTGGCTTGGCAGGTTGTGCCGGCATGTCGACGCAGGATAAAAATACTGCGATCGGCGCCGGCGTCGGTGCAGTTGGCGGCGCCGTCCTGACCGGTGGTAGCGCTGTCGGCACGGTCGGTGGTGCGGCAGTCGGCGGCGTCATCGGCCACGAGATCAGTAAGTAATATCGCTTCATCTATGCACCAACTGCGCCAGCCCAATGGGTGTGGGCGCGGCTGTGTGCCTAGCTAATAATATAGAAAGGGTCGATATCATGCTTTACACCATTGCGGTCGTTTTGCTTATCTTATGGCTGTTGGGGCTGGTTACGTCCTACACCCTGGGCGGTTTCATTCACATCCTGCTGGTGATTGCTATCGTGGTTGTATTGCTGAGAGTAATTAACCGTTGATGCTGTCTGTGGCAATTCGTCCAAGCAGGCCCGTCAGTTACCCTGCGCACGAACGCGTATGCCCTCACTGCAACGGTCCCGTGGAACGCGTGCGGCGCCGTTTTATCGACCGGCTCGTGAGTGTGATTACGCCGGTGCATCGCTATCGATGCCGTGCGAAAGGCTGGGGTTGCGATTGGGAAGGCAATTTGCCATAAGGTAGCTCGTTGAAAAACACTCGAATCCTCGAAACGCACCTTAGGAGAGCAGCTGATGAAAACACAGATCGTAAGCGACGTGCTAAGTAAGGCAGCTACAGCGCACCTGCTGATCTTAAAAGCACAACAGTATGCGCATTAGTCCAACAGCAACGACCAATGTTACGCAGCAGCAATTTAAATTGTTGGCTGCATCCAATGCTTGCTTGCGGCGAAATCTGATACGGTTTTCCCATAAAATAAAGCAGGAAGGCCTGCTTGCCTATCATGATGAACTGACGGGACTGCCCAATCGCAGCTTGCTGCTCGACCGCCTGCATCAGGCGATGCAACAAGCAGCTCGGCAGCACAAACAGGTGCTGCTGATGTTCATCGACCTGAACAGTTTTAAGTGGATCAATGACAAACTGGGGCCTATCGCGGGAGACAGTCTGTTGCAGCAGGTGGCCATGCGTTTAGCGGTCAACATTCGGGGTGCAGACACCGCTTGCCGCTATGGGTGGGATGAATTCGTCGTCATGATGCCGGAAATGGAAGAACAACATGGCGATGCTCCTGCGGTGCGAAAAATCCGCGCGCAACTGGCCGCACCTTACGTAATTGATAAGCAAGTGATTTCGCTAACGGCAAGTGTCGGTACCGCCCTCTATTGCGGCAACGAACAAAGTTGCGAGGAATTGCTTCAGCAAGCCAAAAACGACATGAATTCTGTCAAAGCGAACAGCAAGCCACCTACCATCTCACTCCTATAGAACGATCCTGTAGCGCGAGTTATTGCATTTATTCGCATCCCTTGCGAATGAGTGGAACACTTGAAGCGCGCGATTAAAAAACACAGTCTCCATGAACTTTTTACGCAGATTTGGGTATGTGCGCTACCGTACCGACTTAATGCAGGGCTAAGACTAAGCTGTATTCAGGTTTCGACAGCGGGGTGCGCATAGCACGTCGCAATGTGCGAATTGCGGCCTCGAATTCATCGCCGCAAGCATCGCTCGAGAAAACAAAACCGAAAGGAATACAGCATGTCGACGCAAATGACTAAAACTACGCCGCCTCTGATATGGATCGCAGGCATCGCCATCATTTTATTCTCCCTCGTGGGCATCGCCGCCTTCATGGGATGGATCCCCACCTCCATCGGCAACCCCGGCGACAAGACTGAGCTAAGCAGTGCGGCGGGTACCAAAGCGCAGAAAGCGCCGACGCGCGTGGCGAGTAACACGCGCGCCAAAGCGACATGCGCCGAATGTGGCGTGATTCAATCGACACGCGAAGTCGTCAAGCCCGGTGATGGCGGCGCCATCGGCATCGTCGGCGGTGCAGTGGTAGGCGGCTTGCTCGGCAATCAGGTCGGCGGCGGCCGTGGCAAAGACATCGCAACCGTGGCCGGCGCAGTAGGCGGCGCGGTAGCAGGCAACGAAATTGAGAAACGCGTGGACACGACCAAGCACTATGAAATCATCGTGCGTTTTGACGATGGCACGACCCGCGTATTTACCGAGACCAATCCGACCTCTTGGCGAGCAGGCGACCACGTTAAGATCGTCAATGGTGAAATCCATTCGAACAACTAAGTTGTTTGCACCACGAGGAGACATACTCCGCCGCCATGCTGCCTATGCGCATCGCGCCCACCGAAGATTAAAAGGGTAAAAAATGCCCTACCAAAATTTGTTACCAACGCCGCAACCGCGCGCACCTGCCTTATTTCGTGCTACTGCTGCCGCCAGGCGCATGATGATAGCCGCCTGCTGCCTGCTCACCTTTGCCGGATGCGCAAGCTTCCCCAACGCCGCGCACGAGATGGAAACGCCTCTCGCACAGGCGGTAGCGTTCGAGGGCGCGCGCGGGCCTGTCTCCACTAGTAAGAGCGCTGCCATCGTCGAGCAACTCAAGCGTAAATCCGGCGACATCGATATTCTGGAAAAGCACCTGGCCATGGAACAGGCGATTAACGCCGATAGTCCGCTGGTGCTGGGCAACAAGCTCGTTCTGCTACAAGACGGGCCAGCAACCTACCAAGCCATGTTCGCGGCCATCGCAAAGGCCAAAGATCATATCAATCTGGAAACCTACATTTTTGAAGACGACGACATCGGCAATCGGTTCGCCGATCTGCTGCTGGCAAGACAAGCCGCTGGCGTTCAGGTCAACCTGATTTACGACAGCGTCGGCTGCCTGAATACGCCGAAGGAATTTTTCACGCGCTTGAGCGCCGGCGGTATTCAGATACTCGAGTTCAATCCGATCAATCCATTGGCCGGAAATAAAAAGGAATGGCTGCTCAATAACCGCGACCACCGCAAGTTGCTGGTAATCGATGGCCGCATCGCTTTCATCGGCGGTATCAATATCAGCGAATCCTATTCCAGCGGCCCATCCAGCAAGTCAGTCCGGAAAAAGGGGCCGAGCACCGTTGGTTGGCGCGACACCCATCTGCAAATAGCAGGCCCGGTAGTGGCGGAATTCCAGAAGCTATTCATGGACACCTGGACCAAACAAAAAGGCCAGCCGCTGGCTGAAAAAAACTACTTCCCCAAACTCGACCCACAGGGCGATGAGATAGTGCGTGCCATCGGCAGTGCCTCCGCCGACCCCCACAGCGTGATTTTTCTCACGCTGCTTTCCGCGATCGACAATGCGGAGCAACAGGTCCACATCACCAACGCCTATTTTGCACCCGATCCGCAATTGCTCAAGGCCTTGACCGGCGCGGCGCAGCGCGGCGTTGAGGTGAAACTGATTTTGCCCAGCCATACCGATTCTTGGGCGGTCTTCCATGCCGGGCGCTCGCATTTTTCCAAGCTGTTACGTGCCGGCGTCAAGATTTATGAGCGGCGCGGTGCGGTGATGCATTCCAAGACCGCCTCCATCGACGGCGTCTGGTCGACCATCGGTTCAACCAATCTGGATTGGCGCAGCTTCCTGCACAACGACGAACTCAATGCGGCCATTCTGGGGCGCGATTTTTCCCGGCAAATGGAAGCCATGTTCGCCAAGGATTTGGCGGAGTCCGACGCCATCGAACTCGATCAATGGGAACAACGCTCGCCGTTGTTGCGAATCAAAGAGTGGGCCGCGCAACTTCTAGAATATTGGCTATAGTTAAATTAAGTTAGAAGAGTAAGGTTTTATGTGCGTTACCGCACATATTCAGATGAGCGCTGCTGTTATGCTGTTTTTTGTGCGGCAACGCTTTGCACAGCAGCTCATCCAAGTGATGTTTACCGTAACGTGATAAGGAGAAGGAAAATGACATTGGGAACCATATTGCTGATTATTGTCGTGCTGCTGCTGATTGGTGCGATCCCGACTTGGCCGCATAGTCGAAACTGGGGTTATGCCCCGAGTGGTGTGCTGGGCACGATATTAATCATATTGCTTATTTTATTCTTGATGGGGCGGCTATAACGCACTAGGTCGGATGCGCTGCAAGGCGTATCAAGGTTAGCAAAAAACCGCTGCTTGATCGCGCCCAAACTGGAATCCAGTTTTGTTTGTTTATTCACTAAGGAGATCTAATCATGAAACAACTTAATAAATATTTTTCCGCAATTTTCTTGGGCGTACTGTTGGTGTCCTTCCTAGGTTGCGCATCGACGTCCAAGAAAGAGGGTGCCGGTGAATATGTCGACGATACCGTCATCACCACTAAAGTGAAGGCTGCTATCTTCAATGAACCGACGCTGAAGTCTGCCGAGATTAATGTTGAAACCTTTAAGGGTGTCGTGCAATTAAGCGGCTTTGTCGGTTCCCAAGATGATATCAATAAAGCCATTAGCCTGGCGCGCAGTGTGAAAGGCGTGGTCTCGGTCAAGAACGACATGCGACTGAAGTAAAAATGAGCCACCTAGTTTCTTCGAGTGGGCTTTCGCCACACGAAGAACAGGTGGCGCATTAGGTAAGGGGGAAGTTGGCACAGCTACTCCCCCTTACCCAATGCCTATACTGAAAATTGCTTTAAGGGAATGCCCATGAATAAGAACCACCCATTCACTGCACAAACTTTGCCGCCACATGCTCGCGAGCAAAGCGCTTGCAGCCTACAGCAGGAGGAGGGCGAAGACCTATTTGAAACCTTGGCGGTTGCCTTGATTGCGTTTTGGTTGATGGCGTTGGGCTTCGGATCCACCTTGGGTGGCTATATTCACATTCTTTTGCTTGGCGCCCTCGTCATGACCCTGCTTCATTTCAAGCAAGCCCGGCGCACCCGCTATTCGGGTTCTAATTCTTTTCACGCTAAGGAGCAAAAATGAACGCTATTAAAATTCTCGCACTCGCACTGATTCTGGCCGGTGCACTGGGCTTGGTGTACGGTGGGTTTACCTACACCAAAGAAACGCATGAGACTAAGCTGGGCCCGATTGAACTGTCGGTAAAGGACAAGGAGACGGTCAATATCCCGGTTTGGGCGGGTATCGGGGCCATTGTTATTGGCGGCGCGCTCCTGGTGTTTGGCAGCAAGCGCTAGTCTTCGCATCCGCCGCAGGCAATCTGTACTTCGTTGCCGGCGGCGATCATGATTTCTACCCCCATTCCAACAGCAAGCACGGGGAATCCTGCATCCGAACCTGAGGCGGAGAGTACCCTCTCTTCCGCCAAGATTGCCGATGCCATTCCGCTCACGGTTCACTTGCCCGTAGACGCGCGCGGCCTTGCACTCGGCATCTTGGCGACGGTCGCGTTGATCTTTGCGCTGGACTGGGCGCAGCCGTTTCTAATCACGCTATTGCTCGGGATACTGTTTGCATACACCTTAAATCCACTCGTCGTGTGGTTGGAGCGGATTAAGATACCCCGTGTCGTGGGGGCAAGTGTGGTGATGGTGGCCACGATTTGCGCGCTCGCGTTCGGCACTTATGCGTTGCGCGGGCAGGTACAAGAAATACTCGCGCAGTTGCCTGAAGCGGCCAGCAAATTATCGGCAGGACTCGACAAAATGCGGCGTGGCCCCCTCAGCACCATGAAGGATGTCCAAGCCGCCGCGAGCACGATCGAAAAAGCAACTAACCAAGCCGACCAATCGGCAATTCCCAAGCAGCGCGCCACGCACGTCGTGATCGACCAACCTACCTTCAAGCTCAGCAATTTCCTTTGGGTGGGTTCCAGGGGCGTGTTCGCCTTCATTGGCCAGGCGATGATGGTGTTTTTTTTGGTCTACTTTTTCTTGCTTGGTGGCGATATGTTCAAGCGCAAGCTGGTGCGGCTCGCGGGGCCGACGCTGTCTAAAAGAAAGATCACGGTGCATATCCTGGATGACATCAACGACTCCATTCAGAAATACATGTTCATGCTGTTGGTGACCAATGTGCTGGTCGGTTTGCTTACCTGGGTCGCGCTGCATTGGATCGGCTTGGAAAACGCCGGTGCCTGGGCTGTCGCCGCCGCTTTGCTGCACGTCATCCCCTATGCGGGCTCAGGGCTCACCGCGATCATCATTGGCATGGCGGCTTTCATGCAATTCGATTCCTTTTCCATGGGGCTCTTGGCCGCAGGCGCATCGCTGGCGATCGCGACCTTCGTCGGTACCTTGGTTACTACTTGGATGACCGGAAAATTCGCCAAAATGAACACCGCAGCCGTGTTTGTCTCGCTGTTGTTCTGGGCCTGGCTGTGGGGGGTGTGGGGCATGCTGTTGGGGATTCCAATTATCGTCATCGTAAAAGTCGTGTCGCAGCATGTGGAGCAATTACATCCCGTGGCGGAGCTGCTGGGAGAATGAGGCGGGCAGGGTGCGCGCGATTTCGTAGGTCTGCTTATCGGTGCTGATGTGGAAAATTTAGGTTTACTGGCTCAGGAAGCCTCTGTGTTGACGGACGCACAGTGGTTCTTGCTCGTGGGCAGCCTATTGCTCGTCATGGGCCTCACGTCGGCGGCGCTTAAGCGTCTGCCTATCACTTCAGCCATTGTCTATTTGGCGGTGGGATTGCTGGTCGGACCCACCATACTCAATCTTTTTCACTTCAATCCGCTGAAAGAATCGGCACTGTTGCAAGTGCTCACCGAAGTGGCCGTGCTGATTTCCCTCTTTTCTGCCGGCGTCAAAATGCCGGTACCGGTCAGCCTCGCCCGCTGGCGCACGCCGATTCTACTGGCAACGGTATCGATGGCGATCACAGTCGGCTTGGTTGCGGCTTTCGCCTATTACTTCCTCGATCTGCCGCTGGGTGCGGGTGTTCTACTGGGGGCGATCCTCGCGCCCACCGATCCGGTGCTGGCAACCGATGTGCAGATTCGTCACCCGGATGACCGCGATCAACTCCGCTTCACCTTGACCTGCGAGGCCGGTATGAACGACGGCAGCGCTTTTCCTTTTGTCATGCTGGGCTTGGGCCTGCTGGGTCTGCACGAGCTCGGCGAATTTGGGCTGCAATGGGCGTTAATGGATGTGCTGTGGGCGACCGTCGCAGGGGTCGCGATCGGCATCGCATCGGGTGTCGCCTTGGCGCATCTCAGCTGGAAGCTGCGCGGCGCATCGCCCAGAAGCGAGTTGATCTATGACTTCCTCGGTTTGGGGCTTATCGCTGTGGTGTATGGCCTCAGTGTCATCGCGCATGCTTGGGGTTTCCTCGCCGTATTCTTTGCCGCCGTTGCTTTACGCCAAACCGAGCTCAAATTTTCCGGTGCGATGGCCACGCCAGTCTCGTTGCCGGTCAAGGATATCGCGCCGAATGAATTGCAGGAGGGTGTCGCGAGCGCAACGCCACCAACCGTCAGCGAAGGTGCGCTGGTATTTAAAGAACATCTCGAACGGCTGTCCGAGGTGGTGCTGATTCTCCTGATCGGCGGCATGCTCTTTATTGACTCCTGGAGCTGGCGCGCAATCTCGTTGGCGCTATTCTTATTTTTGGTCGCACGTCCGATCAGCGTCTTGATCAGCTTATTGAGCACCCGCGCGGTCTGGCGCATGCGCGGCATGGTGGCCTGGTTTGGCGTGCGCGGCATCGGTTCGCTGTATTACTTGATGTATGCCATCCAGCATGGCCTTCCCGAGGCGCTGGCCTTGGAGCTGATTCAATTCACCCTCATCGTGGTGACACTTTCCATTCTTGTCCACGGTATCAGCGTCAAGCCGCTGATGTACCGATTCTGGCGTGATCGCAAACGCCCCTCCGGCTAATGGACTTTTGGCCGATGGGCCTCGTTGATTGTCCGATTCTCGTCTTATGTGCGCTAGCGCACAGCGCAACTTGAAATACGGGCGGATAGTGCTATACAAGAATTGTTACAAGAATTGTTATCGCAACCCACAGGAGGAATCAATCATGGAACAAACACTAGACGAATTCAATCGGACCAAAGGTAAAGTGGTCGACGATTTCAAAGCCATCGTCAGCGATGCCGAGGCCTTACTGCAAGCGACGGCGCAAGTATCGGGGGAGGGTTTTGCCGCAGAGCGCGCCAAATTTTCTGAGAAGTTGAAGTATGCCAAAACCCGTTTGGCGGAGGCGGAGCATCGCGTGGTCGAAAGAGCCAAGCAAGCTGCTACGGCAACCGATCATTACGTGCATGAAAATCCGTGGACAGCAGTGGGTGTCGCTGCCGCCGTCGGCATGCTCATCGGATTTTTGGCCGCAAGGCGTTAATTCTTTACTGGAGATCGGCCTGTGGAACCTGACACCGATTCTGCCCGTGCAGCGCCAGGCGGCGTGTTCGATTCGGCTAAGCATCTGCTGTCGAGCATCGTCGCGCATTTGCATAGCCGGTTGGCCTTGTTCTCGACCGAGTTTGCCGAAGAAAAACTGCGGCTGATCACGCTTCTGTACAGCGCCCTAACGGCGCTGTTTTTCTTTTTTATGACGCTTATCCTCGCCCTGCTGTTCGTCATCGCGGCCTTTTGGGATACACCTTACCGGCTGCATGCCATTGGCGGACTCACCTTATTGTTTTTGATTGGCGCCGGTATGACCTGGAGTAGTGTGCGCGCCCAACTTCAGTCCAGGCCGCGTTTATTCGAGGCGAGCCTGGCCGAGTTGTATAAGGATCGGCAGCAATTGGATTCGCAGCGATGAAGGAAAAGGCCGCTGCTTTGATGCACAAGCGCGCCGCGCTCATCGCGCAAATCGGCGCCGAGCGTGCTGCGCTCGCGCAACAAGGCGCTGCGTTGCGGCCTGCCGCGCTGATGATCGATAAAGTCGTCGCGGGCATTCGCTATCTAAAAAGCCATCCTGCGGTATTGCTGCTACCTATCGCCATCCTGGCGTTGTGGCGTCCGCGACGTTTACTAGGTTTTGCGGCAAGCGGCTTGGGGTTATGGCGGCTGATGCAGCGTGGGCGTCAGCGGCTTCGACCATGACATGATCGCAATAGGTGGCTTAGGGCAATAGACCGTGTGAACTTTTTTAGGAGACTCATCCCATGAACACAACCATAGAAAAAATATTCTTCATTACGATTGGCGTTATCGTGGTGCTATTTCTGCTGCTCGACGGCGGCGCAATGACTGAGGCAACGATCAGTCGCGGTATGGCGGAAAACAGCACAATGATCGGATATAGTTGGATCTGGATTATCCCGACGCTGCTTATCTTTGGTATCGGCTTCGCAGTTGCCTGGCTTGTGCTCGGTAAGGATGAAGCGCCGCAGACAGAGCGTAATGCATTATCCGATGATGTAATGGAAGCATTGAGTCGCGACAGGGCATGCTATTGGGAAAGCCCAGATGATCCACGTCAAGCAAGAAATTAAGAGATAAGCGCGCGTACCTTGTCATTAAGGGTATGCTCAGCTGTCTGCACTACGCGGATAAAGACGAGCAACCCCTTGTACCCGACCCGCAAATCGTATTGACCTACGACATCGCCTAACTTGAAAACGGCGTGCTTGCACCGTAATCCGGGAAACAAGCAGATCTAGCAGCCGATTCCCTTCCAGTCCGACAGGCAGCTGGCCTCTCCAGCAAACGATCAGTCTGTACAGAAATGAATCTTTACTTTAAATGAAAGCCAGCGACATTCGTTTCTTCCACTATTTGCACCAGTTGCGTGCGCATTTGCGCGACGGCGACATCCACGCCTTCGACGAGCCTCCGCTGCGCTCGGAGTTATTCAGCGCCGATCAGATGGAGCAGCATGGCAAGCGGCTCGCGGCCATGCACCGATTGACGCAGGAGCGTCCGCAGGATCAGCTGTTGTCGCGCTTGGCAGCGAATGAAGCGGTCTTGATCGGTGTCTGCAGCCGACTTACCGCAGCCATTAAAGCCAATCTGCAGATCACGCCCGCCAGCGAATGGCTGCTCGATAACTTCTATTTGATCGAAGAGCAGATCCGCACCGCCAAGCGCCACTTGCCCAAGGGCTACAGCCGGGAATTGCCGCGTTTATTGAATGGACCTTCGGCTCAATTGCCGCGTGT
>Ga0105101_10000761_pt1 | contig 13607 bp, 12 predicted proteins | sample PPLLak21cMay2015_2_FD_87037 | JGI IMG/M metagenome (GOLD analysis project Ga0105101, IMG submission 87037) | Freshwater sediment microbial communities from Prairie Pothole Lake near Jamestown, North Dakota, USA - PPLs Lake P8 Core (1) Depth... | ecosystem: Environmental > Aquatic > Freshwater >... | reverse complement strand
TGAACGACAACCATTGCATCAACTACTTACGCTCAAGCCAGCGGATCCGCTCGTTAGCGTTTCGGATAACCAGCTCAATCTCTTCGACTTTTAACCGGACACTACTGGGTCTGTCCCCATTTAAAGCCAGCCAGCCTTGCGGAAGCGGACGAAGAGGTAGGCGTCGATCGCCGCCATCAGGCCGACCACGACGGGGTAGCCGTAGGTCCAGCCGAGCTCGGGCATGTGCCGGAAGTTCATGCCGTAGATGCCGGCGATCATGGTCGGCACGGCGACCAGGGCGGCATAGGCGGCGAGGCGCTTGGTGACCTCGCTCTCGCCGATGGTGATCATGGCGAGGTTGACCTGGATGGCGGTGGTGACGGTGTCGCGCGCCGAGTCGATCGACTGGTTGAGCCGCACCAGGTGATCGTAGACGTCGCGGAAATACTCGCCCAGGCCGGCGCACACGCCGGGCACGCGCCCGCCGAAGAGGCGTCCGCTCGACTCGAGCAGCGGCCCGGCGACGTGCTTGAGGGCGGTGAGCTGCTGCTTCACGTAGTACAGCGCCTCGATGCTCGCGCGCGGCGAGCCGCCGGTGAACAGCTGCTCCTCGAGCGACTCGAGCTTGGTCTCGACCGCGTCGAGCACCGGGAAATAGCGGTCGACCACGGTGTCCATGAGGGTGTAGAGCACGTAGCCAGAGCCGTGCTTCAGGAGCTCCGGCTCGCGCTCGGCGCGCGCGCGCACGTCGGTGAAGCCGCGCTCGGTGCCCTGGCGCACCGAGAGCACGTAGTTGCGGCCGGCGAAGATGTCGAGCTCGCCCGTCTTGAGCTCGTCGCCGGCGACTTCGATGGTCTTCAGCACCACGAAGAGCGAGTCGGCGTACTCCTCGATCTTCGGCCGCTGGTGGCCGTGGCGCGCGTCCTCGACCGCGAGCGGGTGCAGGTCGAACTCCTCGCGCATCTCCTCGAGCTCGGCGTCGGAGGCGTCGCGCAGGGCCACCCACACGAAGCAGCCCGGCCGCGCCAGGTAGTCGCTGATCTGGCGCTGGTCGATGTCGGCGAGCTTGCGGCCTTGCTCGTAGGCGACGCAGTTGACGATCATGGGCGGCATAATAAGGACTTTTCCACGGACTTCCTCATGCCGGAAATCAGCCGCCGCGCCTCGAGCCTCGGGACCGAGAATGCCTTCGTCGTCCTCGCGGAAGTGAACGCGCTCGCCCGCCAGGGCAACGACATCATCAGCTTCTGCATCGGCCAGCCCGACTTCCCGGCGCCCGACAACGTGCAGGAAGCGGCGATCCGCGCCATCAAATCCGGCAAGCACGGCTATACGCCCTCGGCCGGCATCGACGAGCTGCGGGAAGCGGCGGCGAAGTACCTCGCGCGCATGCGCGGCGGCCTGCCGATCCGGCCGCAGGACGTGGTGGTCGGCGCGGGCGCGAAGCCCTTCATCGCCTACGCCATTCTCTCGACCACCGACTACGGGGCGGGGGACGAGGTGATCTACCCCAATCCCGGCTTCCCGATCTACGAGTCGCAGATCCTGGCGAACGGGGCGAAGCCGGTGCCGATCCACCTGCACGAGGACCGCGCCTTTGCGTTCAATGTCGAAGATTTGGAAAGATTAGTAAGTAAGAGAACAAAACTGCTGATCCTCAACTACCCGCACAACCCGACCGGAGGCTGCCTTACCAGAGACGACCTCACGAAGGTTGCCAAGGTGCTGGAGCGCTACCCGCAGGTCTGGGTGTACGCGGACGAGATCTATTCGCGGCTGGTGTTCAACGGCGAGTTCTTCTCGATCGCGCAGCTTCCCGGCATGTACGAGCGCACCATCATCTCCGACGGCGCCTCCAAGACCTGGGCCATGACCGGCTGGCGCATCGGCTTCACCTCCAACCCCGCGCTCGCGCCGGTGTTCACCCGCTGGATCACCAATACCGAGTCCTGCGCCTCGCAGATCAGCCAGTGGGCGGCGGTGGAGGCGATCAACGGCCCGCAGCATGCCGCCGAGGCCATGCGCAAAAGCTTTCTCGAAAGAAGGGACCTCATCGTCGGCCTGCTGAACGAGGTCCCCGGCGTGAAGTGCCAGGTGCCTGGCGGCGCCTTCTACGTCTGGCCGAACGTCTCCGAGGCCTGCCGCATGATCGGCGCCGCGGATTCGGAGGAGTTCAGGAAGCGCCTGCTGAACGAGGCGGGCGTCGCGGTGCTCGCCGACATCCACTTCGGCAGCCGCGTGCCCGGCGAGGGCCAGCACGTGCGCTTCTCCTACGCGGCCTCGAAGCAGCAGATCGAGGCGGGCGTGCAGCGCATGGCGGAATTCATCCGCAGGAACACCAAAAAGGCAGCATGACAGTCTGGAAACCCTCGGTGACCGTGGCAGCGGTCATCGAGCGGCAGGGCAAGTTCCTCCTTGTCGAGGAGCGCATCGACGGCAGGCTGGTGCTCAACCAGCCCGCCGGCCACCTCGATCCCGGCGAGTCGCTCGCCGCCGCCTGCCGGCGCGAGGTGATGGAGGAGACCGCGCACCATTTCGAGCCGACGGCGCTGGTCGGCGTCTACCGCTGGCACTACCCGGAAAAGGACGTCACCTTCCTCAGGTTCTGTTTCCGCGGCAGGGTGGGCGGCACCGAGAACCGCCCGCTGGACAAGGAAATCGTCAGGCTGCACTGGCTCACGGCCGAGGAAGTGAAAGAACGCAGAGCGCAGCACCGCTCGCCGCTGGTGCAGCGCTGCGTCGAGGACTTCCTCGCCGGCAGGAGCTTCCCGCTCGAGCTCTTCCCCAGGGACTTCGCATGAAGGTCGTGGTAGGCATGTCAGGCGGGGTCGACTCCTCGGTGGCGGCGCTGCTGCTCAAGCGCGAGGGCCACGACGTGCTGGGGCTGTTCATGAAGAACTGGGGCGAGGACGACGAGTACTGCATGGCGCGCCAGGATTTCGTCGACGCGGCCTCGGCGGCGGACGTCATGGGCATCGACCTCGAGGCGGTCAACTTCTCCGCCGAGTACAAGGACCGCGTGTTCGCCGACTTCCTGCGCGAGTACGCCGCCGGGCGCACGCCCAACCCGGACGTGCTCTGCAACGCGGAAATCAAGTTCCGCGCCTTCCTCGACCACGCCATGCGCCTGGGCGCCGAAGGCATCGCGACCGGGCACTACGCGCAGGTGAGAAAATCCAATGGGCAGATCCAGCTGCTGCGGGGAAGCGATGCCTCGAAGGACCAGAGCTATTTCCTGCACCGCCTGGCGCAGGAGCAGCTTGCGCGCGTGCTCTTCCCGGTCGGGGACCTGAAGAAGACCGAGGTGCGGCGCATCGCGCTCGAGGCGGGGCTGCCCAACCACGCGAAGAAGGACTCGACCGGGATCTGCTTCATCGGCGAGCGGCCGTTCCGCGAGTTCCTGAACAAGTACCTGCCGAAGAAGCCGGGCCCGATCAGGACGCCTGACGGAAAAACCGTCGGGGAGCACATCGGCCTCGCCTTCTACACCATCGGCCAGAGGAAGGGCATCGGCATCGGCGGCCTGGCGAAGATGAGCGGGGAGGCGTGGTACGTGGCCGGGAAGCGGCTCGAGTCGAACGAGCTGGTGGTGGTGCAGGGGCACGACCATCCGCTGCTCATGAAGCGCGCGCTCGAGGCGGCTGACGCGAGCTGGATTTCCGGCTCGGCCCCTGCCGCGCCCTCATCGCATACCGCGAAGACGCGCTACCGGCAGGCCGATGCTGCTTGCACGTTATCGAAAGTACTCGACAGCACGATCAAGGTGGACTTCGCCGCACCCCAGTGGGCGGTGACGCCCGGCCAGTCGGTGGTGCTGTACGACGGGGAAATCTGCCTGGGCGGCGGGATTATTACTTAGGCAGCTGCGGCACCGTATCGGCGAACGGCTGGCGCTCCATCAGCTTCCTGTAGTGCTGCGCGAGGCCGGGATACTGGGCGTGCCAGTCGACGCCGCCGGGCTTGCGGAACGCGAGCCAGCCCAGGCAGCAGCCGACGGCGATGTCGGCGAGCGAATAGCGGCCGTTGTGGCACCAGGGGCGCCCGTCGAGCTCCGACTGCATCTGCTCCATGCCGCGGCGCATGCGCGCGAGCTGCTTGGCGGACCAGGCGGCGCTCTGCTCGTTCTTCTCGCGCAGCGACTCGTAGCGCACCAGCAGCCCTGCGTCGAGCACGCCGTCGGCGAGCGCTTCCCAGCGGCGCACCGCGACGCGGTCGCGCATGTCGTCGGGGATGAGGCGGCTGATGGGCGAGACGCTGTCGAGGAATTCCACGATCACGCGGGAGTCGTAGAGCGCCGTGCCGTCGTCGAGCACCAGCGTCGGGATCTTGCCGAGCGGGTTGTGGCTGTTGACGGGGTTCTCGACGGGCTGCACGTCGACGTTCTGCGTGTCGCACTCGATGCGCTTCTCGGCGAGCACGATGCGCACTTTGCGCGTGTAGGGACTGGCGGGAGAGGCGAGTAGCTTCATGGAGGGCGCGGATTATACCTGTCCGATGCAGCCCTCAACGCGCCGCCTGAGCTCCGGGATGACCTCGCTTGCGAACCAGTGGTTCTTTTTCACCCAGGCGCGGTTGCGCCAGCTCGGGTGCGGCAGGGGGAAGAACTCCGGCAGGTAGTCGCGGTACGTCCTTACGGTTTCGCCCAGGGTCCCCTTCCTGGATTCCTTCAGATAAAAGCCCTGCGCGTACATCCCGACCAGCAGGGTCAGGCGAACCTCGGGCAGGGCGGCGCGGAACTTCGGCTGCCAGCGCGGCGCGCACTCCGGTCGCGGCGGCAGGTCGGCGCCGTCGACCGTGCCGGGATAGCACAGGCCCGCGGGCACGATGGCGATGCGCGAGGCGTCGTAGAAGGCGTCGCGCTCGAGCGCGAGCCACTCGCGCAGCACGTCCCCCGAGGGATCGTTCCAGGGCAGCCCGGTCTCGTGCACGCGGCGTCCCGGCGCCTGCCCCACGATGAGCAGCCGCGCGCTGCGCTTCGCGCGGAACACCGGCCGGGGCTCGACGGGCAGGTCGGCCGCGCAGCGCCGGCAGGCGCTCGCCTCGGCACAGACGCGGGAGAGCGAAATTCTCACCCCCGTATAATAGAGTCCCATGCCCTCGCCGCTCGCCGCGCTGTCGCCCCTCGACGGCCGGTACGCAAGGACCGCCGATCCGCTGCGCGGCTACTTCAGCGAGCAGGCGCTCATCCGCTACCGCGTGCGCATCGAGCTCGCCTGGCTCGAGGCGCTCGCCGCCGAGCGCGCCATCCGCGAGATCAAGCCTTTTTCAAAGAAATCGAAAAGTGAATTCTCGAAGCTGCTGAAGGCGTTCTCCGAGCGCGACGCCGAGCACATCAAGAACATCGAGGCGCAGACCAACCACGACGTCAAGGCGATCGAGTACTGGCTGCGCTCGAAGCTCGGCAAGAACGCCGAGGCGCAGCGGGCGCTGGAATTCGTGCACTTCGCCTGCACTTCCGAGGACATCAACAACCTCTCCTACGCGCTGATGGTGCGTGAGTCGCGCGAGGCGGTGATGCTGCCGAAGCTCGACGAGCTCGTCGGCGTCCTGAAGGCCCTCGCGAGGCGCCACGCGGCGCTGCCGATGCTCTCGCGCACGCACGGCCAGGCCGCCACGCCGACCACCCTCGGCAAGGAAATGGCGAACTTCGCGCAGCGGCTGGCGCGCGCGCGGCAGCGCATTGCCCGCGTGGCGGTGCTGGGCAAGGCAAACGGCGCGGTGGGCAACTACAACGCCCACGTCGCCGCCTACCCGGGCTTTGCCTGGGAGCGCTTCTGCCGGCGCTTCGTCGAGGCGCTGGGGCTGGAATTCAACCCCTACACCACCCAGATCGAGCCGCACGACTGGCTGGCGGAGCTGCTCGACGCCTACGCGCACGCAAATTGCGTGCTGCTCGACCTCGACCGCGACCTGTGGGGCTACATCTCGCTCGGCTACTTCGCCCAGAAGGCGAAGCAGGGCGAGGTGGGCTCCTCGACCATGCCGCACAAGGTGAACCCGATCGACTTCGAGAACTCGGAAGGCAACGTCGGCATCGCCAACGCGCTGCTGCGCCACCTCGCCGAGAAGCTGCCGGTGTCGCGCTGGCAGCGCGACCTCTCGGACTCCACCGCCCAGCGGAACGTCGGCACGGCGCTCGGCCACACGCTGCTCGCCTACCAGTCGTGCCTGCGCGGCCTCGCCAAGCTGCAGGCCGTCCCGGCGCGGCTCGCGGCGGACCTGGAGGGCAACTGGGAAGTGCTCGCCGAGGCGGTGCAGCAGGTGATGCGCCGCCACGGCGTGCCCGACGCGTACGACAAGCTGAAGGCGATCAGCCGCGGCAAGCGCCTGGAGCGCCGGCAGCTCGCGCAGTTCGTGAAGGAGCTGCCGATCCCCGCCGAGGCGAAGAAGCGCCTGCTCGCGCTGACGCCCGCCAGGTACACCGGCCTCGCCGCCGACCTCGCCAAGCGGATATAGGCCGGCGGCGCGCGTCGATGCTGCACGCCGGCACGATCTTCCTGTCGTCGTTCCTGCTGTTCCTGGTGCAGCCGCTCATCGCGCGCCTCATCCTGCCGTGGTTCGGCGGCAGCGCGGCGGTGTGGACGACCTGCATGCTCTTCTTCCAGGCGCTGCTCCTCGCCGGATACGCCTATGCCCACCTGCTGAACGCGAAAGTCCAGGGCAGGACGCGCCAGCTCGCCATCCACGGCCTGCTGATCGTGCTCGCCGTGGCGGTGCTGCCGATCGCGCCCTCGGTGAGCTGGAAGCCGGCGGGCGACGAGGAGCCGGTGAGCCACATCCTGCGGCTCCTCGGGGCGACGGTCGGCCTGCCTTACTTCCTGCTCGCCTCGACGAGCCCGCTGGTGCAGGCCTGGTTCGTCCGCGCGCGGCCCGGCGAGAACCCGTACCGGCTTTTCGCGGTGTCGAACCTCGCTTCGCTGGTCGCGCTGCTCGGCTACCCGTTCCTGGTCGAGCCCTTCTTCAGCGCGCGACAGCAGGTGTCGATCTGGTCGTGGCTCTTCGCCGCCTTCGCGGTGCTCTGCGCGGTAACGGCCTGGAGCGCCCCCGCTGCCCCTGCCCGAACGCAGTCCGGGAAAGAGGCGGCCCCGATCCGCACCACGCAGGTCGTTCTCTGGCTCGCGCTGGCCGCCACGGGCTCGGTGCTGCTGCTCGCGGTCACCAACCACCTGACGCAGAACGTCGCCTCGGTGCCGCTGCTGTGGCTCGCGCCGCTCACGCTCTACCTCGCGAGCTTCATCGTCACCTTCGAGGGCGGACGCTTCTACCGCGCCGAGACGCTGTGGATCTTCCTGCTCGCCTGGGTCGCCGCGATGGGCTGGCTGATCGCCGACGCCGACTTCCGCTTCGAGCTGCCGCTGCAGCTCGGGGTGTTCCTGCCGGGTCTGTTCCTCGGCTGCGTGTTCTGCCACGGCGAGCTCTACCGGCTGCGGCCGGCGCCGCAGCACCTCACCGCCTTCTACCTGATCGTCTCGGCGGGCGGCGCGCTCGGCGGGCTGCTGGTGGCGGTGCTGGCGCCGCTCGCCTTCAGCGGCTACTACGAGCTCGGCATCGGCCTGGTGGTTCTGGCGCTGCTCGCGTCGCTGCGCTTCGCCGCGGTGAACCTGGTGGCGCGCTTCGCCAGCCTCGCGGTGCTGATGGCAGTGGCGGGCGCCGCGGTCTACGACGGCCTGCGCCACCAGCAGGACGTGCGCGTCGCCACGCGCAGCTTCTACGGCGTGCTGCGCGTGAAGGAGTACGGCGAGGCCGGGCTGCAGACGCACCTGCGGCGCCTGGTGCACGGCACGATCATGCACGGCGAGCAATACATGCACGAGGGCCAGCGCCGCATGCTCACCACGTACTACCACGACAAGTCCGGCATCGGCGCGGCGATCCGCTCGAAGCAGGCGCGGCCGGTGCGCGTCGGGGTGATCGGCCTGGGCACCGGCACGATCGCCGCCTACGGACGCCGCGGCGACCTGTACCGGTTCTACGAGATCGATTCGCGCGTCATCCAGATCGCGCAGACGGAGTTCACCTACCTCGCCGACAGCGAGGCGAAGATCGAGCTCGCGCTCGGCGACGCCCGCCTCACGCTCGAGCGCGAGGCGCCGCAGGCGCTCGACGTGCTGGCGGTGGACGCCTTCTCGAGCGACGCCATCCCCGTGCACCTCATCACGCGCGAGGCGCTCGGCGCCTACCTGCGGCACCTGCGCCCCGGCGGCATCGTCGCCTTCCACGTCTCCAACCGCTTCCTCGAGCTGGTGCCGGTGGTGGCGCGCCTGGCGAAGGAGAACGGCGCGCACGCGGTCCTGGTGGACGACAATCCCGACGAGGACGACGCGATGCGCTCGACGAGCGACTGGGTGCTGGTGTCGCGCGATGCCGCCGCGCTCGGGCACAAGGAGATCGCCGATGCCGGGGCCGTGCCGGCGGAGGACAGGCCCGAGTGGCGGACCTGGTCGGACGACTACTCCAACCTGGTGCAGATCCTGAAGTAGAAAATCTAGACTACTGCGCCCTCGTGCTCGTCCCGGCCCTTGCGCGGGGGCTTGATGAAGTGCGTGCGCGAGACCTTGAACCACATGAGCAGGGCGGCGGCGACGAACACCGACGAGTAGATGCCGAACAGGATGCCGATGGTGAGCGCGACGGCGAAGTAGTGCAGGGCCGGCCCGCCGAAAAACAGCATGGTGAGCGCCATGATCTGCGTGCTGCCGTGCGTGATGATGGTGCGAGAGATGTTGGCCGTGATCGCGGCGTCGAGGATCTCCGTGGTGTCGGCCTTGCGCATCTTGCGGAAGTTCTCGCGCACCCGGTCGAAGATCACCACCGACTCGTTGACCGAGTAGCCGAGGATGGCGAGCACCGCGGCGAGCACCGGCAGCGAGAACTCCCACTGGAAGAAGGAGAAGAAGCCCAGGATGATGACCACGTCGTGCAGGTTGGCGACGATGCCGGCGAGGCCGAACTTCCACTCGAAGCGCAGCGCCAGGTACAGCACGATGCCGATGGAGGTGACCAGGAGCGCGAGCGCGCCGTACTCGGCGAGCTCGCGGCCGACCTGCGGCCCGACGAACTCGATGCGGCGCACCTCGGCGCCGGCGTCGGAGGTGCGCAGCAGCTTCTGCACCTCCTGCGAGAGCTGCGAGGTGGACTGGTTCTTCTCGATCGGCATGCGGATCAGCACGTCGCGCGAGGAGCCGAAGTTCTGCACCTCGGCCTTGTAGCCGGCCTTCTCGAGGGTGGTGCGGATCTGCTGCACGTCGGAAGCCTGCGGGTACGACACCTCGATCAGCGTGCCGCCGGTGAACTCGATCGAGAAATTGAGGCCCTGGAGGGCGAGCGAGGCGACCGCGGCGACGAAGGTGAGCACCGAGATCACGTTGAAGATCACGGCATACCGCATGAACGGGATGGTGCGCCGGATCTTGAAGAACTCCATCGGCTACCTCACTTCCAGGCCGTGTTGCCGATGGCGAGCTTCGCCACGCGGCGGCGGTGGCCGTAGACCAGGTTGACGATGCCGCGCGACACCGTCACCGCCGAGAACATCGAGGTGAGGATACCCAGGCAGTGCACCACGGCGAAGCCGCGCACCGGGCCGGAGCCGAAGATGAGCAGCGCGAGCCCGGCGATGAGGGTGGTGACGTTCGAGTCGAGGATCGTGCCCCAGGCGCGCTCGTAGCCCGCGGCGATCGCCGCCTGGGGCGTGGCGCCGGCGCGGATCTCCTCGCGGATGCGCTCGTTGATCAGCACGTTGGCGTCGATCGCCATGCCCAGCGTCAGCGCGATGGCGGCGATGCCGGGCAGGGTGAGGGTGGCCTGCAGGAGCGACAGCAGCGCGACGAGCAGCAGCAGGTTCACCGCCAGCGCCACCGACGAGATCACCCCGAACAGCGTGTAGTACAGCGACATGAACACGACGATGGCGATGAAGCCCCACAGCGTGGCGTTGAAGCCCTTCTCGATGTTGTCGCGCCCGAGGCTCGGGCCGACGGTGCGCTCCTCGATGATCTCCATCGGCGCGGCGAGCGAGCCCGCGCGCAGCAGCAGCGCGGTGTCGCTCGCCTCGGTGGTGCTCATGCGCCCCGAGATCTGCACCCGCCCGCCGGGGATCTCGCTGCGGATCACCGGCGCGGTGATCACCTCGCCGCGGCCTTTCTCGAAGAGCAGGATGGCCATGCGCTTGTTGACGTTCTCGCGCGTCACCTGCTGGAAGATGCGCGAGCCCGCGGCGTCGAGGCGCAGGTGCACCGCCGGCTCGTTGGTCTGCGAGTCGAAGCCCGGCTGCGCGTCGGTGAGCCGCTCGCCGGTGAGCACCACTTCCTTCTTCAGCAGCAGCGGCTGGCCGTTCCTCTCGACGTAGTAGTCGGTGCCGAAGGGCACCTGGCCGCGCGCCGCGGCGGCGAGGTTCTCCTGCGTCATCTTCTCCTCGTCGACGAGGCGCACTTCCAGCGTCGCGGTGCGCCCGAGGATGTCCTTCGCCTTCGCCGTGTCCTGCACGCCGGGGAGCTGCACCACCACGCGGTCGGCGCCCTGCTGCTGGATGACGGGCTCGGCGACACCGAGCTCGTTGATGCGGTTGTGCAGCGTGGTGATGTTCTGCTGCAGCGCGTATTCCTGCGTGCGCTTCAGCGCCTCGGGCTTCAGGCTGACCACCAGCAGATAGCTCTCGCCGGTGTCGCGCTCGACGATGTTCACGTCCTGGAAGGCGTTCAGCAGCACCCCGCGCGCCTTGTCGCGCGTGGGGGCGTCGCGGAACTGCACGCGGACGTTCTGCCCCTCGCGCCGGATGCCGCCGTCGCGGATCTCCTTCGCGCGCAGCTCGCTGCGCACGTCGCGCGCCACGCTCTCCAGGCGCTTCACCAGCGCCGCCTGCATGTCGACCTGCAGCAGGAAGTGCACCCCGCCGCGCAGGTCGAGGCCGAGGTACATCGGCAGGGCGTGGATGGCGCGCAGCCAGCCCGGGGAGGCGGGCACCAGGTTGAGGGCGACCACGTAGGAGGGGTCCGCCGGGTTGGGGTTGAGCGCGCGCTCGATGGTGTCGCGCGCCTTGAGCTGCGTGTCGGGGTCGGTGAAGCGCACCCGCACGCTGGTCTGGTCGAAGATCGCGCCGGTGTAGGGAATGGCCGCGGCCTTCAGGGCCTCCTCGACCCGCCCGAGCACCGCCGGCTCCATCTTGACGGTGGCCTTGCCGCTCGAGACCTGCACCGCCGGCGACTCGCCGAAGAAGTTCGGCAGCGTGTAGAGGAACGCCGCGATGACGGCGACGCCGATCAGGGCGTACTTCCAGGTCGGAAACCGATTCACTTATTGGATGCTTTTCAGCGTGCCCCTGGGGAGCAGCGTCTGCACCGAGGCGCGCTGCACGCTGATCTCGGTGTTCGGCGCGATCTCGACGCCGATGTAGGCGTCGCCGATCTTCGTGATGCGGCCGAGCACGCCGCCGGCGGTGATGACCTCGTCGCCCTTCTGCAGCGCCTCGACCATCTGCTTGTGCTCCTTGGCGCGCTTCATCTGCGGGCGGATCATGAGGAAGTACAGCAGCACGAACATCAGGATGATCGGCAGGAAGCCGATGAATCCCGGGTCGCCGGCGGGGGCGGCCTGCGCGTAGGCGGGCGAGATGATCACTGCAGACTCCGGAGGGGAGAAACGGGCGATTATAGCTGCTTACGCATGGCCAATAACTCCCTGGAGCGCTCGGAAAGGCTCCCCTTCTCGATCGCGCCGCGCAGCTCGCGCATCAGCTCCTGGTAGTAGTGCAGGTTGTGCAGCGTGTTGAGCCGCGCGCCGAGGATCTCGTTCGCCTTCTGCAGGTGATAGAGGTAAGCGCGCGTGAAGTGCCGGCAGGTGTAGCAGGCGCAGGCCGGGTCGAGCGGCTCCACGTCGTCGCGGTAGCGCGCATTGCGGATGCGCACGTCGCCGAAGCGGGTGAAAAGCCAGCCGTTCCTCGCGTTGCGCGTCGGCAGCACGCAGTCGAACATGTCGATGCCGGCGCCTACGGCCTCGATGATGTCCTCGGGCGTGCCCATGCCCATCAGGTAGCGCGGCCGGTCTGCGGGCAGGCGCGGCGCAGTGTGCGCAAGGATGCGCGAGCGCTCCTCCTTCGGCTCCCCCACGGCGAGGCCGCCGATGGCGTAGCCATCGAATCCAAGCGCCACCAGCCTGCCCAGCGATTGCTCCCGCAGCGCCTCGTACACGCCGCCTTGAACGATGCCGAAGAGAAGATTCTTCCCTTGAAAAGACTGCCTGGATCGCTCCGCCCAGCGCATGGACAGCTGCATCGATGCCGCGGCCTGCGCCTCGGTGGCGGGATAGGGCGTGCATTCGTCGAACACCATGGCGATGTCGGAGTCGAGCACCCGCTGGATGCGCATCGACTCCTCGGGCGTGAGGAACAGGCGATCGCCGTTGATCGGCGAGGCGAACTGCACCCCCTCTTCGCTGATCCGCCGCAATGCGCCCAGGCTGAATACCTGGAAGCCGCCGGAGTCGGTGAGGATCGGCCGGTCCCAGGCCATGAAGCGGTGCAGGCCGCCGTGCTTCGCGATCACCTCCAGGCCCGGGCGCAGCCAGAGGTGGAAGGTGTTGCCGAGCACGATCTGCGCGCCCAGCGCGGCGAGCTCCTCGGGCGAGACGGCCTTCACCGAGCCGTAGGTGCCCACCGGCATGAACGCCGGCGTGTCGACGCGCCCGTGCGCGAGCTCGAGCACGCCGCGCCTGGCTTGCCCGTCCCTTGCGCCGACCTGGAAATTCATCGCTCGATCAGCATCGCGTCGCCGTAGGAGAAGAAGCGGTAGCGCTGCTCGACGGCGTGGCGGTACGCATTGAGCATGATCTCCTTGCCGGCGAAGGCGCAGACCAGCATGAGCAGCGTCGACTTCGGCAGGTGGAAGTTGGTGAGCAGGCGGTCGACCACCTGGAACTGGAAGCCGGGATAAACGAAAAGCTCCGTTTCGCCTTCGCGCTGACCGGTGAGGGCGAAGGTCTCGAGCGCGCGCAGCGACGTCGTGCCGACGGCCAGCACGCGCTTTCCCGGCAATGCATCCACCGTGGCAACCGGGATCGAATAGCGCTCGCGCTGCATGCGGTGCGCCTCGACCTCGTCGACCCGCACCGGCTGGAAGGTGCCGAAGCCCACGTGCAGGGTAAGCCGCGCCACCCGGGCGCCGCCTGCCTCGATGCGCTCGAGCATCTCCCGGTCGAAATGCAGGCCGGCGGTGGGCGCGGCGACCGCGCCCGGCGCGGCAGCATATACGGTCTGGTAGCGCTCGGCGTCCCCGGCCTGCGGCGCATGGCGGATGTAAGGCGGCAGCGGCACCGCGCCGTGGCGCTCGAGCAGCGGCGCGATGTCCTCGGCGAAGCGCACCCGGTAGAGCTCGCCTTCCCGGCTGTGGATTCTCGCTCGGGCATCCTTGACCACGACGTCGGAGCCCACGGGCGGGGGGTGGCTGGCGCGGATCAGCGCCAGGGCCTCGCGCGCACCGAGCAGGCGCTCGACGAACAGCTCGATCTTGCCGCCGCTCGCCTTCCGGCCGGCGAGCCGCGCCTTGATGACGCGGGTGTCGTTCAGCACGAGCAGGTCGCCCTCGCCGACCAGCCGCGGCAGGTCGGCGAACTTCAGGTCCTGAAGGGACCCG
>Ga0105101_10000759_pt1 | contig 13609 bp, 14 predicted proteins | sample PPLLak21cMay2015_2_FD_87037 | JGI IMG/M metagenome (GOLD analysis project Ga0105101, IMG submission 87037) | Freshwater sediment microbial communities from Prairie Pothole Lake near Jamestown, North Dakota, USA - PPLs Lake P8 Core (1) Depth... | ecosystem: Environmental > Aquatic > Freshwater >... | reverse complement strand
GCTGACCTGATCCCGAATTTTGTAAACACGGTAAAAGGTGCAGCAGCATTTGAGCAGGAAACACTCACGCAGGTGATCGAGGCAAGAGCCAAAGCCACGCAGATCACACTCGATCCGACAAATCTGACAGCTGAGCATATGCAGCAGTTCCAGCAGGCCCAGGAGAACTCAGTTCCGCTCTGTCAAGACTGATGGTCGTTGTCGAAAAATACCCCGAACTAAAAGCAACCCAGAATTTCAGGGACCTCCAGATAGAGCTTGAAGGCACTGAAAACAGGATTTCGGTTGAAAGAAGGAAATTCAACGAAGTTGCCCTGTCGTTCAATACCTATATCAGGCAATTCCCTGCAAAGATAATTGCCGGTATGTTCGGCTTTACCGCACGTCCCTATTTTGAATCACTTGAAGGTGCTGATAAAGCTCCACAGGTTCAATTTTAACAAATCCTGAACCGATGGAAGTTAAAGCCTCAACCTTCTTCAACAGGGAACAACACGAACAAATACGTTCTGCGATCGCAGAGGCTGAAAAAGAGACCTCAGGGGAGATAAGGGTCCATATCGAAACAAAGCTCAACGGCAGTGTTCTGGACCGTGCAGCCTGGATCTTCCGGAAAATCGGAATGCACGCAACCGACAGCCATAATGGTGTATTGTTCTACCTTGCCGTAACAAACAGGGAGTTTGCCGTTATCGGCGACGGTGGCATCAATTCAGTTGTGCCGGCCGGCTTTTGGAACCGGATCATGGAGATCCTTCAGGAGAACTTCAGGACAGGACGATTCACCGAAGGGCTGATTGAAGGCATATTGCTTACAGGGAAGCAGTTGCGGGAACATTTCCCCCGGATGAAGGATGATGTCAATGAGCTTCCCGATGAAATTTCGTTTGATGATCCTGAAAAACCGGCAACAATATGACAAGGAGAACTATCAGACCGGTATTCGGGCTTCTTCTGCTTATAAGCCTGCTGTCATTCAGGAATGCCCAGCAGGACTTTCCTGAAAAACCTGTTCCTCCGCGGCTTGTCAACGATTTTGCCGGCATGCTTTCAGATCAGGAAGTTAATGCGCTTGAACGCAAATTGGTCGCATTTAATGATTCATCATCGACACAGATTGCAATTGTAACTGTTACCGACCTTCACGGGTACAACAAGGCTGATTATGCCCAGAGGCTTGCCGAAAAGTGGGGTATAGGGCAGCAGGGCCTTGATAACGGGGTACTTATCCTTGTCAAGCCAAAGACTACGGAATCGTCGAGAGGTGAGGTCCAGATCGTTCAGGGCTATGGCCTGGAAGGTGTAATTCCCGACATTGTTTGCGGGCAGATAGTTGACAATGAGATATTACCGGCTTTCAGGAACGAACAATACTATGAAGGTCTTGACAAGGCCACGGATGTGCTCATGGCGCTTGCCAGGGGCGAATTCCCGGCCGATCAGTATGGCAAAGGGAAAGGAGGCAATTCGGGGATCGGGGCGATCATATTCATTATTATTCTGGCGATAATAATAATGTTCTTCCGCAGCAGCGGAGGTTCGAACCAGAAACATATCAGCGACAAGGGATTACCCCTGTGGATGCTCCTCGCAATGATGAACTCGGCCGGCAATAAACATCGGGGAAGCTGGGGAGGATTCTCCGGAGGAGGAGGTGGAATTGGCGGAGGAGGCGGCGGGGGCTTTGGCGGCTTTGGCGGCGGAAGCTTTGGCGGAGGCGGCGCCGGCGGAAGCTGGTAGCAGAGGGCGCAGGGCGCAGGGCACAGAGCACTTTACCCTGAGCTCTGAGCCAATTTCTTAAAGATCCCTGCCTGAAAGATAATTCTTCCACCTTTCAATAACAGTTGACATATCAGCCGGTAATCCGGAGTCGAACGACAATCTTTTCCCGGTCACCGGATGATCGAAAGCAAGCGATTTGGCATGCAGTGCCTGTCGCGGAAGTATATGGAAGCAATTCCTTACAAATTGCTGGTATTTCGCAAAGGTGGTGCCTTTCAGGATTCTGTTGCCGCCATATTCCCCGTCATTGAATAACGGGTGCTTTATGAAACTGAAGTGAACCCTGATCTGATGAGTGCGCCCGGTCTCCAGTTTGCATTCCACAATGGATATGTAACCAAAATCTTCAATGACCTTATAATGCGTAATGGCAGTTTTGCCCTGGCTCCCGTCGGGGAACACCTGCATTATCTTCCTGTCGCGCAGATTCCTTCCCACATTTCCCTCGATGGTTCCTTCGTGAGGCTCCGGAGTACCCCATACAAGCGCAACATACTTCCGGTCGGTTGTCCTGTCGTAGAACTGCTTTGAAAGCCTGTTAAGCGAAAGCTCATTCTTTGCCATAACCAGGATCCCTGAGGTGTTCTTGTCGAGCCTATGAACCAGTCCGGGACGAATTTCGCCTGTCTGAAACAAAGGCAGATCCTTGAAATGCCACATCAGGGCGTTTACCAGGGTTCCGGTATAATTTCCATAGGCAGGATGAACAACCATTCCTGCTTCCTTATTGATAACAACCACGTCGTCGTCCTCATAAACGATGTTCAATGGTATATTCTCAGGGATCAGCTCTATTTCCCTTGGCGGATTTGGAAGTACCACCTGGACAATATCACCGGGCTTGACCCTGTAATTTGGCTTTACAGGAATGCTGTTAACAAGTATGTTTCCGGCATTTGCCGCAGCCTGGATCCGTGTCCGGGATGCGTTTTCGATGCGGAACGAAAGGAATTTGTCTATCCTCAGCGGCGACTGTCCGGGATCAGCGTTAAACCTGAAATGTTCAAACAGTTCCTGCTGGTCAGTTAATTCTTCTTCGGTCATACCGGGTCTACCTTGCTTTAATGAGTCTTTTATAACCGGCGGTTCTTCCGTTAAGTGAGGCAATGACAGTGTAGACACCGGGCTTAAGCGAGGAGATATCAATGCGTTCGCTAAAACGGACTTTAAATATTTCCCGGCCGTAAAGGTCAATAATTGTTACAAAGGATGATGTTGACGATGCCAGTTCTTCAGATTCCAGGTTAATAACTCCGGATGCAGGATTGGGCCAGAGTCTGAAGTTATGCTCTTCGTCAGGGTATGTATCATCAACTCCAACAGGTTTGATTGTTCTGCCCATCACAGGCCGTATCATAATGCTTCCATTAACCTGCGACAGGTACCATTCTCCGTTGAGCCAGTAGAATTGTCTTCCGTTATGCGGGGTATTTACATCATATCCTGCATTAAGAAAGGTTTCTGTGCGCTGTCTCCACCCGACATAAAAAACATCATCAACCATGATTGGATCAGGCAGCATATATGTATAAAAGCCGTTGATCCCTTCATCCTTGACAACAATCTGTTCATCGGCTGTATATACAATATCCCCGGGCAATCCGTTATTATCATTCCAGATTACAAGGTCGAATGCCCTCAGGTTACTGTTGAGGTAAGTGTCGTTGAAGGCGATCTGAACCGCCCTGATTGTGTCCTGAATAAATGACTCAAACCTGTAGGCAACCATTGCATTTCTTGAGCCCTGGCCATTGATGCCGTAACCGCCTTCGGAGGTTCCGTCATCGAATGCAAAATAGTTTTTGAATACCTGGTCATAATGGATAGTATCGTTTGCTTTGGGATCAAATACATCAGTAACCAGCGAGCAGGTAATCCTGAAGAGGGCTGAATCAGCATTAGCCGAATTGAAGGTATATATCAGGCTTGCATTGTAATCAACGTTGGTAAACGGACTTATGTTGGTTGCCCCTGCAGAGAATGAATGCGTCACGACATTCGTATAAAGATCCCTTATCAGGAAGTTCCTGGTTACGTTCCTCACGATAATGTCATTATTCCTGTACTTAACCGGAATTGCAGCGCCCATTTCCTGAAGGTAAACCTCTCTGAACTGTTTCCAGGGCATAGCTTCGTGAGTCTTCAGGATCGACCTTAACGGAGCCCTGAAGGCAACGTCGGTAAGAGCAGTATCAGACTCGTTCCTGTTCCTGTCGAGAATTACATAATCTATATTCCAGTGGTCGCAATTTCCGATCATCGACGGGTCATTGATGTTGGCACTGAGGCTGGCCCAGTTTACAAACCGGAACTGGAAACCTCTTTTAAGGAACCGGGGATTGTCAATCCTTATGATCACCGGTTTGAATTTGTGTGCCGGTACACCCGGGGCTTTCCATACCGAATGCCAGGTCTCCTCATCAGGGGCATAAAACTGCAAGGTGAGGCTGTCACCCAACTCCGGCTCGTCACCAAGTCCGCCCGGCTGGTAATAGAAGCTGATCCAGATATTTGCAGCCGGAGTGAATTCGAGATTCAGGGGCTGTGAAGTCAGGTGATCTGCTTCGAATCCCCATGATGAAGCGGATTCATAAAGCCGTCCCGTGTTATCGATCGCATCAAGTGTTGCAATGCCGGTCGTTATTTGCTGATCGGAATAAGTGTTATTCACGAAGGCAAAATTATCGCTCCACCTTGCGGTTACCGGGATATACGATCTGCCTGAAAAATCATCAAAGAATGGAAGCTCAAGGGTGTCTGCTACACCCTTGGTTTGAAGGATATCATTATTATTTAAAATCAGCTGATTGGTCTGAAGACCCGTAATGATTTCCTGGCCTGAAGAAAATAAAGGGATTAAAAAGAATATTGCAATATATGCATGTATTTTTTTTAGCATAATGTTATTCAAACTGATCCCTCATTGCCATGGGAATGGTGTCTATAACAAATCTGGCCGAATCTTTCTGAAGTTTTGCCGAGTCGGTTGTGAGCCACAGGTAAATTGATGAACCGAGCTGAAGGGTTGGTTCGTAGCTGAATTGTGGATTTTGCCTGTATACAAAAGCATTAGCAGAATCGGCACCTGTTTTGACTGTGTTATCAAAGATAGAAGTAACAAGGGTCAGGGAGGCTCCCAGTATCTTATCCTTTGCTGAAGCCAGGTCAAGCCCGGTCAGGTCGGGAACGGCAGTTTTCTGATTGCTCAGTCCTTTTCCAAGGACAAGGTCAATTTCAGAGCTCTTCTGCAGCGAATCACCCTCCTCTACCTCTTTCCCGTTGTAAAGCTGCCTTATAACAACATCGTATGATATATCGGGTATGTACATCAGTTTACCCATTTGCAGCCCCGAGTTTTCAATAAGTACTTTTGCCTGCCGTTTTGGGAGGTTCACCAGGTTGGGCACGGCAACCATCTCAGGGTTAAAAGCATTGATTGTAAGTATTATGCTCCTTCCTTTTTTTACCTTGAAGCCGGGCTTTGGGTTCTGTTCGGCAATACATCCCCGGGGTACTTCCGACGTATAAACCGAGTCAATTATCTGGTACCTGACCTTGCTTTTACGGGCAAGCTTCATTGTTTCATCCACCGGAGGCCGATAAAATCGGGAACAGGTTTGCTCTGCCCGTGACGGGTATAGAAGTTAAGCCATACGAGCAGAATCATTACCAGGCCGACAACAAATACTGCGGCCAGCCCGAGGTTCTTTAGGAATGTTTTGCTGAAAATAAAGTTTTTAATGCTCATACCGGCTGTTGAACTGAAGTTATAACGCAAATGTATTGATAAAATTATAAACAGAATCCCGTTCAACAGGTTCAAATCCGGCCTCCCGGATAAGCCTGCAAATTTCATCTGTTGTCATTTCCGGATTCTTATCTGCGGCTCCTGCCATCGAATAGATCCTGGTAGTATCATCAATGGTGCCGTCGAGGTCATCAGCACCGAAAGAGAGGCTTATCTGGGCTGCCGCTTTTCCGGTCATCGGCCAGTAGGCTTTGATATGCCTGATGTTGTCGAGGTAGATCCTGGAGACTGCATAATTCCTGAGATCCTCAATTATGCTGACCTCTCCGAGATGTGACATTGAATTATTCGCCTTTTTGTACTTGAGCGGGATGAAGGCATTGAATCCGTGAGTCTTGTCCTGCAGCCTCCGCAGCCGTTCCATGTGATCGATCCGGTGGTCATACGACTCGATATGTCCGTAAAGCATTGTGGCGTTTGAGGCGATTCCGAGCGTATGCGCCGCTTCATGGATTGCCAGCCAAATCTCCGATGATGTCTTTTCCGGACAGATCCTGCTCCTTACTTCTTCATTGAATATTTCAGCCCCGCCTCCGGGGATTGACTCCAGACCGCACTCCTTAAGCATGCTGAGCCCCTCCGTTAAATTCAGCCCGGAACGGTTTATCATATATTCAAGCTCAATAGCGGAAAAAGCTTTAATGTGCAGGGCCGGACGATGTTCCTTTATTTTTTTGATCAGCTGACAGTAGTAATGAATGTCCCTGGCGGGATGTACTCCCCCGACAATATGGACCTCTGTAACTTCCTTGTTGTCGAATCCCCTTACAATGTCGAGCATTTCCTCCTGGCTGTACTCCCAGCTTTCAGGATCGTTGTCAGCCTTATGATAAGAACAGAAGCGGCAGTTGTAAATGCATTTATTGGTTGGTTCGATGTGGAAATTCCTGTTGAAGCAGGCATTGTTGCCGTTAAGCCTCCTCCTTACTGCTCCTGCAAGTAATCCGAGTAACGGCAGATCAGCTTTTGTATAAAGCAGCAAGCCTTCTTCGGGGGAAATGCGGATGCTGTTCAGAACCTTTACGGCTGTTTTGTTCAGGTCGCGATCGTCGATATAGATTGTAAGGTCCGTCATTTTAGATTCAGATGGCAGGTAAAATTAATGAAAAAAAAGGTGCCTTGTTATGAGGCACCCTTCAGTCAATATCAATAGCATTGATTACTTCAGCTTAAGTTCAGGAGAGACAGTCAGCTTTTTTCTTCCCTTTGCCCTGCGTGCTGCAAGAACTCTCCTGCCGTTCGGTGTGGACATTCTTTCCCTGAATCCATGCTTGTTTGCTCTCTTTCTCCTCGAAGGTTGAAATGTCCTTTTCATATCCGGCGTTTTTAAATGTTCTTTCTGTTTTATTTTGAGATCGCAAAGATATTTATTTTTTGAATAATAACAACGGATGGTATGATTTTCTTTTTTTTATGCAGACTTTTATCAGCCATCAGCCGAGGGGGAGAATGGGAGAATGGGAGAAAGGGAGATACACTATCTTCTTTGTTTCGAAGAATGGCTCAACGAAATAATCCTTTATATCCACAATAACAGCTCTGTCACGGAAAGGGGCCAGTTCACCCTAAAGATCACCTCCTTTAAGGTATATGATCCCGTTGGGGCGATTGTTCCGGCTGACCAGATCGATATTTTTTCGGGTAAGTTTTACAAATGCAGAGATTTCAGAAACAGCCCGGCTCACAACGAAATCATAGCGGGCTTTTTCTTCCTCGGCTCTTTTCCTGAGAGGATTAACATTTTTCAGACCGAGTTCGTCTGAAACTGATGAAACCACCCTGATCTTTTTTTCAATTGAATCGAGGAGAGTAAACCCGGCATCAGGGAACATTATTGCCAGGGGTATTCCGGGAAAGCCGCCTCCTGTACCCACATCGAGCACCTTTGTGCCGGGACTGAAGGTGATGAATTTTGCAATTGCAAGTGAATGAAGAACATGATGAACGAAAAAATTATAGATATCCTTCCTTGAAATCACATTTATCATGCTGTTCCAATCCAGATAAATGGTTTTAAGTATTGTAAACTGATCAACCTGCTTTTGTGACAGGTCCGGGAAATATCTTAAAACGGCTTCCACCATTACTGGTTCCCGGTTTTAATAAATATGTTATATAACAGATTTTTAGCCCTGTAAAGCTGGGCTTTTACAGTGCCGATCGGAAGATTAAGCTCAGAAGCAATTTCTTCGTAGGAATATTCCTTGAAGTATCTCAATTCGATCAGCTGACGGTAACGCGGTTTGAGCTGGTTGACAATATCCCGCAGGACTTTGATTTTCTGATCATTGATAAGGGCCTCTTCGGGATCCGGAAGATCCGACTGGATATTTACGGTAATGTTGTCAAGGTCATTATCGAGCTGATCAATTGCTGCAGGGGAGGTTTGTTTCTTTCTTATGAAATCGATGCAGTTGTTTGTAGCTATTTTAAACAGCCATGTGCTGAAAGCAAATTCGGGAGTAAACGATTCAAGGTTATGAAAAGCCTTACCGAAGGCCTCAATTGTCAGGTCTTCAGCATCGGATGAGTTATTGACCATTTTCAGAAGCATGAAATAGATGGAATCCCTGTACCGGTTCATAAGGCCGGCAAAAGCTTTTTCGTTGCCCACCCTTGCCATCTCCACAAGAATGAGATCGCTCCTTGCCTTTTCCGATAATCCGTTGCCTAATTCCATTTGATTTTACGGGAATCCTGCCCGAAATTTGATATAAAAATAACTGAATTTATAAAAGGAGCTATTATATCAAATAAAAGCGACCATGGCAGCAATCCCGGTTCATTAAACTTCTTCTGGTTAATTGCAAGTATAACTGTCTGTACTGCAAGCCTTATCACAAAAATCCCGATAACGGCAGGGAGGAGGAAAAGAAATGAAACCAGTATTATAAACGAAACATAGAAAAGAATCCTGCCTGCAGGCTCAACGGTTAAGAATAACTTATCTCTGAACTTATAGTGCACGGCTGTTGTAAAGTGTCTCTTCTTCTGCTTGTAAAATACCCTGGTTGATGTTGCCGGAACGGACCGCGTATGGGCCTCTTTTCTGAATTCAACTGCCACATTATCCTTTGTAGAATTTGAGTTCACAAACAGGTCATCATCTCCCGAAGCCAGGTGACTGTGCCCGCTGAAACCTTTTTTACTAAAAAAAAGTGATCTCCGGTATGCAAGATTTCTTCCCACTCCCATGTAGGGCATACCGCGTAGTGCCATACCAAGGTACTGAATGGCAATAAACATTGAATCGTGACGTATGTACTTGTTCAAAAATCCTTTTTGAATCAGATAGCCTCCGTATCCCAGTACGAAATCAGTTCCGGCATTAAAATGTGAAACCATTGTACCAAGCCAATTTTTTGATTCGGGACGGCAATCAGCGTCAATGAAAAGCATCAGTTCGTTCTTTGACGCCTTAATGCCAATGAACTGCGCAAACTTCTTATTATGAGCAAACTTGGGGTCTTTGGTGATATTGGATACCTTCAGGTTTGGATACCTGCCGATGAACTCACCAAGAACATCAAAAGTATCATCATCGGAGCAATCATTAACCACGATAACCTCAAAATCGGGGTAATCCTGCTCAAGAACAGCGGGCAGGAAATTTCTCAGGTTCTCCTCTTCATTTCTTGCACAGATTATGACAGAAACAGGATCCTCCCGCTGATTTATTTCTGCCGGTTTATACAAGGCGGGCTTAAGGTAAAAATAGAGGTAGTAGAACAGCTGGACTGCAGCGGAGATGCTGCAAATTATAAATACCGCCAGAAGAAGAGGGTTGTCATTGATACTCATTTGACTTTCAAATAATGCTCAAAATTAATAAGATAATCAGAATGCAAATATGGACCCTGTAATAATCATCTGTTAAAACGGAATCGGGGCGCAAAAATTATTGCCATTAATTTTAACAGGTAAATGAATGAATTACCTTTGTGCATCCTGAACAAGAGGTTTTATGTTTGAAATTGAGAGCAGGGATAAAGAGACCAGAGCAAGGTCGGGAATTTTGAAAACCGGTCATGGCGATATTCCTACTCCCGTCTTTATGCCGGTTGGCACGGCAGGTACCGTGAAGGGCATTCTCCAGCAGGACCTGATTGATGAAATAGGCGCCAGGATCATTCTCGGAAATACTTATCATCTTTATCTGAGGCCTGGTACTGAGATACTGAAGGCATCGGGCGGGCTACATAAGTTCATGAGCTGGAACGGGCCCATACTGACCGACAGTGGCGGGTACCAGGTCTTTTCACTGACAGGGAACAGGAAGCTTACGAGCGAGGGCGCTATTTTCAAATCGCATATCGATGGTTCGAAGCATGTCTTTTCTCCTGAGAATACTGTCGATATTCAGAGGATCATAGGGGGTGACGTAATAATGGCGCTTGATGAATGCGCTCCGTTTCCCTGCGATTATAAATATGCCCGGAAATCGATCGAACTAACACACCAATGGCTCGACAGGGCTGTTACAAGGTTCCGGGAAACGGATCCTTTATGGGGTTATGATCAGGCTCTTTTCCCGATTGTTCAGGGAAGCACGTTTGATGACCTCAGGAAAAAATCAGCTGAAAAGATTGCGTCCGTCTCTTTGGCCGGCAATGCTATCGGAGGATTGTCCGTAGGCGAACCGGCCGAAGAGATGTACAGGATCATTGAGATTGTAAATGAGATACTTCCTGAAGACAAACCGCGATATCTTATGGGTGTGGGAACTCCCGTGAATATCCTGGAGGCCATTGAAAGGGGTATTGACATGTTCGATTGCGTTATGCCGACCAGAAACGGAAGAAACGGGATGCTTTTTACCGGAGAGGGAATCATCAACATAAGGAACAGGAAATGGATAGATGATTTCAGCCCGATTGATCCGGATGGCCCCTCACCGGTAAGTCTTTACTATTCAAAGGCATATCTCAGACACCTCGTGATTTCGGGCGAAATTCTGGGAGCGCAGATTGCAAGCATACACAACCTGGCATTTTATATGCGGCTGGTTACCGAAGCAAGGAATCAGATAGGGAAGGGCACCTTCAGACAATGGAAAAACCATATGATAAAAAAACTTTCGGAACGATTGTAACAAGCGGGAATGAAAATTATTGACAAATATATTATTCGGAAATTCCTGGGCACCTTCTTCCTCAGCATTATCCTGATACTGACTATTGCCGTTGTTTTTGACTTTGCCGAGAAGATCGATAATTTCATGGAACGGGAGGCCCCGGTAAAGGCAATAATCTTCGATTACTACCTGAATTTCATTCCATACTTCGCTACTCTTTTCTCCCCGTTGTTTGTCTTTATATCCGTAATCTTCTTTACCTCAAAAATGGCGGCCAACACTGAGATCATTGCCATTCTGAACTGCGGTATGAGCTTTAGAAGGATGATGTGGCCATACTTCATCTCAGCTCTTGTAATAGCCATGCTTTCTTTCGTGTTAACAAATTTTGTCATTCCCCAGTCGAACATGAAAAGGATAAGCTTTGAAGATAAATACTACAGACCTTCAGCGAGGAGAGTGCCTGTAATGAATATTCACCGGCAGGTCTCCAAAAACGTGCTGATCTATATGGAATCATTCAATCCGATAAGCCAGGCAGGCCGTTCGTTCACAATCGAGAAGTTCAACGATTCAGGCCGGCTTGAGTCAAAGCTGTCGGGTAACATGGTTAAATATGATACAGCAACAAGCAAATGGCTTGTGATGAATTACTATGTAAGGGAAATGGAAGGTGATGAAGAGGTAATTAAAAAAGGTGAAAGGCTCGACACCACACTGTTAATAAAGCCTGAAGACCTGTCACGGGGTCCGGGATATGTTGGCACTATGAAATATAACGAGCTGAACGATTATATTGGCCAGCTTAAGCTTCAGGGCTCTGATGAGCTGAAAATCTTCCTCGTCGAAAAGCACCGCCGCTTCTCAAATCCATTTGCAGTTTTCATTCTTACCCTCATAGGGGTTTCCCTGTCATCCAAAAAGGTGAGGGGAGGCATCGGGATGAATATCGGTATCGGATTGGGGCTCAGCTTTTCATATATACTGTTCCTGCAGTTCGCTGCACAGTTCTCGCTTAAAGGGAACCTCGACCCGATGCTTGCAATGTGGATCCCAAATATTATATATTCGGGCATTGCTTTTGCATTGTATAAAATTGCACCGAAATAATTTTCTTCCTCAAACAATTGTTTTAAAATTGTATCCTTATTTAAGCCAACAACAAAAAGTAAACCAATAACAGAAAATCATGCCGGTAAATAAAAAGATTCGGGAACTTCAGGAGAAAAGGGAAAAGGTACTTCTGGGAGGCGGGGAGCAGGCTATTGAGAAGCAGAAGGCAATGGGAAAACGGACTGCCCGTGAACGTATTATGGCCCTCCTTGATGGAGATTCCTTTATCGAATATGACCTGTTCGTTGAGCATGATGCACGTGATTTTGACATGGATAAGAAGTCACTTCCCAGCGACGGGGTGATCATCGGGTCAGGAACCATTTATGGGGCTCCTGTGGCCATCTTTGCACAGGATTTTACAGTTGCAGGTGGTTCTCTTGGTCTCATGCACTCCAGGAAGATCACCAAGATAATGGATCATGCACTTAAGATGAGAATACCGCTTATCGGGATAAATGATTCGGGAGGAGCGAGGATACAGGAGGGAGTCAACTCTTTGGCAGGCTATGGTGAGATATTTTTCAGGAATACCATTTCAAGCGGGGTGATCCCGCAGATCTCTGTAATCCTTGGTCCGTGCGCCGGCGGTGCAGTTTATTCTCCGGCCCTGACCGATTTCGTCTTTGTTGTCGACAATATTTCAAAAATGTTCATTACAGGTCCTGAGGTAATAAAAACTGTCCTCGGTGAAGAAATCTCGATGGAGGATCTGGGCGGAGCAAGGGTACACAGTGAAATAACGGGTAACGCGCATTTTTTTGCCATGAGCGAGGATGAGTGCTTTGAACAGATCAAGAAGCTCATAACTTTCATCCCGTGGAACAACAGCAGGAAGGCAAAAGCCTTTGAGCCGGGTGAACCTGACAAGAAATTCAATATTGAACGGATTGTACCTGACGATCCCACCCTGCCTTATGATGTAAGGGATGTCATCAGGGCAGTTGTTGATAATTCAGATTTCTTTGAGATCATGGAGCTATATGCAAAAAATATTGTGATTGGTTTCGGAAGGATGGGGGGGAGGACAACCGGTTTTGTGGCCAACCAGCCTCTTGAAATGGCAGGTGTCCTGGATGTGGATTCATCCGACAAGGCTGCGCGGTTCATCAGGTACTGCGATGCATTCAACATTCCGATAATAACGTTTGTGGATCTTCCTGGCTACCTGCCGGGTGTCGACCAGGAACATGCCGGGGTTATACGTCACGGCGCAAAGGTGCTTTATGCATACAGCGAGGCGACAGTCCCCAAACTGACAGTGATATTAAGGAAGGCGTATGGCGGCGGCTACATAGCGATGAGTTCAAGGCACCTGCGGGCTGATTTTGTTTTTGCCTGGCCATCGGCGGAAATTGCTGTAATGGGTCCCGAAGGCGCCGCAAATATTATATTCAGAAAGGAGATAACGTCATCGGACGATCCTGATATCACGAGAAAACAGAAGGTTGAGGAGTATAAGTCGAAATTCGCAAATCCCTATGTTGCAGCTTCACGCGGATATGTCGACGCGGTAATTGAACCCAGGGAAACAAGGAAATTTCTGTTGCACGCGATCGAGATGTCGGAAAGCAAGCTTGTCACAATGCCAGAAAAGAAACACGGACTGCCTCCGTTCTGACACAACAATTAATGCAAGAAATATGGATAACGATAAGGATATAAGAATCTTAAACATAAACAACATTTCATATAAAACCCGGTTGAGCAAAAAGTTTACCGGGAGGAAACTCTATAAACCTGCCGATCCTAAAATGATCCTCAGCTTTATCCCCGGAACTGTCCTGGATATCCTCGTAAATGCGGATCAACCCGTATCAAAAGGTGATGAT
>Ga0105101_10000757_pt1 | contig 13617 bp, 10 predicted proteins | sample PPLLak21cMay2015_2_FD_87037 | JGI IMG/M metagenome (GOLD analysis project Ga0105101, IMG submission 87037) | Freshwater sediment microbial communities from Prairie Pothole Lake near Jamestown, North Dakota, USA - PPLs Lake P8 Core (1) Depth... | ecosystem: Environmental > Aquatic > Freshwater >... | reverse complement strand
TTTGATCGAATTTGTATAGACTACTTCATCACAAGGAAACATTATAATAAGAAATGTGCGAGTGGGGAAAGCACATCAGCACGCTAGTTTACTCTTCAAGTACTCATTACGCATGGAACTATCATAATCGCAGTGCAGATTACTTCTATTAACTACGGGAGTCCATGAACCTGCACGGCCGTTCTATTCAAAGAATTAACAAATAATAGACCTTGCATCCTATCTTTTTCAACTGAAATCAAAGACCAGTAGGTAGTTAATTAGCAGAGCCTTCGAAGAATTTTTGGCATCACAAATTCGATTGTTGTTGGTCCCTTACAGTCACAAATTCTTATAACCTAAAGAGTACCAACTCTATTCAGCTGAGAATAAGAAAGATTAATTGGAGTTGTGAATAGTTTGGCGGTTGAAATATCCCGGGATTACGTTGATCTGCTAAACCAGGCTGTATCGAGAGAAATCCAGGTCTCAATTCAGTACATGTTACAGCATGCAAAAATGGAGAAGCTAATTCGAAAGTGCAACCCTGAGAACATTCTTCTAGAAAAAACAACGTACGAAGCGGTAGGAAAATTCCTAAAGGAATTCGCAATTCAAGAAATGAAACACGCGGCAGCAGCGATGGAACGTATTTACTATCTGGGCGGAGAAGCAACCACTATGTCAGACAAGCCCTACATTGGAGATTCATTGTCTGAATTCGCGAAAAACGGTTTGAAAGCCGAAGAGGAAGCGCTGACGCTGTATCGAAAAATCATTGAAACGGCAGGCAAAATGGGTGACTGGGAGACTCGAGAGTTGTTCGAGAAAATCTATGGAGAAGAAGAGAAGCATCTTTTCAAGTTTCAAGAATACACTGACATACGGGACGCAACTGAATGTGCACTGACGGTTCCGACCTCCGAGTGGAGAAAGATTTTCAACGAAGACTACTATGCCTTGCTTAACAAGGCTGTGCAAGCAGAGATCTCCGCAATCATCCAATACACGGTTCAACATGAAAAAGCGAGTTTACTAGCTCTGAGGGAAAAGAACACGGCACTTGAAATTATCACCGAATCCAATAAACCTGGCGTAGTAAGCAAGATGCTAAAAGAAATCTTCCTGGTTGAGATGGAACATCTCGAGAAAATCTCCGAGAGAATTTATCTGGTCGAAGGCGAAGCAGTCTTCACACCAGATCCAATCCCGCAGGTAGGCGCAAATGCAGACGACTTTTTGAAACTTGACCACGAAGCAGAAAACTACACCATCTTGCTTTACAGAAAGATAATAAACGAGGCTCTTAAACAGGGCGACACAAAAACAAGGCGAATATTCGAAGACATAGTCATTCAAGAAGAGGAACACTACTGGAAATTCGACGACTATCTCAAATAACCCTTCTTTTCTTTTCCAATCGACCTGGAGACAAGCACCATATTCCAGCATAGACCGCGAATAAGAGCCACTTAGCTTTGGGGATACTGCAAAATTGGGTAGTGTGATTTGGTTGAAAAGACTGCTATGATAGTTAACTACTGCAAAACTTCAAGAAGAAAAGTTCAAATAATGACAGAAATGAGTCTCAATGATTTAGAAGCAGAGGCTTACACGACAATCCTTATTCGACAGCGACTGCTCGAAAAGAATGTCAAGGAGTACCAAACGACAATACAGGGAAATTCCTATTTAGACACGATGGACAGAGTCAGAAGTTTCTTGAGGAAATAGTCGAAAAAAAGGGGGTAGCCTATTATCTTAATGAATCAAATTGGGCGCAGGCACGGGTTGAGTTTTCGCACCCGTACCTTGTTGTGACGTCTTATGGTCAGCGTGCGGTTGAGTGAACCTTTGGCTTGAGTTGGCATGCTCTTTCCTTGCGGAAAACTAGCGAACGTCTAATACTTTACGAAAGAAGACGAGAGTTTCGAACGGCTGAAGTGAGAAGTCCGTGCTGAGAAAAGCATATATTTCAGCTTGTTAGCGTTTGGAAGCGTGAATCTTTATGGTTCTGGTCCTTCAGCCATTTCTTCTTAGCCTTTTAGCAGGAACTGCAACAGGCATTGGCGGATTGACCGTTCTTCTGCTGAGGAGAATTAATGACAGAACCGTGAGCTTATCAATGGGTTTTGCTTCTGGCGTAATGCTCATGGTTGCGTTTAACAACTTGTTCCTTGAAGCAGAAAAACTCTTAGTTCACATCGAATTGATCTCTTTTTTTTCTCTGGGAGCTATTCTGATGATGGTCTTGGACTTGACAATACCCCACATCGAACCCACAAGAAGAAAAGAAGACAATCGAACCGAAAGAATGCGTAAGTCCGGTATGCTCATAGCATTGGGAGTAACTTTGCACAATTTGCCCGAAGGCTTTGTAGTTGCCGCAGGCTACATTTTCAATCCAAGCTTGGGAGTGGTCATTGCGATCGCGATAATGCTCCACAATATTCCTGAGGGTATGGCAACCGCCATTCCGCTGAAAGAAGCAGGAACGAGACCTTTGAGAATAGCAATCATCACTTTTCTCTCTGGTTTAGCCGAACCAGTTGGAGCGTTGGTTGCCTCAGCTGTTCTCTCTGCTTTTGCACCAAGAATCGTGATCGGCTATTCGTTGGTTTTCGCGGCTGGGGTGATGACTTACATCACTGCCGATGAATTGATACCGGTAGCTCATGAATACGGATTTAAACACACTGTATCCGTAGGTCTACTGCTTGGAATCATATTCGCTCTGCTCATAGACATGATACTGAGCTGAAAAATACTTTTTCTGCTTATAGATCTGCGTTGCTGCCTAACAAAAAAAATTAGAAAAAGTGAGAATATTGTGTCTCAGCGTTTCTTATATTTCTTGATTGACTCCATCGCTTGGCACGAGTCTCCAAGATGCCTTCCATGCCACGCAGTTTGTCCCCGACAAAATGCGCGCTCGCGTTAGGGCCTTCTCAGAATTTGCGGTTGGTGTTTGTCAACAACTGGAAACTGATTTGTTCTACCTTTTCAATAACGATATCAAAGCCACCACTAGAAATGCGACGCCTGCCCAGAAAACACTACCCGTAAGGAACCAAACTATCAAAGCAATGATGCCGGCTGGCAATATGAAAAGGAACACTTTCGCAAGCAGTATGATTATTACAAGCCCAATAACCAGAAGCAAAATCAAGAAAGCGACATCGATCAGCGGTCCCAAAACAACCAATGCCATGAAGCTCAGACTTGACACCTATCCCTACCGGTTTTATTGATCTCATTCTTTTTAACACTTTGTGATTGCTTACCTACAACCACAAATCAACGCAAAAGTAGACCACTATAACCAAAAGAGGAAGTGCGGGCCGAGAAGAACACCGTATATCGTTGCTGATCCTTTTGGGATTCAGGCAGTGCTATTCCAGAATATATATTCCTTGTAAGTAGCAGTTGATGCCAACCCGTCTTCGTAAATTATGTCGAGACCGCGTGCGTACTTACCCATCCAATAGCTCAGGTTCATGGTTACGTCAAACTCAAACTCGCCTGCTTCCCACAAACCCCAGATCTTATCATTCGGCCCCCTGAAACCATACCCGTAATCCTCCGGAAGAACATAGGCTACTCTCTCGCTTGTTGGAATGTATTTTCGGGGATTAGCCTGCATGTATTGCCAGAATTGTTTCAAAGCGTCAAGATGTTCTTGCTGAAGAGTCCCGCCAGTATAATCTTCGTTGGTGTCGAAAACTAAGGCATATTTTGCTCCTCCATCATATGCTGTGATTAGATACTCGTAGAGTTGTACACCAGATCCCAGGTACGGTGGATGATCATACGTCCAGGTCATCATGGCGCCCCAGTCTTTGTTCTGAACAGTGGCTGCTCCTCTGCATAATGCCATATTTAATCGACTGCTGTAGTTCCATCCGAACTCAGCCATGACAACGTCAAACCCTGCCTCATAGTCAAACCAGTAAAGGGAATAGTCGGCTGTGAACAAATGAAAGTCAGTTGGAAGCGGATCGTTAGGGATAAACTGTAAATTTAGCCACGTATTCCAAGTTTCAACAAATTGGTTTGCCGCATCAGAATAGTTCGCCGCTTCTTCAACCGGCCTCCATCGCCCAATATCCAGTTGGACTCCAGCTGGCTCATCCTCATATTCCAGACCCAAGAACCTATCACCCCATTTGCTTTGCACTTCTTCCAGTAAGTGGAGGTATGTTGGGTCTTCGCCATAGATTATGAAATACATATTTCTCTTGTAGAGATATTCACACAACTCATTCAATTTGGTCGAGTTCTCAGAAATTCCCGTGCTTCCCAGCAGAAACAGATTTGTGTAGGGACTGACCTCGTCGATCAAGCTCTTGATCGTCTCAGCATCGTCGTAAGCCACATCAATTCCGACATAGAAATCTGGAGGGTTATCCCTCTTCGGCGTTTCGCTGCTCAGCAGAAAATTCGCTAGAAAGAGCGAGATTATCAGGAGGAAGGACAGAACAAATAGAGTGTTTTTTGTTTTCATTTATTCGTAAGACTACAAACAAGTTAGAAATAAGAGTTGTCCAAAATTCGCGTTGACCACGCACAAGGCTTATCTTAGCAGAATTTACGGAGGAATTTTCCCACAGATGCGAGTGTATTATAAATAGCGTCATGCCAATGTGCAGATAAGAGAACAGGACGTGAAAAATGTCAAAATTGATTCAGGTAGACAAAAAGCAGCTACAAACCTTCAGGACACTCTTTGTTGTCGGCGACTTGCATGGCGACTACGACGCCCTCCAAGCTGCACTCAACATGGTTGAGCCAGTAAAAGACGGGATCATATTCCTTGGAGATTATGCTGACAGAGGGTCATCTGGGATAGAAGTCATATCTGCAGTTGATTCGCTGAGAAGAAAGCATCCGCAAAGTGTTTTTGCACTGAAGGGTAACCATGAGGACTACACGGAGTCCGGACATCCAGAATTTTGGCCATGCACTCTGATTGACGAAGCGCAAAGGAAGGGAAAAGAATGGCAACATTATTTCCAAAGCACTTTCAAACCATTTATCAAAAGTCTCCCTATTGCCATCATCGCGTCGGGTGAAACACTCTTCGTTCATGGAGGAGTCTCAACCAAAATCAAGAACAAAGGAGATCTTATGTACCCAGAAAGGGATATAGAGCTGGACATTATTTGGTCGGACCCCTGTGAAGGAGAGGGAGAATGCCCAAATTTGGAACGCGGCGGTGCGGGCGTTGCGTTCGGACGAGATGTAACAGAAAGCATCTGTAGCTTGTTTGGTGTGAAGAGAATAGTGCGAAGTCACCAACCCGCTAAAGCCTTCACTGGCCCCTTCTATTCACATAATCGCAAAGTCATAACCATAAGCTCCACCAGCGTATATGGTGGGCAACCTTTCCTACTCAGCATGAACCCGATTGATCATGAAATGCTTAGCTTCACAAATTTGAACCCGCCAACCCGTGAATATCGTGAGATCAAAAGAAAATCACGTTTGTCAGCAACATGCTCAGATGACGAATTTCAATCCCTTAATCCACCCCTGAGGTTGACCACCTCCCAGTGAAACTTCGCCTCGCAACAATTTACTGGAAGATTTGAAGACCACTTTAACTGCCCTCTCCACTGAACGCATTGTTTGCTTAGACACTTGGCTTTTTAACGTCACACGCCATAACTCGCCAATCCCGAGGAAACACCAGTGAGAAAGAAAACAGAACTCTTAACAGCAGAAACCGAAGATGATCTGCTAGTAGACTTGACGTTTCACAATATTCCAGCTTCTCTGCTCTCCGAATTCGCTGAAAAAATCGCGAGACCCTACTATGGGAGCAACATGAACGCGGCAATCCAGGACTTACTGCAAAAAGCTATAATTGAGCAGACTTCCTGCTCGCACACGTAACCCACGTTAGAAACGGTGAGACATAGCCCTGTCCTATTCCGGAGAGAACTGCGCCGAAAATGAATAGAAAAGTGTAAAGAACAAGTCCTAAGCATTAGAATATGATGAAAAAACAGTCGACGCTCTTCCCTGAAAAACCAGACACAGTCATCGCTGAACTTGGCTTGAAAGACGCGGAAGAGCTGGCATATCAAATTAAGAGCGCTGTGGGGGCTCAATGCAACAAGATCGAAACTGTGGGAAGCATCAGAAGACAGAGAGAAAAAATCCACGATGTGGACTTTGTGGTTGTTGCAAAGAACGACTTGGAGTGGCAAAAAATCAACGAAAAACTCAGACAACTTAAATCCAAGCCAAGCTGCGCAGGCAACAATCTCATAAAGACATTCGTTCCCTGTGCAAAAGGATTTTTCCAAGTAGACTTCTACCGCGCAGAACCCGCAAACTTTGGAATTCAAAAGCTCGTCCGAACAGGCTCAGCGGAACATAACATATGGCTCGCAGGTTATGCCATTTCAAAAGGCATGAGAATCAAGTACAATCAAGGGCTGATTAAAGACGAAAATGTGGTCGCGGGGGAAAAAGAGAAAGACGTGTTTGAGGCCCTGGGCTTGCCTTTTCCGGACCCGAAAGAACGGGAAATAATCGATAGAAAGCCAGTCTGGCAAAGATAGATTCTTCAACCGGCCGTTTTTGATCAGAGTTGAGCGTTCAAGTTTGGTCCGGAAGGTGTAGGATCAACTCGTGGTTAGTTGTCTGGCGATCTTTCTGCCAAAATCATGGCAGGTTTGCTTGAGTTTGTCTTCTTTGTCATCTTCGTCGCTGATTAATCCTGGAATCAGTTTCATTTTGTGATGAAAGCCAAACGCCAATTCTAGCTGTTTTAGGCATTCTGAGCCGTCTTGTCGGCCGCCGGCTGATGTGAAGCATCCGCCCAGCTTTCCTGCAAGTGAGGGTGTTGATCCGTAGAAGCATATTGACTCGTCTACCAATTTCTTCACTTGCCAGGCCATGTTGCTGAAATAGGTTGGAGATCCAATAACCAAACCATCAGCTTCTGCCAAGCCGCCTACGCTGATGTCTTCAACTCTCTTAGTCAGGGTCTGCACTTCAGGGGCTTTCATTCCCTCGGAAATGTACTGAGCCATTCTCTTGGTTTTGCCATCCTTGGAATAGTAAATCACCAGTACGGTCTTCAATTGAGGTTCAACTCCTACCTGTCAAAATCAGCATAGGGACTAGAAATAGTTTCTGCATAAATTAGCGGGTCTTTCAGACGTTGTCCCAATTGCCAGTGTTTCACGCTCTCTCTAGGAGAAAAACAAAGACCGGTTCAGAGTCTCTTCTAGTTAGTTAGTTGTTACTATATTTTCGAATCTGCATTGAAATAATAACTGCTATTGTGATAACCCTTGTTTTGACGCGTAGAAGCCGTGCGTTTATTGTAGTTGTTTCGCTCTGTCAATCCATTTTTGAACGGTTGTTGCGGGAATCTTCAAGTCTCTGGCCAACGATTCCCCCGTTGCCTTTGCCAAATCGTCAATATTCTCAATTCCTAAGAAATTCAATTTTGAAGCCGTTTCGTCATCTATGCCTTTTATTATTTTTAACTCATTCTTCAAAGGAGCAACAAATTCAGCAGGCTGGGGGCTTAGAACTGGGCTCGGGGCAATTACTGGCATCGGTATTGCTGTTGCCGATAATGGAGTGGCGGCTGGCGCAACATGTCTCTCGAAGCCTTCAGCGATGTGTGCTTCTCGCACGTGAGGGTCACCTTGGTCCGTGGTTTTCTTCTTCATACCATATCACCCCTTCTTCTTGATTTAATCAGCTTATTGTTCACGCAAAATTACAGCACGGCAATGCCATAATTCCTAAATCTTCAACTTGATATCGATTTTGATCTGATTCAAGTAGATAGAGAAGGAGTGAAGCGCTTCTTAAGAGTTTGTGATTGTTGCGGAACAACAACATTTGTGTCTCGATAATCACTCGTTAATTTAATCACTGGAAGACTAGAAGTCCCAGTCTCTCTCGGTTCAGGCTTCTATCTATGTTCCAATTCTATTGATTTGAAGAGGGATAGGGGGAGTAATGCATGGAGGCAAAGGAGAAATGAAAGAGGAAACCTGCAGGCACCACTTTCCCGTCAACAAAGCCTGTCATTCTGAGGCATTTAAGCAATTTTCAGATTTACACCCAAGTCATTACCAAATTGCTTCCGATTTCCGGTTGAACCCCCAAGGAATGCAAAATCTTGAAAGAACCGAGTTTCACAATAGATTTTGTGCACGCTACGAAAGCAGAACACAGTCACAATGGATTTCTACTGAAATCATAACGATTGAGACTCCCAGTTTTCATGCATGGCACGTTTAAGAAGAGTAAGGACACCGAGTATTGGCGAAAACTTCAAGTCCTGTTCGACCAAGCATGAACTGAAACTCACCAGACGATTTTTTGTGTCAAAATTTATAAATCACCTGAGTTTCTATACATGACCACTATATCCAACGGGTTTAGTCGGTTGATAATTGATGCCACTGTTGTATCCGGTCAGAAGAATTTTCCGCTCTTGGAAACTCTTCATTGCACTTCTAGTGGGCATATCCCTTGCATCTGCCTTCTTCGCAGGAATCGATGTAAAAGCCAATTCTACTGCTCGGCAAACATTGGATAGTCAGCTCGCAAGCATCATCACAGACATGGAGTTCACCGCCCAGCTTAACTCTTCAAACCTTGCACAGGCTCAACCCGACATTTCACAAATCGATGGAATCACACATACCGAAATCCTAAGCAGAACCTACGATCCGGTTGCGTGGATTAACCAGACCACAGTCACTGTTAATCAGACGGCCATCAATGAAACAACCACCGTCCCCATGGGTTATTTCCAATTTGTTGGACTACCGAGTTCTTCACGCGTCTACGATGGATGGACCAATAAGCCAACGCAAGCGCTTGGGGAAAACGAGACTTACATTCTTAAGGGGTCCTGGTCAGCTTTCGGGGAAAACATTGAGGTCGGAGACGAAATTCAGACAGGCTTCACATTCTATGCACCTAAACTCGCGAACTCCACCATCCTCTACTTGAACCTTACCATGAAGGGTTTTGCAGAATTAAGTGACGAGGCATACTCTGTGGCATCAGGCCAGACTTTCTACGTTGTTCCTTTCAGCCCCGCAATTCCGGGACAACAGTTCAATTTCAGACAAGATCTTCTGATTATAAGTTATAATAACACAATTCAGAAGCTCTGGGACACGATGCCAGAGACATCGTTTGATACGACTTTTCTGGTGTCGCTCGACAGGGATCGACTCATAAACCCCTGGGACAGCCAGACTTCCGCAAACAATCTCCAAAGAGTCTCAGACAATATACAGAACACCATTCTTGCGAATTTCGAGGGCCACGTCAACGTCCAGAACAATCTGCAGTACGCTCTGCAAACTTTTACCTACCAGTTCTCCAGCATTTATATGTCCTTCATCCTTGTCTCGTTGCCAGTTTTCTTTGTTGCATGGTATATTGGGTACACAGTGTCAGACGTCTCCTTCAACCTCAGGAGACGCGAGATAGGACTGCTCTCGACTAAGGGACTTTCAAGCGGACAGATTCAAAGGATGTTCTTTTCTGAAGCTCTCCTGATTGGCTTGGTCGGAGGAGTGATTGGTTTATTCGGAGGAGTGCTGCTGAATCAAGTATTCACTGGATTTGACCCAAAAAATCTGTTGAATCCTCAGCTGCTTAACCCTTACACTGTGGTTCTTACGATCACCTTTGGGGTCGTGTTATCTTTTCTCTCTGTTTTCTTTTCCGCCAGAAAGGCGGCACGGATGTCAACAGTCGATGCCCTTAAGGAGTATACTGCAATCGGGACCGATAAACCGTATAAGAAGAGGTTGGTGTGGGTTGCATTCATCCTAGGCACGTACAAGATCATCGTTTTTATACTGGGCATAAACATGCTTTCGCTAATCAATAGCGCCAGTTTCTTGCAAGGCAACTTCATAATCCAATTGTTTTTACTGGTTTTCAGTGCACTTGATAACGTGCTCAATTACATTGGGCCGTTGCTTTTCTTCTGGGGTTTGACTAAACTGCTAATTCAGAATTCACTAAGGTTCCAGCAAATCACATCGAAAGCTTCGAGGCTTGCGGGTGACTTGGGGGCTCTGGCTGCAAAGAATGTGAGAAGAAGTCCAGCTAGGTCTGCAGCTATGGCTTTTCTTGTCGCCCTTATAATTGGGTACAGCGTTCAAGTGGGAGGTCAGTTGGCAAGCGAGCAAGACTTTGCTGTCAGGCAGGTTCAAGCTAATGTTGGAGCAGAAGTAGCGATCAGCGTCGTCAATGCAACGAAAGCCGAACTTATTCTGAATGACATAATGGGGAACGTTTCCGGTATTCGTAATGCGACGATGGAGTGCACTCTATTGCAGTCTTATGCGGGGACGCAAATGAAAACGATAGATCCAGACTCATGGTTGGCAACAGCCTACTATGAGAAGGAATGGTTTGGTGGAGCAAATTTTGAAGACGCGTTTAACCAGCTGCGTACAAACAACCAAACCATCATTTTGGAACGGAGAGTGGCACAGGAGCTCAAAGTCGGGGTAGGAGATGAAATAGGTATTGACTTCCCATCGGGACCGCGAAAACTGAAAATAGTTGCTTTGTTTGGCCCGGAAGCAGCAGAGTCAGGATTAATCACGCCATTTTACACCATACAAACATGGTCATACGTTCCGAGAAATCTCTTTAACATGAGCAGCCCCTTCAGCGATGCCTATTTAGCTGAGTCTTTTAACGTGAAAATACTGCTGAAGCTTGAACAAAATGTAAACGGAACCCAAGTGGCAGAGTCAATCCGGAACTTAGATCTTGAAGTATACGGTGTGGATTCATTCGATGAACAATGGGCTTTGATGCAGGAGAACCCGTACGGAGGAAACCAGTACGGAGGTAGCAATCTGCAGCTTCTTGACGTCCAACGCCTAGGCGTGATTTTCGCCGTTCTCGCCGCGTCTGTCGGGACTGCACTCATAAGCGTGGTAAGCATGAGGGAAAGAAGCCGGGAAGCCACTATCATGAGCGTCAGAGGTCTTTCATACGGGCAGCTTGTCTGGATGTTCCTTACAGAGAATCTTGCGGTTATAACATTCGCAGTAGCTTTAGGTCTAATAGTTGGGTTCATAATCGTATACGGCAACATAGCCTCAGCGAACGCGGCAATTTCACAGCTCGTCAAGAGGCGCTTTGTTTTTCCCTCTGACGCCCTTGTCACGGTCGGGTCGTGCGTATCGCTGATTTTTGCCTCTACAATCCTGCCAATCGTAATCATGTCAAGACAGTATGTAACAAAACTCGAGAGGATGATTAGGCTAAGATGAACGGTTTAAACGTGAAAGTTAGAGACTTGGTCAAAGTCCATCACACTGGAAAAATCGAAGTGCAAGCCCTCCGTGGACTAAGCATGGATGTAGAAGCAGGAGAGATGATTGCCATAATAGGTCCCAGCGGAAGTGGGAAGACAACTCTGCTCAACATCGCCGGGGGATTGGACACTGCAACCGCAGGCACTGTTCAAGTTGGCGACACAAACGTGACTTCATTATCTATCACGCAGCTCGTCGATTTTCGAAGAAAAATGGTTGGACACATATTCCAAACTCTAAACCTGATTCCAACGCTTACGGCTGAGGAAAACGTCGAGTTTTCAATGGTTGCATCAGGCATTTCGAGAGGAAAAAGGAGAGAACGAGTAAATGAACTCTTAGAAACAGTGGGTTTGACTGACCGCGCGGGCCACAAACCCGAGGAGTTGAGTGGAGGAGAACAGCAAAGGATAGCAATAGCCGCAGCGTTGGCAAATGATGCTCCGGTTCTCTTAGCGGATGAACCTACAGGAGAGCTGGACACCGTAAACGCCAGATGCGTAGTGGATTACTTGGTCAAGGTGAACCGGGACCTTGGAAAGACCATAATAATGGTCACTCACGATCCGAGTGTGGCTAGGGCAGCCCACAGAATCCTTCGTATTGAAGACGGCGTGATAAAAATGACCTTGACGCCCTCCGATGTCATTGTCGAAGAAAAGGCTGTTTCCTATACTGACCAGTTGAGGGCAAGAATTAGTGAAATCGACGAGCAAATTCTGCAACTGGACGAAGACTTCAAGTCAAGCAAAATCACGGGCGACGAGTACACTGAGAAAAGGATAAAGTTGAAACAGATTCTTGGGAGTCTTAGAGAGGAACTTTCCAGGATGGGCCTCGTCACATAAGTCCTATGATTGTACTGCTATGGTCAAGGTTTTCGAAATAGAGTTCCTAGTTTTCAACTGCAAGTAGAAGAATTTGAAAAAAAAAGAAAAAAGGGGTAGCGCTTTTCGCGCTTTGTTCACTTTCGTTCTTCGCTATCTTTTTCTTAGCAATATTGCCAGAACGATACCTACTATTGCGATTGCTGCGACGATTATGCCTATTCCTGGAATAAAGTATTGATCAGCTATTGAAGCTGGCGGGGATGTGGGTGCCTGAGTTGGCTCAGGTGCTTCCATTACGCCGAAAGCTGACGTTTCGGTTATTGACCAATAGGCTTCAGAACCTTTAAATGTGGCTATGACTGTGTATTTGCCTGAAATGTCAGGTTGCCACATGAAGCTGTAGAATCCGTTAGGGTCGGTTGTGACGGTGCCAATGTTTCGATAGTTATTGTTCGAATCGATCACGTCAATGGTGACGTCAACACCTGAGGCATTTGAGGGTTTGGGCTGCTGACTGTATACATACTCCATCCATGCGGTCATGCTGTCATCTGACACTGCTGGAACTCCGTTGGGGAAGCGTGCTACTATGTCAGAATCTTTTGTGCCAGGCGATTTATCCAATACAGTACCTGTTATAAGCACACTTTCTCCAGATGGCACAATTGTATCTTGAATTGTAGCTGTGGTGTCAGTTTGGCCTTTGCCGAAGGTGTAGATCTGACCGTCATAGCTGTTCCATGCTAGCGAGAAGCCATCTGCAATAGGACCTGTATCTCGCCCGTAGAACCCATTTATGCTCCAGACAAGTGAGCCATCAGTGCAATTTAACACCAAACGATGTGCATTCATGAACAGTGGTGGGTCATACATGCGACTCTCGGAAAGGAATATTTTTCCGTCAGCAATGCTCCCCGAAGTGTAACCCCAAATGGGATAAACACCGTATGGGGTGTCATACCCAGCGCTTCCACGAGTGAAAGTCCAATTGATTTTTCCTGTTTTAAGGTCAATAGCATTCACAAAGCCGCCGAAGTCCCAGACGTAGACGTTGCCGTAGGCGATTGCAGCCCATGATTGAAGTGTGCTCAAGGAATTTCCTGGAAGTTGGACCGGCCCCCATAACTGTTGCCCATTAGTCAACGAGTAGCCATATGCCTCATTTGTGTCTTTATTGTGTCTGACATAGTAACCTTCGCCTGCAGCCGCGAAATCCACTTCGTCATACAATGGCAATGTTCGATTTACCGGTCCCCATAGCAGCGCTCCTGTCTTATAGTCGAATGCAGCATCTATTGCATAAGATCCACCGAATTGCACGAGAAATGTCGGAATTATGGCAGGGTATGACTGCAAAACTATTCCTTTATGGGTTACTGCAGCGATGCCTAGTGCTGGGCTAATAGTGTTGCCGCTTATGTTTGTGGGAATTGGCACTCTCCATTGTATTCCGCGTGTGAAGTTAATAT
>Ga0105101_10000756_pt1 | contig 13617 bp, 10 predicted proteins | sample PPLLak21cMay2015_2_FD_87037 | JGI IMG/M metagenome (GOLD analysis project Ga0105101, IMG submission 87037) | Freshwater sediment microbial communities from Prairie Pothole Lake near Jamestown, North Dakota, USA - PPLs Lake P8 Core (1) Depth... | ecosystem: Environmental > Aquatic > Freshwater >... | reverse complement strand
CCCCGCGACGGTATACAATTCGAATAACTTACGGTTTCAATACCCGGTATGGAAAGTACATCTGTCTTAAAACTTTCTTCATGATCCTCAAGGTTCTTTGAATTATTAATTATTAATAATTTGTCCTTATCAAATCCGAGATTAAATTTCTGTACATATTTATCCTGAACGTTAATGATCATCATGCATATGATGAATACAACAGGTACAGTAAACTGAAGAACAATAAGGCTTTGCCTGAAGAATGAAAAGCTGTGACTGGTAACTACCTTCCCTTTCAGTGTAATGACAGGATTCGAAGAAGACAGGTATATTGCAGGGAGCAAACCCGAAAATAATACAGAAAATACAGTAATAACGGCTAAACCGAGAATAATCCGGAAATCCGAGAAATCAAAATGAAGATTTCCGTTTGTCATGGAATTGAATCCGCGTAAAAGTATCCTTACCAGTTCAGTAGCAAACAAAAGGCTTATAAGCATAAGGATGAAAGTCTCACCCAGGTATTGAAGAATTATTGTCGATTTTTTGGCACCCACTACCTTTCTGATCCCTGCTTCGCGATACCTCCTGATATTCATAGCAATAGCCAGGTTGATGAAGTTAAAACAGGCAATCAGAAGAATTGAGAATCCTAAGCTGCCAGCTATTATCATATACTGCATCCCGCCTCCACCCCAGACCCGTCTCTCTCCGACATAATTATAAAGGATCTTTTCCTTAAGAGGAAACAAAAATAATTCCTGATTAAGCGTGGTCTCTTGGGTTTTAATTAAATCCCTGATCTTACTATTTAGGGTGTCCGGGTTTGCCTCTTTATTTAAAAGTGCCCATATCTGGCAGGCACTTGCTCCCGTTTCATTTACCCAGCTGTTTTCAGCAATAAACTTTGAGAATGGAATTATAAAATCAAACCTGAAGGAAGACTCAGATGGAATATCCTCCATAATTCCTGAAATTTTATACCCAACCTCATTGTTATTATCCTTTTGTATCAATGTTTTACCAAGACAGTCCGCTGATCCGAAAAGCTTTTCTGCCATTGGTTTTGAAATAACTATCGAATTAATCCCCCACAAATCTTCTGAAAAAGATCCTGAAATAAATGGGAAAGAGAACATATCAAAAAAAGTTTCATCAGTAAAAAAGCCATTCTCTGTGAAAGCTTTTTGCCCATTTATAAAGGTATAACTGCGATTCGCGACCCGGGTCAGCAAATCAAACTCAGGAATCTTTTCCTCCAGATTATCGACAAGGGATGCAGAAAGAACCTGTTTCGGGAAGCGGTCTCCGTTAAAATATGTTACGTTTGCCTCGACAGCATATAATCTTTCATAATTCTCATGAAATTTATCAAAACTGAGCATACGATTAATATGTAGCATCGCAATAATTGAACAGGAAAGTCCAAATGTAAGGCACAGATAATTCAGTATGGTGTATGTTTTGTTACGCCATAAAAAGCGAAAGGCAATTTTAAGGAAGTTCCAGATCATATTGTTTTTAGTTTAATACTTATCTTTAATTGTCCAATATTCATTGAAATAATTTTCTCAATTCTGCATTTCTCAATCCCAAAGCCCCATTCAGGATCATCTCATCACTCTGTTCCCATCGTATTGCCTTGATGGAATTTCTTGTCACTGCCATTTATTTTATATTACCTAAACCTGTGCCAATTTTGTAAAGAATAGATATACAGTTTATTATAAATTAGCAATTAATAATTCTGTATATTTATTTTACGTTATTCCGTAAATTAATTTTACGTTTATTTTGATTATCCAATAAATAGCCTGGATTTGGGAATCATTGATCATTTAGAGATAGATTAACGATTCTCAGGAATGAACTGGAAACAGGTATAAGACTAAGGATGATAAAGAAAAGGATCACAATCTTGAAGTAGCACTTAGAGGAACGTCAGGACCAGTGACCAAAAAAAAATAAGCAGCTAAATATCACTTGCTATGTGGGTTGTACTGGATTCGAACCAGTGACCCCTACCCTGTCAAGGTAATGCTCTAAACCAACTGAGCTAACAACCCATTGCTGCAGTAAAAGTAATAAAAAAATTCCCCTGAACTCTCTGCAGTTTAAGAGAAATCAAATCCTGAAACATATGCCGGAGCATCGTAGAATCGCTCCTTTTCCTCCTCCGTCAAATTCAGGAACTTCATATAAACAAGTCCTGGTTTAGCGTTAAGAATCCTGTTAAGTGCTCCCATTTTGACCTCGGTGCGGAGCTTATCAAAAAGCTCGCTCCGGTCATCCAGCCATAATAATCCGGTATGGAATCCTTCGGCTGCACATACCGATTCAAACAAACCGCCAAGCAGTGGTTCCTTCCCCTTTTTGCAATATAAAGCATCAAAAACCAGGAAATGAAATTCATCAGGGTGAAACAACCTTTTGAAATATGGTGCACGCGGAAGTATCTTCAACATCACCCATCCCCAGATACCCGGAATGTCGTAGATCTTGTTTGTTGTTGGAATTGCACAGACACCCGCAATAATCTCATCTCCCTCCTTAAGAACATAATATTTATCACCGAAAAAAGCATATTCCGGAGTGAAGAGTGAATAATCCCTGTAATGGTCAAGCAGCAATTCTTTCATTTTTGGTTTTTCCTCAACTGTAAGCTTAACTACCCGGTTATCCGGTTTTGGATTAAACCTGCTGAATGCAACCGTTAAAAACGACCTGACATATTCAAATCCTGCCTGATGGACAAGATTCTTTGCTCTTTCGTTCATGCTCTCCAGAAAAGCGTACATGAGATGCTTGTCTTTTTCATAAACATCCGGTAGTTCAAGCATATGCGGCTTTCCGAATATTTCCAGCGTCTTCTGCTTAAACGTGTAGTCTGATTCATGTCTGATTTCTGCAGTATCCCTCCTATGGTGTGGTGTTTCAGACTGATAGACAGACTGAAATGCAAGATATCTGATGTATGTCGAGGGGTAATGCAGGGAACCCTGTCCTGACATGCGAAAACAGGCCCCGACTGTTGCTGTTATCTTATTTTTTTTGTAGAGCGAGATAAATCTTATCTGTTCCCTGTAGGCTGCTATCCGCTTGTCAATATTTAGAAACGAAAATCTTATCCCTCCTTCCGATCCCTGCACAGCATGGCTGAGGATATCGAGTATACCGTCATTAGCATGGTCTGAAAGCTTCAATTCAAGTCCCTGGAAATTTAAAATTGTCTTTTCAAACATTTGTTGCTATCCCTAATTATCCAAACTACCAAACACTCTCTGCAGCAGCGGAGTCACCCTGGCGGAAACTTCTTTTCTGATCTTAAGCTCTTCCCCCTCAACTTTAAGGAACATCCCGGCAAGTGCTTTGTTTGTCAGGAAATCATCCAGATCAGTGTTAACCGGTTTCAGATTTGCCAGCTTCCCGGCAAATGAATTTGCAAATATGTTCCATTTGGAAGTAAGGGTCAACCATGAATCCTTTGTTGATATATTGCCGACTATCTTTTTCTCTGTTGATACCTGTATTTTAGGTTTGTACAAAGCATACAGGTCATTGTAAGTAGTGTTCCTCAGATAGGTTGTTGCTGCATTGTCTGCACCTTTAAGTATGCCGAAGGCATCCTGAATAGTCATTTGTTTAACACTGTTGATAAATACAGGAGCCACATCTTTTGCGGCATCTTCTGCAGCCCTGTTAATTCTCAGGATAACATCCTCTACCAGTTTGTCACCTCCGGGTATTTTTGAAATATTATCCACAATTATTTTGGCTTCATCCGGAAGAAAGATCTTCACCAGTGCATCTCCGTAATAACCGTTCTCCAATGACAATCTGTCTGCAGCATTTTTTGCGCCTGTGTTAAGAGCCTCCTTAAGGCCGTTTATCACCTCAGCCTCAGTCAGGGGAATGGGGCTGGTAGTCTGCAGTACCTTTAGCAGCTCGGCACACCCGGTAAATAATAACAATGCAAGCGATAGAAATAAAATCCTGATTTTCATACGTTTATAATTTTGTTTTTAAAGGTCGTATGGAACCTCCATGTTTGTAAATTATATTCATGCTTATTAGTGTTTTTAAAACATGGAGGTTTCATACGTAATAAAATTAAATTCAATGCAAGATACGAAATATAGAATAGAGGCTCTCTGCAATTACCAGGTCTTCGGGATTGGTAATTTTGATATTCTCGGTGTTGCCTTCCACAAGGTTGATCTTAACACCTGTTTTTTCAAGAACTGTGGCATCATCGGTAAATTCGGGAAGATAATCCTGCAAATAGGCATTTTTGATCAATTCCGCATTGAATACCTGTGGTGTCTGTATCTGTCTGATATTTTGTCTGTTAATCATATGATTGCCTGTTTCTGTAACCATCCTGAGGGTATCGGAAGGCTCTGTAACGGGAATGGCATTCCCAAGTTGTTCTGCAGTTTCAAAACACCTTTTTATTGTATCATTGCTTATTAAAGGCCTTACCCCGTCGTGAATTGCAACAATACCCGGAATTCGTACAAATTCCAATCCGTTGCGGACAGACAAAAAGCGTGATTTCCCACCTTTAACGGGCGTATGTGAAACCGTGAATGAGTATTTTTCCTGAAGCTCGTCCCAGAATCCAAACTGGTTTTCAGGTAAAACGGTTATTATTTCAATTGAACCATTGAAAGCCTTAAATCTTTCAATCGTATGCATCAGGACAGGTTTCCCCGCAAGTTCAAGAAACTGCTTTGGAATATCCGAACCCATCCTTTTCCCGCTACCACCTGCAACAATGACAACATACTGTTTCATAAAATCCGAAACTTAATAATGTTCCCGAATTGGTTCCCCCTGGGGAGGTTGTGGGGTCCTTAGCCCCCCAGGGGGGTTGGGGGGTTCTTAACCCCCTGGGGTCGGAGGTCCGCTCACGGTTACTCCTTAGTATAAAGAAACCTCTTTATGCTCCTCTTCGGGGTTTTTGCAAATTCCTCGGGATGGATCCTGTATTTGTGGACAGCCATAAATTCCGGTATTTTCTCATTTACCTCTTTCCTGGTCTTTTCAAGAATCGGAATCAGTTGCTCTTCGTTGATATTATCCCGTTTCATCATTTCATAATCCGGACAAATCAACCCTATCAGTTTGTTATCCTCTGAAATGACAAGCGATTCCACAATATAATCCATGTTATTTATAACAGCTTCGATCTCTTCCGGAAAGATATTCTTCCCTGACGGACCAAGCAGCATACTCTTGCTTCTTCCCTTGATAAAAATGTTGCCATCCTTATCGATTATTCCAAGATCGCCTGTATGCATCCACCCCTTATCATCAATAATATCTTTGGTTGCTTTTTCATTCTTGTAATATCCGAGCATAACATTCTCGCCACGTAGGATTATCTCGCCCAGCTCGTGCTGAGGATCAGCCGAATCGATCGTAACCTCAAGTGTGTCGACTGCTTTACCGGCAGCACCAAGTTTCGCGGTATTCCATGGCTCATAACTTATAAGCGGTCCGCATTCAGTCATGCCATAACCAATTGAGAATCTGAGTCCGATTTTCTTAAAGAACCGCTCTGCTTCGGGATTGAAAGCAGCACCACCGATTACGATCTCATGAAATCTGCCTCCAAATGTTTCGGTAAGTTTTGCATTTATTTTCTTAAACAGTATTTTATTCACACCCGGAATTGCCAGCAGAATCTTCATATGAGGTTTGCTGATTACCGGCAGTATCTGTTTTTTGAAGATTTTCTCAATCACAAGCGGAACCGAGAGAATGAGCCTTGGCCTTATATCCTTGAACGCCTGAACTATAACCTGAGGTGAAGGTGTTTTGGAAAGAATTGTAACATGACATCCATAAGTGAAAGGAAACAGGAATTCGAATGCACAACCGTATGTGTGGGCCAGAGGCAGGAAGGAAACGAGCGGATCCCCGGGCTTAAGCGGCATGTTATTCTGTGCATACCTTATATTGGCAGCAAGGCTGTTATGCGATAACATTACTCCTTTTGAAAATCCTGTTGTGCCGCCCGTATAGCTTATAACCGCAAGCTTATCATTGGTGATATCTGAAAATTTAACATCCTCAGGTTTTATTTCAGGATAGGTCTTCGAGAACTTGTCCTCAAGAGCCGAATAGGCATCGTTCACGAGCGGGCTTCCCGGTATGATCATTTTAAAGGTTTCCAGGGAAATAATGCCCTGAACTGAGGGCATTTTGGAACGGTCAAGTGTTTCGTAGATCTTGTCATCAACAAACAGGAGTTTGGAATCCGAATGATTGATCAGATTAGTCAGATCATCAGGTTTAAAATCAGGAAGAATCGGCACAATCACAGCACCGTATGTCACAGTGGCAAGATAAATTATGCACCAGTGAACCGAGTTTCTGCCTACAAGACCGATCTTATCCCCTTCACGGATGTCTGTATCCCTGAATAGAATATGGAGCTTAAGGATATGTTCTGCAATCTGTTTGTAGCTATATCCCTTTTCCTTGTAATTTGACAGAGCCTCTATTGTCCAGTTTTGCCTGATACTCTGTTCAATATACCCGATTAAACGTTCCTTGATCATGATTGAGAGTTTTTGGTTAATGACAATAAAGTAAATATACGAAATCCAAATTGTTCCGGTTAAACGAAATACATTACGAGGATCGCAAAGATCGAAAGGATGTTGACAACTGTAAAAAAGTAATTATAGCCTTCCCGCTTTTTACTGAAATGCCCGAGCTTTCGTGCCAGAATCCCGATATTCGGTACAAAGAGAACTATCAGAAAGGCAAAAAACTCCACCCCCATGAATACTTCTTCAAGCCCCCCTTTAACAAGTGACGAAAAGTACACGACAATAAGCAGAACCAGTAAATAAATAAGATAACTGATTTTCAGAAGCAAAGTTGAGGCAAGCCTTCGTTTATGAAGCTGGTGAGGTTTCAGGTAAGCATAAGCGAGTGCAAAGATTAATATTACAAAGATGGCGCCAAGAATGAAATTCAGAATCTCTTTAAAATTAGCCATCTGCCAGGGTATTAGTTTCCAGATCATGATTCGAGGCGTGACCAGATGAGAGAACTGGCGCCCAGGACTGCCGCATTCTGTGTACTGAGTTCAGATGCAAGAAGTTTGACTTTACCCTTGTATATGCTCAGCAGGTTTTCTTCCATATACTCCTTGGCCGGCTCAAAGATCAGATCTTTTGCAAGTGCGAGACCTCCGAACAGGAAGATTGCTTCAGGATTGGTATGTGCCACAACATCGGCAAGCTTGAATCCAAGCATTCTTCCTGTATGCTGAAATGCTCTCAGTGCAAGATAATCTCCTCTTTTGGCGGCTTCATGTATCTTTTCCGCATCCAGCTCATCAAAACTGAACTTTCTCAGTTCGCTGGGCTGAATGCTGTCGGCCATTATTTTAAGGAGGGATCTTTTAAGTCCGGTTGCAGATACATAGGTTTCCAGGCATCCTTTCCTGCCGCATCCGCAATCACGGTTTGAAGGACCCGGGCGGATAGCCGTATGGCCTATTTCCCCTGCAAATCCGTCATGCCCGTAGACCAGTTTTCCATCAACCACAAATCCGCTCCCAAGACCTGTTCCCAGGGTTATTACAACAAAATTCTTCATCCCCCTGGCTCCGCCGTAAATCATTTCCCCGACAGCTGCAGCATTAGCATCATTGGTCACAATTACAGGAAGTTCCGTATGCCTGTGGAACTCATCAGCGAGAGGTACAATTCCTTTCCAGGGTAAACCTGCGGCATGTTCAATAGTCCCTTTATTAATATTCCCCATGGGAGCGCCGATTCCGAAACCCTTCAACTCAAAGCCGTTGCCTATTTTCTGGGCTGCTACCCGGATCTTCTCAATCAATGCACCAACAAAGACTTCAATCTCATCATAATAGGTGGTTTTAAGCGTGTCCTCCGCCAGAATTTTTCCCTGCCTGTCGACAAAGCCGAATACAGTGTTTGTACCACCGATATCAATGCCTATTGCAACCTCTTTTTTTACCATTCGACCAGGAATAAGATTAATAGATGTATAAATATAAATGAACAAACTGAAAAAAACCAGAAAATCAGGATTTTCAGGTATTATTCCGGAACGTATTCATTACCTACTTTCCTTGCTCTCTGCGGCTTATCAAGATTGATCCCCAGAGAAATTCCGGTTTCAACAAGGAGGTTCCATCCTGCTGCGAGCTGAACATATTCAGAATACTCCCCGCAGTCAGGAATAATGATCGTAGGGAAAATAGTTTTCGTCTTCGATACTGCAATAACTTTTATTCCGGCACCTTTAACCAGACATTCAAAGAATTTATCCTGATCAGTTTCAAACGGATCCATCCATATGAGAACTTCATTCTTATCCATAACCTCTTCTATCCCGTGGAGTGCAAAGGTCCCTTCAAGAAAATCTGATTTCTTCCTTGTTATTTCATTGGTCTTAAGGGCCAATTCACCTGCAACTCCATTATCGCGGCCGGCAAAGTATATGAGACTGGCATTTTTTAATATCCCTGAAATCTCACTGTCTATTTTTGCTGTAAGGACCTGTTCAGTCTGTTCGGCAAGTTTGTTCAGACCATTCATTTTTCTCCCTTCAAGATTTCTCATCAGTGAATCATAAAAAAGTCCCTGCTCGATAACCGACTTGGTTGCTGCCACTGCATTTTCCTTTCCGCATGTAAGAACATGAGTGTCGTTCGCAAATTCCTGAAGCTTGGTATTCTGGTTTGCTGTAAGTCCGAATATTGCATCATGGTTCTTTTTCTTCAGGTCAAGTATCATCCGGATTACTTCTTTTGTCTGTCCTGAATTTGAAGCGGCGAAAACAACCAGGTCCTTCAGGTTGTATTCCATGGCCTGTGTGCACCCTTCGGTTATTACGGGTACCTTAAATTCATTTTTGAGCATTGAATAAATTGCTCTTTTCGCAGGAAAGATCCTGCTGCTTCCCTCACCTGTCAGGAATAATCCTTTTTTCGATCTGATCGTTTTGACAAACCGTTCCGAAACTTCGGGATCGAACGACCTGATTATGCCCGGTGTTTCCAGCATTTCCCTTACAAGGGCATAGCGGCTATATTTTTCCTCTTTTGTATTCATGGATTTAAGTTTTTGGAAATCAAAGTTATACTTTTTTTACAAGAAATTCCGGGAGGTCATTCTGGATTTGCTGATCTTTCTGGAAACCACCGCCAAGATGTTGCCAGTATACTTCAGCATATTCCACTCCGGCCATCTTTCCGTAATTACGGTTACCTTCCAGAACAAAACCGAAGAAATCATCAATTTTATGCATATGCTTCATCAGATCGATCTGGGAAATATGGCAGGAAAGCATCTGTTTCTTCGTTTCAATAACGGATGTTATATTTACAAAAAAATGTGGTGCAACTATCTGTGATCCAAGCGGATCAGATAAGGTAAACGGAGATGTATGATAAAGCAGCGGTGTTACTTCGAGCGGTTTTTCATCAACAGGGACCGGGTCGAGCGAAGAGACCATTGCAGCACTCTCCACAATATTGGCGGTAGTTCTGTGATCAGTATGATAATCGGAAGAAAGGTGTGTGAAGATAATCCCTGCTTTTACTTTCCTGATGAGTGATATTGTTTTCAGCCTCATTTCTTTAGTGTCGAACAGAAATCCGTCTACGCCCCCAAGGGTATAATATTCAGCATCAAGGACTGCTGCGGCTTTTTTTGCTTCTTCATACCGCACCCTGGCCGTCTCCTCCATCCCCATTCCGCAACCTCCCAGGTCACCGCCTGTCATTGTTGCGATCACAATTTTATAGCCTTTGTCTTTCAGAAGCTTAAGGACTCCTGCGTTCCAGGCTTCGGCATCATCCGGATGAGCGTTGAACGAGAGCGCTACTTTGTTGAATTGTTTTGTCATAGTATAATTTATTTTTGTTTTACCATTACTTTTTCAAGGCGTATAAAATCAGGAAGTACACCTATCAGAGGCTTTATATAGCTGATAAATGCAGGTGATACATTATTTCCTTCGCTGTTAAAGAATTCCATGGGCATTGGTCGTGCGGTAACAGCAACATCCTTCAGTGGCACTTTTCCGAATTTTATCTTATACGGTTTATCCGAAATCCTTTCGATGCTTACCATATTGCCTGATTCACCTTTTTCTGCAAGCTTTACTGCTTCGGTACCGCAAAGGTATGCTTCTTTGAGGTCGATTTCCGAAGCTCTTACAATATCACTCATTATCAATGATTCAGTGATCTGAAATTCACCGCGGTATCCGAACTTATCGGTGATTATTCTGTGAAGGCTTGTGGCCACGCTGGCACCACCCATTGCACCGAATTCTATGTTATTGAATTTATCTTTTGCAACCGACGAGCTCACCGCTGTTCCGTCAAAGTACTTCAATCCTTCACCGCATACAATGGAAACCCATCCGTATTTTTTTATGCAGTTCTCAACATCCGATAAAAACTTTACCCGGTCAAAATGGAACTCAGGAGTGTATATCAAATGCGGTGCATCATCTTCTGATCTTCTTGCCATTGCCGTAGCGGCAGCCAGCCAGCCGGCATCCCTGCCGATAGTCTGGTATATCACGAATTTGTCAACCTTCTGCATATCCCTTGCCAGCACTCCTGCCTGCATTACATTCAGTATGTTGGATCGGGCAGCTGAAGGGAATCCGGGTGTATGATCAGTTCCAAAAAGATCATTATCGACAGTCTTGGGTATTCCAATACCTGTCAGCTCATATTTTCCGGCCCGGCAATAGGCTTCCACCCTGTTTATGGTATCCATTGTATCATTTCCCCCGATCAGGAAGAAATACCGGATATTATATTTTTTAATCACTTCCAGTATACGGGGAAGATCATCTTCCTTTACCTTATGCCTCGATGAACCAAGAGCTGATGAAGGGGTACTTCTTAATCCTTTTATGGCGTGCGACGGCTGTCTGCCAAGATCAAACAACCATTCCTGCATGAATCCTTCAATTCCGTACTGCATCCCGTAAATCTCCATAATATCAGGCGACAACACTGCCGCTTCAATAACCCCGGCCAGACTTGAGTTGATCACTGAAGTCGGTCCGCCTGATTGCCCGATAATTGCATTTCCTTTCAGCATTTCCTGATTATTTTAAATGTTTGTTAGTCTGTAAGATGCCGGAACTTAACGAATCCAAAATACAATAAAATTAATTACCCTCAAATGATGTTTATTGTATTTCTTTCCGGGACTGTTCGTTCCATACCAGAGCTGCGGCGCCCAGAACTGCGGCGTTACTTTCAGGAACACCTGAAGGGAGTATTTTGACCGTTCCCCTGAAAATAGGCTGGACATTTGCTTCAACATATTTTCTTACAGGTTCAAATAAAATTTCCCCGGCATTTGCAAGTCCGCCGAAAAGAAAGACAGCCTCGGGACTTGAAAATCCTATAGCATTATATATTCCGAAGGCAAGCTTCTCAGCGGTAAAATCCATAGCTTTAAGTGCAACCGGGTCCTTTTTTGCAGCAGCTTCCGCGACCTTCCTGGAAGTAAGCTCTGAGGGAGGTATATCCCTGAGAATACTCTCTTCCCTCATTTCACTCAACAGTAGAAGAACAGTACGTACAAGTCCCGATGCTGAAGCATAGGTCTCAAAACAACCTTTCCGTCCGCAGCCGCATGCTCTGCCGCCCGGAACAACCGTGGTGTGCCCAAGCTCTCCTGCAAATCCGGTATGGCCATAAACCATCTGCCCGTTGATTACAATACCGCTTCCGAGACCGGTGCCAAGGGTCAGGACAATAAAATCCTTCATCTTTTTTGCTCCCCCGAAGATCATCTCACCCATAGCAGCAGCATTTGCATCATTTGTAACAATCACCTGCACATCAATTTTCTTCCTGATAAGATCGGCAAGCGGGACGATCCCTTTCCATGCAAGATTCGGTGCAAGCTCAATGGTACCCTTGTGATAATTCGCATTCGGCGCCCCTATGCCTATACCAAGCAACTTATAACCTCCGGCTCCTGTTGATAACAGTTTGTTGATTGCAGAGACAAGCGCCTCAACAAAATCATTAATGTCGGGATATTCAATTGTATTCAGACTGCTTTCAGCCAATACTTTACCTGTCCGGTCGACCAGGCCTAAAACTGAGTTTGTACCTCCAATGTCGACACCAGCTACTATTTCTTTCATTGGTAAGATGTTTTATATTTTAAATTCTGCCCTGGCTTCTTGTGGAAGAGCTTCCTGCTGCCGGGCTTTTTAATTTCTTGCTGTTCATTTCACTTATATCCCAGTCATAATCGCGAACCCAGTTTTCTTTAATATCGACCTCGAGCGGGAGGTATGAAACCGGTTCAGGCTGCCTTCGGGTGAAAAAATCGCCGGTTGTCCACTTCCCGTCACCATTGAGGTCATAAACAACCCTTACTCTGTATGATCCCTTGTCAAGCAGGGGAAATTCAACCTTTCCATCCTTCTCCATCAGAATTTCCCTTACAGGTTTTTCGGTTTCGGTCAGAAGCTGAATTATACGGCTTCCCTCATAATTCCTTACATTCAAAACCAGCTTTCCAAAAGACTCATCGCTTTTTACGGTGAATTTATTCCCCGTTGAATCCGATTGTTCCCCGTAAATATTTCCGAATGATGCGGAATCGGCAATGAAAAGATAGTTCCTTCCTCTGGCAAAGCTCGCCCTCATCCTCATCAGGCAAGAATTTGCACTGTCCTGTTCCAGGTTGAAAAGGAGTTTTTTCCGGTTTGTCGCGTCAACTTCGTAAAGCCTGATCCGTGAGGTATCGGGTTTGCGGAAAGGAGTCTGTGAGTTAAAAACAACAAGGCTTCCGGGTCTCAGGGTTCCGGAAGTTATGTTGGAGCTTACCTTAAAGGGTACCGGTTTTGGTTTTGCTCTTGTGGAACGGGGAGTCAGAAATCTCATCATAACAGTATCCTGCCTGCGGATTGTATTTCCGGTTGTGTCCGTAAACGGATAGGTTATTAACGAAGTTATTATCTGTTGAGAATATAGTGCACTGTCAGTGAGCCAGACCTGGATCGTATCATTATCCCTGCTCCTTTCCACAAAAAATGAGTTAGCGGCGGCTCCCGGGATGGAGAAATCAAATCCCAGGGAATCGGGAGGGAGGGAGAGTGTATAAACCAGTTTGTATGGTACGCTTCTCGAAGAAGAGGTAAAATAATGCAGTTTCTTACCGGGTTGAAAAAGGAATAGCCTGTGTTCTCCCTTTTTAACCACTGTATCCTGTGTTTTCAGATTTGTCTTAACAGCTTTCACTGTATCCACCGGTAAGGGCAGGTAGTTATTCTCAGGAGTTACCATGATCGCAGAATCCAGAAATGCAAGTTCCTCGTCATTCAGATTATAGTTTTTACTGTTATCGGCATCTTTAAGTGCATAAAGTCTGTATTTACCTCCCCTGACATTGTCTATCCTGAAATATCCGTTTTTATCCGCCCTTGATATGTATCCGGGAATACTTTTCACAAATGCCGAATCATCCTGTTCAATGTAAAGGCTTACAAGAACTTCGGTAGTTGAGTTAAGATCATTTGCCTGGTAAACGTTACCGGTTACGGAAAGGGAATCGATCACTGGTCCCGTTGAAAAAACAAACTGGTAAT
>Ga0105101_10000748_pt1 | contig 13699 bp, 15 predicted proteins | sample PPLLak21cMay2015_2_FD_87037 | JGI IMG/M metagenome (GOLD analysis project Ga0105101, IMG submission 87037) | Freshwater sediment microbial communities from Prairie Pothole Lake near Jamestown, North Dakota, USA - PPLs Lake P8 Core (1) Depth... | ecosystem: Environmental > Aquatic > Freshwater >... | reverse complement strand
GGCGAGATCAGGATCGACTGCGCGTCCTCGTCGTGCTCGGCCTGGGAAAAAAGATCCATCGCCACCCACGCGGCATCGGTCTGGCCGTCGCACACCACCACGATTTCAGACGGGCCGGCGATCATGTCGATATCCACCTGGCCGAACACCATGCGCTTGGCGGTCGCCACGTAAATGTTGCCGGGGCCGACAATCTTGTCGACCCGCGGAATGCTATGCGTGCCATAGGCGAGCGCCGCCACCGCCTGCGCACCGCCCACACGAAAGACACGATCGACACCGGCAATGTGTGCCGCGGCCAATACCAGATCATTTAACTGACCTTCCGGAGTCGGCACCACCATGATGAGCTCGGCCACGCCCGCGACCTTGGCGGGAATGGCATTCATCAGCACCGACGACGGATAGGCGGCCTTGCCGCCGGGGACATACAAACCGACGCGGTCGAGGGCCGTGACCTGCTGGCCAAGCAGCGTGCCATCGGCCTCGGTGTAGCTCCAGGAGTCGATTTTCTGGCGCTCGTGATAGCGGCGCACGCGCGCGGCGGCCTGTTCGAGGGCGGTGCGTTGATCGGCCGGAATATTTTGTACTGCCTGCGCGAGCAGTGTCTGTGGAATTTCGAGTGCGGAGGCCGACGCCGGTGTCCAGCGGTCGAAGCGTGCGGTGTAGTCAAGCAGCGCGTCGTCCCCGCGTGCGCGCACGGCGCCGATCACCTCGCGCACCACATCCTCGACCTTCGCGTCCAATTGCTGGGCGCGATCGAGCAAGGATACGAACGCGGCGCGGAAGCCGGCGTCGGTAGTGTCGAGGCTGCGGATGGTAAGGGTCATGACCTACCCGGCAATCGAAAAAACTTCGTCACTCCGGCGCAAGCCGGAGTCCAGAAGTGCCGCGCGATCCGGATCGATATCGTCTGGATACCGGCTTGCGCCGGTATGACGGCATTTTGGAATCATCCTGAACGCTGGCGGCATCCGGTTAGCCCTGCACCGCCTGACGGAAGCGCTCCACCAGCGGCTTGAGCGTGACGTGTTTCATTTTCATGGAGGCCTGATTTCCCACCAGCCAGGCACTGATGTCGGCCAGCTTCTCGATCTCGGTGAGACCGTTGGCCTTTAGGGTATTGCCGGTCTCCACCAGATCCACGATGCGATCCGAAAGACCGACCAGCGGCGCCAGTTCCATCGAACCGTAGAGTTTGATGATGTCGGTCTGAATTCCCTTGGCCGAAAAGTGCCGGCGGGTAATGTTCACATACTTGGTTGCCACCCGCACTCTTGTCCAGGCCTTGGGGTCATCGCGCGCCGCAAGGCCCGCCGGCTCGGCTACCATCAGCCGGCAGCGCGCGATCTTGAGGTCGAGCAACTCGTACAGGTCATGACCGTCGACCTCCATGAGCACGTCGCGTCCGGCAATACCGAGATCGGCGGCGCCGAATTGCACATAGGTCGGCACATCCGCGGCGCGGATAATGACGATCTGGGTGCCGGGGACGTTGGTGTCGATAATGAGTTTGCGGCTCTTGAGCGGATTCTCCACCGGCTCGATGCCGGCGCGCGCCAGCAGCGGCAGACTCTCTTCCAGAATCCGCCCCTTGGACAGCGCAATCTTGATGCTCTCGGTCATGGCTCAGGCAATATTGCTGACAGCGGTGCGGCGAGTGTCGGGCACGCGCCGGATGCGCGCGCCGAGCTGCTGGAACTTCTCCTCGATGCATTCGTAACCGCGATCGATATGATAGATGCGATCGATGAGCGTCTCGCCCTCGGCCACCAGGCCGGCCAGCACCAGGCAGGCCGAGGCCCTCAGGTCCGTGGCCATCACCGGTGCGCCGCGCAGCCCGGCAACGCCGCGCGTCAGCGCGGTGTTGCCGCGAATCTCGATATCCGCGCCGAGGCGTACCAGTTCCTGCACGTGATGGAAGCGGCTCTCGAACACCGTTTCGGTGACGCTGGCCGTTCCCTCCGCAATCGAATTCATGGCGATGAACTGCGCCTGCATGTCGGTCGGGAAAGCCGGATACGGGGCGGTGCGCACAGTGACCGCCTTGAGATCCCTGCCCTGCATGTCGAGACTGATCCAGTCATCGCCGGTCTCGATTGCGGCGCCGGCCTCGCGCAACTTGTCGAGCACCGCCTCGAGCAGATGCGGCCGGGTATGGCGCAACTTGATCGAGCCGCGCGTCATCGCCGCGGCCACGAGATAGGTGCCGGTCTCGATGCGATCCGGAACGATCATGTGCTGGCCGCCGCCGAGGCGCTTCACGCCATCGATCGTGATCTCATCGGTGCCGGCCCCCTGGACCTTGGCGCCCATGCTGTTCAGGCAGCGCGCCAGATCCGCCACTTCCGGTTCGCGCGCGGCATTCTCGATCACGGTGACGCCGTCCGCCAGGGCAGCGGCCATCATCAGGTTCTCGGTGCCGGTCACCGACACCATGTCCATGAAAATACGCGCACCCTGGAGGCGCTTGGCCTTGGCCTTGATGTAGCCGTCCTCGACCTTGATGTCGGCGCCCATCGCCTGCAGACCTTTGATATGCAGGTTGACCGGGCGCGAACCGATGGCGCAACCACCGGGCAGCGACACCTCGGCTTCGCCGAAGCGCGCGAGCAGCGGCCCCAGTACCAGGATCGAGGCGCGCATGGTTTTTACCAGTTCGTACGGCGCGCGCAGCGAATTGATCGTGGTGGTGTCGGCCTCGATGGTCATCTTGTCGCCCACCGTCAGGTTCACGCCCATGCGCCCGAGCAGCTCCATGGTGGTGGTGATGTCCTGCAGGTGCGGGACATTGCCGATGGTAAGCGGACTGTCGGCCAGCAACGAGGCCACCAGCACCGGCAAGGCCGCGTTCTTGGCGCCGGAAATGCGAATTTCGCCACGCAGGGGGGTACCGCCGTAGACAATCAGTTTGTCCATATGAGAAGACCGGGGCTCGCCGAGCCAGAAAATCAAAGGCCGCCCGGAGGGGCGGCCTGGATAGTTTACACCGAGAGACCCTGAAAAAGCCCAGTGATGGGCTTTTTCAGTATTATTCCGGGCCTAGGCGGATTTCGTGCCGGCCTGGGCCTCGGCCACCAGTTTCTGCAATTCACCCTTCTGGTAGAGCTCGGCCATGATGTCCGAGCCGCCGATGAACTGACCTTTAATATAGAGTTGCGGAACCGTCGGCCAGCTGGAGAACTGTTTGACGCCCTCGCGGATCTCCGGGTCGGCCAGTACATCCACCGTGGCGAATTTGGCGCCGCAGGATTTCAGCAGCTGGGTGGCACGCCCGGAGAACCCGCACTGCGGAAACTGCGGTGTGCCCTTCATATAAAGGATGATGTCGTTTTCCTCGACCTGCTTGCGAATCTTGTCCTGCACGTTCATTGAAGTATCTCCTTCGGTAATGATGTTCGGCCGGAATCAGCGCCCGCCTTCGGCGGCGTGTTGTTCCGGGGTCAGGGTGCGCAGCGCCAGGGCGTGGATCACCGCGTCCCGCATGTTCTGCCCCAGCGCCTTGTACACCAGCTGGTGTTGTTGCACGAGGTTTTTCCCGGCAAAGTCCGCGGAGACGATCAGCGCCTCGAAGTGATGGCCGTCGTCGCCGCTGACGCGCACTGTCGCACCGGGAAGCCCGGCCTCAATGAGGCGTTGGATGTCTTCTGCACGAGTCATATCGGTTTAACGGGTTGGGCTACACTGGCCACTTTGGCCGCTCTCAGCTTCCTGCTTTCCGCGGCACTCGAACGTCCCTGTACGTCGCAAGGGCCGGCAAGCATACGCCGGACACACGGCCGTTTAAATACTTATTTTGGGATAATGCCCCTATGTCAGCTGCGGATTTTGTATCCGCGTCGCAAGAGCTCCAGCGTCAGCCCGGACAACAGCACGAACGACGACAGGACGACGGCAAAACTGAGCAGCGGACTCACGTCCGAAACGCCGAAAAAACCGTAGCGAAAACCGTCGATCATGTAGAAGAACGGATTGAAGTGCGACAAGGTCTGCCAGAACGGCGGCAATGAGTGGATCGAGTAAAACACACCGCTCAGGAAGGTCAGCGGCATGATGATGAAATTCTGAAAGCCGGCAAGCTGATCGAACTTGTCGGCCCACAATCCGGCGATGATTCCGAGCGTGGCGAGCGCCGCGCTGCCGAACACGGCGAACGCCAGCAGCACCAACGCGTCGTGCAACGGCAGCGGAATGAGCACGAGCGCCGCGAGATACACGCCGGCACCGACCACCACGCCGCGCACCACCGCCGCCAGCACGAACGCCAGGAAGAACTCGACGTGCGAAAGCGGCGTCATCAGCACGAAAATGAGATTGCCGGTGATCTTCGACTGGATCAGGCTCGATGAGCTGTTGGCAAAGGCGTTTTGCAACACCGCCATCATCGTCAGGCCGGGGATCAGAAACGCGGTGTAGCGCACGCCCGGAAACGCCTGCACGTGCTCCTCGAGCACATGCCCGAAGACCAGCAGGTAGAGCAGCGCAGTCAGCATCGGCGCGAGCAGCGTCTGGAATCCGACCTTGTAAAAGCGCAACAGCTCCTTGTAGAGCAGCGTGTAAAAGCCGGTAATGTTCATGGGAAACCGGCATCCAGGGTCAGCCATCTGGAAGGAACGCAAAGATCGCAGAGGCGCAAAGGACGCAGAGGTTTTTGGGCGATCCTACTTTGCGCTCTTTGCGCCTTTGCGTTCTTTGCGAATTTTCCAGAGACTGCATTCATTGCGGCCGCCTCCGGGTCAACTCCAGGAACACGTCCTCGAGATCCGGTTTCTCGGTATGCAAGTCGGTAATGACCGCGCCGTGTGCGCGCAGCGCATCCACCACATCGGCAATGGCATCGTTGCGACGGTGCAGCTGCAGGACCAGTTCGTTGCCCTGCCGGCGCTTGACCTTGCCCTCCAGCGCCGCGGGGAGCCGTGCCATCGGGCTTTCGGTCTGCACCGTGAACATGACGCTGTCCATGCCGCGCGCCAGCAATCCCTGTTTGCTGTCGAGCGCGATGACGACGCCGCGGTCGAGGATGGCGATGCGCTCGCACAGCGCCTCGGCCTCCTCGAGATAATGCGTGGTGAGCACGATGGTGTGACCTTCGCGGTGCAGGCGTTGAATGAATTGCCAGAGCGACTGGCGCAGCTCGACGTCGACACCCGCGGTCGGCTCGTCCAGCACCACCACCGGCGGGCGGTGGACCAGTGCCTGCGCGACCAGCACGCGCCGTTTCATGCCGCCGGACAGCGATCGCATGTTGGACTCGGCCTTGTCGGCCAGCATGAGCGCCTGCAGCAACTCCTCGATCCACGCTTCGCTTTCGCGTCCAAGGCCGAAGTAGCCGGCCTGGAGGCGCAATACTTCGCGCACGCTGAAAAACGGATCGTACACCAGCTCCTGCGGGACCACGCCGAGCGCGCGCCGCGCCCGCCGGTAGTCCCTGACCACGTCATGGCCGAGCACGGCGACACTGCCGGCATCCAGGCGCGCGAGACCGGCGAGGATATTGATGAGCGTGGATTTGCCGGCGCCATTCGGCCCGAGCAGGCCGAAGAACTCGCCGCGCCGGATCTCAAGATCGATGCCTTTCAGGGCATGCACGTTCCGATAGCGCTTGTGCACGCCCCGAACCTCGACCGCAGCGGTCATCTCATTCATATGTCGCAATCATAAATACCCCCTCACCCGCAAGGCGGGGAAGGGAATGGTAATGTGGATTAACCTGGAAAAAAGCAGCCAGCCGCAGATGAACGCGGATATTCAATGCGCTGCCTGTTATTGCCGGTCCACCAAAAGGGTGAATGACATCGGTGCATCAATAGCATGATTCATCAGCATAAATCTGCGTTCATCTGCGGCTAAACGCCGTTTTCAGGATGATGGAATCAGGGAATGTGATTAGGCAGCGCGTCGTGCAAGCCGTTGATGCGGATCAACGTCTGCACCGGCGCCGGAATATTGGCAAAACGCAGCGTACGATTCGCGGCCCGTGCGTGCCGCAGCCATTCAATCAGGAGCGCCAGCCCGGCGCTGTCCGCGCGCTCGACCTGTGCAAGATCGAGAATCAGCTCGCCAGTGCCGGCGAACCAGCTGGCCGAATTCCGGTAAAGCCCCGGCACCGTCTCGAACGTCAGCGCACCGGTGACAGACTGCGTGGACGTGCTCATGTTCATTTCTTTGCCATTCCGGCAGCGCGCTTCTGCTTGTTATTGTCGGCAATCTCGGCGATCAATGCATCCATGCCCTTCTCGCGTATTTTGGTGGCGTAGATCGAGCGGTAGTTGGTGACCAGGCTCACGCCTTCGATCGTGATGTCATAGACCTTCCAGGCGCCATCCTTGTTCTTGTAGAAGCTGTAGTGAATCGGGATATTCGGCTGGCCACCGGTCTGCTTCACCTCGGTCTTTACCGTTGCCTCGGTGTCCTGCGGCTTGCGCTGTACCGGCAGATAAATAATTTTCTGGTCGTTGTAATTCAGCAATGCCTGGGAATAGGTGCCGACCAGCAGGTCGCGGAATTCGCTCGTGAACCGGCCTCGCTGCTCCGGTGTGGCCTGCTTCCAGAAACGCCCCAGCACCCACTGCGACATGCGCCGGAAATCAAAGTGCAGCAGCACTTTCTCGTCCGCCATCTTGTAGAGTTTGGCGTAGTCCTTGGCGTAAACGTCGCGGTGTGCCTTGATCTCGGCCAGGATTTCGTCCGCGGTCTTGCGCACCAGCTCTTCCGGCGCCACCTCGGCATGGGCGACACCCAGCACCGACAGCAGCAGGACACTCACGAGCAATAAGGTTTTTCGCATGGCTTTCTCCGTTCGTTACTTCTACTTGTTGTCAGCGGGCTTGTCGATAAACGCGGTGAGCAGGCGCCCCACCAGTTTCTCCAGCACCATGGCCGACTGCGTCAACTTGATGCGGCTGCCTTCCTTTAGATATTCCTCCGCCCCGCCCGGTTCCAGTTCAACGTACTGTTCGCCCAGCAAGCCGGCGGTGAGAATCGACGCGCTCGTGTCGGTCGGCAGGTTCTTGTAACGGCCGTCGATATTCAGCACCACGACCGCCTGATAGGTGTCCGGATCGGAATGAATCGCGGCCACCCGCCCGACCCGCACCCCGGCCAGGGTGATCGCCGACCGGACCTTGAGGCTGCCGACGTTCTCGAAACGCGCCTCGACGCGATAGCCATCGGTGACATCCGTCGTCGTCAGGTTGCCGACGCGAAAGGCAAGCACCCCGAGCGCGAACACCCCGGCGGCCACGAAAATACCGACCCACACTTCCACGGTTTTCCTGTTGGTCATGTCAAACGTCTCCCAGCATTAATGCGGTCATGATGAAATCGAGCCCCAACACGGCGAGCGATGAATAAACCACGGTGTGGTTGGTGGCGCGGCTGACGCCCTCGGAGTTCGGCACGGCATCGTAACCCTCGAACACCGCGATCCAGGTGACCACCACGCCGAACACCACGCTCTTGATGACGCCGTTCATGACGTCGTCGCGGAAATCCACGCCATTCTGCATCTGCGACCAGAACGCGCCGCTGTCCACGCCCAGCAGCCCGACGCCGACCAGGTGCCCGCCGAGGATGCCGATGGCGCTGAACATGGCGGCGAGCAGCGGCATGGAAATCACGCCGGCCAGGAAGCGCGGCGCGATCACGCGCATGACCGGATTGACGGCCATCATCTCCATGCCGGCCAGCTGCTCGGTCGCCTTCATCAGGCCGATCTCGGCCGTGAGCGCCGAACCGGCGCGCCCGGCGAACAGCAGCGCCGTCACCACCGGCCCGAGTTCGCGCAACAGCGACAACGCCACCAGCAAGCCGAGCGACTGCGCCGCGCCGAACTTGACCAGGGTATTGTAGCCCTGCAAACCGAGCACCATACCCACGAACAGGCCGGAGACCAGCACAATGGGCAGTGTAAAGACACCCACCGCATAGACCTGCTGGGTGACCAGGTAAAATCTTTTGACCAGCGCCCAGGAGTTGCCGAGGATATCGAAGAAGAAGAGCGCAGCGCTTCCGAGGCGCTCGATGGTGCTCAACACGGCGGCGCCGAGGGACTGAAACATTTTCACCGGCCATTCTCCCCGAACAAATCTTCCAGGTAGTTCCTGGCCGGATAGGTATAGGGTACCGGGCCGTCCGGCAGCCCGTCCATGAACTGGCGCACATCCGGCGAGGTCGATTGTTGCAGCTCGGTCGGCGTGCCCTGGCCCAGGATGCGGCCATTGCCGAGCAGGTAGGCATAGTCGGAAATCAGGGAGGCCTCGGCCACGTCATGCGACACGACGATGGAAGTGATGCCGAGCACCTGGTTGAGTTCGCGAATCAGCTTGGCGATCACGCCCATGGAAATCGGATCGAGGCCGGTAAACGGTTCGTCGTACATGATCATCATCGGTTCGAGCACGATGGCGCGCGCCAGCGCCACGCGCCGCGCCATGCCGCCGGACAGCTCCCAGGGCATCAGGTCACGCGCGCCGCGCAGTCCCACGGTCTGGAGTTTCATCAGCACCAGATTTCTCAGCACCGCCTCGGGAAGCCGGGTGTGCTCGCGGATCGGGAAGGCGACATTCTCGAACACGGATAAGTCGGTGAGCAGCGCCCCGTGCTGGAACAGCATGCCCATGCGCTTGCGCAGCTGGTACAGCTCCCGAATGTTCAAGTCCGGAACATTCTGCCCGTCCACGAGCACCTGCCCCCGGCTCGGACGCAGGCGTCCACCGATAAGATTCAGCAGCGAGGTCTTGCCACAGCCGCTGCCGCCCATGATGGCGGTGACCCTGCCGCGCGGAATGCCGAGCGTCAGGTTGTCCAGAATGGTGCGTGTGCCGTATTGGAAACTGACATCCCGGATTTCCACCAAGTTTCCGTCGTCGTTCGTGGAGGCTGCGATTTGTGACACGCTCGCTGGATTCCTTTATATTGTTGTCGGCAACCGGACTCGACGTATGCAGCTCCATTCTAGTCGAGCCATTCAGGGTTTGTCAGTACGCCTTCCGTCAGGCGAGCCGGCCGTCCGGCTGCGGGAAATCCGGACTTGCGGGTACAATGCCTGCATTCGCCACCTTCCATTCCCGACAAGGAGCTTGTGATGCATTCAGCCTACATTCGTTCCGCCGCAACGCTGCTGCTTTCGGCGGCACTGGTCATACTCCCGGGTACCGCCGCCGCGGGTGGAGCCTTGTTTATCAAAGGCGGCGCCTTTCGCCTGCAGGACGATGGTCAGATGATCGATTTACAACAGCGCAACCTGGATGACACCAGCCACAGCACCCTGGCCTTCAGTTGGGAGGTACGCAAAAAAAGCGGTGTGGCACTCGGCATGGAGTTCCTCAGCTACCGGAATGATTTCACGCCACCCGCTGCCCTGCCGGGCGAAGCCAAAACCGTTGCCTTGCAGTTCGTCGGCAAGAAGTATTTCATCGATGGCGGCGTTTTTCATCCGTACGTCGGAGGCGGTATCGGTGCCGGCCGCACCAATGTCTCCTACAACAACCTTGGCGTCGAGTTCTCGGACGAGGAATACACCCTCGCCATGCAGTTCCTGCTGGGTTTTGAATTGCGCTTCGACAACCTGAGCTTCGTGCTGGAAGGCAAGCACCTGTACCACGACATCGAAAGCGGCGGCAACGAATATGACCCGACGGCCACCGGCATCTTCGCCGGCATGGGTATTAACTGGTAAGCGCAAGCACGTGTGAATCGATCGCCGCTCGCATGATACCGGCCGGCGAATTCACCTGCCCGACAAGGAGTCTGCCATGACAGGGAGTCCGTTTATGAATGCTGCGAGCCGGCGTTCCGTTGCAACACTGTTATTCTCAACCGCCCTGGCCTTGCTCCCGGGTTCCGCTATGGCAGCCGGCGCTGTTTTTATCAAGGGCGGCGCCATGAACCTGGAGAAAGACGAGCAAGTGTTCCGCACCAACACCAGCGGTACTGATAACGTCGCGCTGGATGACATCAGCCGTCAAACGCTAGGTCTTGGCTGGGAGATCCGTTTCCGTCACGGCTGGGCCGTCGGTATCGAGTATCTGCGCTACGTACACCGGTTCACGTCGTCCGCGACGCCCGCCGCCCGCGGCGAAGCCGTGACCGTCGCCGGATTGGTCACCGCCAAAAAATACTTTTTTGACAACGGCAAGTTCCATCCCTACGTCGGGGGCGGTTTCGGATTGGGAGGCAGCGATGCCAACAACCTCGACTACGGAGGACTGGTTGACGAATCAAGTTCTTCCCCCATCCTGCACGCTGTACTCGGTATGGAGCTGCGCGTCGACCACTTGAGCTACATGCTGGAAGTCAGGACGCTGGCGCACGAAAGCCGCCACCTCGGTTTCGAAGCGAGTGCTACCGGCGTGCTGCTCGGCGTGGGTTTTATCTGGTAAATCCGGCAGCTGGCTTCATCGACAGTTCGCCCGGCGTATCCACGTCGATCAGAATCCCGGGGTCGTCCACGTCGTAGTGCGTCAGCGATGACACGTGCTGCGCGATCAGAACGCGCGCGCCGGCATCGCCACCCAGGGTCCGCAAGGCGTCGCCGAATCCGGCCGCAAACCCGACCGGGTGTCCGCGCCGGCCGGCATGAAACGGCGCCACCAGTTCCGATCCTTCGTGCAATAGCGTGCGCAGGCCGGCAATGGTGGAAATCTTGATGGACGGCATGTCGGCCAGCGCAATTAGCCAGGCGTCGGCCGTGCTGGCGGCCGCGACGCCGGCCGCCAGGCTGTGTCCCATACCCTGTTCCGCCGCCGCGCACTCGACAATCCGCAAACCTTTCCCGGCAAGCAGCGTTGCCAATGCCGCATCGCCCGGCCGCACCACCGCGATGCACTCGGGTACGGCGGCGATCAGCCTGCTGGCCGCGGCGACGGCGAGCGGCGTGCCGTCCGCCATCGGTGCCAGCAGCTTGTTCGTGCCGAAACGGCGGCCGCTGCCCGCCGCCAGAAGAATACCTACAACACGCCGCATGGCTTGAACTTAACGCGCGTCAGCTGCGAAAGCGGTGCGTGGCTCCTGGCTCTCGACACACAGAGAGATCCCGTTGCGCACAGCGGTCAGCTCGGCGAGGATCGCGACCGCGATTTCGGCCGGCGTGCGGCTGCCGATCGGCAGCCCCACCGGACCGTGCAGTTTCTCGATGGCGGACGGTGGAAGTTCGAGCTGCGCGAGACGCGCGCGGCGCCTGGCATTGTTGGCGCGCGAACCGAGCGCGCCGACGTAGAAGGCCGGCGAGACAAGCGCCTCCATGAGCGCCAGATCGTCGAGCTTGGGCTCGTGCGTAAGCGCGACCACCGCAGTGCGCGCGTCGCGCGCATGCTCGCTCACGGCCTCGTCCGGCGAGCGCGTGTCGAGGGCCGCGTCCGCCGCCTGCCATTGCGCCGCATACTCCTCGCGCGGATCGCACACGATTACTTCATAGTCGAGCGCCTGCGCCATTTGTGCAACATAGCGCGACAGCTGCCCGGCACCGATCAGCACCAGCCGCCACGCGGGGCCGAATACCTTGACGAGATTCTCGCCGTCAAAGGAAAAATCCTGCGCACGCTCCACCGCATGCAGGCTGGCCTCGCCGGTGGCGAGACACACGCGCCGCGCCGTGAGCCGGCGCGCGTCCATGGCCTGCAGGATGCGGCGCAACGGTTCGGCACTCGCGAGCTGCTCCACCAGGAGATCGAGCCGTCCGCCGCAGGGCAGGCCGAACCGGTGGGTCTGTTCGGGGGTGACCCCGTAGCGCTCGATGCGTGGCAACGCCTGCGATGCACCGCCGGCCGCGAGCCGTGCGCTCAGATCGTCTTCGACACAACCGCCTGACACCGAGCCGACAAAACGCGCGTCGTCGGCACGTACCGCGAGCAGCGATCCCGGCGGGCGTGGCGACGACCCCCAGGTGTGCGCCACGGTCACCAGATAGACGCCGTGACCGGCATCCAGCCAGTCAGCAGCGGTTTCGAGAACTTCGCGATCAGCACTGCGCATAATATCTCTAGGCCACAGATGAACGCGGATGAGGACAGATATAAACCGGCAGGAATCGAGATCCTGAAAATCCCAATCTATGTTTATCTGTGTTCATCTGTGGCTAAGACCTTTACACCCGGATCGGCAGCTTGCGCACCGGCTTGCCGGTGGCGGCGAACACGGCGTTCGCCACCGCCGGTGCGATCGGCGGCGTGCCCGGCTCGCCGACGCCGCCGGGATGCGCGCTGCTCTTCACGATGTGCACCTCGATCTGCGGCATCTCGTCGAGTCGCAGCAGCGGGTAGTCGTTGAAATTGCCCTGCTCGACGCGCCCGTTCTTGAGGGTGATCTCGCCCTTGAGCGCGGCGGTCAGGCCGTAGACGATGCCGGATTCCATCTGTGCCACCACCGTGTCCGGGTTCACCGTCATGCCGCAGTCGATGGCGCACACCACGCGCGGCACGCGCACTTGGCCGCCTTCCACCGTCACTTCCGCGACCTGCGCGCAGTAGCTGCCGAAGGCCTCAGCCACGGCGATGCCGCGCGTGCGTGCGGCGGGAAGCGGCGTGCCCCAGCCGGCCTCCCGTGCGGCCAGCTCCAGCACGCCGAGATGACGCGGATGCCTGGCGAGCAGCGCGCGCCGGTATACATACGGATCCTTGCCGGCCGCCGCCGCCAGCTCGTCGAGAAAGCATTCCGTGATAAAGGCATTCTGCGAGCTGCCCACCGAACGCCAGAAACCCAGCGGCACCGCGCCGTTTTCCATCACCCAGGTCACCTGCAGGTTGGGGATGGCATACGGCAGGTTGGCCGCGCCTTCGACCGAGGTGCGGTCGATACCGTTCTTGATGGAATTCGGGAACACGCGGCTGAAAATCGATCCCCCGGCAATCTCGTGCCGCCAGGCGAGTGGCATGCCGTCCTTGTTGAGCGTGGCAGTGAGGCGATTGAGAGTCGCGGGCCGGTAGTAGTCGTGGTGCATGTCATCTTCACGCGTCCAGACCAGTTTCACCGGCGCGCCCGTGGTCATGGCCAGCTGCACGGCCTCGGCCACGAAATCCTGTTCGCCCCGGCGTCCGAATCCACCACCGAGAAAGGTGGTGTTGACTTTCACCTTCTCGATCGGCAGTCCGGTGATCTGCGCGGCCACAAACTGCGCCGCAGTCTGATTTTGGGTCGGCACCCACAGCTCGCAACTGTTTTTCTTCACCACGGCCGTGCAATTCATCGGCTCCATGCAGGCATGCGCAAGATACGGCGCTTCGTACACGGCCTCGATGCGTTTGGACGCGGCCTTGAGCGCCTTGGCCGCATCGCCGTCGTTGCGCGCCGTCACGCCCTTTTTTTTCAGGGCCCGTTCGAGTTGCCTGCGGATGGCGGCACTATCCAGCTTGGCGTTCGCACCCTCGTCCCATTCCACCGCGAGCGCAGCGCGCGCCTGCTGCGCTGCCCAGAAACTGTCGGCCACGACCGCGATGCCGGAATGCACGGACAGCACCTGGCTCACGCCCGGTACGCTCTTGGCCCTGGTGGCATCGAATTTTTTCGGCTTGCCGCCGAACACCGGGCAGCGCGCGACCACGGCGGTGAGCAGGCCGGGCAATTTCACATCCATGCCGAACACGGCGCTGCCATTGACCTTGAGCGGCGTGTCCAGGCGCGCAGTGGATTTTCCGATCAGCTTGAATTCGCCCGGCTCCTTCAGGAACACCTCGGACGGCACCGGCAGGGTTGCAGCCTTGGC
>Ga0105101_10000741_pt1 | contig 13812 bp, 9 predicted proteins | sample PPLLak21cMay2015_2_FD_87037 | JGI IMG/M metagenome (GOLD analysis project Ga0105101, IMG submission 87037) | Freshwater sediment microbial communities from Prairie Pothole Lake near Jamestown, North Dakota, USA - PPLs Lake P8 Core (1) Depth... | ecosystem: Environmental > Aquatic > Freshwater >... | reverse complement strand
ATGGATTTTATCAGTGTCATACTCTTTATTATTTTGGCTCTCAAAGGTGCGAAAAAATCATCAAATAGTAAATTGTCAAATAATTGTACCTTTGCAGCCTGATAAATAAAAGTATGCAAAAACGGAATCCTTCAGGCAGTAAGAAGGTGGAAATAAGGCTAAACAGGTTCATTGCCAACAGTGGTGTCTGCTCAAGGAGAGAAGCGGATGAGCTCATCTTTAAAGGATTTATTTCCGTTAACGGCAAACAGATCAGGGATCTGGGCACTAAAGTTACGTACAGTGATGATGTCAGGTATAAAGGGAAAAAACTTTCAGCTGAAAGGAAAGTTTATATCCTCATGAATAAGCCAAAAGGCTTTATTGCAACAGTCGATGATCCTCATGCAGAGAAGACGGTTATTGATCTTCTCAAAGATGCCTGCCCTGAAAGGGTATACCCGGTAGGGCGGCTGGACAAGGATACTACGGGTGTTCTGCTTCTTACTAACGACGGTGAATTGACAGGGAAGCTTACACATCCTAAGTATGAAAGGAAGAAGATATATCACGTTTTTCTGGATAAAGTCATAACAAAAAATGACCTTACCCGGCTGGCCGAAGGAGTTACCCTTGAAGACGGAGTGGTGACTGCTGATGCGGTCTCATATGCTGATTCTGATGATAAAACACAGGTAGGTATTGAACTTCATTCAGGAAAGAACCGGATTATAAAAAGGATGTTCGAATCTCTTGGGTATAAAGTTAAGAAGCTTGACAGGGTTTACTTTGCAGGACTCACAAAAAAGAATGTTGCCAGGGGAAAATGGAGATTTCTTTCCCCGAAAGAGATCAATATGCTCAAACGTGGCATTTATTAAAGTTTCAGATGAAGCACAGGTCAGGTTTTGTAAATATCCTTGGAAATCCCAATACAGGCAAATCAACCATAATGAATGCCCTTGTAGGTGAGAAGCTCTCTATAATCACCTCAAAGGCTCAGACCACAAGGCACCGCATCATGGGGATTGTAAACAGTGAAGATTTTCAAATAGTCTATTCCGATACACCCGGGATACTGAAGCCAAAATACAAGCTGCAGGAGGCAATGATGAGCTTTGTGAAAATAGCTCTGACCGACGCGGATGTAATCCTATATGTAACGGATGTAAATGAAAAACCTCTTACCGCCAGTGGCTTCCCGGAGAGAATAAAATCGTCGGGGATCCCGGTAATTATTGCCATAAATAAGATCGATCTGTCAAACCAGGCAGTTCTCGAAAAAATTGCCGGAGCATGGCAGACCTACTTCCCGGATTCACCTGTAATTCCGCTTTCAGCCCTGAAAAAATTCAACCTTGATACGTTGTTGAATGCGATATTGTCAAAACTTCCCGAAGGGCAGCCGTTCTTTCCGAAAGACCAGCTGACGGATAAACATGAAAGATTCTTTGCTTCAGAGATCCTGCGCGAAAAAATCCTGAAAAATTATCAGAAAGAGGTCCCTTATTCCGTTGAAACAGAAATAGAGAGCTTCAGGGATGAACCGGAAATTATAAAAATCCGAGGACTGATACATGTTGCCCGCGAAAGCCAGAAAGGAATAATTATAGGCCATAAAGGTGCAATGCTTAAAAAAGTAGGCACTGAAGCAAGGCTGGACATGGAAGATTTCTTTGGCAGGAAGGTGTTTCTTGAATTGTACGTGAAGGTGACAAAGGACTGGCGTGATAAGACGGAGATGCTTAAACGGTTTGGATACCGCTAATTGATTACGGGAAGGTTATGAGCAGAATTGTTGCTATAGTAGGGAGACCGAATGTAGGGAAATCGACCCTGTTTAACAGATTAACAGAGTCAAGGGATGCAATCGTTGATGAAGTGAGCGGAGTTACCCGCGACCGTAATTATGGCACATGCATATGGAACGGGATCGAATTTTCGGTAATTGATACCGGTGGTTATGTTGAAAATTCCGATGATATATTCGAAGAAGAAATAAACAAACAGGTTATTCTGGCAATAGAGGAATCCGATCTGATTATTTTCATGGTGGATGTCACAACAGGTGTTCATGAGCTTGATAAATCCATTACGCAGCTCCTGAGAAAATCTAATAAAAAGGTCATTCCTGTTGTCAATAAGGTCGATAATCACCCCAGGCTTCTTGAGGCCGGAGAATTTTTCAGCCTCGGACTCGGAGACTATTTTACTGTAAGTTCAATCAGTGGCAGCGGTACCGGTGACCTGCTTGATGAAATAGTAAAGAACCTTCCATCAGAGGAACCGGAAAGTATTCCTGATGTTCCCCGCATTGCAATTGTCGGACGTCCGAATGTCGGCAAATCGTCACTTATCAATTCACTGCTTGGTGAAGAAAGGCATATTGTAACACCACTCCCCGGGACAACCCGTGATTCGATCTTTACAAGATTCAATAAATTCAATCATGACTTCCTGCTTGTTGACACTGCCGGTTTAAGAAAAAAAAGCAAAGTATTTGAGGATATTGAATTCTATTCGGTTATGAGAGCTGTCAGAACGATAGAGAATTCCGATATCTGCCTTCTGATGATTGACGGAACAAGAGGAATTGAATCCCAGGATCTCAACATTTTATCTCTTATCCGGAAGAACAACAAAGGCATGATTATCCTTGTTAATAAATGGGATCTTATTGAAAAAGAAACCAATACGACAAAGTTCATTGAACAGGAGATAAGAGGTAAAACCGCTCCCTTTACAGATTACCCGATAGTTTTTATTTCAGCAGTCAATAAACAAAGGATCCATAAGGTGCTTGAACTTATCGAGATAGTCAATACCAACAGAATAAGAAAGGTAAGTACTTCCGAGCTAAATTCGGTATTGCTTGAAATTGTAAAAAAGAGTCCGCCGCCGGCTGTGAAGGGTAAAGACATAAAGATCAAATATGTGACACAGTTGCCGACTTACTCACCGTCATTTGCATTATTCTGTAACCTCCCGCAATATATTAAGGAACCTTATAAAAGGTATATTGAAAACAGGATACGGGAGCGTTTTGAGTTCACCGGCGTTCCTATAAGAATATTTTTCAGAAAAAAATGACCAGATTTGGTGTGGTTTTTGTTTATATTGTGAATATTATACCGGAGACTATGAAAAAGATTAAGTTTCTGTTATTGATTTTAATTTTCGCCATTTTTGCCGGATCGTGCCATGAGATCCAAAAGTTACCGCCTGAACCCAGTATAAAATATCTGAGTTTTATGGTTTTTGATACCACTGATATCCTTGGCAATGACTGCAAGGGGGGGAGACTGAATTTTTATTTTGAGGATGGTGACGGTGACCTGGGATTAAGAACACCGGAGACGGGAGAAACTGATACCACCAATTTATTCCTGACTCTTTTCAGGAAAACCAACGGTGTTATGGTTGAGGTTCCTTCTGATGACCCGATGAAGCCTTCCAATTACAGGATCCCCTATATGGAAAGAACAGGTCAGAATAAAATTCTGAAAGGGACTATATCGGTCACATTCCTTTACCTTTTCTATTTACCGGAAGATACCGATACACTAAGATACGACTTTTACCTTAAGGACAGGGATGATAATAGCAGCAATACGGTGTCGACAAGTGAAATCGAATTATCTGTAAATAATGTGTATACGGAGTGAACAGGTCAAAACCTGATGCCCATCATAAGCACATCATCAACCTGTTCATAACTGCCTTTCCACTCATCGAAAAACTTTGTGATTCTTTCCTTTTGTTCCGACATTGGCAATTTTGAAACTTCCTCGATAAGTTTTTTAAGCCTTGCTATTTTCATCTTCTTCCCATCCTGTCCGCCAAACTGATCAGGCAGTCCGTCTGAGAACAGATACATAGTGTCGCCCTCATTCAGAAAATATTCCTGGTCGTCGAAGAATTTCTCAATTACCGATTCGCCGCCGACCGACGACCTGTTCCCTTTTACGTAAATTGGTTCTCCTCCGATTACTATTATAACGGGACGCATTGCGGATGCAAATATCACATGCCGTGCAGAGAGATTGATTTCACATATCACCATATCCATCCCGTCGTTGGAAACGCCAAGTTCAAGGTTCTGGTTAAGTGTCGAAAAGATCTGTGTGTCGAGCATTTTAAGAATGCGCGAAGGTCTTGAAATACGCTGCCGCGAAACAATATCCTGCAGAAGAGTGGATCCGATCATCGACATGAATGCTCCCGGTACACCATGTCCGGTTGAATCTGCACACACCAGCATGAATTTTTCATCGCTGAACTTTTCGAACCAGTAGAAATCGCCGCTTACTATGTCGCGCGGACGGAAAAATATAAAGGCATCGCCGAATTTATCCCTCAGCTTGTTCAGGTCGGGAAGGATACTTGTCTGGATCCTCTTTGCATAGTTGATGCTGTCAGTTATTTCGATATTCTGAAGCTCTATCTCCCCTTTCTGTCTGACTACTTCCTGCGTTCGTGTATCAAGTTCGGTCTTCAGATAGAGTTCAATCCTCTTCTGTGCTTTTTCCCTTTCCCTTATTATCAGGATCACAATTCCCGTCAGAGCTCCAACTGACAAAAGGATGAACCACCATGTCCTCCAGAAGGGTTTCTTGATGATCAGGTCAAAAGAAACAGGATCCCTTGATAATCCATCCTCATTCACTGATAACATATTGAATTTGTACCTTCCGTCCCGTGGAGATGTTGTAACCTCTCTTTCAATCTTCCAGTCCGACCATTCATCATCCCAGTTGTCCAGCTTTGTCTGGTAATAAACCTTTTCCGGTTCACTGAAATTGATCCCGATGAAATCAACAACTATATTATACTTTTTATTATAAGGAAGCGTGAAAGATGGTCTATATGGATACTTTATATCATTAATTATTACATAATTGATATTATTATACGGAGCTGCCTGCATTCTCAGGTCAATTAACCTGTCATACAATATCAATCCCTTCGTTGTTCCGATAAGTACTTTCCCGTCAGATGATTCAAACATTCCATCGCTGTTGCACATACCATCGCTTGCAAAATCAGTTGCGAAGCTTCTCATCACTCCCGTGTTTCTGTCGTACCGTGAAAATCCTCTTTCATGCCCTATCCATATCCTGTTTATGGAATCTGCAAGAATGCTGTAACAATAATCTGCCATCATCATATCTGCCCGTGTATATGATGTCAGTGAATCGCCTTTAATTTCGAATACTCCGTTACCTATTGTTGCTGCCCACAGATTTCCGTCCCTGCTCTGGCTAAAAGCAGAAATAACATTCCTGGTGTTTACACTCATGATCGCATTTCCGGAGGAAACACCTTCTTCAGGATCGATCAGGTACATCCGGTCGGCATTCGTTGCAATTGCAGCGGTGCCGTTTGAGGTCAGGAAGATCTGATAAATGCTGTTATGCGGTAATCCGTTATTTATGTTGTACCGTTCTATGAAACGACCGGTTGCTTTGTCAAGGATAACTACCCCGTTAAGGGTCCCGATCCATATACGACCATTATCAACCTCAATATCATTTATATTATCTTCACCGGAGTCGCCTGATCTGTAAAAAAGACTTAATGGTCCTGTCAGGCTCTTCCTGTAAAGTCCTCCTCCCCTCGTTCCTACCCAGATCGTTTTGTCTTCGTCGACACAGTATGATGCAATCACACTCCTCCCGATACTCTGCTTCAGGTCCGTAACCAGGCTGACTCTGTTCTTTTCAGGATTAAAAAGATAATATCCGGCCGGTGTTCCGAGGAAATAATCACCGGCAATCTGATTTACATAAATAATATTATTAGCCTCGGATGTTGAACCGGGAGAATAAAATGTAAAAGCAAGGGAAGGCAGCATTGAAAGCCCGTCACCAAAAAGCCCTATCCAGTAATTTCCTTCGACATCCTGGAATATTACTTTGGCATTATTACCGGGAAGTCCTGATGCTTCATTGAAAGACCGGAGTGATTCAATGGATTCGTCAGCTTCAGAAAAGTGTAACCGCATAACTCCCGCATCATTTGTGGCAATCCAGTAATTCTTTTCTGAATCTTCATAAATTGACCGGATATCCAGGTATTCAAGATCCGCGTTATCGCTCAGCCGTTCAGGTTTATTATCATTTGCTGACAGGTCAATCTTAAACAGTCCGCTTCCATTTGTGCCGGTTAAGTATGTGTTACTACCCTTCAGGTTTTTAATAGCAGTAACACCTGAGTATTCAAATCCATCGATGGCAATACCCGCAACCAGAGTATTGCCTTCGGTACTGAATAACTGAATTTTCTCCTGGGTACCAAGCATAATATCACCTGAAAGAGTGAATGCTGCCGACATTATAACAAAATCTTCCGGGAGTGTATATTTCTGAATATCACTATGATCAGAAGGATTGATCCTGAAAATGGATCCGCTCTGGGGTAATATCCAGACAGATCCATCCGGTTTTAGGATAAGATCGGTAATGGAATTTGTATTCTGTAATTGGAGCTGTTTCAGACTATATTCTTCTGTAAAAAAAACTGATCCGTCGTTGCAGCCGAACCAGAGTATACCAAATTTATCCTTGATGCATGAAGTGGGAAATCGTCCGGTCACCGAATCGGGAAATGCGATCTGGTGAAATTTGAAACCGTCAAATTTCGAAAGTCCGCTTTCGTTGCCAACCCATAGATAGCCGTTATTATCCTGTGCAAGAGCATAGATGAAATTATTGGGAATATCGCTTAAATTCCCGTAATTCCTGAACCGGTAGGTCTGACCATTTAGTAATGATGAAAAGAGAATAGACCACAGTATGGCGCTGATAAGAATTTTTCTTTTTGATTCAAATCTCATATCAGCATCATTATTTATTTAGTCTTATTGGTTTTTGTGACAGATATTTTTGGTATATAAACCGGCACTCCTCCGATCGGAGAGCTGAAGAACGGAAGCGCGTCGCCTCTCTGGCTTTCAAGGGTAACCACCACATTATTGTTCTTTACCAGTTCACGCTGTGCTTTATGGAACTGAAAGTCAAGGGATGAGCCTATTTCATCCGGATCGATGGATATCCGACCCTCCATCCAGTCATTTTCATTTGATATAGCTGCTTCAATCCCCTGTTTATATCTTGAAACTACAAGGATATTCCCGTCGCCGTCCCAGTCAAAATTCCGCTGACGGATCCAGATAACACCGGTATCCACAAAAGGGTAGATGTGAGCCACGCTTTTAAAATCATTCCACATCCTGAATGTATATTCATATGTAAAGGCATTCCCTCCTTCTACAGGAAGATTATTTTCAGGATCACGGCTCATAAAAAACCTGTAAAGGTTGCCATCATCACCAGTGACCCCTTCGACCACTACCTTGAAGATGTACGAATTCCATTTTGAACTGTAATCTCCTGCCGTGGGATTGAAAGGTCCGAATGTAAAGTACCTGTTATCAAACCTTGCTTCACCGCCAAAAACCCTTGAGGTCAGCAATGTGCCGCCCTTATAATTCATCCCGTTGTACAATCCTTTTGAATCCTCATTTACATCCGGATTGACTCCTTTGCCACCATACACTCCAAAGAAGGTTCGTGTATTGAATTCGCCCTGGATCTCATCATGCTCGCCTCCGGTGTCGGGATCAAACACCCGGATATAAAACTGTTCCTTAAAATCCCTCGGAATCGAAAAGAAGAATACCTGATAGAAATCATCGTCTCCCCATGATGTTTCTCCCTGCTTTCCGAAAGTCACAAGGAATGTGATATTTTCATCCTTACCCGGGACAGCCTGACCTGTGAGTTTCATACCGCCATTTATTCCAAGAATAAATGCGGAAAATATCAGAGTATATATTGTTTTATTCAATTTCATTTATCCAAAAATAACTAAATTCATAATGGGGGTCAGCGGTTGATAACAATATTTTTATTAACGCATGCTTCCCTTACCACACCACCCGGTTCCGGTTCAGTTGTTACTATAAGCTGAATGTTATAAGTTCCGGGCTTCAGGAATGTCTTATCAACTTCCTTGCCAATTGCCACTGTTTCATCACCGAAATTCCAATAGTACCTTTCAATCTTCCATCCCGGAAGATTTGTACTGTCGGCACTGAACCTCACGTTTTGCCCTGCATTTCCCATATCAGGGGCAGAAATGTAGGGCTGTTCAACATCAATTATTTCAAGGTTATACGTCTTCTCATTATATAAAATCTCGCCGGTGATCAGATTTACCACATCAAGTTTAACAAGGTATGTTCCTGCGCCGGGATAACAGTGGACAATTGAAGAACCTGCACCTCTGTTGCCATCACCCAGGTCCCACTCATAGCGAAACGGCATCGTGTCAAATTTAATTGCATTCTCCTCAATAAGCTCGTAGCAGTAACTGTTTTCAATAAGAGTGTCGCATTCGGCTTTCCTTATAATAGTGGAAGCAAACAGATAAATGTCGTCACTCCTGCGCCGGTTCGAAGAGAAATAGCCGGTCTGAAGGTTATCATCCGCTACAAATGCAAAATCGTCTGAAGATGAATTGATCGGTTCGGGTAAAAGTACAGGTTCATCCCATTTGCCAGAGCTCAACATGGTATAATAGACATCCATCTGTCCTAATCCCCCGTCCCGGTTTGATGAAAAATAGAGCCTTCCGGTCGGGTGCATATAAGGATAGTTATCTGCTCCCCGTGAATTGACAGCAGATCCCAGGTTAACCGGTGTCCCCCATTGATTGTTAATAAATTCACAATAGTAAATATCCGACCCTCCCTGTCCGCCAGGCATATCCGATGAAAAAAACAGGTATTTACCGTCGCTGCTTACCGATGGCTGCGCCACATTATACCTTGAACTGTTGAATGGCAATTGACGGATCGAGATAAGCTCTGTACCGGAAAGTTCACCGGCGAATATTCCGCTGTGGTTCCTGAAGGTTCTTTTTCTTGTTGCCGGCCCGGTTTCGACCTCACTTGTAAAATAGACACTTTTACCATCAGGAGCGACGCACATAGGTCCGTTGTTGAACAGCATGCTTCGTTCACTCTTTACCGGCACAGGTTTTTTCCAGTCGGATGTATCCTTCCGTACAGCCATATAAATATTGTATAGCCGGTTCCCGTCAAATGATTTGCGATCCCTTACCGCACTGAATCGCCTGTCGGAACAAAAAATAATACCATCTTTAACTATAACCGGAGAAATTTCGCTGAATATCCCGTCGTTGAATGACATCCTTGTAACAGTATATACAGATGGCTGTTGCGCCAATACTGAATTGATTGCCAGAACTATAGCTACTATGAAGAATATATATCTGAGTCTGTTCAACATACCTTAAAAATACCTCGGATTAGCGGCGCTTACCCGTGAACCGAATTCATACCTTAACATAAACTCACTTGATCCCTTTGAGTAAGAGTTCATTCTCCCGACCGGATAATCATATGATAAACCCAGCATCAGCTGCTGATTTATCTGAATCTGAAGATGTCCTACAGCTACCTGTTCTGTTGTTCTCCATGATGCTCCTGCCCATATCAGATCTCCGAAAATAAAATTACCGTTTATATCAAACTGGTTGAGATGTTTTGAATCGTGCAATGAATAATCGATAAGAACAGAAGGTTTAAATTTGAAAGCCTGCGAGAAAGTAATAAGTCCACCTGCTGATATTACAAAGTCATATTCATTGAATGCATGATATGCCTGGGTAGTACCGTTACCCAGATTCCTGTAGAACAGAAATGAAGGGACTGAGAAACCTGCAAAAAACCTGTTGCTGAAATAATAAACGCCTGCACCCGCATTCGGAAACACATAGGACTTATCATTATCCGGGAAAGCGGGATCAGGTCTTGATATCCCCAGTAATCCCGTGTAATCGGTATTCGACAGGTCCGCTCCTGCTTTCAGTCCGAATGAAATTTTCCCTTTGGCTAACCTGATATGATAAGCATAAACGGCATAAATACTCTGTGATTTTGTTACCCCGAATTGCATGAACTGAGCTTTAAATCCCAGGGCTACTTTGTCATTTTTCATTGGGGTATGGATCGAAATTGACTCTATTTTTGGAGCATCAGATATTCCCATCCATTGCATCCTGTATGATAGTACCGCGCTCAGGGCTTCCCTTGAACCTGCATAGGCAGGATTGATCATAAGGCCGTTATGAAGGTACTGGCTGTAGACCGGATAGCCAAGAATGACCCTTGCAGAGTCCGGATCTCCCTGCCCGAACGACCTGCAATGAAACAGGAATATCAAAAACAATAAACCTACTCTTACTTTGCGCATTTTTTGCTATACAATTTCCTGTGCCACTTCTTCCTTATTTTCTCCTGAGAACTATGAATCCGCTTTTGGAAATGGTTACTTTAGGAGATATCACCTTAAGCATGTAATAATATGTACCTTCCGGCAGCTCTGCATCCTGTGAATTCCTTCCATCCCAGTTCTGCCAGATATTGCCGTTCCGGTTTGATGTAGTGAAGACCTGAGAGCCTGCTCCGTTAACAATTGTCAGCTCCACAACCTGGTTGACAAGATCAAGCCCGTTAATGATCAGCGAATCATTAACCAGATCCCCGTTTGGTGAGATTCCCTCCGGAATTACAAGCGACAGAATATTTATACTGACCAGGTCCTCAAGCATACACTCTCCGTTTGTCACAGTCCATTTATATGTATTCAATCCCGGGCCGATATTCTCCACATCTGTCTCATTGTCATTAAGACTGATAAAATCGCCGGCCCCTTTAACTATACTCCAGGTACCGGTTTCAAAGGACTTGACCGGTGCGGCCTTCAGCCTGATCAGGTAATCGAATGACATCATCGATGTATCGCGACCGGCATCAATCCCATCGATACGGTTGTAAAAAGTAATCGTAACTGAGTCTTTTTTAACACATTGCCAATTTGTCTCCTCCCAGTAGAATTTATAAGAAACACTCGCTGCAGTAAACGAAGAATCAATATTAATTGCCGTATTATAAGCAGTGGGAACCGATTGAACCACTTCTGCCGGGAAATACCACAATCCTGTTCCGTCACTTGGTACGGCCGCGAGTGTATAACGAGGGCCACAGATTGCATCATCAGGACCGGCATTAGCTGTCGGAACTCTGTAAACATTTGCTATTCTTCCTCCGGTAAGCAATGTTGCAGCACAACCATTATTATCAACAAGTGATGACAGGGAATAACTGACAATTTCCATCGTATTTCCGGCTGTTGTTGTACGGTAAATTGTATGATCACTGGTAGTTATATCATTTACTGTTACGGGTGTTGAACCTTCCAGATAAGTAAGATCCCAGTTTTTGGCACCTGTAAGATGAACCTTCAGTCTTAGTTGTGTACCGCTGCAGAGAGATGTGTCAGTTATTGTGGTTATTTGTCCGGTCGGCAGACTGAGAGTATCGATAGAAATTACAGCAGATGTATCTATACAGCAATCTGCCGGACCAGATCTTATAATACGCCTGTACCATGTTTGCTGTGCAAGTTCTCCATCGGGAGTATAACTTTGCTGGTTGCCGCCAGCAATATCAGCCCAGGAGACGCCGGCATTTGTACTGTTCTGCCAGAGCCATGACTGTGAATTGCCTGTGCCTCCTGAAAGCGGTGTTCCGGAAATCTGACCCGGGACAGTGTTGAAACAAACTTCAGCCCTGTCGGGGGTTATAACGTTATTGGTAATCGAAGGAAGTACTATGACATTTATGATGTTGCTGATCGTTTCGCACATCCCCGAGACTGCTTTTCTTCTGTACCATGTGGGTATGGTGAGTGCCGGCGGATCATAATCAGATAATGTTCCTGAAATGGCAATCAGATTATCTACTGAGCCAAAATTATCAGTTGAAGAGTACCACTGATAGGTAAATGATCCATCACCACCAATGGGGATCTTTCCCCGGAGCCTGTTTGGATCTGAACCGGCGCAGATTGTTGTATCAGCTTCAACAGTGTTATCCGATATCGGATCGTGCACATTGACAACTATCCTGTTGCTGATGCTGGAGCAGACATTTGAATTAACCAATCTTCTGTACCAGGTAGTATCAGTAAGAGCAGGCGGAGCAAATGGTGTAGCGGTAGCAGAACGGTTTGTCCATGATGCTGCTTTTGAGCTGTCCTGCCATTGGTAAGTATATGTTCCGGCGCCCGTCCCTCCTGTAACAGAAAGTGTCTGAGCCAGTTGTGCAGGGGTGGATGCTGAACAGATTGTCTGGTCAGCACCAATTATATTATTTTCTATTTTATGATAACGAGTTAATAAAATAGGTGAGCTGTTATCGCGGCATACATTGTCAGGTCCTGAAAAGACTACCCGTCTGAAAAATCTCTGCTCGGTAACTGCAAATTGCGATGTGTCAGGAGAATGAGTCTGATTGGTAATTGCACCTGATGCCGGTTGCCATGATGCCAGAGTTACGCTGTCCTGCCACTGGTACAGATAGGTGCCCGATCCGCCGCCCGGAGCCGATGCTCCCAGGATATTGAACTGGGAACCTTCACATATAACTGAATCGGGGCGGGTTGTTATATTGCCTGTTATAAGAGGCAAAACATCAACTGTGACTGTTGCGCTGTAATCAATACACCTTCCCGATGTTACGACACGCTGATAATATGTTGTGGCAGTCAGGGAGGGAGGATCAAAGGAAGCCAGATCCGATTGGGCACCGGTAGCAGCCGGTGAAGTGGTCCAGTTGGTATTATTGTTGTTTTGCTGCCACTGGTATGCATATATCCCGTTTCCGTTCGACGGGCCGGAGTTGAGAGGGATAAGATTCAGCGGATTCTGGTTAAAGCAGATGGTTGTGTCTTTACCAACCAGGTTTCCGGTTATTGCTTGATGTACAATTACTTTAACCGGCTTGCTTACGTCAACGAGAGGTGTAGCATTTGCATCTGTTATGGTCCTTCTGAACCAGGTTGTTTGGATTAACAGACCAGGAGGGGTGTAATTTGGAAGGTTGTTGATTCCGGGTGCAGGAGAAAAGCCTGCAACTTCAGAGGTTATACTGTATTCCCAGAGATAAGTGTAAGGTTCTGTCCCTCCAACCGGCAATGTACCGGAAATTTGTCCGAAAGGTGTATTTGAACAGATAGAATCAATCTGATTACCAGTCACCGAGGAGCGTATTGAATTGAACAGGAATCCATTAAGAATTGGTATAAAGGATGTCTTAATGAGACCACTGCCTGATGGTGTAGCACCTGCTGCTCCGCCTGGTCTGGTTCCTACTGCACCACCCACTGCTATCCTGGTAACATTTGCCGGAGTTGTAATGCTGTTTGTGGTTACAAGACCGCCGCCACCGCCGCCTCCGTTACCGGCATTAAGGAGATGGTTACCACCCTGACCGCCTCTGGCAGATAATGTTAGTGCGGATGTTGTTGTCCCGGAAAAACTTTGCAGGTAAAGTGCAATTGTACCTCCTCCTCCTCCTCCTCCCGATCCTGCATTACCGTTGGCTGTACCCGGATGCATCCCCTCCGCAAGTATACTGTTTGCGTTCCCTTTCAATGTATCACAGAGAATGATCACCATCCCGCCGCCATTACCACCTGGTGTAGGTGTATTACCGGGCAGGTCCAGGTATGTCGATGAGCCACCACCCCCGCACAAAAAAATTGAAGAGACGTAATTAAGCCAGGTCGAGGAAATACCCACTCATACAAACACTCCCAAATAAGAAGCAAAGAAAATAAAAATATACACAAAAACGCCTCAAGAGAAAAAAAGAAAAAGAATACATAAAAAAACAAAACACAATTAACAACAAAATAAACAAACACAAAAAAACAAAACAACAACACAACCAGCACAAAGACT
>Ga0105101_10000740_pt1 | contig 13812 bp, 11 predicted proteins | sample PPLLak21cMay2015_2_FD_87037 | JGI IMG/M metagenome (GOLD analysis project Ga0105101, IMG submission 87037) | Freshwater sediment microbial communities from Prairie Pothole Lake near Jamestown, North Dakota, USA - PPLs Lake P8 Core (1) Depth... | ecosystem: Environmental > Aquatic > Freshwater >... | reverse complement strand
TATGCAGTATCAACCGATCATCGGGTTGGGGCGGCCGAAACAGATATATTATGAGGTGCTGTTGCGAATGCAGAACCAGGAACAAGATCTGGTTCTGCCGTCCGAATTTTTACCTGCGGCCGATCGCTTCGGTCTGATGGTGGACATCGACCGCTGGGTCATCGAGCACGCGCTATGCGCGCTCGCACAGTTCCGTCGCGATGGGCACAACATCGGGTTTACGGTGAACCTTTCCGGTCAGAGTTTTGAGGAACTCTCGCTGTTCGATTTCATCCAGAATCATCTGTGGCGCAATGGCCTTACCGGGACGGATGTGATATTCGAGATTACCGAGCAATCCGCCGTACGTTACATGGACAAGGCTCAGCGCCTGATCCAGGGGCTGGTGGACATCGGCTGTCGGTTTGCGCTGGATGACTTCGGTGCCGGCTTCAGCTCGTTCGGGTACCTGAAGCATCTGCCGGTGGATTTCATCAAGATCGACGGGACTTTCGTGCAGCACATGGCCGATGACGTGCTCGATCAGGCGATGGTGCGATCGATCATCGATGTGGCGCATACCCTCGGTAAGCTTACGGTGGCGGAATCCGTGGAGGACGCCCGCACCCTGAAGCTGTTGCGCGCATCGGGTGCGGATTTTGCACAGGGGAGTTACCTCGGAAAACCGTCGGAAAAATTGCTCGTCCGGTCGCGGTCCGCGGTGGCGTAGTGCCGTGCGAGGTGCTGTCCCTGGCGAATTGTTATTCCCTGTTCTTGATGACTCGTTCAATTCAGGGTATGCATGAAAAGCTGCATAGGATAAGCATTTGCGGCGGCAAAATATCCTGCAGAAATGTTTAGGATTCAGTTATTCCCTGTTTTTCTCCCCTGTTGCAGGGAATTTTCCACAGAGAAGAGTTTGCAGAAGACTGGCGGAGGAATTGAATTCGAACGCCCGATGTGATCGTTGCGAATGATAATTTTCCACCATTCGTCTGTTCGCGTTATCCGTTGGTAGGCCGGGGCAGATTGAAGTCCCGTGCGGAATTTCGGACACTACGGAATCGTCGCGCAAGGACTCGGGGTTGGCAGGATGCGAATAATTCATACCGCCGATTGGCATCTCGGCCGGATCTTTTACGGTGTCCATCTGACGCAGGACCAGGCCTATGTACTGGACCAGTTCATCAACCTGGTCCGTGAGGCAAAACCGGACGCCGTTGTCATCGCGGGAGACGTGTACGACCGCGCCGTTCCGCCGCCCGAGGCGGTGAGCCTGCTCGATGAAACCCTCGCACGGCTTGTTATCGACCTCAAGACGCGGGTAATCCTGATCGCCGGCAACCACGACAGCCCCGAGCGCCTGGGGTTTGGCACGCGGCTGCTCTCCCAGAGCGGCTTGCACGTGGCGGGGCGTGTCGGTCTCGACCCGGTGTGGACATCGCTCACCGACGCTCACGGCACCGTGAGCGTTTGCGCGATCCCTTATGCCGAGCCCGCCCTGGTGCGCGAACGCCTCGGCAACCCGGACCTTCCCGATCACGCTGCCGCGATGCGTGCCGTCATCGCGAAGGCGCGCGAGACACGCCCGCGCGGCACGCGCTCGGTGCTCGTGGCCCATGCCTTGGTCATCGGCAGCGAGGAATCCGAGTCCGAGCGCCCGCTGTCGGTGGGCGCCACGGGCGCGGTCGAGCCTTCGGTGTTCGACGGTTTTTCCTTCGTCGCGCTTGGCCACCTGCATCGCCCGCAGCGGGCCGGCAACGACCGGATCCATTACTCGGGATCGCTCCTGCAGTATTCCTTTTCCGAGGCCGCCCATGCAAAGTCGGTCAACCTGGTGGAACTCGATGCCGCGGGCCGATGCCGCATCGAGCGGATACCGCTCACACCGCGCCGCGCCGTGCGCTGCGTCACCGGGACGCTGGAAGCGCTGCTGAATGCGCCGGTCGGAAGCGATGCCGACGACTACCTGTCGGTGACATTGCTCGACAAGGGGCCGGTATTCGATCCCATCGGCCGGTTGCGATCCAAGTATCCCAACGTGCTGGAGCTCAAGCGGGTGGAGCGGCTCGGCCGGAGTGATCGGGCGTCATCCCGCGTGGACTATCGCACCCTGAGTGACCGCGAGATTTTTACTTCCTTCTTTCAGACAGTGAAAGGCGAAGCTGCTTCCGAGGACGAGATTAATGCTTATCTCGGTATCGTCGAACGGTTGCACGCTCAGGAACGGGAATCCCAGCCGTGAAGCCGCTGCGCCTCGTGATGCAGGCCTTCGGGCCGTATGCCGCCAGGCAGGAGATCGATTTCCGCCAGCTCGGCGGGCGCTCGCTGTTCCTGATTCACGGCCAGACCGGCGCGGGCAAGACCTCGATCCTGGATGCCATCAGCTTCGCGCTTTACGGGGAATCTTCCGGATCTTTCCGCGAGCCCCGTACCCTGCGCAGCGACCACGCGCCCCCGGACGTGCCGACGGAAGTCAGCTTCGATTTTTCCGTGGGCGCCGAGCGCTACCGCATCAAGCGGACACCGGAACAGGAGCGACCCAAGAAAAAGGGCGAGGGCGTGACGCGCGTGCCGCCCGAGGCGACACTCTGGCGCCGCAGCGATATCGACGATGACGCGGACGACGGGGCCGTGCTGGCGACCCAGTGGATGCACGTCACCGAGAAGGTCGAGCAACTGCTCGGTTTCCGCTGCGACCAGTTCCGCCAGGTCGTGATGCTACCGCAGTACCAGTTCCAGCGGTTCCTGATGGCGAATTCGACGGAGCGCCAGCGGATTCTCGAAGTACTGTTCTCGACCGAGTTCTACCGCCAGATTGAGGAGGCGCTCAAGCAATCGGCGGTTGACGTTCGCCGCCGTTGCGAGGATCTCGCCGGACGGACCGGCTTCGTGCTGGCGCAGGCCGGGGCGGAGACCGTCGAGGAGCTTCTCGGCCGGCAGGAGGCGCTGCGCCGGCGCACCGGCGAGGTCGAGACCGGGTTGACCGCCGCGGCGGCGCGACGGGAACTGGTCGACAGGCAATTACGCGAGGCCCATCAGATTGACAAGGTCTTCGTGGAATTGACGGAGGCCGAGGTCAAGTATGCCCAGGCAGAGGTACGTCGCGCGGAAATCGACACGCTCGAGAAACGCCTCGAGCGTGCCCGACGCGCCGAGGCGCTGCGCGATGCCGAGATCCATTGCCGGCAGCGCCGGCAGGAACATGAAGCGATCCTTCTCAAAAGGACCAACTTCGCCGCGCAACAGGAACAGGCGCTGGAGGCAAAACTGGCCGCGGAGCACGCACTCGCGGCCGAGCAGGCCCGGGAAGCGGAACACGAGCTTGTCCGGCGAGAGATCGCGCGCCTGGAGGCGCTGACCGGCAAGATCGGGGAACTCGAACAGGGGACCAGGGATCTCTCCGAGCATGCGCAGCGTGTCACGCAGGCCACTCATGACCGGAACCGGGCGCAGGAGGAACTGCGCGAGTGCAGCCGCGCGCTGCGCCAGCACCAGAAGGATCTCGTGGGAATGATCGAGTTGTCCGGTAAAACCGCCGAGTGGAAAGCGCGAGTCAGGGAACTGCAACGGCAGCACAAGATCGCCGCCGATCTGGCGGAACACCAGGGCCGGCTCAAGATGCAGGAACACGCGCTGGCGAGTGCCGAGACATTGATGCGGGAAACGAAGAAGTCCCTCAACGAGGCCAAGAAAAGATTTGACCGCCTGCAAGAGCAGCGGGTGAAGGCCCAGTCGACGGTGCTGGCGAAACAGCTCGAGCGCGGGCAGCCCTGCCCGGTATGCGGCTCCACGCGGCACCCGGCACCGGCGCATTTTCGCACCGCGGTACCGGATGAGCAGGAGATCGCGGCATTGCAGGAGGAGTTGCCGCGTCTCGAAAAGACCCAGGACGCTGCCGTGCAGGAAGCCGGCCAGGTGGCACAGCGCGTTGCCATCACGAAGGAGCGCATCGCCAAGTGCCTGGAGGATCTCGGCGCGCATCGCAAGACATCTCCCGCGACGCTGGCGATGCGGCTCGAAGAGGCGCAGGCCGAACTCGACAAGGCCAGAGCCGCTTCCGAGGAGCAGGGCGACCTGCGCCGGACGATCGCCGAGCTGCAGGCAACCGAAGCGCGGCTTACCGGGGAATTGCCCCGGCTGGAAGAGAGCTTCACCGAGGCGAGCACCGCACACGGCCGCTTGCAGGAACGCATTGCCGGACTTGAAAAGGACGTCCCCGCGACGCTGCGCTCTCTCGAGGCCCAGGGTGCGGCACTGGCGGCGGCACGGGCACGGCATGAGGCGCTGAAAACCGCACTCGATCATGCCCGTCAAAACCATGACACGGCCGTGACGGCGTGGCAGGCCTGCCAGGCACAGCTCGATGCGGCGGAACGCGAGGTCAATGAAACGCGCGGGCGCCTGGAGGCGGCCGTGGAAGATTTTCTCAAACGCCTCAGGGAGGCCGGGTTTGGCGACGAGGCGGCCTACCAGGGAGCCAGGCTTGGGCAGGAGGAATGCGCCCGGCTCGAGCAGGAGACCCGGGCCTTCCAGGACGCGCAGCTGGCCGCCAAGGCGCGCTTCGATCACGTTGCCGACGCCGCCCGTGGGAAAGTGCGCCCCGATCTGGCCGCGCTCGAGACCGACGCGGCGAACGCCCAGGCCGAAGTGAACGGCCTGCTCGAAGAGCGGGCGCGCGCCGGGGAGCAAAGCCGGCAGATCGACAGTTCGGTCGCCGAACTGAAGTTTCTGCAAGGCGAACAGGCGCAAATGGAGGCGCAGCTCGCGATAGTGGGGCGCGTGGCGGAGGTGGCCAACGGGAAGAATATTTATGGGATCACGCTGCAACGTTACGTGCTCGCGGCGCTGCTTGAAGACGTGCTCGCCGCGGCTTCCCACCGCCTGCGTCTCATGAGCCGGGGCCGGTTCGATCTCCAGCGCGCGACGGAGCGAGTGGATCTGCGGGCCGCCGGCGGACTCGATCTGCTGGTGTACGACGCCTACACGGGAACGACGCGGCCGGTGCAGACGCTCTCCGGTGGTGAGAGCTTTCTGGCATCGCTGTCTCTGGCCATGGGTCTCGCGGACGTGGTTCAGTCATACGCCGGGGGAATCCGTCTCGAGACGATTTTCATCGACGAGGGGTTCGATTCGCTTGATCCCGAAACCCTCGAGCTCGCTTTCCAGGCGCTGGGCGAACTGCTGAAGAGCGGACGGCTGGTCGGCCTCATCTCCCATGTCGCCGAGCTTACGGAACTGGTCCCGGCGCGGCTCGAGATCACCAAGGGCAAGCATGGCAGCCACGCCCGGCTGGTGCATGGCGAAACACGCATCGCCCGGCACGTCGCGACGCAAGCCTGAAACAAACCACATCGCGCCATGACCGCAATGGTTTGCGGGGCATCCGGGATTGGCGCGACACCTTCCTTGGCTTACCGCCACCACCACGCCGTGGTACACTTTCGTCCCACAGATTGATTATGGCGGTGAGAGCCGGTCCCCTCGGCGACGGAAGCTTGTGAACCCGGTCAGGTCCGGAAGGAAGCAGCCGCAGCAGGTATTTCGGGTACTGGGGTGTGGTTGGCTCGAACCGCCACCCGTTTCGGACGGCCTGATTTGGAGAAGAGGCAAACCCCTTGAGTTACCAGGTCCTGGCGCGCAAATGGCGGCCGCGTAATTTCGCCGAACTCGTGGGCCAGCAACACGTGGTGCAGCCGCTGGTCAATGCGCTGGATCACGGCCGCCTGCACCATGCCTTTCTATTTACCGGCACCCGGGGCGTGGGCAAAACCACCATCGCCCGCATCCTCGCGAAATCGCTGAACTGCGAAACCGGCGTCACTTCGAAGCCCTGTGGCCAGTGCAGCGCCTGCCTGGAAGTGGACGAGGGCCGTTTTGTCGATCTGATCGAGGTGGACGCGGCCTCACGCACCAAGGTGGATGACACGCGCGAGCTGCTCGATAACGTGCAGTACGCGCCATCACGCGGGCGCTACAAGGTCTATCTCATCGACGAAGTGCACATGCTCTCCGGCCACAGCTTCAACGCGCTGCTGAAAACGCTGGAAGAGCCGCCGCCGCACGTCAAGTTCCTGCTCGCCACCACCGATCCGCAGAAACTGCCGGTAACGGTGTTGTCGCGCTGCCTGCAATTCAACCTCAAGCGCCTGCCGTTGGAGCAGATCAGCGCGCAAATCCAGAAGATCCTGGACGCGGAAGGCATTGCCCATGACGCGGCCTCCATCAAGCTGCTGGCGCGCGCCGCCGATGGGAGCATGCGCGACGGACTGTCGCTGCTCGATCAGGCGATCGCCTACGGCGGCGGCCAGGTCACCGAGGTGGAAGTGCGCGCGATGCTGGGCACGATTGACCAGAATTTCATCGAAAATATCCTGCAGGGTCTGGAGGCCGGTGATGTTGCCGGCCTGCTCAAGGTCGTGTCCGAGGCCGCCGAATTCGGTCTGGATTACGAGGCGGTGCTGAAGGACCTGCTGCTTTGGCTGCACCGGATTGCACTGGCGCAGGCCGATCCGGCGCTGGCAGGCGAAGAGGACGGGAATGTGCTCGCGCACGCGAACGCCATGTCGCCGCAGGATGTGCAGCTTTACTACCAGATCGGCGTGATGGGCCAGCGTGATCTGCCCTATGCCCCCGATCCACGCAGCGGATTGGAGCTGATTTTGTTGCGCATGGTGGCGTTCCGTCCGGCGGAAGCGGGCGAGGTGCGTTCATCCGTTCCCGCCGCCGCGCCAGCACCGAAAACGGTAACGGGAACGGCAACGACATCAGCATCAGCACCACGATCCGCGACTCCCGTCACAGCTACAGCAAATCCTGTTACGGCTGCTCCGGCCGCGGCGGCGCCGCCGCAAAGCCTCGGCACGGCAGAGGCGAAATGGGGCGAGGTGGTGACCCAGCTTGGGCTCGCCGGTCTGTTGCGCGAACTGGCCAACAACACGACCCTGGAATCCCATGGCGGCGGTACGATCACGCTGACGCTGGAGGAAACGCACGCCAAGCTGCTCAACAAGGAACGCGAGGAAGAGTTGCGCCAGGCGCTGGAAAAATATTACGGCTCCCCGGTTCGTCTGAAGATGAATCTGGGCCGCCCAAGCATGGAAACGCCGGCGAAAGAACGGAGCCGGTTGCAGGAGGAGCGGCAGCAGGCGGCGGTGCAGGCCATCGTGGAGGACCCCAACGTGCGCGCGCTGCAGGAAAAATTCGGTGCCCGGGTCAACCCGGCATCGATTCGGCCCAAGATATGATCACGGCGAGGACACCATGAAAGGCGGATTGGGAAACATCATGAAACAGGCGCAGGCGATGCAGGAGAATCTGCGCAAGGCCCAGGAACAACTGGCGACGATCGAGGTCACCGGCAGCAGCGGCGGCGGCATGGTCAGCGTGACCATGACCTGCCGCCACGACATCAAGCGCGTGCAGATCGATCCCTCCCTGTTGCAGGACGACAAAGAGGTGCTGGAGGACCTGATCGCCGCCGCGATGAACGATGCGGTGCGCAAGGTCGAAAAAACCACCGAGGAAAAAATGTCAGGGCTCACTGCCGGGCTCAATATCCCCGGAATGAAGATGCCGTTCTGAGGGTCATGAACGATATCACCGTCCTCGAAGCGCTCAAGCAGGCCCTGCGCCGGCTTCCGGGCGTCGGTCCCAAGAGCGCCAGCCGCATGGCCTATCATCTGCTCGAGCGCGACCGCGAAGGCGCGCGCACCATCGCGCGTGCGCTTACCGATGCCGTCGAACGCATCGTTCACTGCAAGCGCTGCAACAACCTGAGCGAGACGGAGTTGTGCCCGATCTGCATGTCCAACCGGCGTGACAGATCACTGCTGTGCGTGGTCGAATCGCCATCCGACCTGGTCTCGCTCGACCAGTCCGGCGTCTACAACGGGCTGTATTTCGTGCTCATGGGACGGTTGTCGCCGCTCGACGGCATCGGCCCGGACGAAATCGGCATTCCCCGCCTCGAGGCGCTGCTCGATGAGGGCACTATCAAGGAGGTCGTGCTTGCCACCAACCTGACGGTGGAGGGCGAGGCGACTGCGCACTACATCAGCGACCTGGTGCGCGCCCGACACATCAAGGCCACGCGCATCGCCTACGGCGTGCCCATCGGGGGCGAGCTGGAATACACCGACCGCAACACGCTCGCGCGCGCCCTGGCCGGCCGGCGCGAAACCTGACGTCCGGCGGGCCGTGCCGTCCGGCTCCGCTCAAGCAGCGCGATGACTTTCACCACGACAGATGTGCTTATCGTCGGCTGCGGCGACATCGGCGAGCGCGTGGCCGGACTGGAACGCGCGGCGGGCCGTCAAGTTGCCGGGCTGATACGTTCCGAAGCATCCGTACGACGTCTGCGCGCGGCCGGGATTCAGCCAATCGCGGCCGATCTCGATATGCCGGCATCCGTGCACAATCTTCCCGCCAGGGGCGCGCTCATATATTACTTCGCGCCGCCGCCCGGGAAGGGCGTGGCCGACCCGCGCATGGAAACGTTTGTTTCCATCCTCAATGCTTCCAGGTTGCCGACACGCGTGGTGCTGATCAGCACCACCGGTGTCTATGGTGATTGCCGGGGAGAATGGGTGACAGAAGATCGGCCACCCAACCCGCAGGCGGATCGCGCCAGGCGGCGGCTCGCGGCGGAGACCAGCCTGCGGCGCTGGAGTGAAAAAAGCGGTGTACCGATCGTGATCCTGCGCGTGCCGGGGATATATGGCCGGGGTTATCTGCCCGAGGCACGCCTGCGCGCCGGTGAACCGGTATTGCGCGAAGAGGAATCGCCGTTCAGCAACCGCATCCATGCCGACGACCTGGCGCGGGCCTGTTTCATTGCCGGGCATCATGCGAGCCCTGGCACCTTATATAACGTCAGCGACGGGCATCCCACGACCATGACGGATTTTTTCTACCGCGTGGCGGACATGCTCGGCATCGCGCGCCCGCCGGCGATCACGCTGGAGCAGGCGCGCCAACTGCTGGGGGAGGGCATGCTTTCCTATCTGGCGGAGTCCAAGCGCATCGATAACCGGCGCCTGCGCGAGGAGCTGGGCGTGACGCTGATGTACCCGGACCTGGCGGCCGGCCTGCCTTCCTGCTTCGACCGCTGCGGATAAGCCCCGGGGGCCGCGCCGTCATTCGCCCAGGAGGGCGTTGATCTTGGCGGCGCAGATGTAGTCGTTTTCCGACAGCCCCTTGATGCTGTGCGTGCTGAAGCGCATGTGGCAGCGGTTGTAACCCACCTCGATATCGGGATGATGATCCTCGCGGTGCGCGACCCAGGCCTGCGCGTTCACGAAGGCCAGCGTTTCATGGTAATTCTTGAATTTGAAAGTGCGGCTGAGCTCGGTGGCGGCATCGTTCAGCGACCAGCCCGGAGTCTGCGCCAGCAACACCTTGGCCTGGTCGCGCGACAGCGGTGGCGTGCCGGCGGCGCAGGGCTTGCAGGACTTGCGCGTGAAGTCGGTCATGATGCCGCGATCATTTGAACTTGTAGTAGGATTCGTTCAGGTATTTCACCAGATCGTTCACCTGGTTCTTTTCCAGTTTGACATCGGTCATGTGTTCGCAATTGTGGATCTGGTCGGTCAATCCCTGAAGACTCTTGACCTTGTGGTCCTTGCGCGTATAAACGCTGTCGTTGTGGCACGACGTGCAATTGGCGTCATGCAGTTTTTTGCCGCTGGCGGTGTCGCCCGGCAGGGACGCGGCCTGGGCGGAAACAGAAAGGACGGCGGCAATCGGAAATAAAATAAATGACTTGAGCATGGTTCCTCCTCGTGTGTCGTGTCAGGTTTTGTCCGCCAGATGCGCGATGCGCAGCGCAGCTGGCGGATGCGAGTCGTAAAAAGCGGAATGCAGCGGATCGGGGGTGAGCGTACTGGCGTTTTCCTTGTAGAGTTTCACCAGCGCATTCACGAGATCGTGCGCGTCGGTCTGCTCGGCGGCGAAGCTATCGGCCTCGTATTCGTAGCGGCGTGAACCCCAGGCGAACAGCGGTTGCAGGAAGAACGTGAACACCGGAACGACCAGCATGAAGAGCATCAGGGCGGCATGGGTCGAGGGCTGCGTCATGCCGAGGCCGGCATAGAACCAGGGCTGCGTGATCAGCCATCCCAGCAGGGCCAGGCCGAACAGGCTCATGCCGAAGGTCAGCAGCATGCGCTTGACGATGTGGCGGCGTTTGAAATGCCCGAGCTCGTGCGCCAGCACCGCCTCGATTTCCTTTTCACCAAGATGTTCCAGCAGCGTGTCGAAGAAGACGATGCGCTTCGATTTGCCGAAACCGGTGAAGTAGGCGTTGCCATGCGCACTGCGACGCGACCCGTCCATGACGAAGATGCCGCGCGAGCGGAATCCGGTGCGTTCCAGCAGTGCCTGGATGCGTTCGCGCACGGAGTTGTCCTTGAGCGGCGTGAACTTGTTGAAGATCGGCGCGATCCACGCCGGGTAGGCCCATACCAGGAGCAGCGTGAAGACGCTCCACAGCAGCCACACATACACCCACCACAATGCGCCGGTTTCCTGCATCAGCCACAGCGCGGCCATGGCCAGCGGCGCCCCGATGACGCCGAGCAACAGGGTTTTCTTGATGAGATCGGTGATGAACAGCCCGGGCGTGGTTTTATTGAAACCGAAACGGTTTTCAATCACGAACACCTGGTAGACGCTGACCGGGAGCTCGATCAGGCCCATGATGATGAATGCGACCAGGATAAACAGGGTGCCGGTGACCAGTTCACCATAGCCGAAACCGCGCGCGAAGCGGTCCAGCCATTCCAGTCCGCCGCCCACGGTCCAGATCAGCAGCAGCGCCGTGCCGTAGATGTCCTCGAAGCGCCCGAAGCGGGTGTGGGCAACGGTGTAATCGGCGGCCTTGCGGTGATCCTCCAGCGAGATCCTGCGGAGGAAGGCTTTTGGCACCGCGTCGCGGTTCGCGGCGACATGACGGATGTGCCGGTTGGCGAGCCACAGCTCAACCAGCAGCGACAGGCCGAGCAGGGCGATAAATATGATCGTGAAGGTATTCATAGGCCGGTGATGTTATCATCACCGCTGAAGAGACAGTAGATAACGCGGAAAATTCCCTTTCAGGATCCGGAGACCACGCATGGCGCAATCACCCAACGGGGCGCAGGACAGCAACGCCCTGATCTGGATAGACATGGAAATGACAGGGTTAAATCCTGACACCGACCGGATTATCGAAGTGGCTACCATCATTACCGACAGCGCGCTGAATATCGTGGCGGAGGGGCCGGTGCTGGTAGTGCACCAGTCCGATGCGGTGCTGGCGGCCATGGACGACTGGAACCAGCGCACCCACGCGGGGACCGGCCTGATCGAGCGCGTGAAGCAGTCAACGTACGCCGAGGCGGACGTCGAGCGCATGACGCTTGAGTTTCTTCAAAAGCACGTTCCCAAGAACAAATCCCCCATGTGCGGCAACAGCATCTGCCAGGACCGGCGTTTTCTCGCGCGCACCATGCCGCAGCTCGAGGCGTGGTTTCATTACCGCAATCTCGACGTCAGCTCCATCAAGGAGCTGGTGAAGCGCTGGAAGCCGGCCCTGTGCAGCGGCGTGGTGAAAAAGAACACGCACAAGGCGCTCGATGATATTCGCGAGTCGATCGAGGAACTTAAGTACTATCGCGAGCATTTCATCGTCAAGTGATACGATGCAAAGACGGGAGTTTCTTATGCTCAGGAAACCATCTGTCCTTTACGTCCTGATCGCTGCCGTCGCGCTGTCCGTCGGCGTGCTGGTTTACCTGCTGGATCGTCAGCCGGAACATATCTATTTTCTTTCCCATGCCTTGACCCAGGTACACGCACCGTACACGTTGTTCGGTGTCGCCGGAAATTATCTCCCCGCGTTTCTCCATGTATATGCGTTCATGCTGCTTACGGTGGCGGTCACCGACTCTTCTGATTCGCGCCTGATCCGGATTGGCACGGCATGGTTCGTCATTGCCTCGCTTTTCGAGTTAGGCCAGCATCCGTCGATATCCCCGCTCATCGCTGCTTCACTGCCGGCCGGGTTCGCGCATGTTCCGGTGCTGGACAACACCGCCGCTTATTTTCTCAAGGGGACTTTTGACCCGCTGGATTTTCTGGCCATTGTCCTGGGAATCGTCGCCGCCGGCCTGACCGTCGTATTGGTGGGGTACGGCGTGAAGCCGTGGCTACCAGGCAAACCAGGCTACAGCATATTTCGTTACCTGGCTCTGGGCGGAACATCTCTTGTCGGGATGCTGGCTATCATCGGCAGTGGCGGGGGCGATGACGGGGATTTCAACCACGGGCCCGCCGATGACAGCCTGATTTATGTCAGTGGCAACGCCAGCGACGCGCTGCTTGTCTACGCAGCCGCCAACAGCGTCATGGGGAACACCGCCGCCAGCCGCACCCTGGCTGGCGGGAATACCACGCTCGATGAGCCTCGTGGTATCGCGGTGGACATGGCACGCAACCAGGTCTATGTCGCAAATTTCCTCGGCAATTCCATATTGGCGTTTAATAATGCGCGTACTGTTTCGGGTGACGTTGCGCCGGACCGTTCGATCAGCAATACCGTTACTCCCATCAGCCCTGTCGGACTTTTCATTGATCCGATCAGTGACAGGCTGTATGTCACCAGCGGCAATTCCGTTCTGGTCTATGACAATGCAAGTGGTTTGAGCGGCGCCAACATAACGCCCAATCGCACGCTGACAGGTGTTTCAACCACGCTCAACGCGCCGACAGGAATTTTCGTCGATACCACCCGGAATCTGCTGTATGTGGCCAATGCCGGTGTCACCAACCAGGTGCTTGTTTTCAATAATGCCGCGACGGCGAACGGGAACATCCCGCCGGACAGAACGATCTCTATTACAAGCGCATCCGCGGGACTATTCGTGGATGTGATGGCAGATCGTCTGTATGTAGCGTCTGGAAACTCAATTCGAATATATGACGACGCCAGCACAGCTGACAGTGTTTCGCCGGACCGGACGATTTCCGGCGGCGGGAGCATGCTGAACCAACCGCGCGACATATTCGTTGATACCGGCAATGACCGGCTCTATGTCGCGAACGCCACCGACGACACGGTGCTGGTATTCAACAACGCCGGCACCGCAAACGGCTCGCCTGCGCCAAACCGGATACTGAATCTGCCGGCCTTCACCGACCCATGGGGAATTTATGTAGACGTTACGCCGATCGTAATCGGCAGCACGGACACTCTCGACGGTTATGTTCTGGATGACGGCAGCGTGAATACCGATCCGGTGGGAGGGGGGCCGAAGACAGGAGACCTGGATGATTTTCTAGGCCCGCGTCTGGTGGCGCGCCAGTTCTACAGTTTCGAGTTGACGGGGATTCCGTCCAGCGTCAGCGTGCAATCCGCCATGCTGCGGTTGTATCAGGCGAATGTCGAGGGAACGCCCTATGACATCGGAAACCTGGGCGGTGTCATCGTGGATCATGTGAATTACGACACCAGCTTGGGAAGCGGGGATTACGATGTCGCCGCGTTGACAGCGAACATCGGAACTTTGTCCACGGATGCGTCAGTGGGATACAAGACGCTGAACGTTACAGCGAATGTCGCCAGCGATGTCCTTTCTCGCTCACGGTCCCAATACCGGCTGCGGTTTTCGGAAGAAATCAGCGTCAACTTCCAGGACGATTACGCCCAGTTCACCGATGCCGAGGAGTCCTGTTGTTCTGTCAATTGGCCACCACAGCTGGTGATTACTATCCAGCCCTGACCGCATTGGCGGGAAGGTTTACCTCTTGCTGTGCCGCGCCAGCGCCCATCTCACATGTTCCTTCACCAGTTCT